>Ga0209415_10011386_pt1 | contig 14989 bp, 12 predicted proteins | sample PeaSoiSIISIP2007_FD_187696 | JGI IMG/M metagenome (GOLD analysis project Ga0209415, IMG submission 187696) | Peat soil microbial communities from Weissenstadt, Germany - SII-SIP-2007 (SPAdes) (version 2) | ecosystem: Environmental > Terrestrial > Soil > Wetlands > Peat | place: Germany...
ATTTAGGTTTTTCTGTTTTCGCAATAGGTAAAGATGATGAAACTAAAAATTATTACCCAAGTAACTTGAGTGTTGAAATAATTAAGAGTTGGTACTAATAGCCATGCCATAACGACCAGCGGAAGACGTTCCGCCGAATAAGACTACAGCTCCTCCCCTGATCTGATTTTCGTTCCAAGGATCCCCACCGGCGAAGCAAGCCAAAATGACGTATATTGGCAACCGCATTTAGGGCCAAACCTTCCGTCAATGGAGAGGTGGCTGAATGAAATTTGAATAAGGCGTGGAGGAAAAGAAGTAAAGCAAGCAATGATAAACTCTTAAAGATTGCAAACACCTTTAATGACGGGGAGATAAGCTTATGTTTGACGATAGATCGCATGCTGTTATAACTAAATCAAGAATAGCTGAATTAGTTCAGATCGCTTTGCAAATAGGTGCAGGAGTAATTGATGTAGTGACAATTTCCACAAGTGACATCTCAATAGAAGACGATTTGGCTAATATGTGTCGTGAACCAGTATGTGCATTTTACGGTTTATCAGCTAACTGCCCACCTTATGTCGCAAGTCCATCCAAATTCCGGTCTATGTTGGAAAGTTATAGATATGCACTAGCCATTAAAATGGATGTTCCAACAGGCTGGCTAAATACTGATGACCGTCTTGTTGTAATGAAATTATTGCATGAAATTGTTGCCGATATTGAAAGAGCGGCTATCGAGCTAGGTTATATCAATTCAAAAGCATTTGCCGCTGGTTCTTGCAAAGAGATTTTTTGCAACAAGCATTCACGCTGCCGATTGTTGACTGACAATGGAAAGTGTCGCCATCCAAAATACGCCCGCCCTGCAATTGAAGCGTATGGAGTCAATGTGCATAATCTAAATACGACGACAGGATGGATTAAAGACCAAAATTTGAAAGAAGCAACTGTTGACCAGACATCAATTGGAGCGATTTACGGCTTAGTCCTAATTGGTTAATGGACTGAATTTCATTGTCTACAGTGCATGGGCAATTGTTGACTTCCACCGAGTATGATCTTGCCACACCTACCATACAATCGTATAATTGCGTGAAAGTTAAGGATGTGAACTATGCCGGTAAATTCATTTGAAAACTATCCCATGACTTGGAAACCTGTCATAGACAGAACGGTTAAACCGCTTTACCTTTCTTTAGCTAACCAACTGGAACAAGATATTATTAACGGCTCAATACTTCCAGGAACTAAATTACCGCCCCATAGAGAATTAGCTGATTTCTTGGATATGAATGTTAGCACTGTTTCAAAGGCTATCAAAGTATGCGAACTAAAAGGATTATTAAGTGCGACAATAGGCAGCGGCACGTTCGTTTCCTTTGACGCATTATCCAATGCGTATCTACTTGCCGATGGCAGACCAAAAAATTTAATCGAAATGGGGGCTACTATTCCGGAGCCATCGTCTTATGAGCCACTTATGTTACAATTAAGAAACATAGTTAATGAACCCGACTTTGCAAAATGGTTTAGTTATAGTAGACCAAGTGATATGCTTTGGCAAAAAGACGCGGCTGTAAAACTTATGCGTAAGGGCGGTTTTATTACTGATATCGAAACGATTCTATTTGCAAATGGTGGGCAGAATTCAATTACAGCTATTTTAGTTGGTCTATGTCAGCATGGGGATAAGATTGGTGCTGATCCCCAGACTTATCCCGGCTTAAAGACTTCGGCTGGTATGCTGGGTATTCAACTAGTACCAATTAAACAGAAAGACGGAGAAATGGACGAAGAATCCCTCATTTATGCCTGTAAAAATGAAAAGCTAAAAGGCATTTATCTTATACCGGATTATCAAAATCCAACCACTCATAGAATGTCGCTCGCCCGCAGGAAAGCATTGGCCCGAATTGCTCAAGAGTACAATATTTTCATTATAGAGGACGCTACCTACCATCTGATGTGTAAAAAGCCGGTACAAGCTGTAGCCTCATTTGCACCAGAGCAGACGATCTATATCGCCACCTTGTCGAAAACGATTGCTCCGGGTCTTCGCTTGGCTTATGTATCAGTTCCCAATCAATATAAAAAACAGCTTTCCAATGCACTCTATAACATGAACATTTCTGTTTCTCCGTTAATGGCAGAATTAGCCGCCCGCATAATAGTGTCAAATCAAATTGACACTATTATTGAAAGCCACCGCAAGAACACCATAGATAGAAATCGACTCGTTAATTCCTATCTATCAGACTATGATTGTCGCGGTGAGGACACCTGCATTTTTCGTTGGCTGAAGCTACCGTCCCAAATATCTGGCGCAGATTTTGAAACATTGGCTATAAAACATGGAGTTCAAGTCTATGCAGCCGATCGTTTTGCGGTAGGAAACAGTATTCCTGAGAATGCAGTTCGGTTATCCATCTGTTCGCCAGAAGCCATTGAAGAATTAGAACAAGGCTTAAAGATTTTGCAGCAACTGTTGCCTTCCGTTCACTAATCTCGAGAAAATCGTACGCCATACAATTATATAATTGTATGGCGTATTTTCATGTGCTAACATAGATCACAAGCTAAATGTTTGCATGAAAGGCGGAGTTCACATTATGAAAACATCTACGGCGTCGGAAGTGGAAGGAATGAAAATGACCTATGGGCAGGTTTAAAACGGAAGAATTGGTTAAAGGCTTCCTAGATACTATCCCCTTGGGCATAAGTGCTTCAATATATGGACTCGTTTATGGAGTAATGGCATGTAAAGCCGGACTTTCTATATTTGAGACTGTTGCCATGTCTGCCTTTGTTTTTGCAGGTGCTTCGCAAATGACTGCCGTCCAGATGATAGCTATCGGAAGCAGTCCGGTGTCGGTAATAATAACTGTCCTGATCATTAACCTAAGGCATTTTTTAATGGCAGCGTCCATATCACCCCATTTAAAACATGAATCGAACAAGATGAAAATGGTCAATTCCTATTTCATGACAGATGAAAGCTATGCAGTAGCCTATCGCCATTACCAGGATGGCAGTCCTACCAGCTTTTATTTCCTGGGAAGCGGTTTGAACATTTATGTATTATGGGGTTTGGCGGGGGTTATTGGGTATTTTTTTGGTAATATTATTTCGAGCCAATTGAACTATATTTTTGATTTCGCTTTTGTGGCTGCATTCATAGGTATGATTGTACCTATGGTAAAGGACTTTCCGACTGTTATTACAGTAGTAGTTTCAGGCGTTATTTCCATATTCGGAAGCCAATTGGTTTCTGGCAAATGGTATATAATTATTGCCGGAATATTGGCAAGCCTGGCCGGATATCTGGTATCTAGGCTCGCAGTTAAAGATGCCGAAATGGACGTGATTAAGGGGGCTGCTGATTGTGAACATTAAGATGATCGTGATAATCCTAGGTGCCGGGCTTGCGACATATTGTACGCGTTTCCCGCTAATGATAATTTCTGGCAAACGGGAAATGCCTTTGAGATTGACCAAATTCATGGGCTTTATTGCTCCAGCAGTATTCACCTCGCTAATTGTTCCTGCTATTTTTATAAAACAAGGCAAGATTGATATTTCTTTTAGTAATAAGTACATAATTGCCTCATTTATTACAGCTCTGTCAGCATATTTTTTAAAGAACATGCTGGTGTCGGTCATAATTGGCATTTGTACTGTTGGAATACTTATGTATATCTTTTAGAATGCGGAAAATAATTATTAAGATTTCCTTCTGGACACGCTAGAGCCATCTCCACCATATACTGGTAGCAAAAGAAAGGAGGACAATTCATCATGATTTCCTTCTCCCTTAATTTGCAACGATCCACCAACCAATGGTATAACATCCAGTTCAAGTGTTGTCAGCTATAGACTATAAAAATAGAATTGACTTTAGGCACATTCAAGAAAATACCCCAACTACGAGGGAATCCGATTTTTTATCGCACCCTCGTCTTTAGTGTAGATAATTTATTCAAGGCATGTATTTTATATACCTAAATTATACTATATATGGTATAATAAGTAATAAATATAATTTCACTTTACAAAGGGAGGTTGCTAAATTAGCGGTTTCTGAGTTGTGTGCGAACTTACTTATCTTGGTTGGAGATTGCAGAGAATTATAACTTAAAGGTGGAGGAATGAAATGGATCTCAATATAAAAGAAAAGTTTGAATTTGGTATTCCTTTAAAAGCTATTGGTTGTGGTCAAGGCGGGTCAAACCTTGTTGCTGCTGGAAATAATATAGGACTCTTTGAGCAATTTGCTGCTATTAATACTACGACTGCGGATGAGATGTCTGTGCCACTTTCAAATCAAATTCATTGTTTTAATCAGGATAATCAAAAGCGTGGGGCTGGCAAAGATGCCATTAAAGGAGGAAAGTTATTCGCTCAAAATATTGACCTTGTACGGGAACGTCTTGGCATAATTTTTAGTGAAGGATCATCCGATGCTTTTTATATTTTATGTACCTCCCTTGGTGGAGGGTCTGGTAATGGTATGGTTAATCTTTTGGCTAAAGATTTAAAGGTTGCTATGGAGGATAATCCAAAACTAATTCTTGGGTTAATAACTTTTCCAGAAGATTCTTTTATAGAATTGAGATCAGCTAAGAATGCGCTTATATCATTGCAAGATTTAAGTTCTAATAATATTTTTGACAGTTTGTTTTTAGTGGATAATAACAAGGTCTACAAAAAATTACCGAAAGTTGGTTCATTGGCAAAAATTAACGAACGTATTTGGCAACCGATAAAACATGCGTTTACATACGTCGGTGCTAATTCCACAGCAACATTGGATGTCGAAGATTTTGAAGCCATATTTAGTTGTGGTCGTTGTGCGACAATCTACGAAACGATAGTTTCGAGTGAGGTGAATGTTGAGGCTTTACGTGAAAGCGTTATTCGTTCCTGGGAGGAAGACAATCACTATTATGTCCAATCAAATCCACAACGCTTAATGTCGGATGAGTATCATTACGGTTTTGGACTACTAATCGGTGCCCCAAGCAATCTAATCGAGCGAAAGAGATCATTATTCGAAAACACTTTTACCAGTATTAAAAATATTTTAAATAACCCTCAGTTATCGTTTAAGGGTTTCATTACGGATGACAGTTTAAAAGATAAATATCGAGTCATTACGATTGTCACCGGTTTACCTTATCCGGTGGAACGTATTCAGAGCCTTAACAGTATTGTCCAACAACAGGGTATGAATAATAATATTGATGATACACCCAATTTCCTCAAAGGTATTAATCGTCAAACTCTGATTGGTCAACCGTTGACTAAGAAAACATCAAAGGAAGGGTTTGATATGATCAGCCTTTTAACTGAAGTTTTCCCAGCAGAGCAATCGGCAGCTGCTAAAGAAGAAGTTTCCATGAATACTCTATTTTCTTTTAACAGCCCCCCTAAGACCGAAAAAAAAGGGAGACTTAATTTCAGCTCCAAAGGTAAATAAATTTTGCGGAAGGATCTTGCTAATCATCTATGAGCCGTCATACGTGAAACGTTATCAATACTAGAGGCTGCTATTTACCTTATGGCAGCCTCTTTCCTATCGTTAGTTATCGTTCGAATTGATTGATATTTTGTGTCATACTGCGTCGGCATCTTTGACTTGTTAAAACTCCAATGTCGTACCAGCACTCGCCAATTTGAACTGGGCAGGAAATTCGACAGCTAAGCGGCTGGCCATCGGCAATCCCGTACAATGAAAAATACTCAAATTATGCTATTTACAAATATATTTACGTGTGTTATAATTTTCATTACGTGTTAAGTTATTGAAAGAAAGAGGTACCCATTATGCATCTTCAGAATGAATTTAATACCTTATATAACGAGATAGAGCTGTTGAAGCGTGACAAGCATTGTATTGTTGGTGAGGGAAAATTTATAACACTTAAAAATGAAATCCTAGACATTCTTAAAACTTTATTCGGAGAAACATCTAGGGAATATAGAGTTGTGAAATTGACGAATTCTCCAGCCACAGTGTTTAAAGTAATGTATCACATTGCTTCTAGAACTGAAACTCTAATCAGTATCAAAACAGCGGTAAATATGTAAGTCTCCAAAGACCATTTTGCAGGTATAAACTCTCCACAATTGTCGTTTTAAACGGCGAGGTTGGAGAGTTTTTTCATGTGCACTTGATTCTTCGTAGGCTTTCGTTGAATGCAACAACACACTACTTGAAACTCTATCAGAAAGGACCATTTATGGATGAAAAACTTGCTTTCCAAATGGGTCATATCTCAAAGTATCTCGGTTAGTTTCGACCAAGTGCAACTTGCATGACAGATATTCGTTGGTTAAATTCAGATTGTTTAGTTGCATCCGTTACTTTAGAAACTTTGTCTTGTGCGTCAGTAATGCATAAATTCACTATATCTGCACTGCTTTTTGCGGTTAGTCCTTCCAGCGTACTTACCGCTTTTTCCGCATCTGTTTCTGCCGAAGCTTCGGCTTTCGCTGCTGCTAATGCCTTTTGATCCGCTAACTGGTGTTGAAGCTGATTTCTGATTGAATCCAAAGCTAAATACTTAGCGTTTATTCTGTCCATAAACGCTTGCTTTTTAGATAGACTGTCTATATTTTTGACATCGTTCACTGCAATAGTATAAATTTGATCAATAGTTTGAAGAGAATCCACATCAGTATACGAAGCATTTTCGTATGCTACTACTTCGGCCTCTTCTTTAGCTTCACGTGCTGGCTCGGCAGCATCCCATTGCTGTTGTTTTACGGCCGCTTTTTGTGCCGTCTCTTCTTTTGCCGCCTCAGCCGATTTATCCAATAGCGGCTGAGAAAACATATCCTGCAGGCCAGAATCATAAGATACCATATTACCATTATCATCAATATTTTTTAACACAATGCCTGCTGGCTTGTCAAAATCTAACTGAGGTAAATCTCTATGAATTGCTGTCATGTAATCCAGCCATATATGACCTGGATAGGAATTCCCGTAAAGGGAGGGAATAGGTTCAGGTATGTCATAACCACACCATACAGCAGTTGTATAATATTTTGAATACCCACAAAACCATCCATCTTTACTTTGATCGGTGCTGCCAGTTTTCCCAGCAACTATTTGTCCTGATATTTTTAACGCTGCACCCGTCCCATCATCTGAACTTATGACACCTTTTAAGACATCCGTCATCATATAGGCTGATTCAGGAGTATAGACCTGTACTCCTGTGCGTGGATTGGCGTATATAACTTGTGAATTAATATATTTCACTTGTTTTACACAACTGGGCTGTTCATAATACCCATGATTTTCTAATGTGAAATAACCTCCAGCTTGCTCTACAGGGGTTACGCCCGATGTAAATCCACCTATGGCTGCAATTGGAGTATTGTCTTCTGGATATATACCAGAATACTGCATTTTAGCTAAATAATTTAACCCTACTACTGGATTTACATTCTCTAATACCTTAAAGGCTACTGTATTAATGGATACTTCAGTAGCATATCGTATCGTTACCGACCCTTGATAAGAATGCGTGTCATTGACTGGTCCATTTTCGATATAACTATCGTTTATTTGAGATAGAGGATGAAAACCTTTGTCAAAAGCCGGAGCATAGTCGAGTACTGGTTTTATGGAGGATCCTGGTTGCCTAAAGCTCAAAAATGCACGATTAAATATATCACTAGTTCCTCTTCCACCTACTATAGCAACTATGTAACCAGTTTGATTGTCAATTGACACAGCTGCCCCCTGCATCTTGTATTTATTAGTTTTAGGATCTACATCGGTGAAACTTGCCAGATTAGAATCTACATCATTCTGAAGTTCTGTCTGCTTGCTCGTGTTTAGAGAAGTATATATTTGATACCCGCCACTTCGTACTTGCTTGTCAAATTTCAGATACTCTTCCTGGTACTGACTTTCATATGATTTACGAGCATCATCTGATGCAAATATGAATTGAAACTTAAAGGCATCTTGTTGCATCATTTCGCGCACAACACAATCGATAGCATAACTAGTCATGTAGTTTTCAGGAGTTACTACTGACTCCTTTATATTTAAAGTCAGCGCTTCATTTTTTGCCTCGTTATATTGAGCTTGGGTTATTTTATTTTGGACTAGCATCGAGTTTAGAACAATATTACGGCGTGCTGTAGAATTTTTAGGATTTTTAGTTGGACTGAATAGCGTAGGATTGTTTGATACTCCACATAAGGTGGCCGATTCGGCAAGTGTTAAATCAGAAGCAGGCTTGGAGAAATAGTGTTGAGCGGCATCTTCGATCCCATAGCACCCCTCGCCAAAATAACAATTATTAACATAAAACTCCAATATCTGTTGTTTTGAATATGCTTTATTAATATACATTGAAATCAAAATTTCAGGTAATTTTCTAGATATTGTCCTGCTTTGAGTTAAAAATACATTCTTTACAAGTTGCTGAGTTATAGTTGATCCACCTACAGTAGCTGTACCATTATTTTCAATGTAAAGTAAAGCTGCTTTTACTGAATCAAAATAATTTATTCCACCCTCAATCATAAAATTCTTATCTTCTACAGATATATAACCGTCGGGTACAAATTTTGATACCTCCGCCAATTTATCGTACTTAAAATCATTCCCGGTTACTTTCGATATTAGATTATTAGAATCATCGTATATAAGTGAACTTCCAGCTCTCATAAACGATGTTTGAGATATCCCTGCTTCTACAGAATTTGCAGTTGTTAAAGATGCGTCAATTAGTGATTTATACTTTAAATAGAGTACTAAACTTATAAGTAGCGAGCTAACAACTACGCATGCAGAAGTTACTTTTAATATTTTCTTAGTCTTAATTTTAACCAAATTGAGCTTCAAAATATGTTGCCCCCCATTAGAGTATAGAGTTAATACGCACCTTATATGAATATTTCGGCATGCTTTGCGAATATCCCTCCATTTCTATGTTACCAAAATTTAAATAGTCAATTTATACTCTTGCCGATACAATTATAAACGACTGTTATTATAGGATTTCCACATAATCTTTTCTTCCAAGCGGTGCTGGCATAGAATATTCTTAATATACCTGTGCTCATATAGCCTTATAAAAAGGGCTCCTCAAGATTGATGAGTCCTATTGAAAAGGAACCCCTTGCGGAGTTCCTTAAGCAAAGCTGAATATCAATGGAATATTTACTTCCTTATGGTAAAGAATAATTTAGTGGTTTTAAACTAATCTAATATAGTTTAATGACTTAAGAATCCTTTTAATAGCTTTTATTACAATCTCTTAGAGCCCGCACGATTCACGTATGCTGTCCATAATTCTGAGCTTGATAATATCCTAATCATCTCTAATTGTAGAATCGTTCAAGGCGCGTAAGTGCAGTTATTGTTAGCAAACATCGAATGGTAGACACACCAATTTATCTGCACTAGCCTAAAGGAAAAGTTCAGAAAACTGGAGGAATTAAGCACATGAAGAAAAGGCTAATTGCAGTTCTGTTGATCCTCGGAGTAATCGTGGGTAGTACAGCAATTGCCAAAGGTATTATGAAAAATCCCAAACTGAAAACCGCAGCAGCTTCCGGCGGTGGCAATGTTGAAGACAGCCGGGTAGGAGATTACAGTCACTTTAGGGGGTTGCCGCTTTCGAAAGATAACATTAAGCTCAAATTCGAAAACAAGGACATAAACTTAACATTGCCAATTTATTATGAGGAAAACAGATATTACCTGCCCATTACCGAGATTATATCTAAACTAGGCGGTAAGCAGATCTTAAAAGATAACAGTCTCACCTTGGAATTAGGGAATATTACACAAATCATTGATTTGAAGGAAAATGATTACCTGAACAATGACCATGTGTATCATCTAAAGAAAAAAAGCCTAATTACTGGGGACGTTGTTTATCTTAGCATGTTCGATTTCCATAAACTCTTTAACCTAACCGTAGATTGGGATACAAAGGCAAGGACCTTAGCCTTCTACTATGATCGGGATAATCCAGCCAGACAAGCGCGCCCAGCGACAGGAAAACCTGCCCTTATCCGATTCGAAGATGTTTCCGCTATGAATTATGCTTTGCCCGAATCCATGGAAAAACTTCGGATAGTCAGCGATTACCTCTACGCGAAAAATATTCCTTTTCACGTTGCATGGGTGCCGAGATACATAGACCCTCGGCCTTCCTCTAGGGCAGACATTGATATTTCAAAGCAATACAGCATGGAAAATGCCGATTTCGTCTACACGCTAGATTATATGCTTGATCGGGACGGCCTCATTGGTTTGCACGGTTATACGCATCAATACGGAAATACGGTAAGTATAGAAGGGTTAGAGTTTCACGCTCCTTTTGAAAACGGGGTTAATATCCCAGACACGGAAAAATATGCCCAGGACCGGATTAATCTTGCCAAGGATGCCGCGCAGAATTTGGATATTCCTTATGCCTTTTTTGAAGCGCCTCATTATGGCATATTCAGTAGCCAGCTTATGGTGGCGGAGAAAAACTTCGATATTATTTACGAAGATTATCCGGGATCGCCAAACCAAATAGTTGTAAGAAGAAATGGGAACAAAACGACAAAGTTTATCCCTACACCGCTCAACTATGTTGACGGGAAGAAAGACGTAAATCGGATGATCAATAAAGTCAAAAACCTTAGCCCAAACGTTTTGGCCAGTTTCTTCTTAGCCCCAAATCTCGAATTTGACAGTATAAGCTTGAGCAAAGATAAGGACGGTTATCCCACCTACACCTATAGTACCTCAGTCCTCCATCAGCTCCTAAAAGTTTTTCAAGAGAACGGGTATCGGTTTGTAAAGATTACGGAACTAAACTAATCAAAACATTTGCCTTAATATATTCAACAGCAGTAACCTCAGTAAAAGCAGAAAGTAGCCCTAACACATATATAGAAATAAAGCTGAAAATTCCAGGCTTTATTTCTATGGATTCAGATACTCAATCATCTCGATGACAACCGCCCAAATTCTGATCATGATATGAAAAATGTTCCAACTAGCGCTACACCAACTAAAATTATAATTGTCATTTCACTTCTAATTTTAGTTATTGCCTGTTGAATTCTTTCATCCTTCATAATTATTATCCCTCCCAAAAAATGTCGTTTAATGTTTTACCTAATGTTCTACATATGGCCCTACATAACTGTAATGATGGATTGAACTTTCCAGCTTCTATCATTCCGATAGTCTGTCTCGTTAAACCAACTGCTTCGGCCAATTGCTCTTGAGACATATCCAAAGCAGCTCTTGCTGATTTCAATTTAAGATTCTTCAAATATCGCCCCACCCATCTCCTTATTATATACTATAGTATGTAAATTGCAAACTATATATTGCATTAAGGGTTGAACAACCACAGAGATCTGGTGTGTTTGGCTGATTCCATGGACAGAACTATAAACTTTAACTCGCTCGGACTGCCGCAACAATTCAAAATGCTATGCAATAATAAAAGCGACCTCACTGGTCGCTTTCACGGTATATTCACTCTAATATGTCATGTTGTTTGGTGCCTCACAAAATAGACAAACTAGTTGGGTGCATGGATAAGTTATTTAATCATAATTTATAATCCGATTTCTGCCGCCGCTGTACGCATACCAAGTATGCATTTGTTAATAACATCGTCAAGCTCCATATTAATATTTTTACAGCCTTGAAGAATAACCTCTCGATTCACTCCAGCTGCAAAACTTTTATCTTTGAACTTCTTTTTTACACTCTTGACTTCGATATCTATTACTGATTTTGATGGACGCATTAAAGCAGCTGCTCCAATTAGCCCTGTCAACTCATCAATTGCAAAAAGTACCTTTTCCATGTACAGTGTTGGTTCCGCATCTACGACTAAGCCGTGTCCATGACTAATAACTGCATGTATGAACGGTTTGTCATAACCTGCCGCTTGCAATAGCTCAGGCGCTTTTTTGCAGTGTTCATCTGGATACATTTCATAATCCACATCATGCAGAAGACCAACAGCACCCCAATAGTCTACACCTTCTCCAGCTTCGGAAGCAAAAAAGCGCATTACCGCTTCAACTGCAAGACCGTGTCGAATAAGAGCTTCATTCTTATTGTATTGTTTCAATACTGACATTGCTTTTTCTCGCATAATTTCAAAAAACCTCTTACTTTTAATATTTTTAGCTCTAATAAGCTCTTTCTCTCAACTAAAATTTACACCAAAACGCACATCAATGCAAGGGAAAACCTACTTTGTCTAAGCGCCAATCATCCAGATCGAGTTGTTTTGAACATACATAATCTAGGTTCCGTCTTTAGACCATTCCGGTTGATATATACTCTCTATCCACAAGGTCCGCGTAGCTATCCGGTCCGTTATTTAGTTATTTATGATTTTTTGATATCCAGATAGGCCACCCTGAGTCAGCATTGTCCATATCATGATAAATAATTCATCGATGGTAAGGTCTTCATGCTCATACCAATGAAGCATTACGGACAACACTGCCGAAAAGCAAGAATCAAGGATATATCTGGCATGGCTGTCGCTTTGTTGAAGATCAAACGCCTCAAACGCGACAGGAAAAATCGCTCGTTTCAGCTTGCCAGAAAGAAAATGGCGACCCTCTTAGATGAGGGGCTATTATCCTTCTACCAAAAATATAGCATTGCAAAATCATTGCAAATTGAAAAGGTATTTACAGTGAAAAATCAGGTTGATTGGATAAATATTATAGCAATAGCGATTTTGTTAATGGCAGCAGTACTAGGCGGCATGTTTAATGTCCTATACTATTTCTTTAAAGAAAAAAAATATGGCACATTAATAGAATATCACCTATCTCCCTCTTTCCCGATTGCATCGTTATTCGCCCGAATTATAAACGCACTTGCCATGTCATTTCTTGCTGCCTTAATTAATGGTATTTTAATATATTTAATTACAGGCTTGAACTTACTGACTGCTAATGCTGATATTATCCTTCCATTAATATTAATCTCTCTATTTTATATCCTTGTGGCAGTTGTTTTAACTATCATGGTAAGTAATTTTGAAGGCGCTGCAGTTATTTCTATGGTGAGTGTTATAGTATTATGGTTTTTGTCTGGTGGTTTAGTATCCACTCAAAATATGACTGGAATTTCAAAATCAATTTCATATTTTATTCCAAATAGCTATGCATTAGGAATAATGAATAGTACTATTCTTGGGGAAAATACTGGCTATACTTTAATGGATTATGGAATATTAAGCCTTTTTACTGGTGTAATGCTGTTTATGGCAATAAATGTTTATAAGAAAAAAATATGGGATTAGAATAAAGCTGTTTTTTTAAAGCTCACGATACCTGCTCGGTACAGTGACCAACTGAAGACGTTACGCCGAATAAAGATCCCAGCCAAAGTTTTTGGCTGGGATCTGCTGAGATCTTTAGATTTAACTCACTGCCAAATTGCCAGGAGCCAACCGCCATAAATTCATTTATCATTTATCATTTATCATTTATCATTTATCATTTATCATTTTTATTTTTATTTTTATTTTTATTCAGTTCTCCCATCTTCTGTTTTGCTTCTGGAGACAAGGCATCCATCAGATGATTTCGATATTTTCTCTGTATTTCCTGATATTCCTGCTTTATTCTTTCACTAGCCCCTTCGATCTCAAGCTTCAGTTCTCTGGCAGATAATAAGGCACATCCTGTCCCCCTGATAATGATCTGCTGTAAACCATCTGACGTTGCAACAACTATATTATATTTCCCCTGATTATCATGAGCGAATTTTTCAATATATGTGTCCGCCGTTTGTGCCTCCCTGGTATATACCACGCGGATATTATGATAGTCGATTACTTCCTCAAGATGCCCCTGAACACGGTAAGCATCAAACACAATGATAATCTGACACTTTCGAATCCCCTGATAATTACTTAGAATATCAAGTAATTTCATCCTGGCACCGTCCATATTGTCACCTGTAAGCTCCCTCAGCTCAGGCCAGGCATGGATAATATTATAGCCATCCACAAGGAGATACTCTTCTTCGGATTCCTTCTGACTGCTGACATAGGTAGCTGGTTCATAATAACTTTCGAGCGCTGTTTTGCGTCTTTTCCAGACAGACTTCTTCCCTTTGTTCGCATAGAAGGTGTTATTGATAATTTGGTCAATCTCCTCTAAACTGATCCAGTTCTCTTCTCTGTATGATACCTGGTTTTGGGCTGTGTCTCCCACTAAATCGTCTTTTTTCTGAAGATAGCTTTCAATATGCATGTGGTCCTTGACTACATCCCAATCCACCAAAAAGCCGGCACCACGGGCACAAAATACAGAACCTGTCGGATTTTCCAGGTCTCTTTCCGAATCATATCCGCTACTTGCTATGACTTCTTCCGCGTTATGGCATGGTTCGTACCCTTTCAGGCTGCAAAACAGCCTGCCAAGACCTTTGGTATAAGCAACTACCTCTTGCTGATAATTCCTCATGGTAATAACTGGGGCATTTCCCACAAGAACCGCCCTCTCGTCATTTGTCTGTGATAGTTCGCATGTGCCATGCATTTTCTCAAGGTCAGTCATAGCTCTTCCTACCATTTTCACAGGCAGTTCCAGCTGAAAGGTATAAAACGGCTCCAACAATATGGTCTTAGCCTCCTTTAAGCCCTGGCGCACTGCACGATAGGTAGCCTCTCTGAAGTCACCGCCTTCTGTATGTTTATTATGGGCTCTACCTGAGACTAAAGTAATTTTCAGATCGGTAATCGCTGACCCTGTCAGAACTCCTTTATGAGCTTTTTCTTCCAGATGGGTTAAAATAAGTCTTTGCCAGCTTTTACTTAAGCTATCCTCACTGCATTCTGCCTCAAACTGCAGACCACTTCCCAGCTCACCCGGCGTGAGTAACAGGTGGACCTCTGCATAATGCCGCAATGGTTCAAAGTGCCCTACCCCTTCTACTACATTGGTAATCGTCTCTTTATACACAATCCTCCCAGTATCGAAG
>Ga0209415_10011387_pt1 | contig 14987 bp, 12 predicted proteins | sample PeaSoiSIISIP2007_FD_187696 | JGI IMG/M metagenome (GOLD analysis project Ga0209415, IMG submission 187696) | Peat soil microbial communities from Weissenstadt, Germany - SII-SIP-2007 (SPAdes) (version 2) | ecosystem: Environmental > Terrestrial > Soil > Wetlands > Peat | place: Germany...
CAATCGCCTCGACGAGTTGCTTCCGTGGAACTGGGCCGCGGCTCACCAAGCCAAAAGGGCCGCGTAACACCGCTTACCGCGCGTTGGCGCAGGAAGCGATTGAACGAAGCGCGAGGGTGAGCGCGCGTCGAGTCTATCCAATCGAAACCGTCTCCCCGTGTCGCACCAGCCATGTGGAAAGCGTCGCAAAGAAATCCTCGGCCGCCCCCTCGCGGGACAGGGTGTGATCGGCATCGGGAAGGCGGTGCAGATCGACCCGCGGGTCGCTGAAGATGCGAAGCCAGCGCTCAGACCGGGTCGAAGCGTCCTCGAACTCCCGGGCAGTCAGGTCGCGGCCGCTCAGGACGATCAAGATGGGTCCGCGGAAGCGCGCGAGCCCGGCGGCCAGACGGTCCGAAAGCGACGTCCCATTCGTGTCCCCGGCCTTCGCGGAAGGGCGGATCGCACGGTTCAGAAATCCCAGCAGCGATCGAAGGCTCGAACGCCCAACTTGGCCGGTTGCCACCCGTTGCCAGAAATCGCGCTGCATCAGCCGCCGCAGGTAGTAGTGCTTGAGGTAGGCCTGCGCCTCGCCGCCTTCGGAACGGACCCAAGGATTGAGAAGGACGAGGCCGGCAATGCGCGGATCGTCGCGGTAAGCGCCGATGGCCCAGGCCGCATCGCAAATCCCCAGCAGGTAGACGCGCTTCACCGACGGCGCTGCCGCCACCATCGCATCGACCGCGGCGCGGATATCGTCATCGATGTTCTCGAAGCCGGGAGCCTCCCCCTCGCTGTCGCCCATGCCGCGGCAGTCGAAGCGAAATGTCGCGATGCCGGCGCCGGCGAGATGCCGCCCGAGCTTCACGTAGTGTCGATGGCTTCCGATTCGATATTGCGGCCCGCCGATGACGACGACGACGCCGATGCTCGGCGGGCGCTCGGGTATATGCAGGATGCCGATCAGCGTCGCGCCCTGGCATGGAAACGTTAGCGGGCGCTCCGCGCCCGCATGCAGCAAGTCGGGCGCGGTCATTGAAAAAGCCGGCCGGTTGCGGCGACGAGGTGCGGAGCCAAGGTCGTCTCCTGAAGGTTCCAGAACGCGTCGTCCGTCACCTTGAGCGCATTGACGGCAGCCCCCTTGCTGCGCCAATCCGCCGAGATCCGCTGCGCCGTGGGCGAAAGAACATCGCTTTCGCCCGGCGCAATCTCCAGCCAGTCAATCCGCATGTCGGAGGGGGGTGGGTAATTCTCGAGGCGCTGCATCCCGATCGCCGCAGCGAGCGACGGCGAGAGTTCGTATCCCGCCACGTGCACCGATCGTCCTGCCTCGAGTTCGGCGCGCAGCCCTTCGGTCTTCTCCCGCGCGCCGGACTCCTGCAGTGACGACGCGATGCGGATGCGAAGGAACTGCGTCAGCATCGACTTGCCGTCGGTCACCGGCTGCCACAGCAGGAGGCGCTCGAACCGGCCGCTTTCACGTGACGCGGCGGCGGCGGCGAGCAGTGAGCCGACCCGCAATCCCCACAAGATCGATGGCGTCAGCCCTTGCTTCGCGAGCCAATCGGCGGCCGCCGACACATCGTCGAGCCATATGTCCCATCTGGCGTCGCGGAACTCTCCTGCGCTGTCGCCCGTGCCGAACGGGTCGAGCAGCAGAACCGCGAACCCGAGCCGGGTGAACTCGCGGGCCTGAAGCGCGGCTACGCGGCGCGAGCGGTTCATTTCCTCGGTGAAGGGCGGGAGGTAGATAATGGTTTTGCCGTGCGAGACGCCGCGCGCCGGGTGATAAATTGCGAAGATGCGGCCGGCGGCGCTGTCGATGAACACGGGCTTCATGACGTCCGCCTGTTCGGCCGCCGATCAGGCAGCGAGCTTCGCTTCGATGAACTTGGCGAGGCTGCCAATGGTCTCGAACGTGTCGGCGCTGATCTCGTCGTCGCCGATCGAGATGCTGAAGCGCTCTTCGAGTGCCGCGACCACGGAGACGACAGCCATCGAGTCGAATTCCGGAATGCTGCCGAACAGTTGCGTTCGAGCATCGAGCTTCTTCGCCTTCTCATCGAGTCGCAAGGTGTAGGCAACCACGGACTTTACGTCGTCGATGACCATCGCAAGTACCCTTCGTTGTCACGCTAAACGGCGACAATACAGCAAAGTAGGTTAAACTCATGCTCCTTCTCAAGTGATTTCCACCTACATTCTGTGTAGCCTGATCACAAATCGGTACCGAGCAAGGGGGGACATATTGAGCGATCGGATTCGAAGCTACGGAGCCCTCATAGGAATTGCCGCCGCCTTGTTCCTATCGATGAGCTCGGCCTTGCCGCAAGACGCGAATGATGCGTATCGCCAGACCGTCGCCGACGAGACGAACTTGCCGCCGGCGCCGTCTCGTGTCGGCACCGTCCGAAGAGATCCCAACGGAAAAATCGAAGCAATCGATCCCACAAGCGAGAAGGGCGCCGGCCCCCGACTCTGCGACATTGGCACGATATGCGTGGGCACCGGTCAAGCCTATCCCAGTTTGTCCGCGGCACTCGCCGTGGCGCGCGACGGCGACGTCATCGAAATCGCTGGCGGCACTTACCGTGAATCGGTCAAAATCACGCCGAAAAATGTCGTTGTGCGCGGCATTGGCGGCCTGCCGCATTTCGACTGCGCCGGCCTCAAGCTCGCCGACGACAAGGCCTGTCTTCTGCTCGCTGCCGACGGGGTCACAATCGACAATCTCGAGATCAGCGGTGCGGAGCTGCCAGACTCGCTGGGTGCTAACGGCGCCTGCATTCGCAATGAACCCAATCTGAGCTTCACGCTCCACCGCATCGTCTGTCACGGATCGCAGGATGGCATCCTCACGAGCGGCGGCAGCGTTGTCATCGAGGATTCGGAATTCTACGATAATGGCTGGACCGGTCAGACGCACAACGTCTATTTCAGCGGCGACTGTCCTAGCGTGACAGTGCGCCGGTCGATTTTTCGCGACGCGAGACTCGGGCACGAGTTCAAATCGCGCTGCCGCGAAACGACCGTATCCGACTCGACGATTCGGAGCACCAAAGGATCGCGCAATCTTGATATTTCCGACGGCGGCAAGACCGTCGTCTACCGCACGACTCTGGTGAAGATTCCCGGTACCGTCAATCACGACATAGTCGGTTTCGCGCCTGAAACCTGCCGATATCCAGAAGACATGCTGCTAAAGGATGTGCGCATCGTCAATTCGGAACCCAACGCCATCATCAGGAACTACGACAAATGCACGGGCCACGCGATCATCCTCGAGCATGTGGAGGTCGAAGGTACGGCGCCCTTGGAGCGCGGCTATATCCTGAAGCGGTGACATGTCGACGCGGGAGACCTTACGCAAGCATGATTGCCTATCTGCTGGTCATGCTTGCAGTGCTCGGCGGAGCGGCGTCGGCCGACGAGATCGTCCTGCCGCACGGGCCCTTGAAGAGGGGGCAGGCGCTGCCGATGACGTATCGGCTGGATGGACCCGGCACGGGGCAGGGCGTGCTGGGAATCGAATGGACCGACGCGCTCGGCCGGCTGGTCGATCGGCACACTATCAGGTTCAAGCTTGCCGGAACCGCGGATGTGCCCTTCACGCTCGACGGACGGCGGGCCGTCGCCATGCAGAACGAGCTGCACGTGCATCTCTCCTTCGACGATGGCACGCACCGGCGCGAGCGCGAGCTCCGCTTTTCGTTCATCGTGTCACCGGTCGATGCGCCCTGGTCCGATTACCAGATCATCATGTGGCAACCGCATACGGCGCCGCAGAACGCGGTGCTGAAGAAACTCGGCGTCACGGCGGGTCAGGTCCCGGCCGATCGCGACGATCCGGCCTCGGTGGCGGCAAGCGCCACAGCTCCTCTGCTGGCGAACGATATGCCGTGGTTCGTCGAGAACATCGCGACTGATTTCTATTCGGCCTATCACCGCTGGTTCCCGGACCGTCCCGTCAATTGGCGTTTCCTCGCGGCGCAAGACATCTATCGGCTAAATCCCGATGATCCTGCCGCCCTGAGACGCGAGCCGAGCCTTTCCGATCCGCGGCGGCTGGCGAGAATTCGCGAGCGTTTGATCGCGACGGTTCGCGCCCATCGGCGTTTCCGGCCGCTCTACTACAATCTCGCCGACGAGCCGGGAATAGCCGATCTCGCTGCATTCTGGGACTTCGATTTCTCAGCGCCATCGCTTGCGGGCATGCGGCAATGGCTGATGGGACAATATGGCAGCCTCGCCGCGCTCAATGCGGAGTGGGGAACGCATGCAGCGAGCTGGGCGCAAGTCATGCCCGAGACGACACGGCAGGCCATGCGCCGCGGCGACGGCAACTTCGCATCCTGGGTGGATTTCAAGACGTGGATGGATGTCGCTTTTGCACGCGCGATCCGCGCCGGCACGGATGCCGTGCACACGGCCGACGGCGCGGCCTATGCGGCGATCGAGGGCGGCCAGGTTCCGGGCTGGGGTGGGTACGATTACACGCTGCTGGCAAAGAGTGTTGACATCATGGAATTGTACGACGAAGCCGCCGCCGACATCGTCCGTTCGCTCAATCCGGGCATGATCATGCTTTCGACCTCGAATGAGAGAGGCGCCCGGGAAGTGGACCATGTCTGGCGCCGATTGCTGGATGGCGAACGGGGCTTGATCATTTGGGACGACAAGAAGGAATACGCCGGCCGGAACGGGAGCCCGGGTCAACGGGGGCTTGCGGCCGCACCCGCGCTCGAGGAGATCCGACGCGGCATCGGCGCGCTCCTCATCAACAGCATTGCGGCGACCGATCCGGTCGCCGTGCTCTATTCGCCGGCCAGCATGCGCGTGCAATGGATGCTGGACTGGCAACCCCACGGAGAGGCGTGGAGCCACCGCGGCTCGGACGTCGAGTCCGACGACAACACATCGCGATCGGCGACGGGGCATTACGTGAAGCTTCTCCGGCAGCTCGCTGTGGAGCCGCACTTCGTGTCGCCCGAGCAGGTGGAGTCGGGCGAGCTGAAGCGTGCCGGGTATCGTATCATCTTTCTGCCGCACGCAGTTGTGCTTTCCGATGCCGAGGCAGGCGCATTCCGCGCGTTCGTCAAGGACGGCGGCGTTATCGTCGCGGATGTCGAGCCGGGCGCCTTTGACCGGCATGGCCGGCGCCGGGCGAAGCCACTCCTGTCCGATCTCTTCGCGGGCAATCCCGCAGGCAACAAGTCAAGAAAGGGGAGGGCCGTCTTGATTCCCATCCCCGACCCACAAGACGACCAAGCCATCCAGGCCGTCAGACGTTGGATCGAGACCGCGGGCGTAAAGCCCGGCGTCGACGTCACCGGTCCGAACCACGCCGCTCTGCACGGCGTGGAATTCCATCGCTTCCGACAGGGCAACGTGCTGATCCTCGCGTTGCAGCGGGATTTGAGCGCGGACGCGGCGCGCGGCGAAGGCGCTTCGGTCGAGGTGACGCTGCCGCACCAGGCGTTCGTCTACGACATACGAGGAAAGAGCTCGTTGGGTTCGATGAAGCGGTTGACCGCGTCTCTTGACGGGGTTGAGCCCAAACTGTTCGCCCTGTCGGAACGAGAATTGCCCGGACCGGCGATTCTCCGCCCGCGCCAGGCAAGACTAGGCGACACCGTGGACCTGACGTTCCATCTCTCAGGCACCGAAGACGCATCGGCGCATGTGTTTCACCTCGATGTCGTCGATCCTTCAGGCGCGGTCGTCGGGCCCTATTCGGGAAATGTGTTGGCGGCCGGCGGGAGCGCATCGCGTTTGCTTCCTCTCGCGCTCAACGACCCAATCGGGCCCTGGACGATTCGCGTCTTGGACGTCATCAGCGGCAAGTCGACATCGACAACGCTCGCCGTTCAGCCGGCGGGGCATTAGTCGGAACCCGGTCTCGGATTGGCACCGATCAGAGTGAGCCCGGCAAATGCGATGAGGTAGAAGACCGTTGCCAGCCGGGGCGCCTCGAGCACCGCATCGGACACGCAGGAGCACAAGAAGGCGACGAGCGAAGCGGCGATCATCGCACCCATGCGGTCGCCCCGGCGGATGCCGCGCCACGAATTGACCAACGCGGCGCCCACGAGCAGGAGCCAAACGGCAACACCCAAAGCTCCCTCCTCGAACAGCGTCATCAGGTACTGGTCGAGAATGCGCCATGCGGAATGCTGGTCATCGCTGAAATACCAGCGTTGCGTTCCCGATGCGAAATTGCCGTTGTCGACCAATTCGCGTCCAAGCCGATCGCGCAGGTGAACAGAGGTTACATCGATGACGGTCCCTCTGACGGCGTTGAATATGCTGACGTCCAGCGGACGGTGGAAAATTCCTGGAGAGCGCCGCTGGGACGCGTCCGACGCAATCGTGATCGCGAGAGGTTCCCATTGGCCGGGCGCATTCAGACGCAAATCGTTGCCCTGGCAGTTTTGCGAATAAAGGAACAACTTCTCGCAGATCAGGGCCGATATCGCGCCCTTTCCATCAGGAGAGCGCGCCTCGAGAGAGAGCGTGTAGGGCGCTTCCGGCAAGGTCAGCAGCTTCTGGTCTAGGTAGAGAGGGGAGTCGGCGGAAATCGAAAGATACGTGCGCTCACCGTCATGCCGGGCGACGAAATTGGTGGCCGCGATCTCGCCGCTCGCGCGTGCCAGGAGTGCGCGGGGGTAGGTGCCAAGCCCCATGCCGAAAAGGCTCGTCATGATGTCATGGTCGCGGAGCGCGAGGCCCTCGCTCCAATTGCTCTCGCGCGTTCTGGCGTCTTCCGGAAGCTCGGCGATGCGTTGGAACATGTATTCGGCCTGGAAGGCGGCGACGATCACGCCCGCCGCGATCAACATCGCGACCATAACGGGGACGGCGATCACAAGCTTGCCGACGCGGGAACCGCGGACCGAAGCCGTCGCCCAGCCGATGCAAAAGACTAAAGCGGCAGCGAACGTCGCGACGTAAGCCGTGCGCGCGAATGTGACGATGAGGGAATAGACCGCCGCAGCGCCGACCGCGGCCATCAGGGTCACGAATAGCGCGCGAGGCCGCAGCAGCAGGCACACGGCAAGAAAAGGTAGCGCGAGCGCGATGTAGGCACCGATATGTCCGCCGCCCACATGCATGCTGGAGAATGTCGCGACGACGCGGTAGTCGGAATTGAAGTCAAAAAGACCCACGAAGAGGGTGCGTTCGACGATTGCGGCGACGGCTACGATCGCGAGCCCGACCGTCATGCCGACGCCGAACCAGACGAGCGAATTGGCATGGAGGCGGCGGGCACGGTTGAGGAAGGGAAGGAGCGCCAACGCTGAGAACAGGCCCTTGGCAAGCCGCAAAGCATTGTCGGGGCGAAGATAGGGATTGTCGGAGCCTCCGATCGGGCTCAGGTCCAGCCTGAGGCCACGGATGGTTCCGATCGCACCTACCGCCGCCAGGGCGAGCGCGATCGCGCCGGTGCCCCGCCCGAAGGTGAGATCGGCCCGCGACAAGGGCGAGCGCAGGAGCAGTACGCCGAGCGTGGTCAGCACGAACACGTCCGATTCAGTGACGTACATCCACCCGGTCCACGGAGTGAGGTCGAGGGTCGGCAGTATCGCCGGGATGACCGCGAGCCAGAGCGCCGGCCAGCGCCACAGCGCCAAACCGTAAAGAGCGATGGAAGACGACAGCGGTATGGGCGCGAGCGGATGGCGAGCGAGGATCAGGCAAGCGGCGGCGATGCACGCTGCTGCGACAAAACCGCTGGCAAGTGTCAGCGCCGTGGAAGACCGTTGATCGACACTTCGGTCACCGGACATGGGATCGGGATTTGGCGAATGCAGCGCGGGTCGGCGCGAAGACCATTCCAGCTCTCATCTCCTCCAGCAATCGCCACAGCGGCGGCGCGAGCTGAGCGGACAGCGCCGCCGCCACGACTGCCACGAAGATGTTGTTAATGTCGGGTTGCAACCCGGGCTTCATTCCGCGCGCGGCCTCGACCGCAAACGAAAGCACGAAACCGAGAATGGCCGCCATTGTCGCATTGCCGGGCCGATTCCCGCGCCGCAACCAGATCATGACGCCGATGGGCCCATAGCATAGAGCATGCGCGACGACGCTCTCCACCGCCTGACTCTTCGATACGATATAATAGTGCCACAACGGCAGCAGCCCGAGCGGGTCCACGTTCGCCAGCGCTTCTCGGATTCCGAGCCAATGACGCGAGGCGAGGTCGTTCACCACGATCACGAACAGAACATAGAGGCAGGCGATCACCGGCACGAAACGGGCGCAGCGCTGCGGCCACGCCTCGAGATCCGGCAGGCGGCCGACCGCGTTGATCAAGTTGGCGCCCACGACGATGCCAAGCGTGCGCACGCCGATCGAGGCCACGGAAGGGCTCGTGGAGAGCACGAAGATCGACACTGCGGCGACCGTCGTCGCCACGAGCAACCCCATCGTCATGATCCACGCGAGCGAACGGCGCCCGCTCGCGATCGCGGCGAGCATGCCGATGGGAACCGTGGCCAGCAGGTCGGCCGGGACCAGGATCAGGCGCAGCGCAACGGACCGTCCCGTCCCCGGCCAGGACAGCAACAGCCGCGGCAGTTCCGCAAAACGACTCTGCAGCTCCTGTGCGTCGACAGCAAAATTGAACGGGAACAGAACGAACAGCAACAGCCCGACCGCATAGATCCAGAGAATGATGAGCAGGATCTGTCGTGGCCCGGCCTGGATCGCGCTCAGCAATTGTCGCCGCCAGGCACTGAGCGCAACGAAGACGCCGGCGCCGACCAGCACCCCCAACCATTGCGCGGCGATGTAGTTGATCGAGACGGTGCGCGGCGGAAAGAACAGCTGCGCGTATTTGAGCGCGAGCACGAAGACGAGGCAGACTGCCAAGGCTAAGCCGTCGGCAAGCCATCGCGACAGCCCGCCTTCGGCCCGGACCGCACCCATCACCAGAAATCCCAGCGGCACCAGCATGAAAAGGTTGGCGATCAAATCGGCGCGCTGATCCGGGTCATAGGATTGATAGGGCGTCGCGAGAAACGAACGCCACGCATCGACCGGATCGAGCGGCACGAAATGGACCCCTTCCGGTCCGACCGCGACGCTGCAATAGAGGATCGCCAATCCGTAAAGCGCGGCCCACGACGCGAATTTCGGCCGCGACACGGAAAGGGTGCGGCGCTGCACGGATCGGTCATCCATGGCAGACGCTCATCAGGCGCCGGACCCGAGCGGCGGTCGCTTGCGTGCTAGGGCTGCCACCGCGCCCTCCAGGCCTGGAACATGAGCACGGCCCATAGCGAGGCCTGCCAATCATACCGGCCCTCGAGATGCTCGCGCCATCGGGTGCGGATGGGCGCCGGGTGGAAGATGCCGTCCGCGGCAAGTCGGTTCTCGTCGAGGAGCGGCTCGGCCCAATCCCGCAAAGGTCCCCTGAGCCATTCGCCGACCGGTATGGCAAATCCCATTTTCGGTCGCTCGACCAGCTCCCTCGGCACGTACCGATTGAGGACGTTGCGCAACAGGCGCTTGCCCAAGCCGGTGCCCGCCTTCATCGCTGGCGGCAGCGACCAGCTGAAGGCGACGACCCGGTGATCGAGAAGCGGAACCCGCGCTTCGAGCGAGACCGCCATCGAGGCGCGGTCGACCTTGGTCAGGATGTCGTCCGGAAGATAGGTGAGGGTGTCGAGATATTGCATGCGTTCCACGAAATCCGGCACGAGATCCCGCGTGCGGGGGTCCTCGAGCCGGCCCTTGGGCGCGGCGCCGCCGATCACGACCCGCTCGGGCTCGAGCCACAGGCTGATCACCTGGCGATAGAAGGCGCTCGCCTCGGGTTCGGCGGCGAGCACGCCGGCGAGCTTGTGCATCTTCATGCCAAATTGCTGCGGCCGGCGCGACTCCGGAATGATCGCAGACAAGGTCGTCCAGGTCGCTGGCGAGACCGAGCGCGCGCCGAATGCGGCAAGCTCGCGCAGCGCCGTCGGCATCCTGTCGATGGCGCGCCAGATCGTCTGGCCGCGGAAATAGCGCGTATAGCCGCCGAAGAGTTCGTCGCCGCCGTCTCCAGAAAGTGCGACGGTCACGTGCTGCCGCGTCATCTTGGAGATGAGATATGTTGGGATCTGCGAGCTGTCGGCGAACGGCTCGTCATACATGTCGGGCAGCAGCGGGATCACGTCCTGCGCGTGCTGCGGCGACACATAGAGCTCGGTGTGCTCGGTTCCGAGGTGGCGCGCGACGGCGGCGGCATGCACCGCCTCGTTGTAGCCCGACTCGGTGAAACCGATCGAGAAGCTGCGCACGGGACGTGCGCTCTGCGCCTGCATCAGCGCGACGACGGTCGAGGAATCGATGCCGCCCGACAGGAATGCGCCCAAGGGCACGTCCGCCACCATGCGCCGCCCCACCGCGTCGCGCAGCAGCGTGTCGAGCGCCTCGGTCGCGTCCGCCTCCGAAAGGGCAAGGCGCGATGTCTGGCCCGCGCGCGCGACCTCCTCGAGAGTCCAGAAGGGGGTGATCTCGGGAGGCCCCGACTCGCGCGCAACAAGGATCGTTCCGGGCGACAGTTTCTGCACGCCGCGATAGATCGATTGCGGCGCCGGCACGTAGCCGAAGCCCAGATAGGCCGCAATGGCGTCGCGATCGAGCGATGGTGCCCAGCCTCGGTCCGCGCGCAACGCCTTCAATTCGGACCCGAACAGGATGCGGCCGGCGAAATCCGCCCAGTAGAGCGGCTTGATGCCGAGCCGGTCGCGTACTAGGTAGAGGACGCGCTCGCGACGATCCCAAAGCGCAATCGTGAACATGCCAATGAGGCGTTTGATCGTGGCCTCGACGCCCCAGACCACGGCGCCCTCGACGATCACCTCGGTGTCGCAGTGGCCGCGGAAGTTCCGGCCCGCCGCCTCGAGCTCGGGCCTCAACTCGTCCGAATTGTAAACCTCGCCGTTGTAGGAAATGACGAAGCGGCCGCACGACGACACCATCGGCTGCGCGCCGGCCGGTGAGAGATCGACGATCGAGAGGCGACGATGGCCTAGCGCCATGCGCGCATCGGGGTCTAACCACACATCGCCGGCATCGGGACCACGATAGACGAGCGTCTTTGTCATGGCGCGGACGGACGAGGCCAAAGTGTCCGGCCCGGATTTGCCCGCTCGATCCCAAATGCCGGTTATGCCGCACATGGCAATCGCGCCTGCACATCCATGCACGCAAAATTCCGCGACAACGTGATAGTCCCTCCTGGCTTTCTGCGATCGGCCCGGAAATTCTTTCGGGCGCTCAGGCGAGCACTTGCCGCACGCCAGCGATGATGCGCGCCTGGGTTCGCTCGTCGAGATAGGGGTGCATCGGCAGGCTCAGCACCTCGCCGGCGAGGCGGTCGCAGACCGGCAAGCCGTTGCCGGCGATGGGGTAGTCGCGATAGGCGGTCTGTCGATGCAGCGGCTTTTGGTAATAGACTGCGGTCGGCACGCCCGCCGCCTTGAGCTGCGCGGCCACCGCGTCGCGGTTCCGCACGCGCAGCGTATATTGTGCCCAGACCGAGGTGGCGCCGGCTATGAGGCTAGGCACGATCGCCACATCGCGGAGACCATCGGCATAGGCCCGCGCCACGCGGTCCCTGGCCTCGATCTCGTCGGCGAAAATGGCGAGCTTCTCGATCAGCACGGCCGCTTGCACCGTGTCGAGCCGGCCATTAATGCCGATGCGGACATTGTCGTACTTGTCGCTGCCCTGCCCATGGACGCGGAGACTGCGCAGCACCTCTGCCTGCGCCGGGTCGCCGACGAAAATGGCGCCGCCGTCGCCATAGCACCCGAGCGGCTTCGCCGGAAAGAAGCTGGTGGTGGCGATGTCGCCGATGCTGCCAACTTTCCGCCCGCGATAGCTTGCGCCGAAACTCTGGGCGGCGTCAGCGACCAGCCACAGGCCATGCGCCTTCGCTGCGTCTTCGATGCGATTGTAATCCGCCGGCTGGCCGAACAGGTCGACCGTGATGATCGCGACCGGATTCAGTCCGCGGCGACGCGCGGCGGCCACGCCCAGCTCGACGCCTGCAGGATCGACATTGAAGCTGTCCTCGAGCACGTCGAGGAACACCGGCGTCGCGCCGACCAGCGCCACGACTTCCGCCGTTGCGGCAAACGTGAATGACGGGACGAGGACGGCATCGCCGGCCTTGATCCCCTTTGCCATCAAGGCCATCAAGAGCGCGTCGGTGCCATTGGCGCAGCTGATGCAGAGGGAGGCGCTGCAGAAAGCGGCGAGCTGCCGCTCCAGGCTTGCCACTTCGGGTCCCAGGATGAATTGACCGTGATCGAGCACCTTGCCGATGGCCCTGTCCACCCGATCGCCAAGGCGGCGTCGCTGCGCCGCGAGATCAATGAAGGCGATGTCGCTCATGCTGCGATCTCTTCGATCCGGTCCGAGGCGGTCTCGCGATAGCGCGCTCCGGAAATGGGGCACACCAGATCGGCGCCGAGCTTTCCGCCCGCCTTGCTCATCCATCCGATGCGGCGCGCCGGGACGCCGGCCATCAACGCATAAGGCGGCACATGGCTGGTCACGACCGCGCCGGCCGCGATGAAACAATAGGCCCCGAGTTCGTGGCCGCAGACGATGGTGGCATTGGCGCCGATGGTCGCGCCGCGCCGCACCACCGTTTGGCGGAACTCGGTCTTGCGCTCGATCTCGGAGCGAGGGTTGTTGACGTTGGTGAAGACGCAGGACGGACCGCAGAAGACGCCGTCTTCCAGCACCACTCCCTCATAGAGCGAGACGTTGTTCTGGATCTTCACACGGTCGCCCACAACGACCGCCCTGGCGATGAACACATTCTGGCCTAACGTGCAGTTGCGGCCGATCACCGCGCCGCTCGAGACATGGGTCCAGTGCCAAATGCGAGTCCCTTGGCCGATCCGCGCGCCATCCTCGACCTCCGCAGTCGGATGCGCCGTCCATGCGGCGCCGGTCATGGCAGCCTCATTTGCGCGCCGCCACGGCGGCCAGAGGATGATACTCCCCGTTCAGCCCCTGTGGCTCGGCATGGCGAATGTCGTAGGCCGTCTGGATGCTCGCTCGTGCATCGTCGATACCGAACCCGCCGCCTTGGAGGATATCACGATAGCTCTCGGTGTGGAGGTCGGTGAAGCCTTCGCTGAATTCCAGCTCCTCCTCACCGACGAGGATCGACCGGTAGGTGCGCTTGCCCTGAGCCCTGGCGGCGGGCGGCAGGTGATCCGCGTTGATCGACAGGAACCAGCGCACCTGGGCGCGGTCGAAGCTCAGCACCCCGGCGGCGACATCGGCTTCGTGGAGATGCACGATGTTCTCGCGCAAGCCGCCGAAGACCCAGCCAAGCATGTCGAAGAAATGGATGCCGATGTTTGTGGCGATGCCGCCCGATTTTTCCTCGGCACCCTTCCAGCTCGTATGATACCAGCGGCCGCGCGAAGTGATATAGGTCAGATCGACGTCGAAGACTTGATTTGACGCCGAGGCGGCGATCTTCTCGCGCAGCGCACGGATGGTCGGGTGCAGGCGCAGCTGCAGAATGTTGCAGATGCGCTTTCCGGTGTCCTTCTCGATCTCGCCGAGCGCATCGACGTTCCATGGATTGAGCACAAGCGGCTTCTCGCAAATCGCATCTGCGCCGCTGCGGAGCGCGAAGCGGATATGGGCGTCGTGCAGATAGTTGGGCGAGCAGATCGAGACGTAATCGACGCGGTCGCCCTTACGGCGCATCTTGTCGATGTGGCGGTCGAAGCGCTCGAATTCGACAAAGAAATCGGCATCCGGAAAATAGCTGTCGATGATCCCGACGCTGTCGTTCGGATCGAACGCGGCGATGAGCGAATGACCGGTATCCTTGATCGCCTTCATGTGTCGAGGCGCTATATATCCGGCCGCTCCAACCAACGCGAAGTGTTTCATCGACATCCCCAAGTTACGCCGACATTCTGCGGATGACCATTCTTGCACACACCAGGATGCGCCGGGACGGCGCTGCGAGCAAGCCAGATCGGGCCTGATAATTCGTTAATAAATTGTCGGTTCCGGCCTCCCGATCCGTGTCACAGCAGCAGGCGGGCTGCCGACCACAAGAAGCGCGGCCGCGATGATGGGGCGCAGCATCGCATCAGGGACGCGATTCGACGCGAATCTGCTGAGGACGATGCCTACCGGTAATCCGACCAGGAGTGATGCCGCGCCGCCCGGCGAAAGCGCCGAACTCGGCGGTGATGGCGGCGAAGCGCTCGCGGTCGTAGGAAACAAGGTCCATCTTGTTGACCGCGAGAACGATGGTGCGCACGCCGAGCAGCGACAGGATCGCTGCATGCCGCCGCGTCTGGGTCAGGATGCCCTTGCGCGCGTCGACCAACACGATCGCGAGCGCCGCGGTCGAGGCGCCGGTCGCCATGTTGCGCGTGTATTGGATGTGGCCGGGCGTGTCGGCGACGATGAACTTGCGCTTCGCCGTGGCGAAGAAGCGATAGGCCACGTCGATGGTGATCGCTTGCTCGCGCTCGGCCTGCAAGCCGTCGAGGAGCAGCGCCAAGTCGAGCGCCTCGCCGGTGGTGCCGTGCTTGCGGCTGTCGCGCTCAAGTGCAGCGAGCTGGTCGTCGAGGATGAGCTGCGAATCGTAGAGCAGCCGGCCGATCAGCGTGCTCTTGCCGTCATCGACGCTGCCGCAGGTGATGAAGCGCAGCAAGCTCTTCGCGGGCGCCGCCTGCGCCATCAGAAATAGCCCTCCTGCTTCTTGAGCTCCATTGAGCCGGCCTGGTCGTGGTCGATGAGGCGGCCCTGGCGCTCGGATGTCGAGGCGCTGCGCATCTCCTCGATGATGGCGCGGAGGCTCGCGGCGCGCGACGGGATCGCGCCGCTCAGGGGATAGCAGCCGAGCGTGCGGAACCGCACCCAGCGCATCTCCGGCCGCTCATCCGACGCCAGCTGCATGCGCTCGTCGTCCACCATGATGAGCGTTCCATCGCGCTCCACGACCGGCCGCTCCTTGGCGAAAT
>Ga0209415_10011391_pt1 | contig 14985 bp, 11 predicted proteins | sample PeaSoiSIISIP2007_FD_187696 | JGI IMG/M metagenome (GOLD analysis project Ga0209415, IMG submission 187696) | Peat soil microbial communities from Weissenstadt, Germany - SII-SIP-2007 (SPAdes) (version 2) | ecosystem: Environmental > Terrestrial > Soil > Wetlands > Peat | place: Germany...
CGCGATCAGCGTGACGCCGATCGCATGGTACAGGTGGAACCGCTCGCCCGGGAACAGCACAGCCAGCACCGTGCCGAACACCGGCATCAGAGGTATCGACGGGCCGGTGCGCGCCGCGCCGAATCGCGTGATCGGCTATGATGCATGGCACTTGAATTCCAAACCGTCCGCCACAGCCTCGCAACACGTTCAAACCGAGGTTGCGAAGGAGAAGGAAAGGCAACACCCAACAATAACCGCGTTAGTAGCCACGCTGGTCCGTTCCGCCGTCCAGCGTGGCGCCAACCGATTCGTTCATCATTGGGCTCGCCTAAGGTCCGCTTTCCACTCGTTGCGGGCATCCGAACTGGTCCACTACCATTCACCGTCGATCCGTCACCGGCCGCACTAGATGTGGCAGGTGTGGGTGTCAACCGGATAGGCACGGAAGCAATCTCCCGCGTGAGCCGCCGCCGCTCGCTCGTCAGGCGGGAGATTGTTTCGTCGCTGCGCTCCTCGCAATGACGGTGGGCGGCCCTAGGGCGCCAGGCTCTTCGACACCATTTCGAACGTATTTCGGCTCAGCCCTGGCAGTTCAAGAATCCGTCGCAGCTCTCGCTGCATCAGCTCCTGCCGCGCCGCATCGACGCGGCGCCACTGCCCGAGCGGCGCCACCATCCGCGCCGCCACCTGCCCATTGCGCGGATCGAGTTCGATGATGATATCCGCAAGAAACCGATAACCGGCGCCGGATGCATCATGGAAGCGCACCGGGTTGCCGGCGGCGAAGCTGCCGACCAGCGCGCGCACCCGGTTGGGATTGCGCAGGTCGAAATCCGGATGGTGCGACAAGGCGCGCACCGCCTCCGGCGTGCCAAGCTTCGACATCGCCTGGATGGCGAACCATTTGTCCAGCACCAGGTCCTCTTCATGCCAGGCCTGGTAGAAGTTGGCCAGCGCGCCGGTACGCTCGGGACAGTCGATCCCGCACAGCACGGAAAGGGCGGCCAGCACGTCCGTCATGTTCTTCCAGGTATCGAATTGCGCCTTTGCCAGCATCGCACGGTGGCGCGGGTCTCCCGCCGCCATATAGGCTAAGCAGACATTGCGCAGTGCGCGCCGGCCGATCGATGCACCATCGACCTGATAGGGTCCGGTGTCGGTCAATTGCTCATAGGTCGTCAGCAATATCGGCCCGAGCTGCATACCGATCGCGGTGCGCGCGGCCTCACGCGCGGTGTGGATCGCGTCCGGATCCGCCACCGTCATCTGGTCGGCGAGGAAGGTCTCGCTCGGCAGTATCATCGCTTCGGCGGCGAAGGCCGGGTCGGCGGCGGCGCCCGTTAGCGCCGCTGCCGCCGCGGCGACCACCCCATCCGGCGCTTCTAACCGCTCGCCACGTTGCTGGCGCTCGATCTGCACTAGCAAAACCTGCGTGGCGTATTGCTGGCCGGAATCCCAACGCACGAATGCGTCGGTGTCGTGGGTCGCGAGGAAACGCAGGCGGTCCTCCGTCATTCCGGACAGTTTCACCGGCGCGGAAAAGCGACGCAACAATGAGGGCGTCGGCACCGCGGCCACATCCTCGAACACGAAGGATTGCTCTGCGCCGGTCAGCAGCAGCACGCGCGTGCCGGGCCGAGCGGTGGGGTCTCCGCTAAGCTGTGTTGCCAGTTCCGAGCCGTCGCCCGCGAGCAATCCCATCGCCACGGGGATGACCAGCGGCTGCTTGTCCGGCTGCCCCGGGGTCGGCGCGGTGTGTTGCCGTAGCGTCAGCGTGTAGCGGCGGGTGGCCGGATCGTAAGCATCCTCGAAGGTGAGTTCCGGCGTGCCGGCCTGGTGGTACCACAGTTTGAACGGCCCGAGATCGACGCCGGACGCGTCCTGCATCGCGGCAACGAAATCCTCGATCGTCACCGCACGGTTATCATGCCGGGCGAAATACAGGTCCATGCCGCGGCGGAACGCCGCGCGTCCGATGATGGTGGCCATCATGCGGATCACCTCGGCGCCCTTCTGGTACACCGTGGCGGTGTAGAAGTTGTCGATCGCCATGTAGCTTTGCGGCTGCACCGGATGCGCCAGCGGGCCGGCGTCCTCGGGGAACTGGCTGGCGCGCAAGCCGCGCACCTCGCTGATGCGCTTCACCGCGCGGCTGCCCTGGTCGGCGGAGAACTCCTGTTCGCGATAGACCGTCAGTCCCTCTTTGAGCGAGAGTTGGAACCAGTCGCGGCAGGTGACGCGGTCGCCCGTCCAATTGTGAAAATACTCGTGCCCGATCACTGATTCGATGCCGAGGAAATCGCTGTCGGTCGCCGTCCCCGGCCGCGCCAGCACGTATTTCGTGTTGAACACGTTGAGGCCCTTGTTTTCCATCGCCCCCATGTTGTAGTCGGACACCGCGGCGATGTTGAACACATCCAGGTCGTATTCCAGGCCGAACACGTCCTCGTCCCATTTCATCGCGGTCTTCAGCGAGCGCATGGCGTGGTCGCAACGATCCTCGTCGCCGCTGCGCACCCAGATGCCGAGGTCCACCTTTCGGCCGGAGTGTGTGGTGAAGCTATCCTTCACGGCCACCAGGTCGCCAGCGACCAGCGCGAACAGATAGCACGGCTTGGGATGCGGGTCGGTCCAGGTGATACGGCGGCGGCCGTCGCCGAGATCGGTGAGCGTGCCGGGATTGCCGTTGGACAGCAGCACCGGAACGCGCGCCTTGTCGGCGGTGATGGTGACGGTGTAGCGCGCCATCACGTCCGGCCGGTCGGGGAAGTAGGTGATGCGGCGAAAGCCCTCCGCCTCGCACTGGGTGAAGAAGCTGCCGTTGGAAACGTACAGTCCGCTGAGTGCGGTGTTGTCCTTTGGCGCGATGCGTGTCTCCACCGCCAGTTCGCAGGCATCCGGCATATCCGGAACGATCAGTGCGCCGTCCTCGATGCGATACTGATTGCCGCCAAGCTGCTCGCCATCACGCGCCAGATGCAACAGCGTGAGCGCCTCGCCGTCGAGCCGCAGCGGCGCATCGCCAGGTGCGGCCGGATTGCGGCGAAGGCTGAGGCGCGATCTGACGCGCGTCGCTGCCGCATCCAGTTCGAAGTTCAGTTCGACGCGATCGACCAGGAATGGCGGCGGCTGATAGTCGGCAAGGCGCACCGTGCGCGGCGTCGCCTGGGCCGCAACATTGCTGGCATCGAGCATCATTGTTGGCATCCCGTCGGCTGTGGAAACCTTGGCTTGCGCTGCGTTGCAGCACAGGCCGGCGGCATTGTCGATGGCGCCGTGCGCGTGGGGTCACGCGGGCTTTGTGCGTGCCCGAGCGCTGGCGGCCTTGGCGTGGTGCTCGCCGTATTTCATGCCCTCCAGCTTGAGGCCGTCGGGGTCGAGAAAGAAAACCGCGTAGTAGTCGTCGTAATATTCCCCGGCGGGATCGACGATTCTGGCGTGCAGCTCGTCGCGCAGGAACGTCTGCAATTCGTCGACGTCCTTGCGGTTGCGCAATTCGAACGCGTAGTGATGGAAGCCGACATCGCCGATGCGGTACTTGTGCCGCTTGCCTTGCTCGTCGGCCGGGCCGATCCAGAAGCGTGTCTTGCCGTTGGTCCAGCCGATCGCGTCCTCGTATTCGTCGGAAATCTCGAAGCCGAGGAAGGTGAACAGCTTGCCGTAGAAGGCCTTGGATTTCTCGTAGTCGCTGACCCGGATCACCAGGTGGTCGATACCGACGACTCGCACCATAACACAATCCTCTCCTACAAAGCAGGGTTGAGCCGCGAAGTGGATCGACGCGGCGCGCCGGGTGAGGCCGGTCGGGTCGCCCCGTAGCGCCCTCACCCTCGGCGCTACGCGCCGCGACCTCTCCCGCTGCGCGGACGAGGTGTACTACGGGATCAGCACCGTACTGCCGGTGGTCTTGCGGCTCTCCAGGGCGATGTGCGCGACGGCAGCGTCCTTCAGCGGGAAGGTCTGGTTCACCTCGATCTTCACCGCCCCCTTCAGCACCACGTCGAACAGCTCCGCCGCGGTCTTCTCCAGATCGGCGCGCTTGGCGGTGTAGGTCGCAAGGGTTGGGCGGGTGAGATACAGGCTGCCCTTGGCCGCGAGGATGCCGATATCGACCGGCGGCACCGGCCCCGACGCGTTGCCGTAGCTTACCATCAGCCCGAGCGGCGCCAGGCAATCGAGGCTGGTGGTGAACGTGTCCTTGCCGATGCTGTCATACACCACCGGCACCATGGCGCCGCCGGTGATGCGCTTCACCTCGGCCACCAGGTTGTCATACCCCACCACCGTGTGCGCCGCGCCGTGCGCCTTGGCGAGATCCGCCTTCGCTGGCGTCGACACCACGCCGATGACTGTCGCGCCGAGGTGCTTGGCCCACTGGCACAGGATCAATCCGACTCCGCCAGCCGCGGCATGCGCGACGATGGTGTCGCCCGGCTTCACGACGTAGGTGTGGCGCACCAGGTATTGCGCGGTCATGCCTTGCAACATCATCGTGGCCGCGACCTTGAAGTCGAGGCCGTCGGGCAGCTTCACCAGCCGGTCGGCGGCGATCACGCGCTCGGTCGCATAGCCACCGATCGCGCCGGCATAGGCCACGCGGTCGCCCGGCTTCACCAGAGTAACGTTGGCACCCACCGCGGTGACGGTACCGGCACCCTCCTGGCCGATCACCAGCGGCATGCTGGGCGCCTTGTACAGGCCGGTGCGGAAATACACGTCGATATAGTTCAGTCCGACCGCTGCCTGCTTGATCAGCGCCTCGCCGGGCCCGGGCTCGGGGGTGGGAACGTCCTCCCATCTCATCACCTCGGGACCGCCGGGACTGTGGATGCGGATGGCCTTGGTCATCGTCGTCCTCCGTAGTGCTCCGGGTCAGGCCCGGGGCACAGAATTGCGGGCTTGGGTCACAACAGGGCGTCGCGCGCCTCCAGCGCGAGCAGGTAGCGCTTGGTTGCCAGGCCCTCGCCGCCGGAATAGCCGCCAAGATGCGTGGTGGCTACGACGCGGTGGCAGGGGATGATGATCGGGATCGGATTGCAGCCGTTGGCCTGGCCGACCGAGCGGGCGCTGCCCCCCGCCGCGGCGGCGATCGCGGCATAGGACCGGGTCTCGCCGTAGGGGATGTCGCACAGCGCCTGCCAGACGCGGCGGCGATAGGGTGTGCCGGCGGGCGCCAACGGCAGATCGAATTCGGTCAGCTCGCCGTCGAAATAGGCGTGCAGTTGCGCGCATGCCCGTTGCAGCAGCTTGGTTTCGGCTTGGTCGCCGCTGCCCCACCCCCGGTCGAGCGCAACGATCGCCCCGTCCTCTTCGGAGACGGTGAGGTCGCCTATCGGGGTATGCAAAGCGAGTTGGGGCAAGCGATGCCGGTCCTCAGAGCCGGGGCGGATGCGAGACCCCGCCGGGGGCGGCTGTCAAGAGAGCAGGGCGGCCGGCTAGGATCACGCCATGGATCAGGAGATGCGCATGACCCCGAAGCTCGGCTACCTGCTGCCCACCCGGGAGCAAATCATGCAAGGACGCCCGGAGGCTGGGCCGTTGCTGGCGCTGGCGGAACGCGCCGAGGCGCTGGGCTATGCCTCAATCTGGGTCGGCGACTCCCTGCTCGCCCGCCCGCGGCACGAACCCCTGACCCTGCTCGCCGGCGTGGCCGGGCGGGTGAAGCGGATCGAACTGGGCACTGCGGTGCTGCTGCCGGCGTTGCGCAACCCGGTGCTGCTGGCGCACCAGGTCGCCACGCTGGACCAGCTCAGCGAGGGGCGGCTGATCCTCGGCGTTGGCTTCGCGTCGGACCGGCCCAACATCCGCGCTGAATTCGCCGCCGCCGGCGTGCCGTTTGAGAAGCGGGTCGGGCGGATGATGGAGGGACTGCGGCTGTGCCGGGCGCTGTGGACCGGGGCCGCCGTCGACTGGGAGGGGCGCTGGCAGGTCGCTGGTGGCGTGCTGGCCCCGACGCCCCACCGGCCGGGCGGCCCCCCGCTATGGATCGGCGGTAATCTGCCGGCGAGCCTGGAGCGTGCGGGGCACTGGTTCGACGGCTGGTTCCCGAATGCGCCGGACCCGGCGACCTACGCCGCGCACTGGGCGCAGATCCGAGCGGTCGCGCAGCGAGAAGGGCGCGATCCCGCGGGCCTGACCGGGGCGATCTATCTCACAGTGTCGCTGGACGAGGACGCGGCGCGCGCGGACGCTCGGCTGAATGCGTTCCTGGAGGGGTACTACGGCCAGCCGGCTTCGGTGTTGCGGCGGCGCCAGGTGTGCTACGCCGGGCCGGCGGCGGGCGTCGCCACTTGGTTGTCGGAGTATGCGCAGGCCGGCGCCAGCCATCTGGTGCTGCGCTTCGCCGGTGACCACGAGCGCCATCTGCAGGCGCTGGCAAAGGTGCGGGAGTTGCTTTGACAAAACCTTTCCCGCGAGGCGGGAGAGGTCACGGAACGAAGCGACACGGGTGCTGCGACGCGGCCCGATCACGTTCACCCGCCATGTTGCGCCGTGATCGAATCGCTTCGCAGCTCAACGCCACTTCCCGGGCGAGGTTTAGCCTACCGCTTTTTCTTCGCGCGCGGGGTAAGCCACCAGCGAATCGGCTTCGGTTCGCGTGCCGGAGCGAGGTCGGCCTTTCGCGGGCGCCCGACCTTCTTGCGGGGCGTGGTCGGGGCGGCGACCGTGTCCGCCGTAGCCATAATTTCGGCGCGGGGTCTGCGACCGCGTCGCGGACGGGGCGGCACATCCGCCGCGTCCTCGAACCGCCCCGCCTGGCGTTCCCGCAAATCGGCCGAGGCACGTTCCGCGGCTTCCTGCGCTAGCCGCCCCGCCGTCACCTGGTCTTCGATCTGCTGCAAGGAGACGCGCAAGGCGGCCGCGGATTCGCGTTCGCGCCGCAGCGATTCGACAGCTTCCCGGTGTGCCAGCTCGGCATGTCCCAATTTGGTCTGCAGATCGTGGATCGTTGCCTGCGCTTCCTGCAAGGCGCGTTCGGCACGCTCGCGCGTGGCGATCTCGGCGGCTAGCGCGGCTTCGGCCACCTCCAGCCGATTCGTCGGCAGCACATTGGCGCCGGCGCGCACACCATTGCCATCGCCATGCTCGCGACGCCCGGACACCAGACCGTGCACCAAAGTCACCGGCACTTCCCCGTCATGCACGAAGCGCCGCTTGTGACCGGTGGCGGAAAATCGTTCCGCCGGCCGTTGTGACACGTCGACCCTTTCCTGCGGCGGCCGAGCACGCAATTGTTCGCCATCAAGGCCCAGGGCCCGGCGCATACGCGCCTCGGCGGCTTGCATTGGATCGCCAGCCGATGCGGATTCAGGAGTCAATGCCAGGGTTGTCCTGGCAGTTTCGAACTGCGGTTTTTCGTTGTCAGACACTATGTTCGCCCGGATCTGGTCGGTTGGCAGTTTGGTTGATGATGTAACTTCTGCGACAGAATTGCCCGATGGACCGCGCCCAATCGGCGTCACCGGCTTCCCGGCAATCCTGTGGGTAGTGTTAGTCCCTCGGTCGTTGCAATGGACGACGTGATAGGCGGTTGGTTCAGCGCGCCCATTGGATCGAATCGGGAAAATCGGCCCTCTGAAACCCAGGCCCGAATCGACAATGTGCCGCCTAGACCGCGCTCACATAGGCTGAAGCCGCGATAATAGCAAGTGAGCACGCCCGCGTCCGCCATAATTCCGTCGAGCCGGTACCGCTGGTTTGCCAGCCACGCGACGCAAACCGCGTTACCGTCGCCGGGAAACCATCGGTATGGATCGAGGCAATGCGACCGCCGTGGCAATCGTCGACGACGGCAACGAAGTTCGGGACGGGCCGCGCGTACTGCTGGAGCCGGCCAGTCACAGCGTTGAAACCTGCAAGTACGGCGACGACCTCCTGGCCAACGCTAGGCCGGACGAGATAGCCTGCCTCGTGGTCGATCAACGCATGCCGGAGTTGAGCGGCGTCGCACTGATTTCCATGGTTGCCAGGCGCGGCATGACGATTCCGTCAATGCTGATCATCGACGCACACAATGCCGAGATTGCCCGCGGGGCCGAGAGGCTCGGCGCGATGACGGTGCCGGAGAAGAAGCTGGCGTCGCAGGAGCCGCTGCGCCTCGTGGCATTCGCGGTGGGTGACAGAGCCCCGTCATTGCAAGGTGCGGAGCGACGAAACATTCCGCCGCCCGAGGGGCGTTATGGGTCGCCGGGGGGCGATTGCTTGGTCGCTCTGCACCTCGCAATAACGGAAATGTCATAGTTCTACTGCGCTGCCAGCGCTTCTTCCGCCGCCAGCCAGGCAGCCTCGGCCGCCGCGGTCTCGCGCGCGATCGCCGCCAGGCGCGCATTTGCGGCGGTGATCTCGCCGGCGCGCCCCGAGGCATAGAGCGCCGGGTCGGCCAGCCGCGCCTCGATCGCGGTCCGTTCGGCGGCCAGCCTGCCGAGTGTGGTTTCGGCATCCTTTGCCTGGCGGCGCAACGGAGCCAGCGCGGCACGCGCCTCGGCGCGTTCCCGGCGTTCCCGGGTCAAGTGCCCAGGGCTGCGACGCGTGCCCGCGTCGTTGCGCGATGCCGTGCGCGCGCGTTCTGACAACAGCGCGCGGTAGTCATCCAGATCGCCGTCGAACGGACGCACTGTGCCGTCGGCGACCAGCCATAACCGGTCGGCGATCAGCTCCACCAGATGCGGGTCGTGGGTGATCACCAGCACGGCACCCTGGAAATCGGCGAGCGCCTTCACCAGTGCTTCGCGCGCGTCGATGTCGAGGTGGTTGGTTGGCTCGTCCAGGATCAACAGTTGCGGTGCGTCGCGCGTAGCCAGCGCAAGTAGCAGCCGCGCCTTTTCGCCGCCGGAAAGACTGCCGACCGTCGTCACCGCCCGATCGGCGTCCAGCCCGAAGCGCGCGAGTTGCGCGCGCACCTGACCCGGGTTGGCACGGGGCAGCACGCGCGCCATGTGGTCGATCGGCGTTTCCTGCTCGACGAGTTCGTCGGTCTGGTGCTGGGCGAAATAGCCGACGCGCAGTTTGGGGCCGCGCCGCAACTCGCCCGTTAGTGGTTGCAGGCGGCCGGACAGCAATTTCGCCAGCGTCGATTTGCCGTTGCCGTTGGCGCCGAGCAGGGCGATGCGGTCGTCCGTATCGATTGTTGCCGAGATATTGCGCAGCACCGGCGTGCCGTCGTAGCCGACGCTGACGCGATCCAGTGCCAGGATCGGCGGGGCGATGCGCGCCGGCTCGGGGAAGTCGAAGCGGGTTGGGGCGGCATCGATCACCGTTTCGATCTGCGGCAGTCGTGCCAGCGCCTTGATGCGCGCTTGTGCCTGACGCGCCTTGCTCGCCTTGTAGCGAAAGCGGTCGATGAACGACTGGATATGCGCGCGTTCGGCGGCGATGCGCTCGGCGGCGCGGTTCTGCTGCAGCGCACGCTCGGTTCGGATGCGGACGAACTCGTCGAAGCCGCCGGGGGTGAGCGCGACCTTGCCGCGCTCGAGGAAGGCGATGGCCTGCACCGCGCGGTCGAGCAAGCCGCGGTCGTGCGACACGACCAGGGCAGCGCCGGGGAAGCGGGCGAGCCAGGATTCCAGCCAGAGCGACGCTTCGAGGTCGAGGTGGTTGGTCGGCTCGTCGAGCAATAGCAGATCGGGGTTGGCGAACAGCGCGGTGGCCAGCGCCACGCGCATGCGCCAGCCACCGGAGAATTCATTGACCGGGCGTTGTTGCGCGGCTTCGTCGAAGCCGAGGCCGGCCAGAATGGTAGCGGCGCGCGACGGGGCTGACTCGGCGCCGATGGCGATCAGGCGCTCGTGGACTTCAGCGAGGCGGGCGGGGTCGGCGGTTTCGGCTTCGCGCAGCAAAGCGAGGCGTTCGGGGTCGCCTTGCAGGACGGTGTCGAGCAGGGAGGCGGGTCCGGAAGGGGCTTCCTGCGCGACGGTGGCGACGCGGGCGCGCGCGGCCAGGCGGATTTCGCCGCCGTCGAGCGGGATCTCGCCGACGATGGCGCGCAGCAAGGTGGATTTGCCGGCGCCGTTGCGGCCGACCAGGCCGATGCGGCGGCCGGGATCGACGGCCAGGTCGGCGGCGTCGAGCAGGGTGCGGCCGCCGAGGCGGATGGTGGCTGCGGAGATGGTCAGGAGGGACATGGCGGGGTGATCGGGCGGCGAGGGGGCGGCGGTCAAGACCCAGCAGTACGTCCGTTCCCCGCAATCCGTTCGAAAGGCCGCTGACAAACACCTGTCGGTTCGGCAATTCTGGAAACACCGGCTGCTTCTGGGGATCGCAGATGCGATCACTTGGTTATGGCAGCGGCAACGAAAGGAACTACCATGACCGCTCCCTTGAAGGGGAAGCACGCGCATCCGCGCGTGCGCCTGTCTTACCAACTCATTCGCAACACAACCTCCCCTGACGAGAAGTCGATCGGGGTGCAATCGTTCGTCGCCAATTTGCCGGCGCGCGAGATCCTCAAACTCGATACGAGGGCGAATTTACGCTCCTACCTTGCCGAATACAACCCGCGGAAACGTAACCGCGTTCACGATGCGATCCGGAAGACCATCGAAACTGAGCCAGAACGCTTCATTGTACGGAACAGTGGCTTTGTTATTACCGCCACCGACATTTCCGTAGACGACAACACGAAGCTGATGACTTTGGTTGACGGGTCGATCATTAATGGTTCGCAATCCCGGGGTGAAATACGGACTTATTTGGAAGAAATCGCCAGCTCGGACGATACCGAGGAGACGGACGATATTCCGTTCTACGTCCGCGCCATGATCATTGTGGATGCCGATGAGGATGAGGTTGTCGAGACTGCAATCGCTCGCAACATCGCCACGCCGATCAAAAGCCCTACTGAAGCTGGCGCGCGCAATCAGTTGGACGAGCTTGAGCGTAGCATTCAGCGGATCATCCCGGATGCTAAGATTCGTAAAGCCGAATCCGACGTGGATGTGATTGACACGCGCAGAGTTCTTCAGCTCGCTCGTTTGTTGATGCCGACACCTGTATCAGGAAATTCTTCTGCAGCCGAGAAATTGCGCGCATACAAAAATCCAGAACAGTGCCTTACGGACTTCTGCGACTGGTGCGAGGTAAAGGGCGTCAACCCGAATAAGAGGAAGAAATATAGCTTCACTGTTCAGATAGCTCCTTACGCACTACGTGAATACGAGTTGTGGGAGTCACATTTGTCCTGGAACAAGCATCATATCTGGGAAGAGACAAAGAAGGGCGGCCGTGCGGTTCGCCGGGATAAGAAGACGAATAAGATCGTCTGGGTTTCCCCGGGTATCCTGTTCCCGCTAATGGGAGCGATGAGTGAATTTGCTGTACAAGATGCGAAGGGACGCTGGCAGATCGAGAAGCCAGATCGCTTCAAGGACGACGAAATGGTCCGGCGGGCGGTGAACCAGTTCCGCGCCTATAACAGTGATCCGATGGCAATGGGACGAAGTGAGGCTGCCTACGATGCGCTTCGTATCTATCCGCAGACACTTGTCGAAGTTCTGCGCGACATTGCCGCTGGCGATTGATGGTTTGACGAATGTTGTAACCTGGCCCCACGCCGATCTGGCGTGGGCGCCTGCTGCCCTATTTGCTCCTTGTCCACCCGAGCTAAAATGGTAGCGAGGGTCAGTGCGTTTGTAGCGGCTCGGCATTGTGGACCGCAGCCCGGCGCGCCGGGCTGCCGCCCGACTATCTCGATCCCCGGGGGCGGCGGCCGACCGAACTGGCGGAGCACATCATTCGTGACGGTGTCGAGGTTATGTGAACCTTGGCCTTTGACCCGCCTGCACCCGCTTGCTAGCATACCCTAGCAACTGCGATCCCGAGGCCAGCCCTGCCCAGCCTACCGATCCGCAACGTCGATGCCGCATTGCACGCCCGCCTGAAGGAGCATGCGCTAGCGCACCGCCGCTCGCTCGAGGAAGAGGCGCGCGAACTGCCGCGCGCGGGATTGGCCCGGCAGGCCGCGGCGCCGCGCGAGAACGTTGTGGATATCGCGCGACGGTTGTTCGGCCCCAGGCATGGGGTTGAACTGGACATCCCGCCACGCGGCCGCGCCCCAAGACGCACGTCACCCGACTTCTCCGGCCCTGAATTCGACCGGTTGTCCTGCTCGATACCAACGTAATCTCCGAAGAAGCCGCGTCACTGCCTGTCTTCGACGGCCTCCAGGCGTTGGCTGAGATTGCGGACCATCCGTACCAGCGCGTTGATCTGTTCCCCCATTGTCGCCACGTCGGCCCGTGCCGTCGTGGCGATCCGCTCGGCTCGTTCGGCGGCGCCGAAATTCACCAGGTCCGCCTCTTGATGAGTGGCCATGCGATCCCGCAGCCGGTCGATCCGCTCCATCACGTCACTGCGCACCTGTGCCAGTTCCGCGCGCAATTCGTCGCGCACCTGGCCCACCTCCTGGCGCACCTGGCCCAGTCCCGCGCGCAGCTCCTCGCGCACCTGGCCCACCTCCGTGTGCACCTGGTCAAGCTTGGCGCTCAGTCCGGCGATGGCCAACAGGATTGGGGAATTCGGATCGTCGCTCACGCAGTCCTCCATCGGGCCTGAACATTACGCCAGAGGACCCGGCGAATGCAAGGAACCGACGCGATCGTCCCTACACCAACCGCGCCTGCCGTACCGCCGCGCCAATGAAATCCGCGAACAGCGGATGCGGTGCGAACGGCTTGGACTTCAGCTCCGGATGATACTGCACGCCAACGAACCACGGATGCCCGGGAAGCTCCACCGTCTCCGGCAACAGCCCGTCGGGCGACATGCCGGAAAACCGCAGCCCCGTCGCCTCCAGGCAATCCTTGTAATACACGTTCACTTCGTAGCGGTGACGATGCCGCTCCTCGATCCGCACCGCGCCACCATAGATGTCCGCCACCAGAGAGCCCGGCGACAGCACCGCCGGATACGCCCCCAGCCGCATTGTGCCGCCGAGATTGCCGCCCTCCCTGCGCCGCTCGATATCGTTGCCGCGCGCCCATTCGGTCAGCAGCCCCACCACCGGCGTGTCGCACGGCCCGAACTCCGTGGACGACGCGTCGTGCAGCCCCGCCAGGTTCCGCGCCGCCTCGATCACCGCCATCTGCATGCCGAAACAAATGCCGAAGAACGGCACGCCGCGTTCGCGGGCGAACCGCACCGCCTCGATCTTTCCCGGCGTGCCGCGTTCGCCGAAACCGCCCGGCACCAGGATCCCGTTCACCTCCTCCAGACGGTACACCGCGCCATCCTGCTCGAAGATCGTGCTGTCCACCCAATCGAGCTTCACGCGCACCCGGTTGGCGATGCCGCCATGCGTCAGCGCCTCGGCGAGCGATTTATACGAATCGAGCAGATTGGTGTATTTGCCGACGACGGCGATGCGCACTTCGCCTTCGGGCGAATGCACTCGTTCGACAATCTGCTGCCAGCGCGCCAGGTCAGGCTCCTGCTCGAACGGCAGGCCGAAATGCCGCAGCACTTCGCGGTCCATGCCCTCGGCGTGGTAGCTGATCGGCACCGCGTAGATCGTGTCGGCGTCGAGCGCGGCGACCACCGCCTCCGGCCGCACGTTGCAGAACAGCGCGATCTTGCGCCGCTCGTTCTCCGGGATCGGCCGGTCGCAGCGGCACAGCAGCATCTGCGGCTGGATGCCGACGTTCTGCAGCTCCTTCACCGAGTGCTGCGTCGGCTTGGTCTTCAACTCGCCGGCCGAGGGGATGAACGGCACCAGCGTCAGATGCACGAACATCGCATGCTCTCTGCCGAGTTCGTTGCCGAGCTGGCGAATGGCTTCCAGGAACGGCAGGCTCTCGATGTCGCCGACGGTGCCGCCGATCTCCACCAGCACGAAATCGACGTCGCTGGTGCCGCGGACGATGGTTTCCTTGATCTCGTCGGTGATGTGCGGGATCACCTGCACGGTGGCGCCCAGGTAATCGCCGCGCCGCTCCTTGGCGATCACCTCGGAGTAGATCCGCCCTGTGGTGGCGTTGTCCAGCTTCGTCGCATGCACGCCGGTGAAGCGCTCGTAGTGCCCCAGGTCCAGGTCGGTCTCGGCGCCGTCATCGGTGACGAACACCTCGCCGTGCTGATACGGGCTCATGGTGCCCGGATCGACGTTTAGATAGGGGTCGAGCTTGCGCAGCTTCACGGTGAAACCGCGCGTCTGCAGCAGGGCGCCGAGCGCCGCCGAGGCGATACCCTTGCCAAGGGAGGAGACCACGCCGCCGGTGATGAACACGAACCGGGTCATGGGTGACCATCATACGGACCCGAATCGGGTCGAGGGAAGCCCGTCCTTACGCGGGTCACACAGGCGTCACGCGAGGGGCGCCTCAGTCGGTGGGAACCGACGGTCCCGCCGTCGGGTGCTACGCCCTCCGCATGACACTCCGGGCCGGCTTCCATGCCACCTGGAGCCAGTGGTACATCTTGCAGATGATTGAACCCGCGCGGACATCCCGGGCGGCGACTGGCAAGGCCGGCCGCAATGACCCCTGCCCCTGTGGCAGTGGGCGCAAGTACGAGGCATGCTGCGGCGCTGCCCAATCGGATGCCAGGAGCGCGGCCTTATCGACCCCGGCACCGCCTACGTCGGCTCCGGCGGGTTCGGTACAGAGTGCTGCGAACCTTCTCAGGGCAGGCAAGTACGCGATTGCGCCGTTACAGGAGCCGGTCTATCGCCGCTCGGTCGAGCGCTGGCGGCACTAGGAGCCTGTCGGACTTAAGCACAAAGCAAGAACAATATGGATTTTCATTTCATCACTCACCACCAGAGAGAAATATGATGACCTCTTTCAGGTTCATGGCTGTGGTCCCTCGTGACACGGACGTCCGGCATCGGATTGACGCCGCGGAAGGAACACCTTCCGAGTGCTAGTGCCGCACGCCGAAAGTGGCGACTCCATAGCGGGGGGGGTGAGTGAGTCCGGATTGCCACAGTCGGAGCGAGAACAGGGCAAATTGCCTCCGGAATGCCCGGTAGGGGGGAGTCAAGCGTGTCGCGGCGTGTCATGGCGGATCGTC
>Ga0209415_10011392_pt1 | contig 14983 bp, 14 predicted proteins | sample PeaSoiSIISIP2007_FD_187696 | JGI IMG/M metagenome (GOLD analysis project Ga0209415, IMG submission 187696) | Peat soil microbial communities from Weissenstadt, Germany - SII-SIP-2007 (SPAdes) (version 2) | ecosystem: Environmental > Terrestrial > Soil > Wetlands > Peat | place: Germany...
CCGCCTCCCGTCCCCTCCGCTGAGCCGCCCACGTAGTATAGTATCTCGTTGTACTTCACGTCGACCTGGATTGCGCTGTCGCCGAAGGAGTAGTACTGCCCCCAGCCGCCATATGGGCTCAAGTCTCCCGGTATGTCGTTGCAGAGCCCCGTGAGGTTGGCGCGGAGGACGCCGGTCGATGCGTCCCACCCCTGGAGCTGGCACCCGAAGCCGTTGACCCATATCACTCCGTCGACCATGTTAGCGCTGTGGAGGTGCCCGGGAGGGCCCGAGGGAGCCCACGGCAGCTTCTGATATGCAGCCCAATCCATAGCGGCCTGGCCAGGAAGTGACGGCAGCACCTCGGCCCCGGTCGCGAGGTTGAATGCGTACACGCTCAGACCGTTCGTGACCACGTAGCCCATGCCGTCTGAGGAGAGCACCGGCGCCATGGTACCCTCGAGGCTGGAGGAGTACGGCAGGCCCGGAAAACGTGTCTGCAGAGAGGGCGTGACGGACATTACGCTGGGGATGGGAAGGACATACTGCACGCCCAGGTTGTCGACGGTGGTCGTGTTGATCTGCGTCTGGGGCGAATAGTTCCACCCCTCCGCTCCTGTGACGCCGGGGCCGGTGTACTCGGTCCAGTCTAGCGAAGAGTAGTTGGAGCCCGCGCTGCTGGATGCGACCGAAAGCGGCTCTACCGTCCCGGGGCTGGCGGACAATCCGGGGCTTCCCGAGGCAGGAGAGGAATGAAGGAACGCGGTGAAGGTCAGGATCAGGCAAACAAACAACGACGCGGTCCCAAACGACCGATGTCCGAGAGAGCTCGTTTCTTCCCCTTGCCGCTCTTCCCGGTTCTCGGCTTAAGAACCTGTCTCGATGACGCCAAGATGGCCCAGAGGCTTTCCGGAGGGCGGGGTAGGCCACTTTTTCGTAAAGCGTAAATAGCGCCAGCTGGCGGACAAATCAATGGATCCGCTCGAGCTCGTCATCATAGGGATAATCATAGTGGTCGTAGTGGTGATGGGGCCCAAGAGAATCCCCGAGCTGGCCAGGGCGCTGGGGTCGGCCAAGAAAGAGTTCAACGCCGGCGCTCAGGGCGCCCCCGTAGTCGCCACGACGCCCGCAGCGGGCGCTCAGATGGGGGGAGACGACCTCATGATAGCCGCCCAAAGGCTGGGCATCTCGACCGAAGGCAAGACAAGGGAACAGATATCGGCAGAAATCGTACGGAAGACCGCTGGCGCCTAGCGCGAAGAGAACCTCCGACCTCAAGTTTGAGCCAGAGTGCGCCAGGGTGCACTTTCGCGAGGGGCTCCGTCAATCGTTTAAATCGAGAACGTTCCCAGCTCATAATCGCTTGAGAGTCCACTCGGGCGAATGCTGTTGGCTCTGCCCGTCGCACGAGGCCGTTGCTCTGGCTCAAGGGATGGTGTAGGCGCGTGAGCTCCGAGTCTCTCAACATCCTCGAGCACCTCAACGAGCTGAAGCACAGGATGAAGGTCGCTTTCCTGAGCTTCGTTGGGCTCCTCGCAATCTTCCTTCTGGCCCCGGCGAACCCTGCGAAGGCGATCACGTTCACAGGGACCTACGTGCCCTTCGTTGCCTTCTTTCTCGCGAGGGTGAAGCTCGATCTGCTGCCGGCCGGCTGGACGCTCATCGCCGGCCCCCTCACCGCACCGCTGGAGGTCTACCTCATCGCCTCTCTCATCCTCGCCGCCGTCTTCAACAGCCCGATCTTCGCATACGAAGTGATGAAGTTCATCGCCCCCGCGCTCACGGACAAGGAGAAGGGGCTTCTCTACCCGTTCGTCGTCACATCCTCCGCGCTTTTCGCAGTCGGGGTCCTCTTCGGCTACTTCTTGCTGGCGAAGTTCCTGTTCATCGCTCTGGAGCCGTTCTACGTGACTGCCCAAGCCCAGCCGTTCATCAACGTCACGGACTTCTACTCCATCGTCTTCCTTACGGTAGGGATGAGCGGGTTCGCCTTCACGACACCCGTCTACGTCTTCATCCTGATACGCTTCAGGATTCTGAGCCCGCAGACCTTCAGGCACAATAGGGTAATCATTTGGGTGGTCGTCTACATAGCGACGGCGATCGTCACCCCGGATGGCGGGCCCATCCTCGACATCATCCTCTTCGTCCCCATCATAGTGATGCTGGAGCTGGCCGTATGGCTGGGTGCCCGCTCAATCAAGAAACTAGAGGCGGCGCCTGCCGTGGACAAGTGCAAGTACTGCGGGACGAAGCTCGGCGGGGCGACCTTCTGCCCAAGCTGCGGGCGGGCCGCGGCGTAGCGCGGGCAGAATGGCTTATACGGGACCGCCTGCCTCTTCGCGCCGGGCATATGTCTGACATCCCGTCAAGTGACAACGAGGAAAAGCTGAACTCTGCGGAGGGCTTCGACGACATCTTCGAGCTCGTGAAAAAATCCGTCGACCAGGTCCTGGGGATCCACCGGGCCGGCCTGACCTTGGTCTTGGGAGACATACCGAACAACGTCGGGGCCTACCACCAGATGGGGTCGAACGCGATAGTCATGAACAGGAACCTCATGAAGATCATCTGGCGATCCACTGAGTCGAGGCAGCGAAGAAACGCTTACACCTTCATGATCCTGCTCCACGAGTACCTGCACACCCTTGGATTCGAAGACGACGCCCAGGTGAGAGACCTCTCCAGGAGGATCACTGACGCTTACGTCGGCAGGGGGCACATCGCGGGGGAGATGGCAGTGAGTTCGCTCGACAAGTTCTTCCCTGAGATCAATCAATACGCCATGTTCCGGGACAACGGCAGCTTCGAGACGATCCAGAAGTTCGACACTTCCAGTACGTCCTATATCGCCTAGAAGCCACAGGAATCCCTATATCCCCAGCCCGGTCGCGCTCGACTCAGGTCTACCGTAGTGCGCGGCCTGCGAATCCTGGCAGCTTCCGCTGTCCTGCTCGCGACGTATCTGCTGGGCTCGGTCTTCATCGGGCGACAAGCGGTAATGAATGTACCTTGGTACGCGCTCCTCTCGCTTGGGAGGGTGGCGATCGTGTACTTCATCGCTCTGGCCGTCGGTCTCCTCTTCGGGATCCTGGCAGCCACCAACAAGACGGCGGAGCGAGTCCTCGTCCCTATGTTCGACATCGGCCAGAGCGTCCCGATACTGGGGTACTTCCCGATCGTCCTGACCTTCCTGATAATCCTCTTTCCGGCCGGAGTGGGGAACCAGATCGGCGCCCTCTTCCTGCTATTCACCGCCATGGAATGGGACATCTTCTTCGGGGTCGTCGGGGCAGTCAAGGCGATCCCGAGCTCGGTGGAGGAGGCAGCCCGCGGCTACGGCTTCAGCGGGACCAACTACCTAAGGTACGTCGTGCTCCCTGCGGTGCTCCCTGCCCTCCTGTCTGCGTCTGTCCTCGCCTGGAACGACGGCTGGACCTTCGATGCCGCCTCGGAGTTCGTCCAGTTCGCCAACAGCGCTGGGACGCTCACCACTTATTCGGTGACCGGCCTCGGGTCGTACATCACTTCCTCACTCAACGCTGGGAACCTCGCGGCCTCATGGTTCGGCGTTCTGGTGATGGGAGAGATCATCTTCATCACAAACCAGATCATCTGGCACACGCTCCAGAATAGGGTGGCCACGCACAAGCCGCTGCTCGCAAGCGTTATCCGCGAGGACTTCCAGTCACCGCTGCGGCTGAGGCGCCGGTTCAGGCGGATCTTCAGCTTTCGTCTGAGGCAGTCGGGGGAGGCGGTGCGCGTCAGAGACCAGCTCAGCACCAGGGCGGTCGCCGTAATCTTTGTTGCCATACTGTCACTAGTCGGGTTCTTGGTGTACGCCAACCTTCCGATCAGCGCGGTGGAGCGTTTTGTGGCCGCTCTGACGGCCCCTGGCGGACAGATCCGCAACGTGCCCCTGTACTCGCTCTTCACGGTAGGTCGGCTCCTCGCCGCGTACCTCACTTGCGTCGCCATCTCTCTGGTCTGCGCGGTCCTGGCGGTGACGAAGAAGAACTTCTATCGGTACTTCTACCCGCTCTACGACCTCGGGAGGTCCGTCCCGTACCTCGCTGTCTTCCTCCCGCTCTTCGTCACGCTCCACGCCTCCCTCCCCGCGGGCATATCCCAAGAGATCGCGTCGTTCACCCTGCTCTTGCTGGCGATGGTCTGGTATCTCCTGTTCAACGTCGTGACCGCTGCGCGCGCCCTTCCGACCGAGCTGACGGAGGTCTCGGCCGTGTTCGGCGTGCAAGGGTGGAAGCGGGTGACCGACATCATCCTTCCTGCGGTGTTGCCCGCGTTTATCACCGGGTCTCTTCTGGCCTGGGGGGGAGGGTGGAACGTCGTGATCTACTCTGAGTATGTCCAGCTCGCTGGACAGAAGACGCCTTACATCCTCCCCGGCCTGGGTTACCTTCTTGACAACGCGGCTTACGTGCTGGGGGACATCGCCTTGGTGGTCTTCTTCCTCTTCATAATGTCTGGGATAGTGATCCTGCTCGAGCGCCTGGTCTGGAGGAGGCTCCTGAGGCGCGTCGAGAAGTTTGGAGTGGAGTTCGATTGACCGCGATACTCAGCGTCAAGGACATCGTGAAGATCTTCCGGAACGGTTCGGAGGTCAAGGCGATCGACGACGTCAGCTTCGACGTCAACTACGACGAGTTCATCTGCATCATAGGGCCGTCCGGCTGCGGAAAGTCGACCCTCCTGAGGATAATCGCAGGCCTCGAGACGGCGGACTCCGGCCAGGTGCTCTTCCGCGGCGTGCCGATAACGAAGCCATCGCCGAAGGTCACCATGGTCTTCCAGACCTTCGGCCTCCTCCCGTGGAAGACCGCGATGGAGAACGTCGAGCTGCCGATGGAGGTGGTGGGGATGGAGAAGGCCGCCGCGAGGCAGCAGGCCGAACGCTACCTCAGGATGGTCGGACTCGGCCCCTTCGAGGGCGCCTACCCGCACGACCTCTCGGGCGGAATGAGGCAGCGGGTGGGCGTCGCGAGGGCGCTGGCACTCGGGCCCGAGGTGCTGCTTCTCGACGAGCCCTTCTCCGCCCTCGACGAGCTCACGGCCAAGTCCCTGCGCGTGCTGCTCCTGCAGATCTGGGGCGACTCGTCGCTGCCGACGAACAACTTCGTGATGGTCACCCACAACGTCGAGGAGGCGGTCATGATGGCAGACAGGATAATCGTCATGTCGCCCCGGCCGGGAAGGGTCGTAGGCGAGCTCAAGGTCCCGCTGCCGCGGCCCAGGTTCGAGCACCTGCGCGACCCGCTCTTCTTCGAGACCGTGGACAAGCTCATGGGGATGCTCTCCTCTACCACGGAAGAGCAGATGTAAGCCGGACCAATCATTGCCGAGGCGGGCGCGCGCTTTGCGCTTTCCTTAGGGTCCGCGCGAGAAGGGTGAGGGTGCTGCCACGTTTCTGGAACTTGAAGAACCTGTGGACGTCGCTAGGCCTGTCCACGTCGAACCCCACGCCCCTCGAATAGTAGACCGCGACTCGCAGTCCGCGCGAGGTCGCGCTTGCGAAGTGCTTGCGGAAGCTGTCGTCATCGTAGTGTAGAGGAAGCCCGACTCCCCTGGTGAGGAGGAGCATGTTGGTCCCGTCGAACGTCTCCGAGGGAGACACTACCACCTGCGCCCCCTCACGCGCGAGCATGGGGCCTGCCTTCAGGTCCTCCACCGAGAGCAGCGGGAGGTCTGCTGGGATCACAAGCTGTTGGTCAAACCACGCTGTCTCCTCGAGGCCCCGCTTGACGGCGGCGTTCACGCCGGCGTCCTCGGGCTCCGAAATCGAGCTCGCCCCGAAACGCTGCACGAACTCCAGGATCTGCCCGTCGGAGGAGACTACATAGGTGTGACGGATCATCCTTGCCCTGATCAGGGTCTGCAGGGTGTCCTCAAGCATCGCGACCTGTAGCTGCCGTCGCTGCTTCGGCTCGAGGAGCGGCGAGAGGCGCCCCTTTGGGTCCTCACCCTTCACCGGGATGACCACCGCGGTGGAGCGGTATGCACCTGTCATCGGACGCTTCTTCACGCCTCCATAGCGACCTTCGCCAGCCTAACCTCGTCTGCCCGAGTCCTCATTAACGTTGAGGTGAAACAGCACGAGACCCCTGCCTTCTCTATGGCGTTCGCTTGGTCGCGGTCGCTCTCGTCGAGCACGAGGACGTCTATGAGCCCCTTGTATAGCCTGGCTACGCCCTCCGACGTTGGTTTGAGGTCCTTGGCGGCCATCAGCCGGGCAGCCGGGCCAGAGAACGCCCCTTCGCCTAGCATGGGCGACACCGCCACCCTCCTCGCCTTGCTCTTGGCCAGAGCCTCCCTGAAGCCGCCTATCGAGAGCGTCGGCATGACGCTCGTGATCGGGTTCGCCGGGGAGATGATGATCCTCTCGGCCGAGGATATGCCCTTCGAGACCTGTGATGTCGTGCGAGCCTGTCGCGCGCCGAGGTATAGGACGCCCTTCGGGGTCAGAAGCCCGCTCTCCTTCACCCAGAACTCTTGGAGGTGCATCTCCCCCTTCTCAGCCGTGACGATGTGGGTCTCGATGTGATCGTCCGTCGCTGGCAGGACGGTCCATTTGCGCACGCCGAGCCCGCGGGCTATGGTGGAAGTCACCTCCGTGAGGGTCTTGCCGTCCTTCATCAGCGCCGTCCTGTAGACGTCGGTGGCGAGGTCCATGTCGCCGATGTTGAACCATGTGTCCGCGCTCCCCAGCCTCTTCAACTGGCCTAGGGCATCGAAGGTGTCGCCCATGATCCCCCATCCCCTTCGAGCATCTAAAACCCCCGCGAGCGCGTACGTCACCGTATCGATGTCGGGGCACACGTAGAGCCCGTGGAACCAGGCGTTGTCCCCGACGTTTGCGACGACCGTGAACGGGGAGCGCTTCTGCAGTCCACGCAAGAACTTTGCCGACCCAGTGCCGCCCGAGAGCGCGACGACCTTGTCATGCGGCCTTGGCATCCTCTCGCTCACCTGAAGAGGTCCATGCTGCGCTTTCTGACCAAGCTCTTCACGCCGGATTCGCTTCTCCGGCGTTCCACGTCCCTCGCTATGGCGACGGGCACGAGGGAGAGCTTGTTCATGACGAGCTCGGCGGCTCCGGCGACCTCGTCGACGAAGGCGGGGTGCGTAGGCTTGAGGAGGTGGCCATGTGGGTCCTTCCTGCCGGCGAGTTGTGTGAGGGCGACTCTCGAACAGCCGATTGCGATGTCTGCCACTATGACGGCCAGCCTCCTCCCGGTCGGACTCTCCAGGCTCTCCTTGGCGTCCTCTTGCTGGCATCCGGATTGGCGGGAGGGAGAGGTGCATGAACCTCTTCCACATTCGGCATGGTGTCATTCCTCAGCTCGAGGATGTTCCTCAGCAGCGCCTCTGCGATTGTCTCGCCGAGTTTGTCCCCTGGTTCAATTCGCTTTATCCCCTCTCCCGGGGTGATTCGGATTTCCGAACGAGTCGGCAAAGAGTTTACGCGCGCTTGACAGAAAAGGGCTTGCTTATGAAATATCCCGCGGCGACGGATTATTTGGGCTCGCCCTTGGCCAGTTCATTAGCACAACGGGGGCGCCAGATTGCTCGAGCTCAGGATCCCATATGAATTTGAAATTCATACTCATGGTCTTCAGCCCCTGAACGCTTAAATGAGATTAGCGAGGATTTAGACGTACGGAAATCATGCAAAAACTCATGCTTCGCCGCGCAAAAGGTAAGATTTCGGGCATTTCTGGAGTCCTGGTCGTTGCAGTACTCTGTCTCTTGTTCAGCGCAAGCGCAGTGGTGCCTAGCGTAGCGGCAAAGAGCGGCTCGGGCGCGGCCGACTCTTGCGTGAGCAACGGTTTCCTCACGGTAAATGTTGACGATTCAAGCGGGATTTACACATTCGACGTCGGAACCTGCACTAGCACTACCTGCGTCAATCCAGCCTCTACCGCGACTTTCGCAGAAGGATGCAACAACATCCTGTACCCACTCGGGACCAGTTTCCTGTCAGTCAATGATATCACAAGTGCACATATCTATACTGAGAGCGGAGATGCGGGAGGCATCTCGCTTGGGGCCCCTACAAGTTCCACTGTGGTTGGAAATTCCATCGTGACGGTCTTTCCTGCAACGCAAGACGGCTTGGCCGTCACACAGACCATAACCGTGGCGGGAACTAGTGCTGCCACCTCTGTCATCGAGCATAACGTGAAGGTCGTAAACAATAACGCAAATCCGCAGCAGATAGCGGTCCGCTATCTATGGGACACCATGGTCGGCGGCTACGACGGCACTTGGCTGCAGCAGTATAATGGCGCGACTGCTGGGGCCATAACCGGCTATGAGACAGACTACAATCCGCCTGCGTCAACGTTCACTTCGTATGGGATGGGTGGATGCTCACAAGGAACTGTCGTTCCCCCGCCCTTCACCTGCCTTCCCGTGAATTTCGGGTCTGCCTCTGGGACATTCACCGTCTATGGGTCGATATCCTCCGGTCCAGGAGCAACGACGCCCTCTCGATTCGTCTATGGATATTGGGGCGCCCTCTTCGGAACTGACTACGCATACACTGTAGCCACCACGAATGAGATCGGCAGCTATGTACCGAACAACGACGGCGGCCAGGACTCTGCAATGCTCTACTACTTCCCGACCCAAACGATTCCGAACGGCGGGAGTCTGTCCGATCAGGCCGACATCTCCGATGTACAGAGTGCGGTCGTTCCGCCAACTGTCACAACCCAGCTATCCTCCTCGGCGATAACCGCGGGCAACTCGGTCACCGACCAGGCTACTCTTGCTGGTGGAAACAGCCCGACGGGCACCATGAGCTTCTACTATTCCTCAAGCAACACCTGCCCGAACGGCAACGGCATCCAAGTCGGCACGGGCGTGACGGTCGCCGGCAATGGCGTATACACCTCGGTCTCTCAAACGTTCAGCACCCCTGGCACTTACTACTGGTACGCAGCATATAGCGGAGATTCGAATAACGCCCCAGCGACAAGTGCGTGTGAACCGCTTGTCGTCACAGCTTCTGGCACCCCTAGTATCACATTGGCGCCTCTGACGGCGTCCAATCCTGTGGGGACGTCGCACACGGTAACCGCCACGGTGCTGGACGGTACGGGCGCTGCGCTGGCTGGTGTGACGGTAACCTTCACTGTGTCCAGCGGACCCAACGCGGGCGCGACTGGCACCGGAGTAACCGGTGCCACAGGTAAGGCAACCTTCACGTACTCAGATACCGGCGGCGTAGGGATGGACACCATCGTGGCAACCTTCCACGATGCGACCGGGCTGCTCCATACCAGCAACACGGTCACAAAGACGTGGACTAGCACCACACACGGCGTCCCCGAGTTCGGAGGCGCGGCAACTCTGGCGAGCGCGTTAGGACTGCTCGTCGTGGCACTGATGGCAAGAAGGATGCGCCCAATACCAGCAATTCCAGGCCAGTAGCGAAGGCTACGTTCAGACCGAGGTCTCCCTCATCCCAGGAGGTCGGAGTCCTGGCATGAGTGATGACGAGCAGGCACTTCGCACGCGTTGGGACCGGCCTCACGATTGGTCAAGAACCTCATCCTCGGAAATCTTCACGCTCTCCTTCACCTGAACAGGTCCAGCCTGGACTTGCGGATCATGCTGCTCACGCCGGATTCCCCCCTACGGTATTCTACGCCCCTCACTATCGCGACGGGCACGAGGGAGAGCTTCTTCATCACGAGCTCGGCAGCGGCCGCGACCTCGTCCACGACGGCGGGCTGCGTGACCCTGAGGACGTAGCCGTAGGGGTCCCTCTTTCCCGCGAGCCTCTGTGTCGGCGCAATCCCGGAGCACCCGATGGCAAGGTCGGTCTGGCCCTCTCGCCACGGCCTGCCGAAGGTGTCTGTCACTATGACCGCGAGCCTCTTCGAGGTCGCCTTCTCCAAGCTCCTCCTTATCCCCCTCGCGCTCGCGTCGGGGTCGAGGGGAAGGAGGGCGACGTAGCCGCTCTCCACGTTCGACATGTCTATCCCTGAGTTGGCGCAGACGAACCCGTGCTTGGTCTCGGTGATCAGGACCCCGTGCCCCTTCCTGACCACGCGTCTCGACTCTCGGAGCACGAGCTCGATGACCTTGGGGTCCTTGCCAAGCTCGGAGGCAAGCTCAGCCGCCTTTTTCCCCGGCTTCACCTCGTCAAGCTTGACCAGCCTCCCCTCGCTCTTCGAGACCACCTTCTGGGTGACCACGACTATGTCATCGTCGGCCAGCTCGAGGGCGTTGGATCGCACTGCCCGGGCGATCAACACGCCTAGCTCATCTCCGGGCTCTATCCGCTTGATCCCTACCACAGGAGCGACCGAGACATCCCAGGGGCTTCGCAAGTTGGTTACGAACGCCTGCCAGAAATCGCCCTGCTTATGAAATATCTCGCTGCGAAATAACTATGGTTATAAGGGTGGGAGGGCGTCGGAAAGAAGCGGGTTTCCTTGGTCAGCAGCGAACAGATACTCGATGCTTTACGAGGCGTGAAGGACCCCGAGCTCCACAGAGACGTCGTCTCCCTCGGTATGATAGAGGAGCTCAAGGTCGAAGGGGGGACGGTCTCGTTCACGCTCAATCTCACCACCCCGGCCTGCCCGCTCCGCGCCGAGCTGGAGGCAGACGTCAAGGCCGCCCTGCACGCCCTCCCCGGTGTCGACCAGGTGAAAATGAAGACAAGCGCGCACATACCGGCCACTCGCTTGCCCGAGCAAGGCGAGGTGATGAAGGGCGTGAAGAACGTCATCGCGGTGGCAAGCGGCAAGGGTGGAGTGGGGAAGACGACGGTGGCGGTCAACTTGGCGGTAAGCTTGGCGGCCGCAGGAGCCAGGGTCGGGCTGCTCGACGCCGACATCTATGGGCCGACCGTGCCTGTCATGATGGGGGTGCAGGAGCGGCCTGGAGCGGTCGGGAACATGATGGTCCCTCCCACGGCGCACGGCGTGAAGGTGATGTCCCTAGGCTTCTTCTACAAAGACGACACTGCCCTCGTCTGGAGGGGGCCGATGGTCGCGGGGGCGGTCAAGCAGCTCCTGACGCAGGTCGAATGGGGCGACCTCGACTACCTAATCGTCGATCTTCCTCCTGGATGTCTCCCTGCGGGGACGTTCGTTCTGACTGCCTCGAATGTGCCAAAGCCGATAGAGGAAATCAAGGTGGGTGAATTCGTCCTCAGTTATGATGGAGAGAAGCTAGTTCCAAGGCGCGTACTTGGAGTGATCCCCCAAGGGCAGCAGGTGGTGTACAAGGTAAGGACGCCCAACAAGACAATATTGGCAAGTGCGAATCATCCCTTCCTGAAGTACTCTCGCAAGACGTTATGGCGAAGACTCGACCAATTGAAACCTAGAGATAGAGTCCTTGTCTCCAATTGCATAAGCGGCGGTCAGTCGCTGAGACTTCCCAACATTGACCACAATCCGAAGTTCATTGGTTTCCCTACCGAGACTACCGTTGACTTCATGCGGATCGTTGGCCACTTTGTCGGAGAGGGATTCATCAAGGTCCAGAAGGGCAGAAAGGAACCAGTCGGAATCAGGATTTGCGAGCCGCGTAATAGCAAGTTCAGAGCGCTCTACGAGTCACTTCACCGCAAGGTTTTCGGATGCAAAACGTTCGAAGACAATGACGGCGCCAAATTCGGCATAGCATCCATGCCTCTGGCAAAGTTGTTCATCGCCCTTGATTTGAATCACAAGGCCGGAAAGAAGAGAGTCCCCGAATGGGTCTTCGGTCTTCCCATGGACCAAAGGCTTGCGTTCATCAAAGGCTATTCTGAGGCAGACGGGAGTATTAGGCATAGAGAGAGAACAAGGTCACTCCCAGACTCGCAAGGAAGATATCGGGCCGTCTCTATCGTTCAAGACACCGTGACGGTGGAGACGACCAACGAGCTTCTCGTCCGACAGATGCATGAGCTTTGCGCTATGAGCGGCTTACGCGCAGGCAATGTGCTGGAATCGTTCGATGAGGTCGTAAGGCTCCCGGGCGGGAGAGAAATCGAAAACGTGAAATCGTTTTCCTTCCAGTACTCCATGAAACCCGACGCAGCGCCCTTCAAGCTCGCGAGGATTACATCGATAGAGCCAGTCGGAGAGGCGGAGACCTTTGACCTGCAAGTCGAGGAGCATCAAAATTTCGTAGCCAACGGATTCTTGGTTCACAACACAGGCGACGCGTCGCTCACTCTGGCGCAGACGGTGCCTCTTGGCGGGGTCGTGATAGTGACTACGCCACAGGAGGCCTCTCTCAACATCGCCACAAAGTCGCTCGCGATGTTCAGGAAGCTGAACGTCCCGATCCTGGGGATAGTCGAGAACATGAGCTACTTCAGCTGCCCTCATTGCGGCGAAAAGACCTACATCTTCTCCGAGGGCGGGGGAAAGAAGGCCGCGAAGGCCTTGGACGCGCAGTTCTTGGGCGAGATACCAATCTACTCGTTGATCAGGGAGCAGTCGGACATCGGGACTCCGGTCTCCGCATCCGCGCCCGACTCGCCGGAGAGCGCCGCCTTCAAGGACATCGCCTTCAAGGTCGCAGGGATGGTAAGCATAGTCGCTTACGAGAACTCACAGTAGAGTTGGCAGAAGCACTTCTAGAGCGTGACGCGAAGAAGAAGAAAGGGAAGAGGAAGAAGCGGCCTCCATACCGCAAGTCCTGGTCGCCAGCATCCTGAGCAGGAACGCACCCTAGCGCCCCCTGGCGAGGAGCAACACGTGAGGGATTTCCTCCAAGAACAGCGCCAGGGCGGTTTCCACAGCGTCCGGAGAGCCAGGGAGGCACATGATGAGCTTCCCCCTTGCGACGCCTGCCGTCGCGCGTGATAGGGCCGCCGCGACGCCTATCTTCTGGTAGCTCGCGAACCGGAAGATCTCCCCGAATCCCTCCACCTCCTTGTCGAAGAAGGGCCTCACCGTCTCGATGGTCACGTCGGTCGTAGAGACGCCTGTCCCGCCTGTCAGGAGGATAACGTCGATGTCGGCCTCTCGCAACGCCCGGGAGATGGTCTTCCGCAGCAACCTCGGGTCGTCAGGGATCAGCACTCTTTCGGGGACGATGCCGCTGGCGCGCTCTATCATCTCCTCGGCCAGGTCGCCCGATTCGTCGTCGACGGGCATTCTGCCCATGGCCTGCCGACCGAATCGGCTTGTGCTCACGGTGACGACGAGGTAGCGCAGGCGCCCCTTCGGCGCGTCGTGCCTGTGGGCCTCAGGAGCGCCCGTCTCTCTTCACCTTCTCCACGACGTGAATCCCCCCAATCTTCGCAGTCGGGTACTGCCCACGCTGATCCTTTTCGTACGCTTTCACGACGTCCCAGATGTTGAGGAGCGCCACGCTCACCGCGGTAAGCGCTTCCATCTCGACCCCCGTCTTCTCGTGGGCGGAGACGGTGACCGTAGCTTCTATCGAGTCCTCGTGGATGGTCTCCACGACTTCCACGTGCTCCACTCTCAGGGGGTGGCAAAGGGCCAGCATCTCCGGCGTCTTCTTGACGGCCAGTATGGCCATAGTCTTGGAGATAGCCAGCGGGTCGCCCTTCTCGAGCTTACCCTGCTTGATCAGCCTGAGGGTCTTGGGCTTCAAGATGATCCTGCCTGTGGCGGTCGCCTGTCTGAAGACGACGGGCTTGCTCGAGATGTCCGCCTGCCTGACGCTCATTAGATGAGTCGCAAGGCGCCTGCAGTCGAATTTAGGCTTTCTTTCCTCTAGTCGGCGGGGGAGCTATCGGGGCGCCGCTCAGAACTTTCTTGTGTCAAAGCCGCTCTTCACGAATCTCTTTGCGCTTCGACTGGGCTCTGACTCCCTCTGACGCCGCTTCTTGGAGTCGGAGGCCTTGTCTGAGTCCGAACTGGACTTCATTGCGTGGCATGCGGGGCAGAGGGCTCGGAAGTTCGAGGTGGCGGAGGTCTCCTTCGTGGACTCCGGGCTTGATTGCTCGAAGTGCGGCGGAGCGCTTCCGACCGGCTCAAGGTCCTTCTGACACCGACTGCACTTGAATGCCTGTCGCCTGAGGATTTCTGTCTTCTGAGAAGAGCTCAGGGGCGCTGTCTGCATGGCTCGATCGCGGCCGCGACTGCTGATAAATCATGCGGTGTCCGAGGGGGCACTCTCTTCCCGCTTTCCGAGGAAGCTGCAGCTTGCCGCGCCCTATCTCCCGCGCAGTCTCTGTGAGAGGAGCTTTGCTACGAGAGCGGGCTGGGCCTTGGGCTCTTCCTTCAACACTTGACCCACGAAGTAGTTGAAGGCCTTCTTGTCGCTCCGCGCCTCCTTGAACGCCCCAGGCATCGCAGCCACAACCTTCCCGATGACTGCCGCGATCGCCCCTTCGTCGACCACGGCGGAGAGGGCCTTGAGCTTGACGACCTGGCTCACCGGCTCGCCCGTCCGGATGGCCTCTCTCAGAGCTTCCTTGGCCTGCGCACGCGTGATCGAGCTGGACTCCACCATCCGCACGAGCCCCACGAACTCGTCAGGAGAGACCGTGCGCGCTCCTTCCGAAAGCTCTCCCACGATCAGGCCTGCCATCTCCTGGTACCCGTCGTGGACCCTGGCGCACTCGTCGAAGAAGGCCGAGAGCTCCTTGCTGGCAGCCAGCTCCTTCGCGAGCTGGGGGGAGAGGCGGAAGTCCTTGGAATAGCGCGACGCCTTGGCATCCGCGACCTCTGGCATTGCCGCGCGGACCTTGGCTATCGAGTCATTTTCGAGGACGATCGGCTGGAGGTCAGGCTCCGGGAAGTAACGATAGTCCTGCTCCTCCTCCTTGGAGCGCAGCGCGATGGTGATGCTCCTCCGCTCGTCCCAGTGCCTCGTCTCGCTGGTGGCGTTCCCCGAGAACGTCTTCTGTCTGAGTATCTCGTAGTTGAGCGCCTTCTCTACCTCCTTGAACGAGGAGATGTTCTTGACCTCGACCCTAGCCCCGCCGGCCAGCGAGATGTTCGCGTCGCACCTCATGGCCCCATCCAGTTCGCCGTTGGAAACCCCCAGTGAC
>Ga0209415_10011393_pt1 | contig 14983 bp, 13 predicted proteins | sample PeaSoiSIISIP2007_FD_187696 | JGI IMG/M metagenome (GOLD analysis project Ga0209415, IMG submission 187696) | Peat soil microbial communities from Weissenstadt, Germany - SII-SIP-2007 (SPAdes) (version 2) | ecosystem: Environmental > Terrestrial > Soil > Wetlands > Peat | place: Germany...
CCGGTGAACTCGTCGACGATCTTCACCTCGCCGTCGGCGACGATGTAGTCCTTGTCGCGGCGGTAGAGCTCCTTCGCCTCGAGCGCCTTGCCGAGCTGATGGACGTAGTTGACCGCGACCGCGTCGTAGAGGTTCTCGACGCCGAGCTGTCGCTCCACCTTGGCGATGCCGGCCTCGGTCGGCACGACGGTGCGCTTCTCCTCGTCGACCTCGTAGTCCGCGTCGCGCTCGAGGGTTCGCGTGATGCTCGCGAACTGGTAATAGAGCCGGGTGGAGTCGTCCGCAGGCCCCGAGATGATGAGGGGCGTGCGGGCCTCGTCGATGAGGATCGAGTCCACTTCGTCGACGATCCCGAAGTTGAACCCCCGCTGCACGAGCGCATCCTCGGAGACGGCCATGTTGTCGCGGAGGTAGTCGAACCCGAACTCGGTGTTCGTCCCGTAGGTGATGTCGGCGGCGTAGGCCGCACGCTTTACCGCAGGATCGGACTCGTCGGCGGAGACGAGGCCGACGGTGAGCCCGAGCGCCGCGTACACCTGCCCCATCCAGATCGAGTCCCGTCGGGCCAGGTAGTCGTTCACTGTGACGATGTGGACGCCGTCACCGGGGAGCGCGTTCAGGTACGCCGCGAGCGTGGACACGAGGGTCTTGCCCTCACCGGTGCGCATCTCGGCGATCCATCCAAAGTGCAGCGCCATGCCACCCATCAGCTGGACGTCGAAGTGTCGCTGACCGATGCTGCGCCAGGCGGCCTCCCGGACGACGGCGAACGCCTCGACGAGGAGGTCGTTCAGCTCCTCGCCCTCGGCGAGCCGCTCACGGAACTCCACGGTCTTGTGCGCGAGGGCCTCGTCGCTGAGCGCCTTGATGTCGCCCTCGAGCGCGTTGATGAGCGGCACGACGGCCGCAAGGTTGCGCACCTTGCGACCCTCCCCAGCACGGAGCACCTTCGAGAAAACGGCCATCGGTAAAAGTGTACGGGTGAGTGCGGCTCCCGCCTCGCCAGGCGCTCGCGCAGGACCGCTCGGTGCCGAGCGGGGATGGCCTAGGAGACGAGGAGCGGGATCGGGAGCCGCCGCGGCGCGACGCGAAGCTCCGCGACGAGCTCGCCCGAGAGGTGGTGCGCGCCCGCGGAGGTGACTTCGACGGTCGCGAGCGAGCCCGGGCCGAGACGCGGCGGCGCGGAGAAGTGGACGAGTTTGCCCTGGCGGGTTCGCCCGGTGGCGACCGCCTTGTCCCGCCGCGAGGTGCCCTCGACGACCACCTCCTCGACGAGGCCCACCCGTGCCTCGTGCGCGCGCGTCGACGAGCGGTCGACGACGGCCTTCAAGCGGGCGAACCGGTCCGAGACGACCTCTGCGGGTACGAAGCGGCCTCCCATCTCGGACGCCCGGGTGCCCGGGCGTGGCGAGAAGATGAAGGTGTACGCCGAGTCGTAGGCGGCCTCCGCGACGACCTGCAGGGTCGCCTCGAAATCCCCCTCGGTCTCGCCGGGGAACCCGACGATGATGTCCGTCGTGACCGCGAGACCCGGGATCGCGGCGCGCGCCGCGGCGAGGCGCTCGAGGTAGCGCTCGGCGGTGTAGCCGCGCCGCATCGCCCGGAGCACGCGGTCGCTGCCGGACTGCAACGGCAGGTGGAGCTGCTCGCACACCTCGGGCGTCTCGGCCATCGCGGCGATCGTCTCGGGGCGGAGGTCCTTCGGGTGCGGGCTCGTGAAACGCACCCGCTCGATGCCGTCGATCCCCCCGACCGCCCTCAAGAGATCCGCGAACAGCGGCCGGGGTCGCAGCGCCGGATCGGCCGCGTAGGCCGCACCGGCGAGGCGCGACAGCACCGACCGGCGAGCGGGGTCGTCGCGGAGCCCGGTCGTGAGGTCCCTCCCGTAGGAGTTGACGTTCTGACCGAGCAGGGTGACCTCGAAGGTCCCGCGCTGCGCGAGGGCGGCAATCTCGTCGACGAGATCGCCGAACGGCCGGCTCTGCTCGGGTCCGCGCACCGACGGGACGATGCAGAATGCGCAGGAATTGTCACAGCCCACCTGGATCGTGACCCACGCGGCGTGCGGGTGGGTGTCCGAGACCGGGAGCGCGGAGGAGAACGCGTCCTCGGGCTCGACAGGCTCCTCCAGCACCTCGACGACAGAGGATCCGGTCTCGCGCGCCGTCCGCAAGAGCTCCACGGCGTGCGAGACGTTGTGGGTGCCGAACACGACGTCCACGTGAGGTGCCCGCGCCAAGATCGCCTCGCGGTCCTTTTGCGCGAGGCACCCACCGACGGCGATCTGGACGCCGGGGCGGCGGTCGACGAGGGCCTTCAGCTGGCCGAGGTTGCCGTACAGCTTGTTGTCGGCGTTCTCCCGGATGCAGCAAGTGTTGAGGACGATGACGTCCGCCTCCTCGACGTCGTCGGTCCGCTCGAGGCCGGACGCGGCGAGGTCGGCCGCGATCCGCTGCGAGTCGTGCTCGTTCATCTGGCACCCGAAGGTGCGGACAAAGAACCTGCCGGCCATGACGCCCTGAGCCTACTTGGGGGCGCTCGGCCGCCCGCCTGGGGGCCGGCCCCAGTTGGGCATGCCGTCTACCGTGTGCCGATGCACGTCGGCGCCCAGGTCAGCACGTCTGGTGGTCTCGAGACCGGCCTCGTCCGGGGCGAGGCCATGTCGGCCGAGGTGATCCAGATCTTCACCCAGAGCCCGCGCCAGTGGAAGCCGTACGCGTGGCCGCCGGAGGTCTTCGAGGCCTACCGCACGGCCCAGGCCGACCACCCTGGCGTGGCGTCGACGTTCTCGCACGCGACGTACCTCATCAACCTCGCCACCGCGAACGAGGACATTGCCGAGAAGTCGTTCGGCTGCCTGGTGGAGAACCTCGCCTCGGCGACCGCCCTCGGTGCCGCCGGCGTCGTGCTGCATGTCGGGAGCCACCTCGGCCAGGGCATCGACGCCGTGCTCGGTCGCATCGCCGACGCGCTCCTCGGTGCGCTCGACGCCGCGGCACTCCGGGTCGGCGCGCCGTGTTGCCCGCTGCTCCTCGAGAACGCGGCCGGCGCCGGGGGGACGGTCGGGAGGAGCTTCGACGAGCTCGGACTCGTGATCGAGGCGGCCGGGTCCGACGAGCGACTGGCGGTGTGCCTGGACACCCAGCATCTGTTCGCGTCCGGGGTGTCGTTCGCGACCGCCGAGGAGGCCGACGCGGTGGTCGCGGACCTCGACCGGACGGTCGGGCTCGAGCGGCTCCTGCTCCTCCACCTGAATGACTCCAAGGTCCCCCTCGGCGCGAACCGGGACCGCCACGAGAACATCGGCGACGGCGAGATCGGCGACTCGGCCTTCTCGATGCTGCTCGGCCATCCGGCGCTGTCGGACCTCCCGGCCGTGCTCGAGGTTCCCGGCTCGGGAGACGGCCCGCGCGCGGAGGACCTCACGCATGCCCGGGCACTCGTCGACGTCGGGCTGGCGGCGCGCGCCGAGCGATGACTCGGGAAACCATGGAGGAATTCGACTACGTCGTCGTCGGGGCCGGCTCAGCCGGATGCGTGCTCGCGGCCCGACTGAGCGCGAGCGGCCGGGCGACCGTACTGCTCCTCGAGGCGGGTCCCGCCGCCCGCCACCTCGCGATCGGGGTGCCGGCCGCGTTCCCGACCCTGTTCCAGTCGAGGCTCGACTGGGCGGACCGCACCACCGCGCAGAACGGGCTCTCCGGACGACAGCTCTACTGGCCGCGCGGCAAGGTGGTCGGAGGCTCGTCGTCGATCAACGCCATGATGTGGGTCCGCGGATTCGCCTCGGACTACGACGGCTGGGCCGAGCGTGCCGGCGCGGGGTGGTCCTACGAGAACGTCCTCAAGTACTTCCGCCGCGCAGAGGGTGCGGACCGCGCGATCGCGGGGCTGGCGCACGGACAGGACGGTCCCCTCGCCGTGTCGGCGCAGCGCGACCCCAACCCGCTCACCTTCTCCTGGCTGTCGGCCTGCCATGCCGTCGGAATCGTGGCGAACGAGCACCCGAACGCGGGCGAGGAGGAGGGCGTCGCGACCGTCCTTGTGAACCAGCGTGCGGGCCGACGAGAGAGCGTGGCCGACGCCTACCTCCGACCGGCGCGCCGGAGAACGAACCTCGTCGTCCGGAGCGGCGCCAGAACCGAGCGGGTGCTCTTCGAGGGCCGTCGCGCGATCGGCGTCGCCTACCGGCGCGGCCGTGAGCTCGCCGAGGTGCGCGCCCGGCGCGAGGTGATCCTCTCGGCGGGGGCGGTCGGCTCCCCCCAGCTCCTGCTCTGCTCCGGCGTCGGTCCCGGGGAGGCGCTCGCACCACTCGCCATCGACGTCGTTGCCGACCGCCCCGGTGTGGGGAAAAACCTCCAGGACCACCTGACCGCCGGCTTCGCCCAGGAGGTGACCCCTCGCGTCACCCTCGGCGGCGCGAGGGGAATCCGGTCGCTGCTGCGCTACCTCGTCTCGCGGCGCGGGCTGCTCAGCTCCAACATCTGCGAGGGCTACGGTTTCGTCCGCAGCCACCCCGGCCTCGCCGAGCCCGACCTCGAGCTGCTCTTCGTCCCCGGCCTGTTCATCGACGAGGGGCTGACGGTACCGAGGCGCCATGGCGTCACCCTCGGCGCCGTGCTCCTCGCGCCGCGGAGCCGCGGGGAGATCACGCTCCGTTCCCCGGAGGTGTCCGAGCCGCCGTTCATCGACCCGCGTTATCTCTCGGACCCCGACGGCCTCGACGCGACGACCCTCGCCGCGGGAATCCGGCTCTGCCAGCGCATCGCGGCTGCGTCCCCGCTCGCCGAGGTGCTCGGCGAGCTCGTCCAACCCGGCGGGCTCGGGGACGAAGAGCTCGTGGAAGCGTCTCTCCACGGCTACGCGCAGACCCTCTACCACCCGGTCGGGACCTGTTCGATGGGCCTCGAGGAGGCAAGTGTCGTCGACCCCGAGCTCGTCGTCCGCGGCGTCGAGCACCTGCGGGTCGTCGACGCGTCGGTCATCCCGGTGATTCCCCACGGCCACACCAACGCCGCGGTCGTCATGGTCGCCGAGCGGGCGGCTGAGCTGATCGCGCCGGGGTGAGGCGGTCGACTCCCCTCGGCGTGAGCCGATAGCCTCCGGCCATGGTCGCTCCGGTCGGCTCCTACACGACGTCGATCGGCACCCAGAGCCGGGACCTGCCGCTCGTGCCGATCGCCGAGGGCCTCGCCATCGCGCTCCTCATCACCGTCGACCACGGCGTCTCCTTCGCCGCCGTGGCCGGAGCCGAGCTCGCCGAACGGCTCCGGCCCTACGACGTGGAGGTCGTCGCCTCCGTGGCGACGATGGGCATCCCGATCGCGATCGAGGTGACGCGGACTCTCGGGCTCGACGACTACCTGATCCTGCAGAAGACGCCGAAGATCCACCTCGCGGACGCGATCTCCGAGCCGGTGAGGTCGATCACCACCGACACCAACCAACGGCTGCTCTTCGACCGGGCCCGGCTCGACGCCGTCGTCGGTCGCCGCGTCGCCCTCGTGGACGACGTGGTGTCCACCGGCGCGTCGATCAAGGCGGCGCTGGCGCTGCTGCGCCACGTCGGTTCCGAACCGGTGGCCGTCGGCGCGCTCGTGACCGAGGCCGCGATCTGGCAGGCGACCCTCGGCGAGGACGCCGCGCTCGTGCACGCGCTCGGTGCGATTCCGCTGTTCCGCCAGGACCGCGACGGCTCATACCGCGAGGACTGGATCGGAGACGGCAGCGAGCTCGAGACGAGGGCCGCTACCTAACCTCGAGGATCTCGTCCTGGCGGGCGGCCTCGCGGCGGATGCCCGGCCCCGCGAGCAGTGCGTAGACGAGGCCCCCGGCGGCGATCCCGGTGAACACCGAGAAGTCCGCTCCGTGGGTGTGCAGCGTGATCTCGTTCAGCCAGCTCGCGATGTGGAACGTGCCCGCGAGCGCCTCGATCGAGGCGACCATGCCGACGACCTGGGCGACGACCGCCGCCCAGCGGATGCCACCGGAGTTCCAGTAGAGGCCGCCGGAGTCCACACGCTGGAGCTCGGCGGGGACGTAGCGGTAGCGCCGGAGCGCCCAGTCGACGAGATAGATCGCGAACCACGGCGCGATCCAGACGATCACGACGTCGATGAAGTCCTTCAGCAGCGTCGAGAACGAGGAGTTGAACACCGCGTAGATCGTGAGTCCGCAGGCGATGACGGTGTCGATGACGACGGCCTGCCAGCGCTTCACCTTCGCGCCGAGAGCCTGAAGGGTCACCCCCGAGGAGTACAGGTCGAGGCTGTTGATGGCGAACAGCTGGAAGAGGGCGACGACGAGGAAGGGCACGACGAACCAGGTGGCAAACACGTGGACGTTCGGGGTGGTGAACACTCGGAACGGGTCCGCAGCGGACAGACCGGGTGCGTAGGTCGCGACGGCGCACCCGAGCGTCATGATGAGGATCTCGGGGACCGCGGTGCCGAGGAAGATCCACCCGATGATGGACCCCCTCTTCGCGTTCGGCGGCAGGTACCGGGAGTAGTCGTTGCCGTTCTCGGTCCAGCCGAGTCCGGCGACCGCGATCGTGAACGCGAGTCCGGCCATGAACGTCGGCCAGCCCGCGCCGTGCGCGACGACGTTCAGGTGCGCCTTGTTGAGCGTCAGTGCGGCGAGGATCACGAAAAGGACGACGAAGGGCACGATGAGCACCCGCAGGGTCTTCACCATCGTCGCGTGGCCGAGCAGCGGCAGGAGGAGCTGCACGACGACGGCGATGACGATGAAGACCACCTTGGCCGGAGTACCCGGCAGGAAGCCGGCCTTCAACGCGAGGGCCTCCGCCGCGAAGACGACGAGGATGAGGCCCTCGGTCTCGAACCCGACTTGGGTGAGCCAGTTGAAGAGCGCGATGAGCCGCGAGCCGTTCGGCCCGTAACTGGCCCGGTTGATCGTCATCGCCGTCGTTCCCGCCTGCGGGCCCTGCAGGCTCGTGGCGCCGAGGAAGACATAGGAGAGGTTGCCGAGGACGGTGATGACGACGGCCTGGGCAAAGCTGAACCCGAACGTCATGAGGATGACGCCGTAGACGAAGTACTCCACCTGGAGGCTCGCGCCCGCCCACATCCCGAAGAGGTCCCTCGGCTTCGCCCAGCGCTCGGTCTCGGGGACGTAGTCGATCCCGTGCTGCTCGATGTGGAAGGCCTTGTCGGATTCCGGCAGGGCCGCGAGGTCTTGTTCGGCGACGACCATCGATCCTCCTCTAGGCCGCCGGAGTGCGCCGCGCACCGCAGGTGCAGCTCCCCCATCCGGGCCCCCGGCCGGCGTCGTAAGCCTCGCCCGGCGCGCCATGACTGTCAACGATCCACTGACCAGCGCCGACGCCCCGGCCGAAGTCGGCCTCGGCAGGGACCGAGGATCTCGCCGGAATCTCGGCGCCTGCCGAGTCGAGTGGTTTCGCAATGTATTCGCAATATTTAATCGGGCACTCACAGAAACGACGAACGGCCATCACATGCCCGCGCTCTGATGGTCGTACAGGGGCTCGACCGCTCTCGGGCGGAAGGGATCGGTCGAGCGGGCGAGGAGTCCGCCTGAAGGGCGGAGGAGGTCGTCATGGAACCGCAATGGAACCGAGGGGGCAGCGCCGCTGCGAACGGCGGCGGCTCGCGCCGCTAGCCCCGAGCTCGCGAGGGGCGGCCGCCCCGCAACACCGCCAGCCCGAACGGGGGTACGGGCCAAGGCGGGGAACACCCCGGGGATGAAACCCCGGGGTGTTCTCTTTTCTGCGCGCTCGTAACTCAGTAATTCTGTAATCTCGTAATCATGAGACCAACACAATCTAGACAAGGGCCCGGTGACCGCGACCGCTCGAGGTGGAACGCCGAGCGACGCGGCAGGCCGACGACGACGACGAGCGAGCGCGAGGCCATCCGGGGCTGGTTCGCCGGGAACCTCATCGACGGGTGGTTCACCGCACCCCCGGAGATCACGGTCGACGACTACGAGGTCCTCGTCCGCGGCGATCTCGCCGAGGTCGAGCTCGAGACCGAGGACGACGGGGCCCGGGCGGTCGCCGAGGAGGCCCGCGTCGAGCGCTTCCGCAACGACACGCGGACGCGGCGTATCGAGATCGCGTCCGAGGCCGAGGCTCGCTTCGGCCGCAAGGTGTCCTGGGGCGCCCGCACCGGCGGCACCTCGAGGCTCTTCACGACCGCGAGCGTGCCGGTGATGACCCGCCTGCACATGGGCCAGCGCCACACGCTCGACACCCTCGTCGAGGCCGGGGTGGCGCGGAGTCGCAGCGAGGCGCTGGCGTGGTGCGTCGAACTGGTGGGCCGCAACGAGACGGAGTGGATCGAGCGGCTGCGCGGAGCGCTCGACGCCGTCGAGCAGGAGCGGGCGAGCGGACCCGCCGCGTCCTAAGAACCAGCGAGCCGCGGTTGGAACGAGAAGCGTCGGGTAGCCAGGGAGACAGAAACGGCCCGCCGGCGAGCCGGCGAGCCGTTTCGTAAGCCGCGTGGGCCGCTCGACCTCAGGCGCGCCGCATGTCCAGGCGCGCGTCGGGCGAGCCGCCCTGGACGTGGTCGAGGTCGATGACGAGGGCGATGCCCTTCTTCTCGGCGTCAGCCGCCCGCTCGCGTTCGGGGCTCGAGTCGTAGACCTCGTCCCGCGTCGCGTCGTCGGCCTCCACGTGCCCGCGCCCGTAGAAGAAGATCGTCGTCCGCGTCGGCGGGTCGCGGTACATGAGGGTCAGCTGCGGGTTGTTGTCGAGCGCGGCCTGCAGGCCACCCTCGGGGTTGCGTACCCAGACCGCCAGCTGATCCGGGCTGTGCACGTGGGTGGACCCCCGGAACGACAGGTGGGCCTGGTTCTTCTGGTCAACGTACGCGAGGAGCATCGGGGTGCCGTGCTCGAGCGCGTTGTTGACGAGCGCGGCGGTGTCGTCGTTGATGGCAATGCCGGACGCGGAGTTCGTCATCATGTTCCCTTCTGGCCGAGATCCCGGGGTGTCCTTCTTCACAAGGCGCCGTGCGCCCCGGCGGGCTTCGCGCCGCACAGCGGTTTTAGCACACGCCCCGCCGGAGTCCTCCGGCGAGCGATCCGCGAAGCGGTCGCCCTCTCGTCGGCCGGCCTCCCCCGGCGGTACGGTGAGGTCGGAAGGAGGTGCCGATGATCATCGGGGCCGGATTGGACGCCAGGCTGGGATTGTCCTTCGAGGAGTTGCGCGAGGTCGGCGCGGAGGCAGCCCGCCTCGGATTCGAGAGCGTGTGGACACCGGCGGGCGGGGTGCCCGACGCGTTCCACGTCTGCGCCGCGTGGTCCGAGGCGACCAAGTCCGCCGGGGGCGAGAGCGTCCGAACCGGGATCGCCGTCGTGCCGGCACCGAGGATGTGGAATCCGGCCTCGCTCGCCGCGCAGGCCGCCACCGTCGGGGTGATCTCCGGGGGTCGGTTCGTCCTCGGCATCGGCTCGGGCGGAGCGGGAGAACGGCATTTCCGGGCGCTCGGCATGCCGAATCGCCCGATCGCGGTCATGCACGACTACCTCACCATCGTGAGGGGGCTCCTCGCCGGGGAAGAGGTGACCCACGAGGGGCCCGCACTCCGGATCGAACGGTTCCGTCTGGGCGGCGAGTTCCCGAAGGTCCCCGTCTACCTCGCCGCGCTCGGACCGCAGATGCTGCACCTCGCCGGGGCGGCCGCCGACGGTGCGTCGCTCAACTGGGCGACCCCGGAGCAGATCGCGTGGAGCGCCGAGCAGATGGCGACCGGGGCGCGCTCGGCGGGACGCGACCCCTCCGAGCTCACGCTCTCGATGTACATCCGGGTCTGCGTCGACGACGACGTCGAGGCCGCACGGCGCGCCTTCGCCCAGCAGGTGCTCGGGTACGGCCTGGCCCGGCCGGGGGCGGACCCGACGCTCGCCTACCGGGGACACTTCGGCCGCATGGGCTTCGAGGATGCGCTCCGCGACCTCGAGGCCCGCCGGGACAGGGGCGCGGACGTCGACGAGCTCGTCGACCTCGTGCCCGAGGAGCTCCTCGGCGCTGTCGGGTACTACGGCACCGCGAAGGGCGCCGCGGCCCGCTTCGCCGAGTTGTCCGCGGGCCTCGACGAGACGATCGTCCGCGTCGTGACCGCGCGACCGGGCGCCGACGCCGTCGCGGCGACCCTCGAGGCGCTCACACCGGCCAGGATCCGACAAGCGGGAGGTGACTGAGATGGCGACCACGATCGGGATCGTCCACCCCGGGGAGATGGGCGCCGCCGTGGGCGCGTCGCTCGTCGCCGAGGGCCACGAGGTCCTCTGGGCCTCCGAGGGCCGTAGCGGCGCCACCGTCGCCCGCGCCGAGGCGGCCGGGCTCGAGGACGCGGGATCGCTCGGCGCGCTCGTCGAGCGCTCGAGCGTCGTGTTGTCGGTCTGCCCGCCGCACGCGGCGGTGGAGGTCGCCCGGCTGCTGGTCGGCTTCGACGGGCTCTTCCTCGACGCCAACGCGATCGCCCCGGCGACCGCGCTCGAGGTCCGTTCGGTGATCGAGAAGGCCGGAGCAAGCTACGTCGACGGCGGCATCATCGGCTCACCGCCGGGGGGAGCCGAGCGCACGAGGATCTACCTGTCCGGCGAACGCGCCGGCGAGGTCGCCGCGCTCTTCGGAGCTTCCCAGGTGCTCGTGAAGGTCATCTCGGAGAGCCCGACCGCCGCGTCGGCGGTGAAGATGGGCTACGCGGCATGGACGAAGGGGACTGCCGCGTTGCTCCTCGACATCGTGGCGCTCGCGCGCGCGGAGGGTGTCGAAGACGACCTGAACGCCGAGTGGGCCGAGACCTCTGCGGAGCTCATCGGCCGCTCGTGGCGCGCTGCCCAGTCCGCAGCGACAAAGGGCTGGCGCTGGGTGGGGGAAATGGAGGAGATCGCCGCGAGCTTCAGGGCGGTCGGACTTCCGCCGGGTTTCCACGAGGCCTCCGCGGAGATCTACCGGCGTTCGCCGCACGAGGTCAGCGCGCCGGCGAACGAGGAGACCCTCGACACCGTGATCGACGCGCTCGGCGGCCGGGCGGTCGGACCGTCCGACTGAGACCGCTGCGGTTCGTCGGGGCCGGTCAGCTCAACGGGCGGGCCGGGGCGCCGCCAACGGGGTCGAGCGCTCGACGCTGAAAAGCAGCAGGACGCGGCCTTCGGCCGCCATCGTCTTCTCCCACTCCTCCACCGACGCGAGCGGACCGTCGCGGTTCTCGTAGAACTCCCGAAGAAGCGGCAGCGCGTCGGGCAGGCGCACGATCTCGGCGGTGCCCTCCATCGTCATCCAAGGCCCGGACCAGTTGTTGTCGAGGACGCAGAGGGTGAACCGCGGATCGCGGGCGAGGTTCTTCACCTTCGCGGTAGCGGCCCTCGTCGACGCGGTGATCCGCTCGTTGTGGTCCAGCATCACCCGCACCGGTGAGGCCTGGAGGCCGCCGTCGGCGCGCCGAGTGACGAGCACCGATCGGGCGTGGTCGGACACGAACTTCGCGGGCTCGCTCGCCAATTCATCCCCAGTCGATCGCCCGTCCGGCGCGGGCACCGGCCGAACCGTAGCCGGAGGTGCCGGTTTCGCGCCTGCTCGTGATCCTGGCGCCCGGGTCGGGGCCCGCGTCACGCACTCGCCGTGGGCACCGCAACAGCCGTAGATGACCGGTCGTGGTGGCGCCCGATCGGGCGCGACGGTCAGTTCGCCGCGGGAGCGGTGCTCGTGAAGAGCGGGTTCTCGGCCTCGCCGGCGAGCGGGAAGTGGCACGCGACGCTGTGGTCGGCTCCGAGCATCCGCATCTCGGGCTCCACCTCCGCGCAGATGTCCTGCGCGCGGGGGCATCGGGTGCGGAACCGGCAGCCCGACGGCGGGTTGATCGGGCTGGGCGGCTCGCCCTGGATCGCGTCCTCGGCCCGGATGCGCTCGACGGTCGGGTCGGGGCTCGGGATCGAGGCCAGGAGCGCCGCGGTGTAGGGATGGAACGGTTCGCGGTAGATCGCCTCGGCCGGCCCGATCTCGGCCAGTTTGCCGAGGTACATGACCGCGACGCGGTCGCTCACCTGCTTCACGAGCGCGAGGTCGTGCGCGATGAACAGGTACGCGAGCTTCAGCTCGGCGCGCAGCTGCTCGAAGAGGTTGAGGACCTGGGCCTGGATGAGGACGTCGAGTGAGGAGACCGCCTCGTCGCAGACGATGAGCGACGGCGAGAGGGTGAGCGCGCGGGCGATGGCGACGCGCTGGCACTGGCCGCCGGAGAGCTGTCGGGGACGGCGGCTGCCGTAGACGTTCGGGTCGAGGCCGACGAGCTCGAGCACCTCGGCCACACGGCGCTTGCGCTCGGCACGCGTCCCGATGCGGCGGGCGCGCAGCGGCTCCTCGACGACGTCGGAGACGCGCCACTTCGGATCGAGCGAGGAGTACGGGTCCTGGAAGACCATCGCGACGTGGCGACGAGCCTCGAGGAGATCGCCTCGCTTCAGCTTGACGAGGTCCTGACCGCGGAACCACACCTCGCCCGACTTCGGTCGGGGTACCTGCAGCACCGCGCGGGCGAGCGTGGACTTGCCCGAGCCGGTCTCACCGACGATGCCGAGCGTCTCTCCAGACTTGATCTCGAACGAAACGTCCGAGACCGCGTGCACGACGCCGCCTTTCAGGCCTCCCTGGTCCCGGACGACGAACTCCTGCACCAGGTGTCGCGCTTCGAGGAGCGTCTCCGAGCCGGAACTGGCCGCGGTCTGCTGATCGGGGGCGGTGATGGTCACCTCGGCTAGTTCCCTTCGTGATAGGGGAAGAAGCAGGCCCACTTGTGTCTGGGCTCGCCCTCCGTGAGCGGAGGCAGCTCCTCCCGGCAGCGGTCTTGAACATAGGGGCAGCGAGGGTTGAACGGGCACCCACGGGGCAGGTTGACGAGGTCGGGCGGACGGCCCTGGACGACAGGCAAGAGCGAGTGGGAGGGACGCTCGAGGCGGGGAATCGCGTCGAGCAGCACCTTGGTGTACGGCATCCGCACGGCGCTGAACAACTGTGCGGTGGGAGCCTGCTCGACGACCCGGCCGGCGTACATGACAACGACCTCGTCGGTGAACGACGCGGCGAGGCCGAGGTCGTGGCTGATGACGATCAGGCCCATGTTGAACTGGTCCTGCAGCTCGAGCAGCAGGTCCATGATCTGGGCCTGGGTCGTCACGTCGAGCGCGGTCGTGGCCTCGTCCGCGATCAGCAGCTTCGGGTGACACGACAGCGCGATCGCGATCATGACCCGCTGGCGCATGCCTCCAGACAGCTGGTGGGGATACTCCTGGTAGCGCTGCGGTGCCGCGGGTAGGCGCACCATCTGCAGGAGCTCGATCGCGCGATCCTTCGCCTCCTCCTTGGACAGCGGCATGTGCGTCCGGATCGCCTCGGTGACCTGGACACCGATCTTCATCGTCGGGTTGAGCGAGCGGGCCGGGTCCTGGAACACCATCGCGACATCCGGTCCGCGGTGCTGGCGCAGCTCCTTCTCGGAGAGACCGAGGAGCTCCTTGCCGTTGAACTTCGCGGAGCCGTGGATGGTCGCGGTGTTCGGCAGCAGCCCCATGATCGCTCGCGAGGTCACCGTCTTACCGGAGCCGGACTCCCCGATCACCGCGAGCGTGTGCCCGACGGCGACATCGAACGTCACCCCGTTCACCGCGTGAACGCGACGGCCCCGCTGGTTGAACTCCACGGTGAGGTCCTGCACCGACAGCAGCGGTGGAGCCGCTGGGACCGAGCCGTTCGTCGCGGCAGCATCCGTGGCGAGCGAGCCCCCTTGGAGGGTCTGCGCCGGCGAACCGGCCTCCTGTCCACCGATTATCACAGGGAAGACCACCTTGCGCGGAGCGCGTCGCCAAGCAGGTTCAGGCACATGACCGTGAAGAACAGGAACGCCGCGGGGATGAGGACGAGATCGGGATTCGACGCCAGGTAGGACTGCCCGACCGAGATCATGTTCCCCCAGCTCGGCTGCGGCGGTGGGACACCGAGGCCGAGGAAGCTGAGCCCGGCCTCCACAACGATCGCGATGCCGATGAACAAGAAGCTGAACGTGACGAGGTTCGGGATCACGTTCGGGGCGATGTGACGCAGAAGGATCGTGCGGTCCCTCTGGCCGGACAGCTTCGAGGACACGACGAAGACCTGCTCCCGCAGCCGCAGCGTGTGGGCCCGCGCCAGGCGGGCGAAGCCGGGGACGCTGAAGAACGAGATCGCCCAGATGACGTGCAACTCGCTCGCGCCGAGGTAGGTCGCGATCGTGATCGCGAGGACGAGGGCGGGGAAGGCCAGGAACATGTCGAGGATGCGCATGATCACGACCTCGATCGCCCCGCCCTTGAAGCCGGCGAAGATGCCGAGCAGCCCGCCCAGGGTGAAGCCCAAGAAGCAGGAACCGAGACCGACCTCGATCGAGACGCGGCCGCCGTAGAGCACGCGGGAAAGGACGTCGTTGCCGAGCGGGTCCGTGCCGAAGATATGACCAGGCGACAGCGGCAGGATGTTCGAGTACGACAGGTTCCCGGCGTTCGGCCCGGCGATCGGGAAGACGAAAGGCGCGACGAAGCACGCGAGCGTCATGAGAATGAGGCCGGCCGCAGGGAGCGCGATCTCGGAGTTGTGCCACAGCGTCGAGCCCTTCCTCGCCAGCACGCCGCGCTGGTCGGGGGCGATCGCCTCGATGCCGGCGAGCTCGACCGAGCCCGAAGAGATCTCAGGAACTTGGACGGCCATAGCGGATCCTTGGATCGAGAACGGCGTACAGGATGTCGGCGACGAGATTGGCAAGGACAACGGTGACGGCGAGGAGCGAGACAATCGCCTGCACCGTCGTGATGTCCCGGTTGTTGATCGACTGCAGGAGCTCCTGGCCCATACCGGGGAGGCCGAAGATCTGCTCGATGATCACGGCGCCTCCGACGAGCGTCCCGACGTTCAGCGCGACGACCGTGATGAGGCCGAAGATCGAGTTGCGCAGCGCATGGCGAA
>Ga0209415_10011394_pt1 | contig 14983 bp, 11 predicted proteins | sample PeaSoiSIISIP2007_FD_187696 | JGI IMG/M metagenome (GOLD analysis project Ga0209415, IMG submission 187696) | Peat soil microbial communities from Weissenstadt, Germany - SII-SIP-2007 (SPAdes) (version 2) | ecosystem: Environmental > Terrestrial > Soil > Wetlands > Peat | place: Germany...
GCCGTCGGTCTCGGTCATAGTGGCCCGCAGGTTAACCCTGTCGTGTTCGCCCGGCTCAGAGCGCGGTGAACCGCCCGCCGCTCACCAGCAGCGTCTGCCCCGTGACGTACCGGGCGCCGTCACCGCAGAGGTAGGCCACGGCCGGACCGATGTCGCGCGCCGGGTCACCGAAGCGGCCGAGCGGGACCACGCGGCTGAGCCGTGTCTCCATCCCGGGATCACCGGCGAACGCACGCTCCAACGCGGGGGTCATCGCCAGGGGCGCGACGCCGTTGACGCGGATGCCCTCGGGTCCCCACTCACGGGCCAGCGACTTGAGGAACCCGCGCTGCGCGCCCTTGACCATGCCGTAGAGCGCACGGTCGTGCGTCCCCTGGATCCCCGCCGGCGAGGTGAGCACGACCATCGTGCCCCGGCGGTCGGCGAGGGCAGGATGCGCGGCCTGGGCCAGGTGGAGCAGCGCCCGTACCGACACGGACATGTGCTCGGCCACCAGCGCCGGCGTCGCGGCCTCCAGGTCGGTGATCTCGTTGGACCGGTTGCTCACCGCGTTGTGCACGACGGCGTCGAGCCCTCCGAACGTGTCGAGGGCGCACGCCACGGCCGCGTCGACGTCGGCGCGGGACGTCACGTCGCACACGGGCGCGACGGTCCGCCCCCCCACCGCGGCAACGAGCGGAGCTGCGTCCGCCTCGTGGTGGACGGAGGCGACGACCGACGCGCCCTCGGCGGCGAGCGCGTCGACGATGCCGCGTCCCACGCCGCGCCCGGCGCCGGTGACGAGCACCACGCGTCCATGGAGGGCGCCGCTCACCGTGCGACCAGCGGGAGACCGATGACGGCGGGGCGATCGGCCCGCGTCCGGCCGTCGGTGCGGGTCACGGGGCCATCACCGCGCCCCCGTCGGCGCCGATCGTCGCGCCCGTCACCCCACCGGCCTCACGGCTCGCCAACCACACGACCGTCGCGGCGACGGCCGCGATCGGGTCGTCGTCGACGAGCGACGGCCCGGTCCGGGCCGCGTCGGGAGCGTGGACGGACAGGCCGGGGTCGAGGGCGGTCACCGGCACCGAGACGACGTTGAGGGTGATCCCGTCCGGTCCCCACCGGCGTGCCACCGACTTCACCAGCAGGCGCTGAGCCTCCGCAGCCGTCGCCAGCGGCACCAGCGCGGCCGCACCCTCGAGGGCCACGGAGGGACAGACGAGCACCAGCCGGCCGTTGCGACCGCGGAGGTGGGCGTGGGCAGCCTGGACGACCCACAGCAACGAGGTGATCGGATCCTCGCAACGCCGGACCCACTCCGCTTCGGTGAGACCGACGACGGGACCCGGCACGAGCGCGTCGGGATCGACGTCGGCCCACACGACGACGTCCGGATCACCGACCAGCGCTCGCTCGGCGTCGGTCCGGCTCGCCGGCGGCGCGGCGCGGTCCACACGCGACCCCGCGTCGCGCAACGCGGCGGCGACGTGATCGCCGAGCCCACCTGATCGCGCCACCACCACCGCAGAGCGGGAGGCGAGGGACACCGTCACCGGCCGAGCAGCCGCCGCAAGGCGGGCACGGTCTCGTCGCCGTGGCGGCGGATCTGATCGTGGATCACCTCGGGGGCAAGGCCGGCGAGGAAGACGCGCACGTTCACGACGTCGCACCCGGCACGCACCATCACGTCGTGGAGCTTCCCGGCGACCTCCGCGCCGTCCGCCCCGGCGATGAGCGCGTCATCCTCGCCCCACGACGCCATCGCGCGCGGCGGCGCGTACCCGCGGTAGCGGTCCATCTGCGCGGCCATGTTGCCGGTCGGTGGCGGGCCGATCCACACCCGGCGGATCAGGATCCGGGGGCCGCTGCCGCCGGCGTCCACGTAGGCGTCGGACAGCGCCCGCGTGCGCTCCGCGGTCTGCAACGAGTCGTACAGCACGCCCACGCCGAGGGCGGCCGCCCGCCGCGCGGTCTTGTCGGCCTGCACCGCCGCGACCAGCGGGATCTCACCGGGCGCCAGGGCGGCCACACCGGGCTCGGCCGCCAGCGGGCCCTCCGCCTTGCCGCCCAGCGCCGCGGCGAGCTCACCCAGCGCAGCCCGGTAGCGGGGGAACATCTCCCCGAACGGCACGCCCGCCATCTCGAAGTCGACCGGGAGCGCGCCGGCGCACACCCCGACCCCCACCCGCCCGGGGAAGCGGTGGTGGGTCCACGCCAGGTCCTCGACCACCTGCGTGACCGGCCGCAGCGGCAGCACCATCGGGCAAGGGCCGGCCCAGATCAGCTCGGTGGCGTCGAGCAGCCACGTCGCCGCGAGCAGCGGATTGGGCAGGTAGTTCGGAAAGCCTCCGTGGTGCTCACTGGTCATGCATCCGTCGAACCCGCCCGCCTCGGCCAACCGACCCTGCGTCCGGATGTCGGCGACGACGTCGGCGGGCGACAGATCGGCGGGATACACGCGGAGCGAGATCGAGCCGGGAGCGAACGCGGCGGTCATGGCCGGTGAGGCTAAGCGCCAGCGGCGTGGGCCGGCACTACCGTCAGCACCGATGCCCAAGTCCTTCCTGCTCACCGACGACATCCACCGCTATCTCGTGGACCACAGCACGCCCCTCGACGACGTTCGGCAGCGGCTCATCGCCGCGACCTCGGCACTCGGCCCGGTGGCGGGGATGCAGGTCGCTCCGGAGCAGTCGATCTTCCTGACGATCGTCACCCGCCTCGTCGGGGCCCGCTCCGCCGTCGAGGTCGGGACGTTCACCGGTCTCTCGGCGCTGTGCATCGCCGACGGCCTGGCACCGGGCGGCCGGCTGCTGTGCTGCGACGTGAGCGACGAGTGGACGTCGATCGCGCGGGCGTACTGGGCCGAGGCCGGTGTCGCCGACCGGATCGAGTTGCGTCTCGCACCGGCGATCGAGACGCTGCGCAGCCTGCCCCCGGACGCCACGATCGACCTGGCGTTCATCGACGCCGACAAGGGCGGCTACGTGGGCTACTGGGAGGAGCTCGTGCCCCGAGTCCGGCCCGGGGGCGTGCTGCTGATGGACAACACGCTGCAGGGTGGAGCGGTGATCGACGCCACCAACACGGCCGAGCAGGTGGCGGCGATCCGCCGGTTCAACGCCCACGCCGCCGCCGACACCCGGGTCGAGCTGGTCGTGCTTCCCATCAGCGACGGTGTGACGATGGCGGTCAAGCGATGACCTCCGGTGGCGCCACCGCCGCGGCCCCGGACGGCACCGACGCGGTGCATGTCAGCGACACCGGCCCCGTCCGCGTCGTCACGATCGACCGCCCCGGTCGCCGCAATGCGGTCGACCGTCCCACCGCCGCCGCGCTCGTCGACGTCTTCCGCACCTTCGACGCCGATCCGACGAGCGCAGTGGCGGTGCTGACCGGAAGGGGCGGCACGTTCTGCTCAGGTGCCGACCTCAAGGCGGTGGCCACCGGGGACGGCAATCGGGTCACCGAGGCGGGCGACGGGCCGATGGGGCCGACACGGCTGCGGCTGACCAAGCCGGTCATCGCGGCGATCGAGGGCTACGCCGTGGCGGGCGGGCTCGAGCTCGCACTGTGGTGCGACCTGCGCGTCGCGGCGCGCGACGCGACCCTCGGCGTGTTCTGCCGGCGCTTCGGGGTGCCGCTCGTCGACCTCGGCACGGTCCGACTGCCGCGCCTCATCGGGCACGCGCGGGCGATCGACCTCATCCTCACCGGTCGCGGCGTCGGGGCCGAGGAGGCACTCGCGATGGGGCTGGTCAGCCGGGTTGTCGAGCCGGGGCACGCGCTCGACGCCGCCGTCGCGCTCGCCGGCGAGCTGGCCGCGCTCCCGCAGGCGTGCATGCGCCATGACCGGCTCTCGGCGCTCGAGCAATGGGACCTCGACGAGCCGCAGGCGGTGGTCAACGAGATCCGCCACGGGCTCCAGTCGATCGCCAGTGGGGAGACCGCCGAGGGCGCGGCCCGCTTCTCCGCGGGCGTTGGCCGCCATGGCACGTCCGCCTGAGCGGAGGCCCGCTTCCGCCTGAGCGGAGGCCCGCTTCCGCCTGAGCGGAGGCCCCGCTTCCGCCTCAGCGGAGGTCGGGGGCTCAGACCTCCCAGGTGCCGCCGGACGCGAGCAGCTTGGCCAGATCGCCGGGGCCCGAGCGCTGCTGGGCGGTGATCAGCTGGTCCTGCATCAGCGACTCGTAGGTCGTGCGCTCCACGGCGCGGAACACGCCGATCGGTGTCGGTTCGTGCGGCCCCGCCGCGAGGTGCGACAGCTGGAACGCCAAGCCGGCCGACTCGCGCGTCTCGTCGTGGACGAGGAGCGCGTCCTCCCCCACCTCGGCGATGTCGCAGATGCGCAGCCGCCCGTCGGGCTGCATGACGACGCCCTTGCCGTTGTCGGTGCCGAAGCGGATCGGCTCGCCGTGCACGAGCGGGATCAGCATGTCCGGACGGACCTCCTTGCCCAGGATCGCGTCGAACGCGCCGTCGTTGAAGACGTTGCAGTTCTGGTAGATCTCGACGAACGACGCGCCCCGGTGCTCGTGCGCCCGCCGGATCGTCTCCATCATGTGCTTGCGGTCGAGGTCGTGGGTGCGGGCCACGAAGGTCGCCTCGGCACCGAGCGCCAGGCTGACCGGGTTGAACGGATGGTCGACCGACCCCATCGGCGTCGACTTGGTCACCTTGCCCAGCTCCGACGTCGGCGAGTACTGGCCCTTGGTCAACCCGTAGATCTGGTTGTTGAACAACAAGATCGTCAGGTTGACGTTGCGGCGCAGGGCGTGGATGAGGTGGTTGCCGCCGATCGACAGCGCGTCGCCGTCACCGGTCACGACCCAGACGTCGAGGTCGGGGCGGGCGGACGCGATGCCCGTCGCGATGGCAGGGGCGCGGCCGTGGATGCTGTGGATCCCGTAGGTGCTCATGTAGTACGGGAAGCGCGAGCTGCAGCCGATGCCGCTGACGAAGACCGTGTTCTCCCGGCGGACGCCGAGCTCGGGCAGCAGCATCTGCACGGCGGTGAGGATGGAGTAGTCGCCACAGCCGGGGCACCACCGGACCTCCTGGTCGGTGGCCCAGTCCTTCTTGGTCGTGACGGGAACGGCGGTATCGGTCATCGGGGGTCTCCCAGCTCGGCATCGATGGCGAGCTCGATCTCGGCGGCGGTGAAGGGGAGTCCCTTGACCTTCGAGAACGGGCGGGCGTCCACGAGGTACTCGGCGCGCACGAGCTTGGTCAGCTGGCCGAGGTTCATCTCGGGGACGAGGATCTTCGGGTAGCGCCGCAGCACGTCACCCAGATCCGACGGGAACGGGTTGAGGTGCATCAGGTGCGCGGTGGCGATGCGCCGGCCCTTGCCGCGCAGGACCCGGGCCGCCTGCTGGATGGCACCCCAGGTCGAACCCCACCCGAGGACGAGGATCTCGCCGTCGCCGGTGGGGTCGTCGAGGTCGGTCGGTGGGATGGACTTGGCGATGCCGGCGACTTTGGCGGCGCGGAGGCGGACCATGTGCTCGTGGTTGGTCGGGTCGTAGCTGATGTTGCCGGTGCCGTCGGCCTTCTCGATGCCACCGACGCGGTGCTCGAGCCCGGGCGTGCCCGGGATGGCCCACGGCCGCGCCAATGTCTCGGGGTCGCGCTCGTACGGCCAGAACACCTCGGTGCCGTCGGGGAGGGTGTGGTTGGGCCCGTCGGCAAACGGGACGGACAGGTCGGGGAGGTCCTCGACCTTGGGGAGCAGCCAGGGCTCCGAACCGTTGGCGAGATACCCGTCCGACAGGACGAACACCGGTGTGCGGTAGGCGAGCGCGATCCGCACGCCCTCGATCACGGCGTCGAAGCAGTGGCTCGCGGTGCGGGCGGCGACGATGGGGACGGGGCATTCGCCGTGCCGGCCGTACATCACCTGGAGGAGGTCGGCCTGCTCCGTCTTGGTCGGCAGGCCGGTCGACGGGCCGCCGCGCTGGATGTCGATGATGACGAGCGGCAGCTCGAGGCTGACCGCCAACCCGATCGTCTCGGACTTGAGGTCGATCCCCGGCCCGCTCGTCGTGGTGAACGCGAGGTGCCCGGCGAACGCCGCCCCGAGGGCGGCGCCGATCCCGGCGATCTCGTCCTCTGCCTGCATGGTGCGGACCCCGAAGTTCTTGTGCTTCGAGAGCTCGTGGAGGATGTCCGAGGCGGGCGTGATCGGGTAGCTGCCGAGGAACACCGGCAGGTTCGAGAGCTGCCCGGCGGCGACGATGCCCCATGCCAGTGCGGTGTTCCCGCTGATGTTGGTGTAGGTGCCCGGCTCGAGCGACGCCGGCCGCACCTCGTAGGCATGGGCGAACAGCTCGGTCGTCTCCCCGAAGTTGTATCCGGCGAGGAACGACCGGCGGTTGGCCTCGGCGACCTGGGCCCGGGAGCCGAAGCGCTTCTCGATCCACTCGAGCGTCGACTCGGTCGGGCGGGTGTACATCCAGGAGACGAGGCCGAGGGCGAAGAAGTTCTTGGAGCGCTCGGCGTCGCGGGGCTTGGCGCCGGTCGGTTCGCACGCCTTCAGCGTGAGCGAGGTCATCGGGACCTCGAAGACCTGGTAGCCGTCGAGCGTGCCGTCGACGCGTGGGTCGCCGGGCAGGCTGGCCTTGGCGTAGGCCCGCTCGTCGAAGGCGTCGGAGTTGAGGATCACCGACCCGCCCCGGGGGAGGTCGCCGATGTTGGCGACGAGGGCGGCGGGGTTCATGGCCACGAGCACGGTCGGGTTGTCGCCGGGCGTGAGGATGTCGTGGTCGGAGATGTGGATCTGGAAAGCCGAGACGCCGGCGAGGGTGCCCGCGGGCGCCCGGATCTCGGCGGGGTAGTCGGGAAGCGTCGCCAGGTCGTTGCCGAACGCGGCGCTCACGCTGGTGAAGCGGTCCCCGGTCAGCTGCATCCCGTCGCCGGAGTCCCCGGCGAAACGGATCACGACCTCTTCGAGTCGTTCAATCGTGGCCGGAACGGCCGTATCTGTCATCGCGCGGTACCCCCCATTGGGTCCGTAACGGGGTTGTCGGCGTTCGATGGTAGACGGCCGCGGCTGGGGCGCCGAACCACACCTACTTGCTGAGCAGGCTCGCCAGCGACCAGACGGCCGCGATCCCCCCGATCACGATCATCAGCAGCGTGCGCCCGACCGGGGCCCGGCGGAGATCCCCACGTTCGGGCTGTTCAGGCGGCCTGAGGAGGGCGAGGCCGTTGCCGACGAGCAACGCGCCGCCGAGGGCCAGGACGAGCCACGCGAGCAGGTCGTTGCCAAGGAAGAGGTCCGAGCTCGCGGCCAACACGGCGCCCGAGCGTATTCGCCCTCAAGGGCCGGCGGACGTCCGACGAGACAAGTTGACGCGGTGCGGCAGCAGGGGTCGGGGACCCTCCAGCCAGGCGCACCGGCGGGCCTCCAGGACGCCGGTGCTCCAGCTCGCCTCCTGCTGCCGTGCCCGCCCCCTCAGCCGGTCGTCACGTTCGCCGGCAACGCCAGATCGGCGGCGGTCGCGGGCGCGTGGGCGTCGGTGACCGAGACGACGTCGACGGCGCCGGCCCGCTGCACCCGGCTGGACCGCAGGGCGAGGGTGGCCGGGTCGAGGCAGTAGGTGGAACCGAGCCCGATCGCGACCGGGGCGGCCGAGGGTGGCACGGCCAGCGTGAGCGACCAGCAGCCGTCGGGTGTGCCGGTGACCCTGTAGTACGGGGCCGGCCCGGACAGGTCGGTGCGCAGGAGCGCCAGCTGTCGGTCGACGGACTGGGACCAGGTGAGCGGCGAGGGCGCACTCCGGCAGGTCAGGCCGGTGCCCGACGGCGCCGGCCCGCACGCCACCTCCGTCGCGCCACGTCGCGCCGAGACGGTGCCGTTGCCGATCTCGATCGAGTCGGGGGGGTTCTGCGCCTGATGGACCTCGAAACGCACGACCGCGCCCTTGGCCGTCGTGCGCTGGTCGATCTCGTCCACCGACCAGCTCGCCATGAGGTGGGCGCGCCACGCGGCAAGGAAGCCGTCGACGGCGTCCGCACCGGTCACCGTGGTGGCCGGGGCCGCTCCTCCCCCGGCACCGTCCGCGGGGGAGGCACCTCCGGCCGACGGCAGCAGCCCGCCCAGACCGAGGGCAAGGGCGATCACGGCGCCGGTTGCAGCCCCGGCCACCGCGGACCAGGCCGGGTGGTCGGTCAGTCCGCCGCGCCCGGGCACGCCCCAGTGTGACAAGCCGTGCGACCGGATTGGTGGTCAGACCGCCGGTGTCGCACCAACCCGTCACACCCGGTCACTCCGGTGGCTCCGACCCCGACCTCACACCGGCTGGCCCGACCCCCGACGGGGCCGGAGCACCGCGCCCGACGGCAGGGGCCAGAGCTGGGCGGCCGGGACAGGACGTCGGTACCAGAACCCCTGGCCGCTCCGGCACCCGACCGACGCCAGCGCGTCGGCCTGGCGGATCTCCTCGATGCCCTCCCCGACGGTGTCGATGCCGAGCTGGTCGGCCAGCTCGACGATCGCGCGCAGCACCGCCAACCCGGCCGCACCCTCGTCGATGCCGCGCACCAGCGATTGGTCGATCTTGATCACGTCGACCGGGAAGCGGGCCAGGTGCTGCAACGACGACGAGCCGGTCCCGAAGTCGTCGATGGCGACCCGGATGCCGAGGTCCCGCAGCACCTCCAGGCGCTCGCGCACCGGCTCGTGCAGGATCGCCTCCGACACCTCGATCATCAGCCGATCGGGCGGGAGCCCGCTCGCGGCGAGTGCGTCCGAGACCGCACCGATGATCCCCGCGTCGGCGAGCTGCAACGCCGACACGTTCACCGAGAGCAGGGGCGCGGCGGCTCCGCCGGGCCACCGGCTGGCCTCCTCGCACGCATTCCGCAGGACGAGCCGGCCGAGTTGGTGGATCAGGCCGCTCTCCTCCGACAGCGGGATGAACTCGGCCGGGGGTATCAGGCCGCGCTCGGCATCGCTCCAGCGCGAGAGGGCTTCCACCCCCCAGACGCGTCCTGTGACCAGCTCGACGATGGGCTGGTAGTGCAGGTCGAGGGCGTCGGCGTCGAGCGCCGAGGCGAGCGCGGAGCGCAGGAGGATCCGCTCGGTCGCGCCGTCGGCCAGGTCGGGGCCGAACACCTGCGACAGCCCTTTGCCCCGTCGCTTGGCCGCGTACATGGCGATGTCGGCCTGTCGGAGGAGCTCGGGGCCGCTGACGTCGACGGCCTCGCTCTGGGCGATGCCGATGCTGGCGCGCACGATCATCTGGCCCCCGGCCAGGGCGAACGGCCTCCGCAGCTCCTCATGGATCTCCCCCGCAACCGCGACCGGCGTGAGCGCGGCGTCGCCGTCGAGGAGCACACCGAACTCGTCGCCGCCGAGGCGCGCCGCCAACGCCGAGCCCACGCGCGACCGGAGCCGTTCCGCGGCCTCGGCGAGGAGCGCGTCGCCGGCGTCGTGGCCGAGGGTGTCGTTCACCGCCTTGAAGTCGTCGAGGTCGAGGAACAGCACGGCCAGTGGGCTACGCGTCGTCTCGCGGGCCGCCGCGACCCGGTCGACGGCGTCGAGGAACGCGGCGCGGTTGGGCAGACCGGTGAGCGGGTCGCGGAACGCGAGCTGCGCCAGCTCCATCTCCCTCACCCCGAGCTCGGCGACCTTGTCGCGGAGGATCGCGTTCAAGTGGCGGTTGTCCAGGAGTGTCACCAGCTGACGCATGACGATCAGGGCCACGAGCGCGGCGGTCCCGGCCTCCACCACCCGGTCGTCGGAGCCGGTCACCAGCGTGTACGCGGCGGCGCCGAACGCGCAGGCGAGGACGGCGTAGGGCATGAGGACCGACGCGAGAGGCATCTCGTCGTCCCTCGGCGGCGGCGGACCGGCAGGCGTGGCCGGGAGCAGCGCGGCCAGGCCGATCAGCAGGTAGGCGGCGACCCACCCGACGTCGATGAGGTTGCCGGTGGTGTAGGTCCCGGCCTGGACGAGGGCGGCATAGACGCTGTCGGAGATGGCCATGAGCAGCAGCCCCAGGCCGATCGGGACGAGTGGGTTCCCGCGGAAGCGCCTGGCCCGGGTCACGGTCGACAGGACCATCGTGGCGATGAGGACGTCGCCCGCCGGGTAGGCGATCGCAACGGCCTGGCTCAGGACGTCGCCCGAGCCCGAGCGGAAGACCGGGCCGAGGACGCTGACCCAGCTCACGAGCAGGACCGACGTGGCCACCACCAGCCCGTCGAGCACGACACGCGCCCGCCGGGCCGGGCGGTCGCCGGCTCCGAAGAAGTGGACCCCCAGCGCGACCAGCGGCACGGCTGTGAGGTAGCCGACGTCGGCCAGGCCCGGGAACGGCACCGAGCCGGTCCCGAGCTCGTAGACCCCCCAGACCGCCTCGCCGAAAGCCCACGCCGCCAGGCCCGCGGCGAGCAACGTCCAGCCGGGGCGGTCGGGCGGCGCGGCGCGGCGTCGGGCCGACAGGGTCGCCCCGAGAGCCAGGAGGACGGCGACCAGCGTGCCGAGGTCGTCGACCCACACCACCCCCCGGTGCCCGCCGGGCCGGATCACCAGGTCCGCGGCGAAGCCGAGCACCAGCAGACCCCCGACCAGGGCGGCCACGCGCAGGCGGTGGACGGTCATTGCGCTCCTCCTGCTGGCTTGTTCGGCGGGCGTTCCCCCGACCTGAAGAAGCCGGCCGACGGCCCGCCGGCAGGCGAGACTGGCCAGGTGCGCGACCTCGTGTTGAGCGGGCGGTATGTCCGCTTGGAGCCGCTCGAGGAGCGGCACGTCCAGGCACTGGCCGCCGCCGCGGCCGCGTCGCGGACGACGTACCGCTTCAGCGTCGTGCCCGAGGGCGTGGACGCCACCCGCGGCTATGTGGCCGAGGCGCTCACCGCCCGCTCGGCGGGTTCGCAGCTGCCGTTCGCCACGGTGCGGCGCGACGACGGGGTCGTCGTGGGCACGACCCGCTTCCAGGACCTGGAGCCGTGGGTCTGGCCTCCTGGCAGCGCGCACCAGCGCCACGACCGGCCGGACGTGACCGAGATCGGTCACACCTGGCTGGCGGAGACAGCCCAGCGGACCGGGATCAACACCGAGGCGAAGTCGCTGATGCTCCACCACGCGTTCGACGCGTGGGACGTGCACCTGGTGCGCCTGCGCACCGATTGCCGCAACGTCCGGTCGCGCACGGCGATCGAGCGACTCGGGGCACGCTTCGAGGGCGTGCGGCGGGCCGACCGCCCGGCCATCGACGGGTCGGTGCGGGACTCGGCGTTCTACTCGATCACACGGGCCGAGTGGCCCGCCGTCCGGGAGCGCCTCCGGACGCTGCTGCGCTAGACGCGCGCCGCGTTGTCGAAGCGGGTGTAGCGGTCCTGGAACACCAGCTTCGTCGAGCCGGTAGGACCGTTGCGGTGCTTGGCGACGATCACTTCGGCGGCGCCCTTCTCGGTCGTCTCGGGGTTGTAGACCTCGTCGCGGTAGATGAACATGACCACGTCGGCGTCCTGCTCGAGCGAGTTGTGGACGCTGATGCCGTTGGCGACGAAGTTGTGGGTGCCCTCGACGGTGGCGTCGTAGACCGGTTCCTCCCCCTGCCGCTCGATGCCGACGATCCGGTCCCAGGCCACGTCGCCGGCGGCCAGACGGGCGAGCCGCTCGTCGTGGAGCGCGGCCGCGACCTCGACCATGCCCCGCCGGCCCGGCGCGCCGACGAGGGCGCGATCGCGGACGAAGCCGATGGTGTGGGCGATCAGCGGGTCACGCCGGCCGCGCTCGAGGACGTCGGGCCGCAGCCGGTCCCAGACGCCGAACGGCGGGCCCTCGCCGACCCCCTCCGCCGCCTCGGGCAGCTTGGCCACCAGCAACGGCACCCGCCGGACCTGCGTGCCGAAGGCGCCGATCTCGTCGAGGAACCTCCGCTGGCTCGCCGCCACCTCGATCCGCACCTCCCAGCCTGACGCACCGCCGTGGCGCGTGGCCGCGGGCGCGAGCCGCGAATCGATGCCGAAGCGGGTCAGCAGCTGCTGGACGTCGTCGGCCAACCGCCGCCCGGCGGTGACGAGGGCGATGCCGACCTGCCCGTCGCGCCAGGCCAGCGTCCCGGATCCCGCCCACAGGTGGCGGAGGAACAGGGCGACCTGGGCGGTCGGGAGCTGGGCGACCGCCGCCGGCACGAAGCACTCCCGGTGCCGCAGGCCGAGCAGGCCGAGGCCGGCCAGCCAGCGCCCGATCGGGTCGGGACCGGCAGGGTGGTCGGCCCCGAGCTGCAGGCTCCACCAGTTGCCCTGCCGGTGGACGGCGACCGGCGATCCGAGCGCGATCGCCGCGTCGCGCACCGCGCCGAGGACCGCCTTGTCGGCCGTACGGCACTGCAGCGGCTGGCGGAGCGAGCCGCTGGCGTCGGCGAGCAGGTGGGCGAGCACGATCACCTGCTCGTTCCGCCACCGCCGCCCGGTCAGGGGCGGCGGGACCATCCGCGGGACGGCCACCCGGCCGCCGACCTCGAGCTCGTCGAGCCGTCGCCAGCCGTCGACGGTCAGGAAGGGGTGGTTGGCGGTCGCCCGCACGGTCCGCCCGGACGCCAGGCTGAGGCTGAAGACGGTCTTGATCCCGCTCGGGAAGACCCGCGTCATCGTGCGCGGCACCAGCTTCAGGTCGGCGTCGACCGACCAGACCGGCACGGCCGTCTCGCCGCTCACGAGCAGCTCGCCGAGGGTCACCTCGGCGCCGGTGTCGGCCCGCAGGACCCGCGTGTCCCCGGTGAGGCAGCCCGACTCCCGCAGGTCCGAGAGCATGGGCCGCTTGTCGCCGCGCGCCTCGAGGTTGCGCGACAGCTGGGACAGGGCGACGACGGGCACCTCGAGCTCACGGGCGAGGATCTTCAGCCCCCGGCTCATCTCCGCGATCTCGACCTGACGGCTCTCGGCGTTGTGCCGACCGGTCATCAGCTGGAGGTAGTCGATGACGACCAGGCCCAGCTCCCCGAGCCGGCTCTTGAGCCGCCGCGCCTTGGCCCGCACCTCCATCACCGTGACGTTGGGGTTGTCGTCGATGAAGAGCGGTGCCTCGCCGAGGCGACTGGTCGCGGCGGTGATGCGCGGCCAGTCACTCTCGAGCAGGCGGCCGTTGCGGAGCCGGCTCGAGTCGACCATCGCTTCGGAGCAGAGGAGGCGTTGGGTGATCTCGAGGTGCCCCATCTCGAGCGAGAAGAACAGGACCGGCTTGCGCTTGGTGACCGCCGCGTGGCTGGCCATGCCGAGGGCGAGTGCGGTGTTGTGGGTTGGGATCATGGCCCGCCCGGCAAGAAAGAGGTGCGTGGGCGAGTTGACCGCGATGCAGCGGGTCGGGACGCTCTCGACCTCGTCGATCGCCACGATCGACCGGCGGGTGAACCGGCCGTTGCTGCGGGTGCTCACCGTCGCGGCGAGACGGTCAGCCTTGCGCCGCAGCCGGAACACCGGATCTCGCGGCGTCCAACAGAACCGCCACGCGTCCGCAGACCGCCCGTCGGCGAGCGAAATGGAGCGGTGTCGGATCGGATACGGCTTGTGGCCCAGGGAGCACACCAACTCCCACACCTGCTCGAGGAGCTCCCGGTTGGCAAGGCACAGCTCGACGGTCCCGTTGCCGTTGGTCACCGTGCCGTCGGTGTCCATCAAACCTTGGAGCAGGGCCAGCCGCTGCTTGGAGGAGGAGCGAAGGTACGGAGCGGGGATGTGCTTGCGGGCACCCCCAAGGAGCCCGGCGGACTGCAGCTCGCAGGCCAGGACGCGCCAGGGACCGGCGTAGCTCTGCCACCTCCCCGTGCCCGGGACCGGCGTCGTCGCCCATTGGAGGGCGACTCGCTTGGCGAGCGGGTAACCGCAGTCGGCGAACTCGGAGACGAAGTGGGCGGCGTCGTCGGCCCCGATCGTGATCTCGGTCCCAGCGGTCGCTCCGTCGCCGAGCCAGCAGCCGAGGACGTAGGGGTCGACTGGAAGACGGGCGTCGGGGAAGTCGAGAGCTCCCGCCAGGGGGATGTACCAGTTGGCACGCCCGTCTCGGGTCCGAACGCCCTCGGCCAGCATCTCGTCGGTGGTGACGATGCGCGCCGTGCGCCGCCGTGCGGACTGGTCGCGGGCGAGGCGCGGGTTCACCGGTGGGCCTGCGGCAAGCCGCGCCGTCCACGACCGGTGGGACTTCCACGCGGGCAGATCGAACGCAAGCCACCGGTGGGCGCCGTCCGCCACGACGCTGCTGCCGTCGTCGAACCGCACGCGGAAGCAGCGGCGGTCCTCGAAGACCGGGGAGACGTACTCGACCCGGCACGGCGTGCCTCGCTCGTCCATCACGAGGTCGCCGACCCCGACATCGCCCATCGTCGTCCAGCCGTCGGGCGTCGGCAGCGGTGTGTCGAGGGCGAGGGCCTTGCCCATCGACGGCCGGGCGCCGATGATGACGAGCGTCGAGGGCTGCAGGCCGGAGAGCTTCTCGTCGATGTCGAGGTACCCGGTCGGGATGCCGGTGATGTCCTCGCCCTTGTCGTAGAGCGCTTCGATCCGCTCCAGGGTGCGGTAGAGCAGCTCGGAGAGGACCTTGGTGGTGTCGGTCACCTTCCGGTCGGCGACTTCGAACACCATCGCCTCGGCCCGGTCGATGGCCTCCTCGACGTCGTCGGGGACGGTGTAGCCGATCTCGGCGATCTCACCGGCCACGGCGATCAACCGCCGCAGGAGGGCGTGCTCCTCGACGATCTTGGCGTACGACGCGGCGTTGGAGGTCGCCGGCGTGCCCGCCTGGAGGCTGACGAGGGTGGACGGCCCGCCGATCGCGTCGAGAAGTCCCGCCCGGCGGAGCTCGTCGGCGACCGTGACCGGATCGGCGGGCTCACCCTGGCTGTGGAGGGAGAGCACGGCGTCGAAGATGTGGCCGTGCGCCGGCTTGTAGAAGTCGGCCGAGGCGCACACCATCGACGCCGCGCTGACCGCGTCGCGCGAGAGGAGCATGGCCCCGAGCAGCGACTCCTCAGCCGCGAGGTTGTGCGGCGGG
>Ga0209415_10011395_pt1 | contig 14981 bp, 14 predicted proteins | sample PeaSoiSIISIP2007_FD_187696 | JGI IMG/M metagenome (GOLD analysis project Ga0209415, IMG submission 187696) | Peat soil microbial communities from Weissenstadt, Germany - SII-SIP-2007 (SPAdes) (version 2) | ecosystem: Environmental > Terrestrial > Soil > Wetlands > Peat | place: Germany...
CAATGAGGCGAGACGGCGGCGCGGTCTACGTGAGCCGACGCGACGTCCTGCAGACGGCCGCTCTCGGCGCCACGGCGCCCGGCGGGGTGACCGAGCCGATCTTGCTGCCCTTCATTTTCGAGCGCAGCTCCTCGGCGACCACCGCCGCATCGACGCCGTCGCGGATGATCTGCGGCCTGATGAAGATGATCAGCTCGGTGCGCTGGATCTGCTTCTGATTCTGCGTGAACACGTCGGCGATCGCGGGCAGCTGGTCGAGGCCGGGGATTCCGTTGCGCGAGCGGCTCTGCGAGTCGCTGATCAGTCCGGCGAGCAGCACCGTCTGACCGTTCATGATCGAGATCGTGCTCTTGACCTTGCGCTGCGTCAGGGTCGGCGTCAGCGTGCCGGTCGCGCTGGTCGGATCGACGCTGCTGATCTCCTGCTCGACGTCGAGCAGAACCCTGCCGTTGGAATTGATCCGCGGCGCCACGTGCAGGATGATGCCGGTGTTCTGGTAGGAGATGGTATTGACGACCGTGTTGCTGGTGCTCAGCACCGTCGCGCTCCCCGTCGTGATCGGCACCTGATTGCCGACCTGAAGGGTGGCGGACTGATTGTCGACCACCACCAGCGACGGATTGGAGAGTATCCTGACGTCGGTAAAATCGTGCAGCGCGTTGATCACGAGTCGTGGCAGCGCCGCGTTCCCGACCAGGAGGTTGAAGCCCGGCAGCGTCTGGCCCAACACGGCGCCGGCCGCGCTGTTGATGACCGATCCGCTGTCGATGGGGAACCCGAGCTTGGCGCTCTCCAGGAAGAACTGGACGCCGTAGTTGAGCTGGTCGTTCAGCGTCACCTCGGCGATGGTCAGATCGATCGCGACCTGGAGCGGGGGCCGGTCGAGCTGGCTCAGCGTCCGCTCGATGATGCGGTAGTTGTCCGCGCTCGCATAGATCAGCAGCGCATTGTTGATGACGTCGGGCGTGATGCGAACCCCCGTCAGGGTGCCGGTTCCGCCCGCTGCCCCCGCCCCGAACGCGCCGCGCGAGCCGGCGAGCGACTCGCCGAAGCCGCCCGCAACCGCGGAGGCCCGGCTCGCGAAGGTCGCGGGAGCGCCGGAGCCTGGCGTCAGCGGAGAGCCGGATCCGCCGAGGGCGCCCGATGCCCCGGAAGGCCCGGCCGACACGGTGGGTGTGGGCAAGCCGGACGTGGTGGGAGAGCCCGCCCCGCCGGTCAGCCGCTCGGTGCTCGACAAGGTCGCGCTGCCGCCGCCCGGCGCCAGCTGGTTGGCCGCTGAATCGAGCGAGGAGGCCGCCGAGCCGCCGACGAAGACCTCGTTGAGCAGGCGGGCGAGCTGACGCGCGTCGCCGTAGCGGACGCGGTAGACCTTGACGCCCGTGCTCGCCAGCTCGGAGTTGTCGAGCCGGCTGATCCAGGTCGCCGCGGTGCGCAGGAATTCCGGCTTGCGCGACACCACCAGGATGGCGTTGAGCCGGCTGACCGCCTGGAACTTGACCATGCCCTGGCCGAGCCCGCCGTCGCCCGAATCCATGATCTTCTCCAGCTCGGTGATCATCGACTCCGGCGGCGAGTTGTGCACCGGATAGATCCCCACCGACTGGCCGCGCATCCAGTCGGTATCGAAGCTCAGGACCGTCTCGACCGCGGCGCGCCGCTCGGCGCCGGTGCCCAGGACGATCAGGATGTTGCGCGCCGGGTCGGAGCGGATGCTGCCGGCCTTCATCGCGAAGGTGTCGAGCAGCTTGGTCACCGTCTGCACCGAGGCGTGCTGCAACGGGATCGCGGTGACGCCGTAGCCCGCCTCCGGCCGGTTGCCGTCGACGGCGTGATCGACGTTGCCGCTGCCGACCGCCTCGGCGGCCGGCACCAGCCGGTAGCCGGCGGTCTCGCGGACCAGCGCCACATTGCTGGCACGCAGCGCATTCTCCAGAACGAACAGGATGTCGCCCTTGGGCACCGGGCGTCCCGACGCCAGGCTGATGGTGCCCTGGACCCGCGGGTCGATGGTATATCCGAGCCCGAGGATGTCGCCGAGAATGACCTTGGCGACGGTTGCCACCGGCGTGTTCTCGAAATTGAGCTCGAATCCCTCGCCGCCGCCGCTCGCCGTCGGCACCACGGCGGCGACCTCCGGAACCGCGGTGCCATAATAGCTCGAGGCCCGCGCACCGGATTTCGGTCCGGTGTTGACGGTCGCCTCGGGCGCCGGAAACCGCGGCTCCAGGTTGGTGGCGCGAACCCGATCCATCGCGTCGGGCGGCTCGTTGCCGGATTGCCCCAGCATCGACGTCATGTTGCAGGCCGCCAGCACCGCGGCGGTGAGCGCGAGACACGTCGTTATCCAGCCGGCACGCGCCGCGCGGCGGCCGATCGACACCCTGCCTGACGACGATCTTCCTGGCGACGATCCGCCCGACGACGCCCCATGTGACGACGGTGTGCCGGCCATCAGCGACGCTCCCCCCAGCAGGCGCGTTGATCGCCGCTATCGCGGCCAATAGCGAGCCAAGGCGATTACTCAAATTGACAGCGGACCTAAGCATTGCTAAATTTTTATTAAGCGTCAAGGCTAAAATACTTTGCTTGAGGATATCTCCACTTTCCGCGGTCGATCAGGTAGACGGCCAATGACTGCAAATATTTCAACTGAATTCGCCAAACACTTGTCGGGCAAGAACTACATTGCTGCCGACTTAATCTTGTCCGCGAGCAGCCTTAAATCGTCCACGACCGAGCCGACATTGCGACGATTGTGGGAGCTGACCGACTTTTCGGCGAACGACTTCGCCGATGAGGTGGCCCGGTTCTATCGCCTGCCGCGGCTGTCGCTGCCCCAGCTCATCGCGGCGTCGGCGCTCACCGGGAGGTTCTCCGGCCGCTTCCTGCGCGAGACGGCGGTGTTTCCGTATCAGGCGCCGGACGGGCGGTTCCGGCTCGCGGTCGCCGATCCGACCGACGTCGCGGCGGTGCGGGCCGCCGAGATCGTGGTCGGCGGGCCGATCGAGATCGACGTCGCCTCCTTCGAGGATATCGCCACGGCGCTCGCGGAGCGGCTGGGGGAGGACAATGTCGCGCCGCACGACATCGGCGAGGCCGCGCGCGCCCATGCCGACGACGACATCGAAAGCCTGCGCGATCTCGCCAGCGGCGCCCCGGTGGTGCGCGCCGTCAACGACCTGCTGGAACGCGCGATGGAGCAGCGCGCGAGCGACATCCACATCGAGCCGTTCCGCGACGGCCTCGTCGTGCGCATGCGCGTCGACGGGTTGCTGCGCGCCGTGCCGGCGCCGCCGGGAGCGCTGCCGCAGGCGCTGATCTCGCGCATCAAGATTCTCGCCGGCCTGAACATCGCCGAGCGCCGGCTGCCTCAGGACGGCGCCGCGCGGCTGCGGGTCGCGCGCTCGGAGATCGACGTCCGCGTCGCCACCATGCCGACTCAGCACGGCGAGTCCGCAGTGATCCGGCTGCTGCCGCGCGACCGCGGCCTGCTCGAGATCCCCAGGCTCGGGCTGCTGCCCGGCGACGAGGGCAAGCTCGAGCGCCTTCTCGCGCTGCCCCACGGCATGATCGTCGTTACCGGGCCGACCGGCTCGGGCAAGACCACCACGCTCGCCACGATGCTGTCGGTGCTCAACGAATCGACGCGCAAGATCCTCACCATCGAGGATCCGGTCGAATACGAGATCCAAGGCGTCAACCAGTCCCAGGTGAAGCCTGCGATCGGGCTCACCTTCGCGGCCGCCATGCGGGCGTTCGTGCGCCAGGATCCCGACGTCATCATGGTCGGCGAGGTGCGCGACGCCGAGACCGCGCATATCGCGATCCACGCCGCGCTGACCGGCCACCTCGTCCTCACCACGCTGCACACCGAGACCGCCGCTGCCGCGGTGCCGCGCCTGCTCGATCTCGGGGTCGAGGGGTTTTTGCTGAAGTCCACCCTGCGCGCCGTCATCGCCCAGCGGCTGGTGCGTCTGCTGTGCGATCGCTGCAAGATCACCCGGCGGCTCGAGGCGGCGGATCTGGCCGCCGATCCGCGCTACGCTGTGCTCGGCTTTGCGGTCGGCGAAACCGTCTGCGAGCCGGGCGGATGCGAGCGCTGCGGCGGCACCGGCTACCGCGGCCGCAACGGCGTGTTCGAGGTGCTGGAAATGGTCGAGGAGGTGCGCCGGCTGGTGACCGCACACACTGATTCGGGCACCATCGACGAGGCCGCCAGACGGTCCGGGATGACCACGATGGTGGACGATGCGGTCGCCAAGTGCCGGGCCGGCATCACGTCGGCGGCCGAGGTTCTGCGCGTCACCACGGTACGATGATGCCGAGCTTTCGCTACCGGGCGCTGACCCAGAGCGGCGAGGTGGTGAGCGGCTCGATCTCGGCGCCGACGCTCGCCGAGGTCGCCTACCGCATCGAGTATCTCGGCCTCGTTCCGATCGATACCGTGGAGGAGGGCGGGGCGCGGCGGGCCGACTTCGCGCTGTGGTCGCGGCCGCGCGTCGAGGACGTCACCGTGTTCACCCGCGATCTCGCCCTGCTGTTGAAGGCGGGCGCGCGCATCAACGACGCCCTCGAGCTGCTCTCCCAGGACATGGACATCGGGCGGCTGCGGCCGACGGTCGCCAAGATCCGGGCGGCGGTCCTGGCCGGCGAGAGCTTCGCCGAGGCGATCTCCAAGCACCCTGCGCTGTTCCCCACGATGTACGTGGCGCTGGTGCGGGTCGGCGAGGCATCCGGCACGCTCGATCACATCCTCGAGGTGCTCGGCGCCGAGCGCGTCCGCGCCGAGGGCTTGCGCCGCAAGCTCGCCGACGCGCTGCGGTATCCGGCCTTCGTGCTGTTCGCGGCCAGCGGCGTGCTGTTCTTCTTCCTCCTGTTCGTGCTTCCTCAGTTCGCCACCGTGCTGCGGGATTTCAATGCCAAGCTCGATCCCGTCGTCGCCACGTTCCTCGCGCTGTCCGATGTGCTGCGCGGGCATACCGACGTGGTCCTGGCGACGGCCATCGTCGTGCTCGGCGGCGGCGTGCTGGTGGTCCGTCGGCCCGCCACCCGGCTGGCATTCGTCCGCCTCGCGGCGCGACTGCCGCTGATCCGCTCCGTGCTCACGTTTCATCGAACCGCGCTGTTCTGTCGCAATCTCGGGGTTCTGCTCGGAAGCGGCGTCACCCTGACGACGACCTTGCGAATCCTGGCCGACATGATGGCCACCATGGGAGACGTCGCGGTGTGGACCGCGATGGTCGACCGTGTGCGCCATGGCGGCAAGCTGTCCGATGCGCTCACCGACACCGCGGCGCTTCCCGCCATGGCGATTCGAATGCTACGGTTGGGCGAGGAGACGGGGCAGCTGCCGGTGCTCGCGGGCCGCGTGGCGGACTTCTACGAGGCGAAGCTGCAGCGCAGCATGGACCGTGTGGTCGGGATCGCCGGGCCGCTCGCCATCGTCACCATCAGCATCGTGGTCGGTGGCCTGATCGTCTCGGTGATGACCGCGCTGCTGTCGGTCAGTCAGATCGTCGGATGAACGGGAGGCATTGGCGATGAACCAGCAGTTCGGCGGGCCGCACAGTCATCGCGCGTGGCGGCAAACAGATGCTGCAGCGTTGAAGCCTGCGCCGTTACCCTCCCCCGCCGAACTCGCGTGTTCGCGAGTTCGGCAAGGTTTTGGTCTGTCGACATCGGAAACTTCCGATGTCGGCCGAGGGGGAGGGTCGCCGCGCTCTTGCGCGGCGGGGTGGGGTGAAGCTACCGGCGCCGAGTCTGTCGAAAGGCTGCCACCCCCGCCCAGCGCCGCAGAGCGGCGCCCACCTCCCCCCTCCCAAACCCGGGTGTTCCCGGGTCTGGGCAATAATGAGTCAAGCAAAGTCGGAAACATCCGACTTTGCTTGGGGAGGTGGGAGAGGCCGAGTGAACGGCACGGGGAGGCGGGCTTCACCCTGGTGGAGATCCTGGTGGTCATCACGATCATCGGCCTGATCATGGGCCTCGTCGGCCCGCGCGTTCTCAACTATCTGGGCGAGTCGAAGGTGAAGGCCGCGCACATCCAGATCCAGAGCTTCGGCAGCGCGCTCGACCTGTTCTATCTCGACAACGGTCGATACCCTTCCAGCGGCGAGGGGCTGGGCGCGCTGGTGCAGCGTCCGGGCGGCAGCCAGTCGTGGAACGGCCCTTATCTCAAGGGCGCCGCGGTGCCGGCCGATCCATGGGGACATTCCTACGTCTATCGTTCGCCCGGTGAGCATGGGCCGTACGACATCGCCTCCTACGGGGCGGATGGTCAGGAGGGCGGGACAGGCACCGCGGCCGATGTCACCAACTGGAGCAACTGACCGCTCGTCCGCGGAGGCCGGATTCACCCTCCTCGAGGTCGTGTGCGTCGTCGCCATCATCGCGATGCTGGCGGCGATCATCATGCCGGCGATTCCACGCGGGACGTCGCAGGCGCGACTCGAAGCCTATGCGATCGAGACCGCGACCCTGCTCAAGGCCGACCGCGACGCGGCGGTCCGCCGTCGCACCGAGATCGCCACCGAGGTCAACGCCCTGTCCCGCGCGGTCCGCTCGGGCGCGAGCGGACGCCTCGTGCGCATGCCCGACGATGTGGTCTTCGAGGCGCTGCTCGCCGCGCGCTGCAATCAACGGGCCGTCGGCAACACGATCAATTTCTTCGGCTCCGGGATGTCATGCGGCGGCACCATCGAGCTGACCCGGCTCGGCTCCGGCTTTCAGATTCGCGTCAACTGGCTGACAGGAGGCGTCGAGGTTGTCCCGGTCGGCACCATCTGAACCACTCGGCGCGTCATGGCCGGGCGTGACCGCGGAGAGCGGCGCCGCCGGCTTCACGCTGATCGAAGTGCTCATCGCGCTCGCGATCGTGGCGGTCGCGCTCTCGGCGATCGGCTCGCTGATGGCCGCAACCGTCCGCGGCACGCGCGCGATCGACCGACACCTGTCGCTGGTCGAGACCGCGCGGGCGGTGGAGACGGCCCTGCCGGACCGCGCCGCCCTTTCGACGGGAGACCTCTCCGGTGAGATCGGCGGCAACCGGTGGCGGGTCGACGTCGCGCCGCTGATCTCCAACCTCGTCGATCCGCGGGTCGAGACGCCATGGGTGCCGCAGTCGGTCATCATCCGGGTGCAGTCGCCCGGCGGGGCGGTCCTGCGCATCGATACGGTGCGGCTGCAGCGAAGGCCGGCCAAATGAAGCGGATCAGGATTCCCGCGGCCCGACGGTCCGGCGTCGCCGGGTTCACGATCATCGAGACGCTGATCGCCACCGCCCTGATGGTTGCGATCCTGGCGGCGCTCGCCACCGTGACGGCGCAATGGCTGCCGAGCTGGAACCGCGGCTTTGCCCGGGTGCAGCGCACCGAGCTCGCCGGCATCGGCCTCGAACGCGTGGTCGCCGATCTCGCGGCGGCGGAGTTCGTAACCGCCAATGCCGAGGCCAAGGGCCCGTTGTTCGACGGTGCCGCGCTGTCCGTCACCTTCGTGCGCTCCGCGCTCGGCCCCAATGCGCCGCGCGGGCTGGAGATCGTCCGCATCGCGGAGACCGCCGACGCCCGCGGCCTGGTGCTGGTGAGGATGCGGACCCCCTTCGCGCCGCTGGCGCCGGGCCAAGGGATCGATTCGCTGACATTCTCCGATCCGGTCGTGCTGCTGCGCGCGCCCTACCGGATGTCGTTCTCCTATGCGGGCGCCGACCGGGTGTGGAGCGACACCTGGCGCGACGTCAGGCTTCCGACCGCGGTGCGGGTGATGCTGCGCGACGCCGCCACCGCCCAGCCGCTCGCCATTTCGACGGCGACCGTGATCCACGTCAATCTGGCGGCGGCATGCGTCAAGTCGCAGGACGCGGCCGATTGCACCGTCGGCAAGGCGGCTGCGCCGAACACGGTGGCGCCCAAGCCCGACGCCCAGCAGCTGTGACCGGCACATGAGACGTCCTCGTGCACGCTCCGGCGGCCACCGCGGCACGGACGGCTTCATCGTCGTCGCGGTGCTGTGGATTCTCGGCGCGCTGGCGACGCTGGTGTCGATCTACGCGGTCTACGTCACCAATACGGCGGCCGGCCTCGACGTCAACGACGATCGCCTGCAGGCGGAGGCCTCGATGTCGGCGGCGCTCGAGCTCACCGCGCATCAGCTCGCCGCGGCGGAAGCGAAATCGCGGCCGACCAGCGGGTCCTTCACGTTTGCCATCGGGCGCTCGACGGTGGCGGCGGACTTTCGATCGGAAGCGGCGCGGATCGATCTCAACGAGGCGCCCAAGGCGCTGTTGGCTGGATTGTTCGCCGGCCTCGGCGCCAAGACGCCGGACGCCGAATACTACGCGGATCGAATCGTCGGCTGGCGCACCGAGGCGCCTGCCACGGGGCAGAACGAGGAAGCCGCGATGTATCGCACCGCCGGCATCAGCCATGCTCCGCGGCAAGGACCATTTGCCGATGTCGCCGAGCTGTGGCTGGTTCTCGGCCTGCCGCCGATCCTGGTCGAGCGCGCGCTGCCGCACGTCACGGTGTTCAGCGGCCGCGCGGAGATCAATATTCTGGATGCCCAGCCCGAGGTGCTGGCGGCGCTGCCCGGCATGACGCCGGACCGTCTCTACGCGATCCTGGCCCAGCGCGGCGCCGGCCCCGCGAATGCGGACCTGGTGCTCGGGCTTCTCGGTCCCGCCAAGGCGGGAGCCACCGTCGAGGGCAGCAAGACCACCCGCGTCACGGCCCGCATTCGCTTCGGCAACGGCCGGCAGGTCGGCGCCGAGGCGGTCATTCTCACCCTCGACGATGCGGCCGAGCCGTTTCGTGTATTGTCTTGGCACGACGATTTCGACGGGGCGCGTTGAGCGGACCAGCGATGAACGTCCTGACCCGCATGGTCGAAGGGTTTTCCCGCTGGATCGACCGCGTCGCGGCCGTGATCATTGCGCTGCACGCAAGGCTGAGCCCCTCCCGCGCCGTCGAGCTCATCGAACAGGACGCCGGCGTGTTCGCCGTCGGTGCATCCGGATCGGAGTGCGTCCGCATCGGCGAAGACGGGATTGCCGGCCCGATGCCCGAGGGCCTGGCGGCGAGCCGTGCCGAGCTCGTGCTGCGGCCGGACCGCTTCGTGTTCCGTCCGCTCGAGCTGCCGCGGCGCGCCGGCGAGTTTCTCGACGGCATCGTCCGCGCGCAGATAGACCGGCTGACGCCGTGGAGCGCCGGCGACGCCGTGTTTGGCTGGAGCGCGCCGGCCGACATCGCCAATGACCGCATCGTCGTCACGGTGGCGGCGACCGCCCGCGCGCTGATCGAGCCACTGGTCCGCGCGCTGACTGGCGCCGGCGCGAATGCCATCAAGGTGTCCACGGTGATCCCCGGCGCCGGGCCCGATCCGGTCGCCATCACGGTGTTCGAACGGCAGCTCGGCGGTGTCTTCGAGGCGCGCCGGGTCCGTCGCGCGCTGGTCGGGATCCTGCTCGCCGCCGCCCTCGTCGCAGGCGCCGCAACCGTGGCCGCGGTCGTGATCGGCGGCGACATGGAGGCGCGCCAGAGCGACATCGCGCGCCGGGTCGCGGCGCGGCGCACGGCGTTGCGGGCCAACCTCGACGCCGGCAGCGATTCGGTGATGGCCGCATTGGCGCGGCGCAAGAACGAGACGGCGGCGAGCGTCATCGTGCTCGAGGCGCTGTCGCAGATCCTGCCCGACCATACCTACGTCACCGAGCTGCGGATCGCGGGCGACAAGCTGCAGGTCGTTGGCGTCACGCGCGATGCGCCTTCGCTGATCCGCCTGATCGAGCAGTCCTCGCACTTCACGCGGGCGACATTCTTCGCGCCGACGACGCGCTCGCCGGCCGATCCCGGCGAGCACTTTCACATCGAGGCGCGGATCGAGCCCGTGCACACGCCCCACTCATGAGCGCAAACCGCACCACGCAAGGCTACCTGGCGCGGCACCCATCGGTCCCGGCCCTGGGCTATGTGGCGGTCTTGGCGGCGCTCGCGGCCGTGACCTGGGTGGCGCTCGCCGATATCTACGACCGCCATGTGGCGCTCGCCGCCGCGACCGACATGCTCGACCGCGTCGAGGGACGAAAGCCCGCGCTCGGCGGAGCGATGCCGGCCGGCGGCCCCACCGGGTCGCCGTTCCTCGAAGGCCAGACCGTCACGGTGGCGGGCGCCGCATTGCTGCAGCGGGTCGCCGCGGCGGTCACCAAGGTCGGAGGCAACGTGCTGTCGTCCCAAGTGGAGCTGCAGGGCGGCGAGGCGAAGGACGGGTTCGTGAGCCTGATCGTGAGCTGTGAGCTCGATCAGCCGTCGCTGCAGCAGGTGCTCTACGACGTCGAGGCCGGAATGCCGTTTCTGTTCGTCGACCAGCTCGTGGTCCAGGCGCCGCAGGGCGCCGCCGGCCCGGACGGGGCGCGCATGCGCGTGCTGCTCGGCGTCTCCGGGAAGTGGCAGCAAACGAAGTGACGGGCCGCGCGGATCGGACCTTCTCGTCGCGACGCTCGTCGGTCCGGTTGCGGCGCCGCGCCTCCATGAGCGAGGCGCGGTTGTGACCGGCGCCGGCGCAAAACCGCCGAGCCTGCGCCTTCGAGGCGACGGCATTGCCGTACCTCCGCCACAATTTGACATCGTGAAGGTCATCCGAATACTTATCGCGACGGCATTGGCTCGAGGGGGTTGGTTCAACGCGAAATCCGTCATCGGCGGCCGGCCGATGGCGCTGTCGCGTCGTCACTGCCGCGGAGGCGTCATGAACCGATTCTGCGCCATCGTCGGGCTTGTGGCCTGCTTCGCCGCCGTCGGCGGGCCGTCGCAGTCCGGCCTGGCCGTGACCTCTCCGGTCTCCGACGGCCCGATCGGCAACCCGATTCCCCGCGCGACCTGGGAGCCGGCCCCCGAGCTGGGGAGGCCGGCCGCCACTCCCGAGCTTGCGAAGCCGTCGGGGGCGATCGCCCGGGAACGCGCGCCGATCGGCAATCCGCTGTGGGGGGTACCGCTGCGATCGTTGTCGGCGACGCGCGAACGCCCGATCTTCTCGCCATCCCGTCGGCCGCCGCCACCGGCTGTCGTCGCCTCGGTGAACGTTGCGCCCCCGCCGCCTCCGCCGCCACCTGCCGAACCGGATCATCCGCTGCTGACGCTGGTCGGAACCGTCATCGGCGACTCCGGCGGGATCGGCGTTTTCCTCGACCAGGCGACGAAGGCCGTGGTGCGGCTGAAGACCGGCCAGGGTCACGACGGGTGGACGCTGCGCGCGGTTCGTGGACGCGAGGCCATCTTCGACAAGGATCGACGAACCGCGAACCTCTCGCTCCCGCCGCCGGGAGGCGGGCCGTCGGCTCAACCCGTCATCCCGATTGCGGTCGGAGCCCCGGTGGGCGCCACCTGGGTCGACGGCGACGGACAGATGGCGGCGCCTCCACCAGGACGGGCGGCACAGACACTCGGTCTCCCACGGCCGGCCCAGAAGTAGCGGCCGCGAGACCGGCGGCCGCCGGGGTGCAGTCCGCCGCGTTCACAGCAGCGCATAGGCGCTGGTGACGATCGCCACCGGCTTGTCGTCGGCGGCATTGACGAGGGTCACCCGCCCGAAGCTCATGGTGCGACCGTGCCGCACGATCCGGGCGTCTGCCAGCACGTCGGCCGCGGCGACCGGCCTGAGGAAATGGGTGGTCTGATCGACCGTCGTCATCGGACGATAACGGCCGGATGCCGCCGCCACGGCGAAGACCATCGCGGTGTCGGCGAGCGCCATGAGCGCCTGCCCCGACACTGCTCCGCCTTCGCGGCACAGGCGCGGCGAGAACGGCATTCGCAGGATCGCGCCGGGCTCCCAGCCGTCCGGTGCGCCGGCGGGAGTGGTCGTCTCGATGGCGACGACCGAGAGACCCAGATCCAGCACCCAGGGCGCCAACGCCTCGCCGAGCAGTCGCGTAGCGGCGCTCAGGTCGAAGCTCGCATCAGCCTTGTCCTGGTGCATTCGGGTGGAGATCAGGCTTCAGGCGCCGCTCATCGCGGCGTCGGTCGGGCGGTGGGCGCCGGGACCGTCGCCGGCGTCCTGATCCATTCTTCGCCGGTCGCGGCGGCGCGCTTGGCAGGTTTCGGCACCGGCTTCGGCGAAAGGTCGGGTCGGACCGCGGCATCCGGCTTGACCGCGGCGGCCGGGGTCGGGCCACCGTCGGTGCCGGCGGCCGCGACGTGGACCGCCTGGTCGTCGCTGAGCACGGTCTCCGTGAGGGCATCCCAATCGTCATCGTCGGCGAGGTCGTTCGCGGCCTTGAAAGCGCGCAGCGCCTTGCGGGAGGTGGCGCCCCACAGGCCGTAGGTCTTTCCGCCGTAATACCCGAGGGCCGCAAGCCGCCGCTGGATCCGCTCGGCGTCGCCCCTGTTGAGCGGGTTGAGGGTGGCGCCGGGAGGCGGCGGATACGCCGATTCGATCGTTCCGGCCGCATCGCTGGCGGTCGGCGTCGCCGCGCGCGCCGCGGAGGCCGAAAACAGCCGAACGGCGGTCTCGATGTCGAACCCGTCGTTGGCCAGAAGGCCGTTGGCCTCCTTGAAATGCCGCAGCGCGATGCGCGAGGTCGGTCCCCAGTTGCCGTCCGCCGGCTTGATCGTGTAGCCGAGCTCGTCGAGCCGTTCCTGCACCCGCATCGCCGAATCGGACCGCAACAGCACGAGCGACGGGCTCTTCAGCAGCGGGTTGAAGCCCCAGCCGAGCTCGCTCTTCGGATTGCGTCCCAGTGTGATGATCGCGGGCAGCGGGTCGCTCGAGTTGCTCGTCGCGACGGCCGTCGCCGGCTCGGGAACGTGCTGCAGCGTCGTCTCGATCTTGCGTTGCCATCCGCGAACCAGCGCCCGGCCCTCGGCCTCGAGCACGGTGCGCCGGGCTCTCACCTCGGAATCGACGGCCTCCTTGTCGCCGGCGGCATGGCGGAATCGCGAGCAGCGCGAGTTCCAGTCCTTGATCAACGCCGAGAATACATCCGACTCGGTGCTGTAGGTGACCGGCCCGATGGCCTCCAGACGAACCTCCTGATAGATGCAGTAGCGCAGGTTCGCCCGGCTGAATTGAACAGTCGTTCCGACCGGGGGCCTTTCCTCCGGCAGCGACATCGCGATCTCGGACGAGCCGGCTTGATCGAGCTTCGCCGTCTGTGGGACCTCCGGAGGGGCAACGATCGTGCCCTGCGGTACGCCGAGCTCGGGAAGCAGCGGCAGCGCCACGAAGATCACGGTGCCGAGCCAGCAGGCGATGACCGGGGCGCCGGGTGGCGGAACGGACGATGCCGCAACCTTGAGCCCGGACAATGCCTTATCAGAAGTGCCTCGGATCATGGTGGAGGCGATGCAGGCGAGGCCTGACAGTTTCGCACCGAGCTGCGCCGACGATGCCGAGAAGATGTCTCCCCGCTCGTCGTTGCCGCGATGCCTCGGCGGCCGCTCGCCGGCGATCGCCGCGCGGGTTTCATCCACGATGTCACGGCGAGACAGCCGGTGGGCGTCGTCGAACCCGGCCGTGATGTCGACCCTGCTCGCCTGGGGATCCGGGATTACCGAGGCACCGCCGCCCGCCTCGGGATCATGTCCGCACAGTCCGAACGGATTGAGCGGCGATTTCGCAAGAGCCTCGATGACGCCGCCGTGCGCCGGCGCGCCCGCCCGCCGAAAGAGGGACGCATTCGACAATGCCGAATTGGTCGGTTCGGACATGAGGCTTTGTCAACGCTCGAACGTGCGCTGCGCACGGGCCGCCATTGAATAGCGATTTTACAGCTTCTGCAACGCTGATCGACGCACCGATTACGCACCGATCGCCGGCCCTGTTCCATCCGCCGCCGGCAATGCCTATGTTCTCCCCCGCATCCCGCCGGCGTGCGGGACAATCGGTCGCTGTCGCATGATCCGTCTCAGCATTGGTTTCACTCTGTTCTTCGCCGCCAGCCTCGCCGTGGCGACGTGGTTCACCGTGCCGCGCGGCTACCAGGCGGCGAGCCAGCTCGCCGCGCAGGACGACCCGGCCGAGCTCGCCGATCTGGCGCTGAAGTCGTTCGATGAGAAAGCCGCGAGGAGCGAGATCGAGGCGGCGCTCGCCGCCCGCGATGCGGACCTGGCGCGAAGCTTCGTCGAGCTCGCGGCCGACCGCGGGATCGTGGTCGATCCTGCACTGCACGAGCAGGTCGATGCGGCGGTGCGCGCTTCGACGTCGACGCGGCACACGGTGCAGAGCTTCTTCTCCGGCTTCGTCTTCGGGGAGCCCGAGGACGTGGCGGGGATCGCCGGGACCGCGCTGGGCGATCTCCTGGTATTCGGCGACGTGCGCGACGCCGTCCGCGAGGGCTCGCGGATGGCGCGCGGCGAGGAGGCGAACAAGCTCGTCCTCGGCTTGTCGGTCGGCGGCCTTGCGATCACGGCCGGCACCCTGGCGAGCGCCGGCATCGGCGCGCCCGCACGGATCGGCGCATCGCTCATCAAGGCGGCCGGCAAGACCGGCCGGATCGGGGCGCGCCTGGCGCGGGCGCTCGCGGTGGAAGGCGCCGAAAACATGGTCAAGCTCACCGGCGATCTCGGCCGCATTCAGGCCAAGGCCGGCACCAAGGCGGCGCTGGAGGGTGTGACGCTCGCCGAGACGCCGGCCGAGGTCGGGCGCGTTGCCAGCCTCGCGGTGGCCAAGGGCGGCAAGACGCGCGCGATCCTCAAGCTGCTCGGCCGCGGTGCCATCGTCCTGACCGCCTCGCTGCTCGATCTGGCGTGGTGGATCTTCTGGGCCGGCGTGACCCTGCTCGGTTTCTGCGCATCGCTCAAGCGATCGGTCGAGCGCATCACGCTGTCGGTCATTCGCGCCGGCAAGGCCCGGCGATGGCGCCGGCTGGAACGCCGCGCGACGGCGCTGCGGTCGCTGCCCCGGGCGGCGCTGCTGGCCTAGTGCGGTGGATTTGAAGTTCCTATCAGATGTGCGGCACGCTCGTCATAGGAACTTCAAATCCAAAAACCGCA
>Ga0209415_10011396_pt1 | contig 14980 bp, 12 predicted proteins | sample PeaSoiSIISIP2007_FD_187696 | JGI IMG/M metagenome (GOLD analysis project Ga0209415, IMG submission 187696) | Peat soil microbial communities from Weissenstadt, Germany - SII-SIP-2007 (SPAdes) (version 2) | ecosystem: Environmental > Terrestrial > Soil > Wetlands > Peat | place: Germany...
TTCCTCCTGAAGACCCATCTCAAGAAATTGTAAAATATTTGGCTCATCATCGACCAGCAATAGTTTGATTCCTTTTAATTTTTTGCATATCAAACCCCCCTATAGCTCTAAAACCTACTCAACCTATTATCCATGATCAGTATGAATTGACTCCAAAGGAAAGCTGAAGGTTAGCTGAATCTCTCGATAACGACCAAATATAGAATACATTAAACGTTCTTTCAGTGACCGAGCAATTTCACAGCTAAGATACTAAACTAATATTAGCAAAACTTAATCGGATTGTACAAATAACATTTTTAAAACCCATCCTTCACACCACTACTGAGCCCAAAAACGGCTATGTAATAAATATTACCCAGACTATGTCCATGGAACTTATAAAATTATCATTTTATGACGTTTAAATGACCCTAAAATGCTCAAAAAATAGAACGCCCCCATCACAACTCGTCGGAAGCGTTCTTTCGCGTGGTACTTTAACAATAGTCCTTTGACCAAAAGTACCTCAGTGGCTTTTTGGTGTACCTTCTGGGAAGTTGGTAAACATTGCTTTGCTTAGTTTCTTGTATCCATATTTCACCTCTGTTTCTCAAATTCTAAATTCTAGTTGTCAAAACTACTGATAAATATTTGTGTCTTCATGATTAGAATTTACATCTGAATAAATTGGTTGATTATTATTTCCATTCGACCTTTCTAGTTGCTCAGTTGTTTTTTCCGTTGGTTTTAATAAATCATTTTGAGGCAGAGTATCAAACAGTGAATCATTACCTATCTTAGCTGCAGTGAATACCGATACTAATCCAAATACCGCATGAGATAATAGATATGAAAGGTTACTTAAAGCATCTTTTGGTTTCACCTTGTTATGGGCAAATCCACCAAGAATAGCTGATATAACTGCTCCAAAGGTAACTCCAAAAAATAATCCTTTAGGAACCAGCCTATCACGTCCATATTTAGTTAACATTTTAACCACTGAAAATCCACCGACCATGCTTAGCCCGATATTCATTATTACTCCAAGTAACTGTCCTGACCATTTTTCGGCTTCTCTCCGGGAAGAAACCCATACCCCTGCAGCCGTTGTTCGATAAGATCGTTGTGAAATCTTCATTTTTGATGAAAGAACGTCAATTAATGTTAAAGCCACAAAGCCAGCAACACCCGAAATCATACCTAGATAAATTCGATCGTTTATTTTCTTCATTAAAGCACATCCCTTATACATTCTTATCAGTTATAATTCCCTTTGGAGAAATTCAAATACTGGGAAGTTATGTAATTCAATGCTTTTAAACTACCTTCCTAAATCAGCAATCTCCAAAACACATAAAAAGTGCCTTTTCAATGTATCGGTTTAAAGTGACCGTTGGATCGACATACTCCTGTAATATCCAATTATTAACGTACTGGAAATGATTAATATATTTGCTGTCATTTCAGTGTACCTCCAATCACTACATCTTCTGGTACTTCCACAACTGCTCCTGCTAAAGAAGCTCCAGTTACAAATCCTGCTGACTAACAGCAAATAGCCCCTCTATCCTTCCTATTCGGGGGGACGGAGGGGCTTTCTTTCATTTTAGGTTTTGACTCTGTTCCATCGTCATTAGCAATGAAGAACACGTCGTTCGGAATTACATTGTACACTTAGATAAATTATCGAATGAGAAAAACTCTATTCATTTAAGTCTTAATTATCAAAGACGATTGGCAACTGATGCACAGTGTATGCCTAGAGATCGAGCAATGAATATCTAGAAAGAATCTCTTGTTAGGGGTTTCCGATAATAACTTAGTATCCCTATATTAATTTTTTTAAATTTTAAATTTATTAATAATTTCTTGAAGTTCAAATGCCATAGTAGATAAACTCTGAGCCGACAAAGTAACTTGTTCCATAGAGGCCGTTTGTTCTTCAACCCCTGCAGAGACCGTTTGAGCTTGATCTGCTGTCTCCTTGCTTATTAAATCAACTTCACGAACCGAAGCAACTATTTGCTGATTTCCACCTGCTATTTGTTGAATGGTAGCAGATATCTGTTCCATTTGAGCTGAGACATTTTCAACAAGTTTAGCTATTTCGCTAAAGGATTGACCCGCTACATTTACGACTTCCATACCCACTTTTACATCACTGGCTCCATCTTTCATCGCAATTACCGCCTTACCGATATCACTATGATTTTGATTTATGAGGGCTTCTATTTCCTTTGTGGCTTCGCGTGATTGCTCGGCGAGTTTTCGAACCTCCTCTGCGACAACGGCAAAACCACGGCCTTGCTCCCCTGCCCTAGCTGCTTCGATCGCTGCATTCAGAGCCAATAAATTCGTTTGGTCAGCAATCCCAGTAATGACTCCGATAATATTTCCGATCTTTTCGGAATTCGTTGATAGTTCTATTATGGAATGTTGTACGCGATCAGATCCTGTGCTAATACTGTTCATCTGTTCAACAACTCGATCCAATGCTTTTTGTCCTGCATTAGTTGTTGTCAATGTCTCGACCATCGAACGAGTGATTTCACCTGAACTGGCGGCGACTTCCTCTGTGCTCGCAGAGATTTCTTCGACTGCCGATGATGTTTCGTTAACTGCGCCTGCTTGTTTTTCTGTTCCTCGGGCTACTAGTTCAATAGACGCCGCAATTTGGGTCGAGGCTTGAGTATTTTGCTCAGCTATGGCAGTTAGCTCTTCTGATGAAGCTGCTACTAGTTCCGAGGATTCAGAAACTTGCTTAACTAATTGATGTAATTGATTCTTCATCGTATTAAAGCTAGAGGCTAATTGACCTGCTTCGTCGTTTCCCATAATTATGACATCTTCAAATGATAAATCTCCCGCAGTGACTCGTTCGACGCTTGCCAGAACTTTCTTAATCGGAATATAGATCATTTTTGCCATCACATACCCAAGTATTAGACATAATACTGCAGCTGCGAAGGATATGGAAATGAGAAGTTTTACGGACATGGCATACTCAACATTATTTAGCGAATGAGCTTCGCTAGCCTGTTTCACATTGTAATCTGCTAGTTCTTTCAATAATACACTGAGAGCATCAAGATGAGGGTAGGCATTATTAATAAAATATGTGTAAGCCCCTGCTTGATCCCCTACAATTTTCATGTCTAATGCTTTTTGCCTTTCTAGTCTGTAAGTAGCTAACTCTTGTTCAAGTTTAGGAATTCTTTCTTTTTCATAGGGATCTTTTTGCAAATTTTTATAATCGTTATAACTTACATCGTAACCTTCTGTTCGTGTTTTTAGCTCGGTTTGAAGTGCCGATTGAGTATATTTATCTGTTGATAGAATAAAGCTAAATGTTGCTGCCTCTCCAGCCCTTGAGTTCACTCTAGCTCCATCTAGATCCTGGACAGCCTTTAAATTATTTGAATACATTTTGTTTATTCGGTCATTTGCCTTAGAATTATAATAATAACCACCGAACCCGACGATACCTATAAATAAAGTCATTAAAATTACATTTGAGAGAATTTTAGTTCTAATTCTCCAGTTTCTAAACCAATACATTTCAAATCGTCTCCTTTTAATTACTGGGATTATGTTCAGAACTGAGTTTTACCCCAATTCAACTTTTGGGTTCCTCTAAACTAAAAATCATGAGGTCGACATGATTCTTAGGAAATATGCTCATATCTCTCTATATTACATCGTAATTCTATAAAAGCCTATAATATTCTTTCGACAAATTCCGATCAGATTATCACAAAGTTGGATGCTCAATTGCCTTAAGAATTGCTTTGTCTTCACTTTAGGTCATACCGGATCCGAAATGATATTTAGGAGCCGTTCCCTCGTCCATTCACTGACCTTCTCAGCCCCGATATTATCCATGATGACGGTCAACCCATTGCAAGTTCGGCTGCCTCTGGGTCATTCATTGCTTTCCGTAGATCCTCCAAGAAATCAGCAATGTTTATGAACGTGACCAACTGACCTGTCCTTTTCCCAACCTGCTAATATTAAGTGTGTTACCGTTTGCATGGTCTACTATTGAGCCATCTCCTGCAACACATCACATAATTTCCCGGCGCATCATAATTGTCTTATATTTGCCTTTTACAAATATATTCTATGAGCATATCCATCCCCAGCTAAATGCCATTTGAACTCGTTTAACCTCTCAAAATCTTCATCATCCATCAAAGCATACCCACGGACACTACCATCTCTTCTCCTTTAATGGTATCTCTTGTGCCATTAGAGATCCATAAATTCGAACTGCTCTCAGGACCATCTGGGACCTCTGGATGCACTCTTGGCACACTCTTGAGTGCATACGGTTGAGCATAATTGCTGATCCGATATGGTGTGCCGTACACTTTCTCGTACTCAATGCACCAATAATCAATGATGTCCTTTGCATTACGGAACTCACGCACAATCGGCGCTTCCTTGATATTGCTTGGCTGCCCATCCAGTTGTGCTATATGGAATCCTCCGTCAATTTCTTGCACTAGGTTGTGACTTACCCAAGTCTTTATATGGGTTGCTAATGTTGGAAGGCTTAGATCCAATTTCAATGCTAGTTCTGCTCTCGATATTTTGATTTCTTCATCGTGATGCATGGCTTCCATTTGACAGAATGCATACCATGTGGCTGGCTTTAAACGTCTTAACAATGAAGTTCGTTCGGATTTATTCATCTTGTTTGCTCCTTTACTTGATTTATTATTTGTTTGTGCTCCTAGGGGGAATGTCCTTACACATTGTCATTGTCAAATATGATCCGATTGTCACTCACCTAGAAAATCTTTTTTAAATTATTTTTGGGCAAAAAAAAACACCAGTAGTAACTTTTACTACCGATGGTCTTTCTAATTGGAAGGTACTGTTCGCATATTGTTGTTAAACAGAGTGCCTTATCCCGTGATACAGAGACACCGTAGACAGAAATCCCTTGAACACCCCTCTCAAACTGTATTGATGCATTAAATAAGTATGATGCGTAGTAACTGCAAATACTATAACCGAATTTTCAGTCCCTTTATTTTTATGATTTTACTAATTTCTTCTTCATCTTCAGTTTCGATGTAACTTTCATATTCATGTGAAGTATTAATTAGCCAAGGCACATGATTTTTTATAAAAGACAAGTCTTCTGGTAAGTTTGGTTGAACCCAATCATGCACTGAATTTGATGCTTGCTTTAATGTTTCTTTAGCCTGTTTATCCGTATCATAATAATATACTAAAACAGGTTGCTTACCACCGTAAATCGTACCTGGCCATTCAAATTGCTCTTTTACTTCTTTTAACGAATACTGCAATTCCCATAATACATCATAAATATTTTCATTTTTACCAATATCATTTCTTACTACTAATACAAATTCATTACAAATTTCAAAGGCCAAGTCTAATAAATCTCTATATATTTTATCTTTAGGATTAGTTTCAATAAACATAAACATTAATTCTCCTCCTGTAACTTAGCCATATCCAATAAATGCATCACAACTTAAGAATGATGTGACGCTATCGATTACACAGGATATCCTACGCTTTCTTAGGAATACCCATATCCTATTACATGTCCATGGGACAAAGGCGAACCAATCAGGAGGTTTGTAAAATCCACGGGTTCTGAAACAAATAAATGCGTCGATTTCCAAGGTTCTCCACGCCCAGCAACGAACACTCTCTTAAATATCTTCTTTAACTCATAGAAATACTCACATGAATCCAGCTCATCCTTAGACCAGCCCTGTAAAGGTGACCCTCCAACTGTGTTACCATTTCTTGAAAGCTCCGATAGTAAGTACATAAAGAACTTATTTTTGAAAACACTAGGTTCTTTTACATCCAATTTATCTTGTTCAGAATTCCATTCAAATTCATATACGTCGGCATTTTCATAAGTATCTTCATATAATTGAATCCGGGCATTGTTGGTGCGAAAAAGAGTTGTAAGACAATTATCTATGTTACTCTCTTCCGTTAACGTTTCATAAGCCTTTATTGTCTCCTTGGTGAGTTCTTTTGTCCAAATTCCTGAGATTAGATTATCTCTCGTAAATACTCTAACGATCTTAAAGATATTTGGAAAGAGTTGTATAGTTGGTAAACTCACAAACTCTATTGGAGGCATGGGCGTAGTAAATTGCATTGAAACGGGAACGTGACATCCTGAATAGTAATCATTGTGATAAGCCATAGCAACTAGAACCTGCAAGCTACTATTAGAAAGTATAACGTCGCGGGGATTAATTTTTTCAAAGTATTCAAAGCAAGGGAACCTTGTAAAACTTGCTGGTTCTGTATGCTTTATTCCAGTTTTATGTAATTCAGAAATTATTTGTATCGGAATACTCTTTAGCATTTCACTTATACCCCCTTTTGAAATATTAAGTGATATAGAACTTGGGTCACTCATAAACAATAACAACTGTACCTTATCTACGGACACTATTTTCAGAAGCAACACACTAACAATAATCGACAATCTTTGCTACGCATAATCCTACAAATGTTTATAAAATAACTCCAACAACGTTCCTTTCCGAATTCGGGCAAGGATGCCCGTCCTCTAGCATGGTCTGATGCCTAACGTCCCGAGGGGTTGCGACGTCTGGTTACTACATGCATGTTCTCACCGATGTTGCAACCCCTCTGTTATGAAAAGTGGCATCTTGAGATGTGCTCATTCACTATTCTAATCTTGCCATAGCTATTTTGATAAATTCGCAATTCCAAAATCTAATATACTAATTTTAAAAGCCTTTATCATTGGCCCAAAACAGTAAACCCTAACCACCCTATTACACCAACAAAAGGTAATATAAAAATCCATGCCAATCTGTTTTTACCGTATTTAATAGCTATTGCTGATCCAATAAAAAACAGGGGTAGTGCATACATAATATATCTAAACCGCGGTGTGAAACCCAAATACCAAGATATGGGTATAGCGAAAAATGCTCCTAAAATTATTAACTTGATCCTCTTTAGGTATATTCCGATACATACAAGAACGATAGCTGTGATAATACCGGGCCAGCCAATAAGCCATATTGCCAATATAGAGCGAAAATCCACATCCATCTCCCCCTCTGTTATATGCCGCAATCCGGCATCGAAGGCTAATCAAAGATTATTTCCTACCATCCGATTTTCATTATTGTTAAACAGAATAAGATTTGGACCATTCATTGATCCCTGCCCATTATAGCCATTCTTCGATGGAATTGTCGTATAAGATAAAATTGTTCGTGTTTCACCCGGATATAGTATAAAAAAGCCAGGTTCTATTGAATTCTCTACTCCCGACAAAATTAATTCTTGGGAAAACCACTGCTGTCCACTAAACTTATCTGACGGAATTTTAATACCAAATTCTATTTGATTATTTCCATAATTGGTAAGCGCAATTGCACCAATTATCACTAGATTTTTATTATCTGCTGAGCTTTTAATATTAAAATGACTGTATCTTAAGTCATATTCAACTGTAGCTAGACCGCTATGCATTCGGAAATAAAATGGTTTAATCAAAGACACAACCGACGGGGTAATAATAAATATCAAAAGTAAAAGTATGAAAAGTTGTCGACGAGACATCACCCTTCTTGCTTCAAGACATCCAATAATAAACAAAACAAAATAGATTATTATCGGATAGTGAAACCCCCCAGTTTGACCATTCGACCATGGGGATATCCCTAAAGCCAAACATATCTTATCACCGATTGAAAATCCGGTTTCAGTAGTATGTCCTAATAAAATAACGAAGAAAATTAATAGTACCGAAATTATTGCTCGTCTTGTAATTTTCAATATATATAACCCCTTTTTCAAAATCTTCAAAGAAAGCTCCGAAACGGACTATGGCATATAACGTTTTTGGAAACGAACTTCGTTAATTGTCCCTACTATAGACTTAATGCGAACTTGTACGCTTAATTTACCTTTATGGACATATCGAAGTTATTCTCTATGAATAGCTAATTAGCTATTTTTCAGAACTATGTAGCATATCCTCCCAATTATATATTAATTCTACGAATACCTTCCAATTCCTTTTTCTAAAAATACTCAGTTCCAGTGGCTCGTTCTCTGAAGGTTAAAAAAGGGCAAAAAAAAGAACCACTGGAGGGATAAAGTGGTCCCCAGTAGCTCTTTTCATTGGAAGATCATAAAATTACAATTGACCTAATTTTTAACTTTTGCAGTGTGAAAATTAGGCTATGTTCATGTATATCCTCTATTGGCTGGTTTCATCTGTGTTTCCTCCTTATCTTTGCTTTCCCTATATAAATCGAGATATGACATTTACCTTACCATGACTGCTGAATGTATCGGTCTAAAACGCAAAAAGAGCTGGTAATTTCTTACCAACTCTGTAACCCTTGATATTACTGTGTTTCATTAATGTGGTGGGCGAGGGGGGACTTGAACCCCCACATACTCACATATATCGGATTTTGAGACCGACGCGTCTGCCATTCCGCCACTCGCCCGAAGTAATTTGTCAGATGATGTTCAATGCCGACTTAGACATAATACCATTAACTCAACTATTTAGTCAAGTCTTTTTCTAAAAATCCTAATGGCTTTTTGGAATTTTCTTGGTAAACACCGATGCCCCGCAACTTCTGGTAGCGATTTTCCCTCAGTACTTCTGGTGTCTCCGCACGAAGACGCAACAGATGCTTCGATATGACCTGTGAAACTTCCTCTGCGGTTTGCCTGAGGTTCTTATGCGCTCCACCCAAAGGTTCAAGAATAATTTCATCTGCTACCCCAAGTCGTAACAAATCCTGTGCTGTGAACTTTAAGGCTTCTGCCGCTTCTTTCGCCTTGGTCGTGTCCTTCCAAAGAATAGAGGCGCAACTTTCCGGGGCAATGACCGAGTAAAAGGAATTTTCAAGGATCAAGACCACATTGCCCACCCCTAGCGCGAGTGCACCACCACTACCACCCTCACCGATGACCGTACTGATCACTGGGACGTGATAACCCGCCATTGTCAGAAGACATCTGGCAATAGCCTCTCCCTGTCCTCGTTCTTCAGCTGCTAAGTCACAGGCAGCTCCCGGAGTGTCAATAAACGTCAGAATCGGACGTCCAAACTTTTCGGCCTGATCCATCAGACGCAACGCCTTGCGATACCCTTCCGGGTGAGGCATGCCGAAATTACGCTTAATGTTCTCCTTCGTGCCCTTCCCCTTAACCTGGGCGACAACCGTTACAGGAGTCCCTTGAAAAAGCGCAATCCCACCCGCAATTGAACGATCATCTGCGAAAAGCCGATCCCCTTTGAGTTCTATAAAATCTTCAAACAGCAACGGAACATAGTCGTAAAAATTAGGCCGCTCAGAATGCCTGGCTATCTGAACCTTCTGCCATGGCTCCAAGCTTCCGTATATCTCCTTCTTCAAAAAGTCCACTTTTTTTTCAAGGATAGCAACTTCCTGAGAAAGATCAATCTCTTTATCTGTCGAGAATTTCTGAAGTTCCGTAATTTTCTGTTCGAGTTCCGCTATAGGCTTTTCAAAATCAAACAGTTGCAGCATACTGAGCCCCTTCCTGATGACACCGCAACAAACGTGCCAAAACTGAGCGCATTTGAGTACGTTGCACAATCAGATCAATTAAGCCATGCTCTTGGTTAAACTCAGCCGTTTGTGCGTCCTTAGGAAGCTCCTGCCTCATCGTCTGCATTATCACACGCGGCCCCGTGAAACCAATCAAAGCATTGGGTTCGGCAATAAGAATATCCCCGAGTGAAGCATAGCTAGCTGTAACCCCTCCGAACGTGGGATCCGTGAGTACAGAAATATACAACAAATGCTTATCTGCCAGTTTTCCTAAGGCGGCACTGGTCTTGGCCATCTGATAGAGAGAGAGAATCCCTTCTTGCATCCGTGCTCCTCCTGAAGTCGAAAATATGACCACTGGCAAGCGCAAATTAATTGCCTGCTCGATCGCACGCACAATTTTTTCTCCCACAACAGAGCCCATGCTACCCATCATAAAATTGGCTTCATTAAAGGCAAGCACCACTGGGATCCCTTCAATCTTAGCCAGCCCGGTAAGCACACCTTCCGTCGTTCCCGACTTCTCAAGCGCTTCTAATAGCTTTCCCTCATAGCCAGGAAATTCCAGCGGGTCAAGAGGTAGCAGCTCTGAATCCCATTCTTCAAAGCTGTTTTCATCAGCTAATATCGCCAGACGGCTCCGCGCAGAAATTCGAAAATGATACTCACACCTCGTACAAACCCTGGCGTTTTTTTCGAGATCTTTGTTAAAGAGAACTTCCCCACACTTCGGACATTTGGACCAAAGACTATCGGGTAGATCCTTCTTACTAAGCGATGGTTGTTGCGGTGAAACATCAGAGGGAGCACTTCTCTGGGCTGCAGGCTGAATCGTGACATACTTTGTTTTTTTGAATATATCCTTGAACATAGTTTAGCTCCCTATGGCGCCAATAATGATTTCATGCGCTTCTTCGGCCTCAGATTCAGGTACGAGAATTTCGACTGAAGCATGCTCAGCGAGATGCGCTGAGCCAATCGGTCGTAGTTGAACAAGCATTCCTTCATCAGTGAGGATTTTTTTATATTTTTCGGCTATTGATTTATTGGGCGCGATATAAATGACGGTCCACATACTGTAAAATCCCCCTCATTAAATTGATTTTATGATACCATAGCCCTACTTAATGTGCAACATGGGGCCCTCCTATGCTTATGCCGTCCTGTCATGACCTAGGGATGGCGTACTTTTCCATCAGCGCTTTTTCGACATGAGGTGGTACAAAATCCGATACTCCGGCATGTAAACTGGCCGCCCATTTAATCGCACTCGAACTGACAAAGGAAAATTCACTCTGAGTCATCAGAAAAATCGTTTCAATATCTGAGGCAATTTTTTTGTTCATCAGGGCAAGTTGGAATTCATATTCAAAATCGGATAAAGCGCGCAGTCCTCGAAGAATGGCAACCGCTCCACATTGTCGAGCAAATTCAACCGTCAACCCTTCAAAAACCCGGACACTGACGTTAGGCATGTCTTTGGTCGCTTCCAAGAGAAGTTCCATTCTCTCGCCAAGGGTAAACAAGGGAGTCTTCTTACTATCAGCAGCAATGGCAATAGTCACGCTACTAAATAGCTCTTTCGCTCGGATTAAAATATCGAGATGTCCATAGGTGACCGGGTCAAACGTTCCCGGATAAATTGCAGTACTCACACTGTCGCTCCTCTTCATTTCAGGGTATCCCCCTTCTTCATGGGGGTTCGCCTTAAAAAACGATAATCCTGCCGTAAACCGCTCTTAAGCAAAATTTTTAGCTGGTTTGCAGACCACATTGCCTTGGCCCAATACTGATTGAAGTGCTTTCTTGAGTTCATCTCCATCATTAATCCAAAATTCACGATTTCCTTCGATAACTTTCTTAGTATCCTCAAAATAGAAATAAACCGGCTGATTTCCTGGAAAACGCTTTAGAATACTCAATACAGTTGGCATAAGGTCGCTTTTATGATCAGAAAATCTTAAAAATAGACGTTTTCCCACCGTCAGAGGGAGACTGTTTTTTGCTCTGACGATCGTTTCTAACTCTTGTGCAGGCTTCAACTCCTCAAAGCTTGTAATTTTTTCCGCAAATATCTTTCTTTCTTCATCCCTGATAATGTACTTCCCTACAATTACGATGACCTGGTCATTCCCTAAAGCACGGGTTTGAGCATAGACCCGCGGAAAGACTAAGACCTCAATCCCTCCCGTTAAGTCTTCTAGTACGAAGCTCGCCATCATCTCGCCCTTTTTCGTTACATTCTGTCGAAAACCAGTTATTAATCCACCGAGAGCCACTTTCTTCTCCTCCTCACTTTCTAAGCAAGTCAGGATATCTGATGAAATATAGGACTGAAGTTGAGGCAGAACAGCGGAAAGGGGATGCCCGCTCAGGTAAAGGCCCAGATATTCTTTTTCCATGTCTAGAATCTCTCGTTCTGGGAAATCCAAAAGGTCAGGTAAACTAATCCCTTCATTCATGTCTTCATCCGAATCGAACAGCGAAAATTGACCTGATAGCCGATCTTTTTGCCGTCGCCCCGCCGCATCTAAAACCTGATCCATGACAGCTAAAGCCTGCGCCCGTGAACAAAACGAACCAAAGGCACCGGAACGGGCCAAACTTTCTAGAACCCGCCGATTTAAAACCTTATGATCGACACGCATACAGAAATCATCCAGAGATTTAAAGGGTCCATCTTGTCGTGCTTCTAAAATTTTCTCTACAACATTGACTCCCACATTGCGGATCGCTCCCAGACCGAAACGAATCGACTGCTTTTCAATGGAAAACCCGACTTGGCTGTCCTGTACATCCGGAGGGAGTACATTAATCCCACTAAGCTTAGCATCTTGTATATAAAACGATATTTTATCTGATGAACCCATCACGGTACTTATAAGTGCTGCCATAAACTCTAAAGGATAGTTTGCTTTCAAATAGGCCGTCTGATATGAAATCACAGCATAGGCCGTGGCGTGTCCTTTATTAAAGCCATATTCTGCAAACTTAGCCATCAAATCAAAAATTTCTTCTGCATCCTGAAGAGTCAAACCAATCCGCAGTGCGCCCGGGATAACCCATTGCCCATCCTCAGCTTGCAATCCCCTAATAAAGTTCTGACGTTCCTCTTCCATGATTTCTTTTTTCTTTTTTCCCATCGCTCGACGAAGTAAATCCGCTCGGCCCAAAGAATAGCCTCCTAGATCACGTGCGATCTGCATAACTTGTTCCTGATAGACGATAACGCCGTAGGTGGATTTGAGAATTGGCTCCAACTTAGGATGCAGATATGTGATGTCACTGCCGTGTTTGCGGCGGATAAATTCCGGGATTTGTTCCATGGGACCCGGCCGATATAAGGCCACGACTGCAATAATGTCCTCAAAGCACGTCGGCTTAAGTTCTTTCAGCATCGCACGCATACCGCCACTTTCCAGCTGAAAGATTCCGGTACTGTTCCCCGAAGCTAATAACGCATACGTCGGGGGATCATCCAGTGGCAGAGTTAGTAAATCCAGTTTTAACCCACGCGTCCCTTCAATCTGTCGCACAGCCTCCTGCAAAATCGTTAAGTTGCGCAAACCTAAAAAATCCATCTTCAGGAGTCCAATTTCTTCGACCGCTTTCATTGGGAATTGAGTCATGACAAAGTCCTCTGAAGTCCTCTGGAGGGGAAGATAATTGATCAGGGGTTCTTTAGAGATGACGATCCCGGCAGCATGCGTCGAAGCATGTCGGGTCATACCTTCGAGAGACAGAGCTAAGGTGTAAAGCCTTTTAATCTCTTCATCCTCTTCCACCATCCGGGCCAACTCTGGTGATACACTTAGAGCTTTGTCTAAAGTCATACCTAAATCAGTAGGGATTGCTTTCGCCACTTTATCGACCCTGGCCAAGGGGATAGCCAATACCCGGCCACCATCTCTGATCGCCGCTTTAGCCCCCATGGTTCCAAAGGTAATAATTTGGCATACCTTATCCGCACCATATTTTTGGGTAACATATCGAATTACACGTTCTCGGCCTTCTGGGTCAAAATCTATGTCAATATCCGGCATTGAGATTCGTTCCGGATTTAAAAACCGTTCAAAAAGAAGATCATGACGCATCGGCTCAACCGATGTGATCCCTAGTAAATAAGCAACCATACTCGCTGCCGCGGATCCTCGCCCTGGTCCGACAGCCACGCCATTCTGCTTGGCAAAACGACAAAAATCTGCCACAATCAGAAAATATCCCGAAAAACCGGTTTGGAAGATGACTTTAAGCTCGTAGTCTAAGCGTTCACGTTCCTCTGCTGTCATCTGTGGGTAGAAACGTGGAAAGGCCTCACGGCATTCAGCCTCCAGATAGCCTTCTAAAGTATACCCTAAAGGAACTTCAAACACCGGTAAAAGATTATCTCCAAACTTGAAATCTACCTGACATCGCTCGGCGATGAGAGACGTGTTTGCCAACAGTTCAGGGTGTTCCCCAAACAATAGAGCCATCTCCTGCTCCGATTTCAAAAAAAACTCTTGACTGGAAAAACGCATTCGTGCGGTATCGGCTAACGTTTTGCCAGTTTGGATGCAGAGCAAAGCATCTTGAACGAAAGCATCCTCACGCTTAACATAATGTACATCATTAGTGACCACCATCGGTATCCCCGTGCGTTCATGCACCTTCCACATTCCGGCAATCACTTTGCGCTGTTCTTCTAAACCGTGATCCTGAATTTCGAGAAAGAAATTTCCCTTGCCAAAAATATCCTCATAGTCAAGGGCGCTTTGGACCGCCATTTCCAATTGATCCTGCACCAAACAATCGGCCACTTCTCCAGCCAAACAGGCACTCAGCGCAATGATCCCGGCAGCATATTTGCGAAGAATTTCTTTATCGACCCGAGGTTTATAATAAAAGCCTTCCAAGTGGGCCATAGAAACCAGCCGAATTAGATTGCGATATCCTTGCTCGTTCTCCGCCAAGAGGACCAAATGACGATTGGTATCGTCCTTCCCTGGCGTCCGATCTGTCCGCATATGAGGGGCAACATAAACCTCGCACCCGATAATCGGTTTGATTCCTTCTTTAAGGCAGGTCTTATAGAAGTCGATAATGCCATACATGACCCCATGATCCGTAATGGCCAAAGACGACATTTTCAACTCTACAGCCCGCTTAACCAAGTTTTTAATTCGTGCTGCACCGTCAAGCAGGCTAAATTCTGTATGATTATGAAGGGAAACATAGCCATATTGGGTATCGGCAATTTTTTCAGTATTTACAAAGTTCACCGTCCTTCCTACATGGGTATCGAACCCACAATATGGCTACGTAAATCTTTTCAATCATTTAGTCCTTTACAATTAATTAATTGTATCGTTAAACTGACGAATTGTCTAACCCGCTTCTATCAGACAATGAAAACAAATAAAACCCCCAAA
>Ga0209415_10011397_pt1 | contig 14980 bp, 14 predicted proteins | sample PeaSoiSIISIP2007_FD_187696 | JGI IMG/M metagenome (GOLD analysis project Ga0209415, IMG submission 187696) | Peat soil microbial communities from Weissenstadt, Germany - SII-SIP-2007 (SPAdes) (version 2) | ecosystem: Environmental > Terrestrial > Soil > Wetlands > Peat | place: Germany...
GCCATCGAATCGGCTGGCTGCTTTGACGTTCACGCGCCCACCGCAGAAAATGGGCTAAAACCACGGGCTGCTAAGCCCTCGTAATTGAAATCGCCCTGGTCCCAGCCGTTAATGCTCTGCCCGAAGTTCGCCGCCAGGATATTGAAATCCGTGCTGTTCACCAAGCCGTCCAGATTGGCATCGCCAAGCAGAGTATACGCCACGTCGATCTAGGGGGAGGGCGGCACGTAGTCATTCACGTAACCGACGCCGTAAAGGAGTGAACCGGACCCGCCGACGTCGTATGAGCCGGGCCACCCATCGCCGAACGATAGGCTCAACGTTGGAACCGATATAGACGTAGTGCCTTCGTACCAGGGTGCGACCTGGAGAACCCCTTGTCCGCGCGCCGTCGCCGTTATGAGTGTTACTCCCGCTAACACGACCCATGGCATGGCCGAAATTGATCTCAATCCAAACATGCCGGCGCCCAGCGACCGAATGATCTGGCGATTCATGGTTCAACCTTTCCCTTTTGTGGCGGCAACCTTCATTTGATAAACGTGAAAAGCGAACGCACCGACCCTCGTCCGCTTTTGGGGAGTCTATCTAAATCGCCCCCAACCTCAAGCCAAAATACCCATTTCATGCTGCGGTATTTTGTCGCAGGGCCAACGCGCCAATTGCAATGCAAATCGACCGCAGTCGGCAATCGCAATTCATCAACGCCAAGACAACGAACCGCGGATTTCGCCGATAAATTCGCCGCCTGTCCGCGCTTATCCACCGCGGAGGCGAAGCCTACCCCGTCATCCGCGGTTTCAATCCTTTCGCTCCGAGTTATCTGCCGCATTCCCCTTTTCCACGTTTTCTTGGCGTTCTCTGCGTCTTGGCGGTTTAACCGGATTTTCCGCATTAAGTTGCCAATCCCGCATCCCGATCCAGTTAAAGCTCGCCGGTTAGTTTTCTCACTGAGCACATTCGGGAGACACAAGTCATGAGTGATCGTTCCAAATCCATGGTTGACGTCTTGGCCCCGGCGGCAGGCTCGGTCTCGCAGGATTCCCTTGTCAAAGCCGGAGAGGAAATCCTCAACGACACACTGGCTTCTCCCCCGGCCGCGCCAACCGAAACCGGCGGCCTTCACATATCCCCCACCGAGTTGGCCGACCTTCATTCCCGTCGACAATTCATCCAGTTGTTGCGCGAAAAGAAACTCAAGGTCAACAGAATCAAAGCCGCCATCAAATATGAAGACGAATTGGAAAGCCTCCAGATCGAACTGGTAAAGCTGCAACGATGGATTCAGGAGCAAGGCAAGCGACTGGCGATCATATTTGAAGGCCGCGACGCGGCCGGCAAGGGCGGCACCATCCGGCGATTCATCGAGCATCTTAATCCCCGCGCCATGCGCGTCGTCGCTTTGCCCAAACCCACCGAGGAAGAACTCGGACAATGGTATTTCCAGCGCTACATGAAGCAACTGCCTAACAAGGGCGAAATCGTCTTCTTCGACCGCAGTTGGTACAACCGCGGCATCGTCGAGCCGGTCAACGGATTCTGCACCCGCCAGGAATACGAACGATTCATGCAACAGGTGCCGGAATTCGAGCACATGCTGGTCGAAGACGGCGTGATCATCGTCAAATTCTGGTTCTCCATTTCCCGCGAAGTGCAGGTGGCCCGCTTCGAATCCCGCCGCGACAATCTGCTCAAGCAATGGAAACTAAGCCCGCTGGACGGCAAGGCCCAGGATTTGTGGGATTCCTACACGAAATACAAGGAAACCGTTTTCAGCCGGACGCACACCAGTTTCAGTCCGTGGATCATCGTGAAGGCCAACGATAAGAAGCGTGCCCGCCTGGAGAGCATTCGATACCTGCTGTCGCTGATGGACTACAAGGGGAAGGACAATTCTCGCACCTCGCTGTTCCCCGACCCGGACATCGTCACCCGATTCCACCGCGGCGCGGTGAAGATCGACTGAGTGACCTTCCCCCTCGCCCGGTACTCCGGGAGAGGGGATCAGAATGGAGAGTCATGGCACCGCGCCCATCGTTTCCGGGGAAATCTCCTCCATCGGCTTGACCGGCGATCCCGATAAAACCGGGCCGAGACGGGCCATCAGACGGGGCGAAGCCGCCGCCAGGATCATGCATCCGCCGATCACCGCGAACGGGCCGAAATAGCCCGCTTGAGTGTCGGCCTTCAAGCCGAGCCTATCCACCCATGCACCCATCACCCACGGGCCTAACGCTCCGAACGTGCCGGCGATCAGCAGGAACAATCCCACGACTCTTCCGCGAAATTCCGACGAGACGCGCTCGAGCATGGCCGCGTCGCTGACGGCATAGCTGGCCAGTTGCATCGTTTGAAACGCGCAAAGGATCAATAGCGCCCCCCCGAGCGGCCACAGCGGCGTGGTCGCGGCGATCAGGCCGCCGACGATCAGGATCACGCTCAACCCCGGCAATCGCCGGCGCATCGGCGTGAGATAAACAGCCAACGGATTGAAAATCACGCTGGGTAGCATCATGACGCCGACGAACAGGCCGGCCTCGCCGACGTTCAGGTGAAAGACGTTTTTGACGTACATCGCGGCCAGCGAAAGCCCGGCGACGCCGGCGAAATCCCGGAACATCAGCACCATCGCCAATCGCATCACACGCCGGTTCAGCGCCGGATCGGTTGCCCGCGATTGTCGCGGCGGCGTTGCGGTGGTCGCGTCGGCGCCGATGCACATAAAAATGATTCCGACGACAAGCCCGGCGATGGCCATCTCCACGCACGGTTTTTGCCATTGGGCGACGTTCCAGAGATGCCAGGATGCCCGGGCCGCGCGCCAGCCGGCGATTTGCGGTCCGAAGAAAAATCCCAGACCCGAGCCGATGCCGAGGATGCCGATGGCCATGCCCGGCGATTTGGGGTAATGGGAGCTGCTCAGCGCGTTGGCCGCGGGGTGGAAGATGGCCCCGAAGATTCCGGCGGCCACGGCCATGACCAGGATAAGCCAATATTGCCGGCTCAGGCCGATCGCCAGGATCGCCAGCGCGTTTCCCAGCAGTCCGATGGCCAGAAGCGTTTTTCGGCTATGCCGGTCGGCGGCCAGGCCGGCGGCGTAGCTGCCGAGGTTGTAGACCGCGCCGTACAGGGTGACTATCAGCGCGGCCGCCCCGACGCCGGAGAGTTTCAGGTCCTCGGCGATGCGGAAATACAGCGGCACGAACATCGACCCGTACGCATGCGTGAATCCATGCAGGATCGTGCACAGTCCGAGCGTGAGATGGCTTCGCCGGGAGAAGCTGGCGCTCATTCTCGCCTCGGCTCGACTGAGCTCGCCGAACTCAGCACGTCGAGAAACGCCTGGCCGTACATGCGGATTTTATACGGGCCCATCCCCTTGACGCACGCCAGCGCCGCCTCGTCGGCCGGCGCCTGCTGGGCCAATTGCTTGAGCGTGGAATCGTGACAGATGACGTACGCCGGCATTCCGCGCTCCCGCGCGATCCGCGTCCGAAGCTGCCGCAGCGCCTCGAAACGCACTTCCACCTCCGGGTTCATGGGCTGATCGTCTTGCACTGTATATCGCGTTTTTTGCGGCGCGGCGGACGGGGCGATCCGGCTGGGCAGCAGATCGGCCAGGTTGGCCGGCGGGGGCTGCTCGCCTCGCATCACCGAAACCCCCGAGGGCGTGAGTTCGACGACGGGACGGAATTTCACGCCGTCCGGGTCGCGCTGCCGCGCCAGCCCCGATTCCAGCACTCGATGCAGCATGGCGATCAATCGCTTGATCGAATACGCCTTGAGCAAGCCGAACGTGGACAGTTCATCCAACCCCCATTTTTGCGTCCGTTCATTGACGGACCCGGCCAGCACTTCGGCCACCACGCCCACGCCGAATTTCCCCCGGCACCGCGCGATCGCCGACAGCAGTTGCCGAACCACCGTCACCACCTCGTCGGCGACGATTCCGGCCGCGCCGCGCACCATCGAGGGGTCCCGCCCCTTGCTGCAAACGTCGCACCCGCAGTCGCTCACTTCCATTTCGTCCCCGAAATAATCCAGGATCATCTGCCTCCGGCAACGGTGCGTCGTGGCATATTGGATCATCAAATCCAGCTTTTGCCGGGCATGTTCCTTCCGCTTTTGAATCAACTCGGGATCGGCCGCGGTATTTTCCTCGCCGAGCTTGTCGATGAAGAATTCCTGCACGAACCGGTCCTGATAGCTGAACAGGATAACGCATCGCGCAGGCTGTCCGTCGCGGCCGGCCCGGCCGGCCTCCTGGTAATACGCCTCCAGCGTGCCGGGAATGTTGTAATGCGCCACCAGCCGCGTATCCGGCTTGTTGATCCCCATCCCAAACGCGTTGGTCGCCACGGCAATGGCACCGGCGGTTTGCATGAACCGCTCCTGGCTGGCCGTGCGCGACGCGGGGTCCATCCCCGCGTGATAGCGAACCACCGTGCGCCCAACAATCGCCTGTCGCAAAAGCCCGTCCAGTTCGTCCACCACCTTCCGCGTCGCGCAGTACACGATCGCGCTCCCCCGTTCATCCCGCAGCATCTCGATCAGCTTCGCGTCTTTTTCTCCCACGTTGGCCATGCGGCGGGATTCATACAGCAGCCCCGGCCGATCGAAACCCGTCACCACGACGGTCGGCTCGCGCAGGCCGAGTTGCGTGATAATGTCTCCGCGGACGTCCTCCGTGGCGGTGGCGGTCAGGGCAATCGTCGGCGGATCGCCGAGCTTTCGCCTGGCCTCGCCCAATCGTGAATATTCCGGCCGAAAATCGTGCCCCCATTGACTGATGCAGTGCGCCTCGTCCACCGCTAGAAGTTTCGGACGCAACTTTTCCAGCAGCGGTTGAAAATTCGCGGCAAACAACCGCTCGGGAGCAACGTAAAGCAGCCCCTGGAACCCATCGTGCAGTTCCCTTATCACTTCGCGCTGCATGCCCGGCGGCAATGAGCTGTTGAGAAGCGCCGCGCCGATCCCCTCGTCCCGAAGCTGCTGCACCTGATCTTCCATGAGCGAAATGAGCGGCGAGACGACGACCGTCAATCCGCCTCCGACCGCCGCCGGAAGCTGAAAGCACAAACTCTTGCCCGCCCCCGTCGGCATGACGCACAGCACGTCGCGCCCGCCCATGACGTCTTCAATAACTTCCCGCTGCGCCGGCCGGAAATCGTCCAGGCCGAAGAGTTCCTGAAGATTTTGGCGAAGGTCGGGCATTGGGCTGGGATTATAAGCGAACTCCATCAGTTGCACGCGGATGAAAGACGAAATCCGGAATCCGAATGACCAAATGACGAATTAATTCGGATTTCGTCATTCGGGCTTGATTCGTCATTCGGATTTCGGATTTCGGATTTACCTAATCTCTCGCCGCTTCCTGCGCCCACCGCTTGAATTTATCGAGCATATCCGCCGTCACCGATCGCGGCGTATCCCGCACCGCATCGTGGAAAATCGCCGCCGTGATCTGGCCTTCCACGCCGGAGGCTACAGTGCTGAGAAACGGTACCGTGGCGGCCCGGTCGCAGAGATATTTGATGTCCGCGCCGCTGTAGCCCTCCAGCACGGCGGCCAGTTGGTCGATCAGAACATCCCCGGCCAGCGGGCGATGACCCAGATATGTCTCCAGCATCTTCCGCCGCGCCTCGATATCCGGCAGCGGGATATACACCTTCTCGTCGAAGCGCCCGGGGCGCAGAATGGCCGGGTCGAGTTGCCACGGAACGTTGGTCGCCCCCATGAACAGAATGGGCTGCCCGCTTTTCTTGTCGAAGCCTTCCATTCCCTGAAGGATTTGCGGCACGACGCGCTGCATGACGCTGGAGCCTTCATCCCGCCGGGCGGGAACCAGCGCTTCGATCTCGTCGATGAAAATGATGCTGCGCTCTTCGGCCGCCGCGGCGTCGAAAAGTTTCTTGACGTTCTGCTCGGCTTCGCCGACCCACTTGCTGAGAACGTCGGCGGGAGAAATGCGGAAGAACGCCGCATCGATCTCGCCCGCCGTCGCTTTGGCCAGCATGGTCTTGCCCGTTCCCGGCGGCCCGTACAGCAGCACCCCCCCGCCGGGCCGGATGCCGAATTTCGCCGCCAGGTCCGCGTGCTCGAACGGATAGATCATCTTCAGCCGGATGTCCTGCTTGACGTCCTCCAACCCTGCCACATCGTCGAAGCGGATCGACGGCTTTTCCTTCACCAGCCATTGCCCCGCCGACGCCGTTCCCTCGGCCTCCCCCGCCGACTGCCGCGTGGAGTTGGCGGACTGTTTGCGATTCTCGCTTCTGGCCATATCGCTGTCGCGGGCCAGTTCCAGCAGCTTGGCCGCCGTCTGCCGCCGGGCTTCGCGAAGCTCTTCGCCCTGGGCCTCTTTGCTCAGGACCACCATGGCCCGCGCCGCCTCAAGCAGATAAACCCGCGCCGAGTCCCATTGCCCCGCCCGCCGTGCATCCAGACCCTTTTGCCGATACCGCTCGAACGTATCCCAGGAGTTCGACATCCCGGAGATTCTAATCCCCCCGCCGCCAATTGCGATGTGGCGCGGGCATCCTGCCCGTGGCGCGCGGCCACGTCGATTCCCAAAGTAGGGCAAGCCCCAACTCGCCGAGTTCACAGGAAATCGCTAAACTAAACCCGTCTGAGTTTACGCCGTCCCAGGCGGAGCAATGTCAAAACGGAGATTTCGGATCGGCATGCTGATCGTCGCCCTGGCGATTGCGGCGCCGTTCGCGACGTGGCTCTTGATCTGGGGATATGAGCGGGCCAACCGATGGAAGTGCGCGAGTAACCTAAGCGCTCTCGGCCAAGCCATCCTCCTATACAAGGGCGACCATAAGGGAAAATATCCGCCGGACTGGGGCACCTTGGCCAAGGAGGAAGATATTGCTGTTGCCCAGGTCTTTATTTGCCCAAGCAGCCACACGTCAGCACCTGCGAATCTGACTTGGGCCCAATTGTACGACTGGATAAACTCCAACAGCGATTACATCTATCTCGGCCCCGATTTTCCGTCCAGCAATGATCCCCACCTTGTGTTGGCTTACGAAAAGCCCGAGAACCATCACGGGGACGGAATCAACGTACTTTTTCAAGATGGAACCGTAGGCTTCTTTGGGCGCGACGAAGCGCCCAAGATCATTGATCAACTGAAATCCCATATCAATCCGCCTCGCCTCGAGTCGCAAGGGAAGCAATATTTTCCGTAGCGCAGAATCGACCGTAAGAGCACAAGGAAACAACTGAACCGCACAGACCGTGCAGAACGCGGAGAATTGTGCCGTCGGGTCCGTGCGCTGACATTTTGCAAAGCCCGTCCGATGGTTGCGCCATTCTCGGTTGAATTGTCTCTGCGCTCTCCGCGATCTCTGCGGTTCAATTTAACTTTGGAAATGAAGGACGCGCGGCATAGATCGAAAAGGTTGGGAGTACCAGGGGAGGGGGAAACTCTCCGCAGCCGGTGACACGCACCCAATAGCGGTTGTCCGGGGCCATGCCGGCTGGACGAGTGTCGGACGTTTGATAGAATCATTCATTATGGCTCACAGCGGGGCCGTGGGCCAGGTTAATTCCGTTCAAAGGGGAAATCCCCGTTGACTGGCGAGGGGCTTATGGACGGCGATAAACGAACGGAAGTCTATCACGCTCAGCAAAAGCAACAGAGCGAATACGAGGCAGAGACCCATCAATCGGCAAGCCGGATCCTTTCGGTGATCAGGCAATACTTCGAGCCGCGATCGGTACTCGACGTGGGATGCGGACTGGGAACGTGGCTTAAGACGGCGCGCGAGATGGGGGTTCAGGAAGTCATGGGGATCGAGGGACCGTGGCTGGACCGAAATGTGGTCGTCGTTGACCCCGGACTGATCCAGATCATGGATTTGGAGCAGCCCTTTTCACTTGGCCGCCGATTTGATCTGGTGATTTGCCTGGAAGTGGCGGAACATCTTCCCCCCGCTGCGGCGTCGAACCTTGTGGGGTCGCTGGCGGCGCACGGGGACTGCGTTTTGTTTTCCGCGGCGGTTCCGTTTCAGGGTGGGACCCATCACGTCAATGAACAATTCCTCGACTATTGGATCAAGCAGTTCGCGGCCCAAGGGTACCGACCGCTGGATATCGTTCGGGGCCAAATCTGGGACGACGCGTCGGTCCTTTGGTGGCTGAGGCAGAATTGCATCATGTTTTGCGGCCAGCGGGCATTCGAGGGCAGCGAGAAGCTGAGGAAAGAGCGTGACGTGGTGCGGCCAATGGTGGTAGTGCATCCGACTTTGTATATGCAGTGGGTGCACGACGCAATGCAACGGGCCCGAGAGTATCAAAACATGGAACAGTTGTTGCGAAGCGGGGGAAACTTCAACGCGCAACCTCAACCGGACGGAACGCTTTTGATCAAACGATTGCCGACGTAACCGACTGATTTCGATCATTTCTGATTTGGAGCATCCGCGGATGATCCTGCCGCGAAATTGAAGGTGATGGAGTCTCACGCAAAAGCACGGACCGCTTCGCCTCCGTGCCTTTGCGTGAGCTATTTCTTCGAGCAGCCGGGTCGCAATCGGCCATCCTCAATCTTAAAATGCCCCCCATGGAGTTGACGGTTCACGAGGCGTTGAAGCTGGCGACGGCGCATCACGGCGCGGGCCGCCTGGACCAGGCGGAGGAATTGTACCGCCTGATCCTGGCGGCCGAGCCGGATGAGCCGGATGCGCTGGAGATGCTCGGCGCCCTTCTCTCCCAGCGCGGAATTCACGACGAGGCTCTGGGCCTGATCGAGCGGGCGATCAAGCTCCGGCCCGATGCGCCGGATTATCATTGCAATCGCGGCCTGGTCCTCTTCTCCATGGGCTTGCTCGATCTGGCGGTCGATGCCTATCACAAAGCCCTGGACCTTCGGCCCGATTATCCCGAAGCGTTCTATAACCTCGGCAATGTGCTGCAGCGGCGAAACCAGATCGACGAGGCGATCGCCTGTTATCGCCGGGCCCTGGCCCTGAGGCCGGATGAGGCCAACGCCCATTGCAACCTCGGCGGAGCGCTTTTGAAGAAAGATCTTCTTCCGGAGGCAATCGCCGCCTTTCGCCGCGCGATCGAATTCCGTCCGGGTTATGCCGAGGCGATGACCAATCTGGGCACGGCGTTGCTGCGCGACAAGAAGGCTGATGAAGCGATCGAGTGGTACGGCCGGGCGGCGGCGTTGCGTCCGCAGGTTCCGCAGATCGTCAACAATTTCGCCGGCGCGTTGAAGGACGCCGGTCGGTTGGACGAGGCCATTTCCTGGTATCGCCGCGCGATTGCCGTCCGCGCCGACCCCATGGTGCACAGCAATCTGGTTTACTCGCTTCATTTTCACCCGGATTACGATGGCCGGGCGATCGCCGGGGAGATGGCCCGCTGGAACCAGACCCACGGTCGCCCGCTGGCCAAGGATATCCAGAAGCACATGAATTATTCCGAGCCCAATCGCCGGTTGAAAATCGGGTACGTCTCGCCCAACTTCTTCAACCAGGCGGAGGCGAATTTCGTTTTGCCCTTGCTGGCTGCGCACGACCGCCAGCAGGTCGAGGTTCATTGTTTCGCCAGCGTGCGGCGGCCGGACGAGATCACCGAGCGGCATCGCGCCGTGGCCGACGTCTGGCACGATGTGGCCGCCGACGACGATCAGCGCCTCACCGAGCGCATCCGCGAAGCGCACATCGACATCCTCGTCGATCTCGCCATGCACCTCGGCGAAAACCGATTGCTCGTCTTCGCCCGAAAGCCCGCGCCGCTGCAAGTCACCTGGCTGGCCTATCCCGGCGGCACCGGGCTTGAAACCATCGACTATCGTCTGACCGATTCCTGCATCGATCCTCCCGATGGCGACGATTCAATCTATTCGGAGAAATCCATTCGATTGCCCGGCTGCTGGTGCTGCTACGATCCCTTGAGCGACGCCCCCCAGCGGCCGGTCGAGCAGGATGGGCCGATCACTTTCGGTTCCCTGAACAATCCCTGCAAGATCAATCCGCGGACTCTGCGGATATGGGCGCAGATTTTGCTCAAGGTCCCCGATTCGCGGGTTCTGATGCTCTGCGTATCGGAGACCCAGCGTAGCCAGATTCGCCGCATCTTCGACGAGGTTGGAGTCGGGTTCAAACGCATCGACTTCGTGACATCCTGTTCGCGCCAGGAGTATTTGCGGATTTACGACCGGATCGACATCGCTCTGGACCCGTTGCCGTATAACGGCATCACCACCACTTGCGACGCGCTCTGGATGGGCGTGCCGGTGGTGACGTTGACCGGCCGCTCGGCCGCGGGGCGGGCGGCGGCCAGCATTCTCAACGCCGCGCACTTATCCGAACTGATCTCGCATTCGCCCGAACAGTTCATTCAAACGGCCGTCGGATTGGCCCAGGACCTACCCCGGTTGTTGACCCTCCGTTCGAGCCTGCGCACCCGCGTTTGCCGATCGCCCCTGATGGATGGTCCTGGATTTGCCCGCCGCGTCGAGAAGGTTTACCGCGACATCTGGACCCAATGGTGCGCCCAATGGGAGCGGTAGGCGCATAAAAAAAGCCGACCCGGGCAAGGTCGGCTCAATGGGGCTGATGAAGGATGCTCCAGTGGAAACTGAGGCGATCCTTCACATCGGGGGAAGAATGGGCTAGATTTCAATGTCGTCGGCCGTTTTTCGGCGCTGACGACGTATTTTAGGAATGCAACGGCTGTGCCGATGGAAATCTAATCGGAGTTGTCGGAACGGGCGTTTTTGCCCTTACTGAATCGTGGATCATGGGTTGCAAGCAGCCAGTTCATTTCAGATCGGCGACGATCCATGTTCGACTGCTTTGAACGGTCCGCCAACTTGGCCATAGTTACCGCGACACGGGATGCAAAATGACCGACGGTTCACTCAACCTTAACGTAGGACGGAGACGCGCGTGAGGATTCTGGTCACGGGCGGAGCTGGCTTCATCGGATCGAACCTTGCGCTTCAGCTCGCCTCGGACGGACATGACGTGCTGGTCGTCGATGATTTCTCATCCGCCTATTGGAGCAACCTCGTCGGCTTCCGGGGAGACGTGGTTACTCTGGATCTTTCGACCCCCCTTTCGCCGCTGGTTCGCCTCGAACCTTGCCAGGTCATTTTCCATCAGGCCTCGATCACCGATACGACAGTCACCGATCAGCGGAAGATGATGTCCAACAACGTCGAAGGCTTCCGCAACGTCCTGAACCTCGCCGCGGATTGGCACAGCCGGGTAATCTGGGCCGGCAGCGCCAGCGTTTACGGCCGGGGCCAGGCGCCGATGAAGGAATCTGCCGTCCCCCAACCCCTGAACGCCTACGCCTATTCCAAGCTGGCGATGGAGCATCTGGCCGATCAGTATCGCGCCAAGCTCAAGCACCCGATCATCGGATTGCGATATTTCAACGTCTACGGTCCCGGCGAAGACCACAAAAGCCGATTCGCCAGCATGATTCATCAGCTCGCCAGGCAGATGCGGTTCGGCCAACGTCCGCGCATCTTCACCGCCGGCCAGCAGCGACGAGATTTCGTCTACGTCGGCGACGTCGTCCAGGCCAATCTCCGCGCCATCAAGGGCACCCGTGGCGGCACGTTCAACGTCGGCAGCGGAAAATCGTGGACCTTCAATGAGGTCGTCGCCGAACTCAACAGGGTCCTGCAAACCAGTCTCCAGCCGGATTATTTCGAGAATCCCTACGGTTTCACCCAGGATTGGACCGAAGCCGACCTGACCGAATCGCACCGGAGTTTGGGATACGAGCCGAAATATGACCTGGCCGGCGGAATTGCGGCCTATCTGGCCACGGGCAAATTGGGGAATCAACAATGACAACGACAATGACCGAATCCATCTGGCTAAATGGCGACATCATGCCCCTTGCCGAGGCGCGCATCGGCGTCGAGGATCGCGGCTTCCAGTTCGCCGACGGCATCTACGAGGTCATCCGTCTCTACAATGGCAAACCGTTCACCCTCGACGCCCATCTCCGCCGGCTCCAAAAGTCGGCCCGGGACATTCAGTTGCCCTTGCCGATCGAATTGGCCGATCTTCAAAACGAAATCGCCAAATTCCTCACCCGTGCGCCCCTGCGCGATGGAATGATTTATCTGCAACTGACGCGAGGCTCCGCTCCGCGCAGCCACGCCTTTCCGCAATGCAAGCCGACGCTCCTGTTTTACGTCCGCGTCCTGCCGCCGATCCCCGAGCCGCCCGCTGCCGAAGGCGTCAAGCTCCTGACCGTTCCGGACGAACGTTGGAAGCGCTGCTGGATCAAATCCGTCGCCCTTCTGCCCAACGTTCTGGCCAAAAACCAGGCCCTGGCCGCCGGCGCGGATGAGGCCGTCTTCATCGACAACGATCTGGTGACCGAATGTTCTTCCAGCAACGTTTTCGCCGTGATCGGCCAGCATCTGATCACGCATCCGGTGGGAAGCAAGGTTCTGCCCGGAATCACCCGCCAGGTCTTGCTCGAACTGGCGCCGAAGCTGGGGTTGAACGTGGACGAGCGGCCCTTCAGCGAGGAGGAAGCTCGCCGGGCGGATGAAATCTTCATCACCAGCGCCACGCGCGAGATTTCCTGGGCAGCCCGCTGGAACGACCGGCGCGTCGGCCAAGGCCGCTGCGGGCCGATCACCCTGAAATTGCACTCCGCCCTGCGCCAGAAAATCGCGCGGGAGACGGCCTGAATCGCCGCTACATCCGCGGATCGTCCCGCGATTCTTCTTCCCCCTCGTTCTCTTTCAATTGATTCAGCAGGTCAACGTAATCGGCATCGTCCAATTCGAACCAATCCGGAATCGCCGCCACCGAACACCCGCGCCGATCCGCCAGCGCTTCCACGATGCGCTTGCGAAGTTCAGGATCGACGATTTCGCGAATGCGGATCATCGTATCGCCAGAAAGGTGATTACCTTCAAGCAACAGCTTTTCGACGCTGTTTTCGGCGACCAAGCAGCGCCCGCTTCTCGCCAAACAAATCTGTTTCGTGCGAAAGCCGCAGCAGATCAAAATACATCAGAAGCCTTTTGCGGTCGGTGGTTTGTTCGTAGTCTCCCGAATCGTTGACCAGCCAAATGCAATCCAGACCATCTTGGGGAGAATAGTATCCAACGCGAAATTCTCGCCCGATTTGCTTTCGCCAGCCCGGCGTGGCCTCGTCGTATCGGCTTAGCCGAACAACGGTTCTTGGAGGGATCACCAGCGGAATTCTCATCTCAAGAGCATTATACAGCCTATCGCCAAAACGTGCGAAGAACTGGTTGTTTCGCCTTCGCCGCCTCCGGGTGACTCATGCCGAGCGATGAGTAAACGGCCAATTTGCGTGGATATTGCACAATGATGGATTGCCCTATTCTCAGGCAGGCCCTCATTCGCTCTCCGTTTATGGATTCCGGATTCGAACGTATGCCGGAGAGATGACGCAGAACGCGCCGGGCAGTTCGTTGGGATGTTTTCGAATCGCCAGTCTCACCGACTCCACCTTGGCGGCAGTCGCAAGTCCCGGCAGGCGAACGAGCATAACTCCACGCGTAACTCGTTGAAGGCGGTAAACCAATAGCCCAAAATCTTTGTCCTCAGTTATAAGGATAGAATTTGTGGAGTTTGCAAGTTCGAGTACTTGATCGTCGTCCACGCCCGGCTGCATTTCCGCGACGTACAAGACGTTGTGGCCGTCGGTGTGAAGAGCCGTCACGATTGACGCGTCGACATTTTCGTCCACAAGAAAATTCACGCGGGCGATCCGTGGATCGGATATATGAGTTCAGAACCGAGCGATTTGGCGGCAAAATCCAGGGCGGCGCGAATCGCCGGCTCGCTCAGACGCGGATACGCGCGAAGAAGCTGTTCAACCGTTTCCCCGGCCGCGAGCTTTTCGAGGATGAGTTCGACCGTGATTCTCGTCCCCGCGATAACGGGCTTGCCCATCATGACTTTGGGATTGCTTTCGATCAAAGATTCTGCCATAGCGACCTCTGGAAATACCAACTAATTCTACCCTATCGAAGCTGCCTTTTGGAGTTAATCCACGCATTTCGTTGGACGTCGTAAACCCTTATTCCCGCGACCTTGTAGCGTTTCCAACCTTCGAGCCTTGGATTTTCCCTTGAGACGCGATCAAGTCGCCGGTGTTCGTCCTCAGTTACGACACACGCGACCGCTTTTTTGAGGATTCGTTTGACCGATGAAGTAGATCGCATGAGGGCTCTAATCAGATCCCTTCGAGGAAAAACGTGTTCGTGGCGAAGCTCCTTCTTAGCCGCTCCCAAGGCCTCTTCTGACCGGAAACGCAATCGATACTTTTCATTGGCTTCAGTGATTAACCAAATGCACCTCGACAGCAACGGTTTCTTCACACCGGGGTTTATCTTTAGCCGCATGATTGCGCGAACGGCTTTCGTGGCATCAATAACGGTGTTCTGTGAACCCGTTGATTGCCGTTTTCCTCGCTTTCTGATTCGTCTTCCCCTAAGCAATTCCATACTCCTTCCATCGCCGCTCAATCAGCTCCTTCGTCTTCTCATCCATCTCCAATTCCTTCGGCCACATGCGCACCTTTCCTTCCTCGGCCCATTTGGCCGTCGCGTCGAAGCCGATCTTGCTGCCGGCGCCGTGTTCCGGGCTGGCGTGATCCAGAATGTCCACCGGGCCGTGCACGATCTCGCTGTCGCGCTGCGGATCGCAGTTTGAAAACAGATGAAACAGCACGTCCTGCTCGTCCTGGACATTCACATGCTCGTCCACGACCACGATGAATTTCGTGAACGACATCTGCCCCGCGCCCCAGATCGCGTGCATGACCCGCCGCGCGTGGTACGGATATTCCTTGCGAATCTTGATGAACGCGCAGTTGTGGAAAACGCCGCTGATGGGCAGGCTGTAATCCGCGATGTCCGGCACGAGCGTCCGCAGCAGCGGGAGAAAAATCCGCTCCGTCGCCTTGCCGAGGAAATAATCCTCCATCGGCGGCTTGCCAACGATCG
>Ga0209415_10011398_pt1 | contig 14978 bp, 9 predicted proteins | sample PeaSoiSIISIP2007_FD_187696 | JGI IMG/M metagenome (GOLD analysis project Ga0209415, IMG submission 187696) | Peat soil microbial communities from Weissenstadt, Germany - SII-SIP-2007 (SPAdes) (version 2) | ecosystem: Environmental > Terrestrial > Soil > Wetlands > Peat | place: Germany...
GGCTGAAGCTCGAATCGACCAAAGGCCCTGTAGAGGTCCTGGTGATCGATCACGTGGAAAGACCGTCGCAGAACTGACCGCGCCCCGGCTCTCAGCGGAATATCGGCCTTCTTGTTGGCCTCCTCTCAATCAGGCGAACCGCCTCTTCGAGCACTTCATCGCGTCCCGCTCGAATTCCCGCAATGGTCGGCGTCGCTACGACATCCGGAACGATCCCCACCCGCTGCGTCGGAGTGTGGTTGGGATAGAAAACCCCGATACCGCTGAAAAGCGAGTTAAGCCCTCCAGGCAGTGGGACCGTCGACACGTTTCCGTCGGCGCCAGCCGTTGTGCTGCCTACGACGATGGCCCCCGCTGCTCGAAACGCCATCGTAGTGTATTCGGCCTGGCTCTGCGTGATCTCGTTCACCAGAACCACCACCCTGCCCGCGTAATGTGGCTGCGTCGGCATCAACCCCGTCGGCGGCAACAACCAATGGAATGCTCCCGGAGTGGTCACGTCACCGTAGGTGAATTGCACGAAATACACCGGCTCGGACGCCAGCAGATCGCCCAAGGTGAACACCACGAAGTCCGATGGATAGTTGCGAATGTCGATGATCAGTCCCTTGGTCCCTGCCGCCGACTGAATGTAGCTGGCCGATTGCGCTGCGGCCACGGAGCTCAGCTTGAGGTAGGCGATGTTCCCGGGGAGCATCTGGAACGTGTTCCCGGGCAGGTCGTCCTCCCCGTTGGAGGTGAGGGTGAGCGTACTGGTCAGCACCCGGGCGGGTGTCAGGCTGAGCTGCTGCTGGCCGCGCAATATCGACACGGAGGCTGCGCCGCAGGCTCCCTGCGTCATGGCGTTGCCGATGTCCCGCAGGCGCGCCGCCTGATTGGAGTCCGCATAGTAGGGAGTCCATTGCGTGACCAGGTCAGCCACGGCGGCGCCATCCAACTGCTGGATCACGTCTCCAATTTCCAGGCTGGAGTTGGCGCCGTTTGTCGAGAGATAGCCCGTCACCACAGGGACCCCTTGCACGAATCGAACCTGCACCGGCAACTGGCAACTGCCGATTGGCGGCCGCGCGGCCAGCGAGCTCCACAGATTGGCGTGCGTATCGTTGATCTTTGCGATGAACAGCAGCAGTTGCTGTTGGTACGCCAGGCTGCTCTGTGCCAAGGCGATTCCCGGAATCGACTGCTGCAGAACGCCGTCCCAGTAATTCGGCGAACTGGCTGCACCGTCCGCCATCACGTCGCGATCCGGATAGAAGTACTGCACCATGTTCCAGAAGCGAAAAAGGCTGAGCAACTGATAACCCGAATCCGGCAGGGCGATGGTGGAATAATCGGACTCGTTTTCAAACGCCGGATTATAGACATACGGCACCAGCGAAACGAAAAAGGTCTGGTCCGCCGGAGTCCGGTTGGCAAAGACCGATTGCAGTGTCTGGCTCAAGCTGGAACCGAGCAGCGAGACGTCGGACAGCCAGTCGAGATTGGCGCCCATATACAAGTCGCTCGTGATGGGGGTGGCGCAGGGATTGCATGTGGCGACGGAGCCGAGGCGGGCGGTGATCCAGTCGGCAATAGCCTGGCTCGCCGTGGGGCCATCGCCGGCGGCGAGAACGGCCGGTAGCACCCGAAACAGGTCATAGTCCCACCGGTGCTGCCCGCTGGTGACCGCGGGATGGTAGTACTTGAGAAAGCCCCAGACCTTGGCCAGCGTCGCCAGGTTCTGGATCTGGATATTCGAGAGGCTGCCGATCGTGATACCGGAACCGTTGTCAAACTGGTGATCCGACATGAAGCCCGGCGGAATGATCGGCGCCGCCGCAACCGGCTTCCCATCCACCTGCAGTTGCAGATCGTCGACCCACGCCGTGCCCGTTCCGCCAAGAAGAGCGCCCATCTGCAGTTGCGTCACGGCGCCATACACGGGCAGGGTTACGGAGTAATAGGTCCAGCCCCTGCTGCCCTCGACCGCCAACCCCTGCGTGGTGGCGAACCCGAGACCGTTATAATTCGCATCATATTCGCCGAAAAAAATGGCTGCAAAGCCGCTAACGTTTTCGGTCTTAACCCACCCGCTCCATTGCAGCGTTTGCCCCGTGAAATCAATGGGAATCCAGGCCTGGAGATAGGAAAAGGCTCCGGAACTGGAGGAGGCGCGCTCCAATCGAGCGGAGCATTTCCCGCTGTGCGCAACCGTGCAGTCGGTGACGACCGTGCCGTCCGTGCTGCCGCTCCAGCCGGCAGGAAAAGCGCCGGTCGTCCCGTTCTCGAAACCGAGGATCTGCGCCAGATTCTGTGAGGTAATGGTCTGCGCGCCCGCAGGGACGGTCAGCGCGAGGCAGAGGAGAAAGCGCCCGTACATTAAGAGTCTATTCATATAACCACCTCCTCAACTCCTATTTTCCATCGGTTCGAATTATACCCCTCTCGACATGCCAGCCGACCCGCAAGTTGCTAGCTATAAGGGGCCACGTGGCCGGCGGCGGGGTCGATCGGCTACCTCCGGCCGGCCCGGGCGGGTCCTGGACCGAGACCGTCCTCCACATCTTCACTGGTCAACTTGGTGCCGGCGATGCGAGCTGAATCGGATAACCGCCGTTGCGGCTGTGCCGCAGACGCCATTGCGTTTAGGATCGCGCAGCCGTACGCCCGTCAGGCATGTCAGATCGGACCCGACTGGAGGCAACGCCGCCCCGGTCGGCCCTAACGGGTAGAAGCAGATCGCCTGTCCATGCGGCGTGTCAGGGCACGGGCGGGCCGCCCGCTGGAGGCTTCGGCTCGCTGCGGATAATCACAATGGTGAACTTGGCGACCAAAGCAGAGATGGCGCCAATGGCGGCGAGGAGCGGAGCCACAATGGCGCCGACGGCAGCAATGGTCACGGGAATCTCGACGAAGGTGTTGCCGTGCTCGTCCTTTACCACGATGCGCTGGACGTTGCCCTCGTGGATCAAGTCGCGGACCTTATCGACGAGGTCGCGGCCCAAGACATGAACTTCTTCCACAAAACTCTCGAGGCCCATAACGAAGAGTACGTTGGTACCTGGCGGCAAGTTCCCACGCTGAGCAGTCCAAATAAGGGCAGCCCGGTCACCGGCGCGGCGATCGCACGCAATCGGGTCTCATCGAATTGCCCCGGACCGAACTTACAATTGCCGTCAGTGGAGCCATCAACTGATTCAACCCAGCCAGGCGTCGTTGGGAAACGGTTCACCGGATACCAGTGAGTTTGCATGAACCAATTGGAAACTTACCGTTGACAGGCGATTCAAGGTCTTACGCTTCTGTCGGAAGTTGTTGACGAGCTTGACGGCCTCGTTAGCGACGTACCCAAACAACACCACCAGGCACGTAAACGACAATGGCACTGCCCACATCTCGACCCTCATTGGTACCTCCACCGGCTGTTTTCTACGATCATTTGTTCCAAAGCACCAGGCGCAACGCGCTCCCTCCCGCCGAGCGGAATAAAACACGCATCAGGCCGCTTTTAGGACGCCGATGAGTTGGCGGCGACCAGTTGGGAATTGGTTGTGCTCCAGATGCCTTGAATACTGCCGCCGGCGCCGATAAAAAGGGCCGCTGAAGCCAGGGCCACAAAAGCCATCAGCAGGGTGTATTCGATCAGATCCTGCCCTTGATCATCTTTCCAAAGCGAAGTCAATAATGACACCAGATTTGCTCCTCGGGCTCAAGATTATCGGCCGAAGGCAGCCCCGGCAAGCTTACCGAGGTTAACTGGGGTTCTGGAGGACGTTTAGTACTTCTGTGTTTACCAAAGTAGACAGTCTACTGGTTTCTGCGCGTTTTGCCTTGGCGAGCGCTCATACCACCGTCAAAACTGCCGCTGTGCGATGGGCGCGCCACAGGCCTATTGGCCGGCAGGGGAAAAATCACCGGGTCTACAACGGCCCGGCAGTGGCTAAATAGCTGCCGATAACAAATCATATCGTTCCGCAGGCCGGCGCGAAAGGAGTGCAGTTCGCTGTGATCGTGGCAAGGCGCTGCCGTGCACTATTATCGTTATTGTGACTCCAGTTCAACCAAAAGCGATCATCTTCGACTACGGCAATGTCCTCTGTGCCCCCCAGCTCCGCCAGGACGTTGAAGCTATGGCAGCAGTCTTCCAAGTTTCACCCGCACAGTTCGAGAAGGTCTATTGGCCCTACCGTCTACCCTATGACGAGGGCAGACTGGATGCCGTCTCGTACTGGCGGACGGTCGCCCACGATCTGGGACGCCCGCTCGCCGAGAGCGACATTCAGCGCCTAATTCAGCTGGACGTTAGCAGTTGGACGCATCTGGATGCTCGCATGATGGAGTGGGCGCGCCGAGCGCGAGCGAGCGGCGTTCGCACCGCCATCCTCTCCAACATGCCGCTCGAACTCCGCAACTGGATCGTTCACGAGAGCAGCTGGTTCGCCGATTTCGACTTTGCGACATTCTCCTGCGATCTGGGGATTGCAAAGCCGGACGCTGCAATCTACCAGCATTGCCTGTCTGGTCTGGGCGTTGCGGCTTCCGAGACGTTGTTCTTTGACGACCGGCAGCCGAACGTGGACGGAGCACGGCTGCTGGGCATACACGCCGTCCATTTCACGACGCCCCAAGAAACCCTCGGGGCGCTGGATGGATTGTATCGCCTGCCTGTTCTGCCCTTGTGCTGAGAGCAACATGACTCTCCGTGGTGCTCGTGTAACCAAACGCCCCGCCGCATGCATCTTGCTGGCCGGATAGCCACCGATATTGGTAGATATCGCTCGCCTTGACTGGGCGCTGCTCTTGGCTGGACGAGGCCCACTCCGCGGTCTGGCGACTTCTCGTCCGGGTGGATTGCCAGTTTGCGGTAACGCCGTCTTTTGTCCAGTATCCTGAACGACGGTACGATGAAGCCGAGCGACGCTTGCAGGTAGTGGGGGATGGTCGCAGGGCTCACGGTGGTCCTTGCATCCATCATGACGATGCCGGCTTCGCCGGCGAATCGCTCCTAGAAATGAGTGGTCGGCGTGGGGCCGCAATCCAGCGCGCCCTCGCGCAGAAAACCTTCGTAATACGCTCTTTGCGGTGTCATCGCGGAGGTCTCCGAGATGAAATCCAGACTCGAAATATCCACCGGTGCATCGGCAGACTGAAGTCCGCGTCGGCAAAGATCAAAGCGTCCAGATCGGCTAGAGACTGAGCATACTCCCGTGCCGTTTGCATGAGTGTCCTCCAACGCTCGACTTCGGCTGCCTCACTCGGCGGCGCGGTTGGCATACATGGTGTGACGTCGGCGGTCGTATCCCGGAGCGGCGTTCTCATCAGCGTCAACTGTTCTGGCATGATTGTTTCCGGAGTCTCGACAAATTTGTTTCGGTGACCTCAGCTTTCAAGGGCCCGATTGGCGAGCTCCCGGTACACGTTAATCGCTGCTCGGAGCTGCTTACCTTCTTTGCGCAACCTCGCGTTGTCTTTGATGATTCGCGCAGCACTAGCAACAAGAGATGTGGCGTCCTAAGCTCTAGCGGGAAATGACGTGCCAAGGTGATGCCCCCTACCCGATAGAGCTTCTGCGCGCTGACGCGGCTGACCGATGTGGTTCGTGGTGCCGATGGGGAATACCTGGTTGCCAGGATCGAGCTGATTCATCAACATCGGACACTGCTCGAGGAGTTGGATCTGGTGCTGTCCCATGTGGAAAGCATCACAACGAGCGTAGTTCCGGGACGGGGCCGCCGGCGGCTGCCTCCGCCCTCTCGAGAACCTCCCGCAACAGACGGAGCTGAATCGGTTTGGAGAGATATCCGTCCATCCCCGCCTCAAGGCAACGCTCCTGATCGCCTTTCATGGCGTGGGCAGTCATGGCGATGATCGTGTGATGGATGCCGGTCTTCTCCTCCATCTGCCGGATGGCGGCGGTCGCCTGGAATCCGTCCATCCCGGGCATTTGAACGTCCATCAGCACCAGGTCGATATCCTGCCGAGAAACTTCTTCCACCGCCTGCAGCCCATCGATAGCCAGGATCGGAAAATGACCGAGTTTCTCCAGAAGCCGGAAAATGAGCTGCTGATTCACAAAGTTGTCTTCCGCTACCAGGACTCGCAAGAAACGGCGACTCACAGGCGAGGAAGTTGTGGCGGCGGGCTCATCCTGCCGAGGCGGGCGGCCGTCGGCTCCCAGCGCAGCGAGCATCGCGGCGCGCAGTTCCGATCGCCGGACGGGCTTAATCAGGTATCCGGCCACACCCAGCTCGCGGCACCTGGCGGAGTCTCCCCGCCGCCCGCCGGAGGCAAGCAGGATGATGGGCGTGGCAGCCAGTTGCTGGTCGCGGCGGATTCGCTCCGCCAGAACGAATCCGTCCTCACCCGGCATGCAGACATCGCTGAGGACAAGGGAGACTGCCGACCCCGCGCGATTTTCCCGGTTGAGAACCTCGAGAGCTTCCTGCGTCGAGGCCGCCGCCACGGGGCGCATGTCCCAATTGGCCAGAATGTCGGTGAGCAGCCGCCGGTTGGTGTCGTTGTCGTCGACCACAAGCACCGGGAGACCGCGCAGTTTCGACTCGCCGGCGGACGGAGTCTTCTCCGCGGGGCGGCGGACAATATCGAACTGAGCAGTGAAAAAGAACCTGCTGCCCTTTCCGGTCTCGCTTTCCACCCACATCCGCCCGCCCATCATCTCGACCAGCCGGGATGCAATCGACAGGCCCAGACCGGTACCTCCGAACGTCCGAGTGGTGGAGGCGTCCGCCTGAGCAAACGCTTCAAAAATGAGTTTCTGCTTTTCGGGCGGGATTCCGATCCCAGTGTCGCGGACCGTAAACAGCAGCGTTCCGCGATCGCCGTCGATGGCCTGAACCTCGACCAAAAGGGCAACTTCTCCGGAGGCGGTGAATTTGACCGCATTCCCGAGGAGATTCATGAGAACCTGGCGTAATCGCAGCGGATCCCCCGCTACCATGGCGGGGACCTCCGGCTGGATGTCGCAGGTCAGTTCGAGGTTCTGGTCGGCGGCGCGCAGCGCGAGGGTGCGGGTCGTGTCTTCGAGAGAATCCCGCAAGTCGAACTCGACGCGATCCATCTCAAGCCTGCCTGCTTCGATCTTCGAAAAGTCCAGAATGTCGTTGATGACGGCGAGCAACGACTCCGCCGACGAGTGGATCATCGCGAGGTATTCGCGCTGTTCCGGCGTGAGCTCGGTCTCGAGCGCCAGTTCGGTCATCCCGAGAACGCCGTTCATTGGCGTGCGGATCTCGTGGCTCATGTTGGCCAGGAACTCGCTCTTGGCGCGGCTGGCATCTTCGGCGGCCTTCTTCGCCGCGGAGAGCTCCTGCTCCATCCGCTTGCGGTCCGTGATGTCCCGCGAGACGCCAAACGTACCCACGATCCGCGCTGCAGCGTCCCGCAAAGGCACCTTGTTGGTGAGGACCCAGTTCTCGCGGCCGTCCGCCCAGGTTTCCCTTTCCTCTTTCGACACGACCGATTTGCGCTCGTGGACCAAGTCCTGCTCGTCCTCCCACGCGGGCTGCCCGTGTTCGGGCGTGAAGAAGTCGAAGTCAGTCTTGCCGATCAGCTCGCTGGCGTCGCGGCACCCGAACCGGGCGACGTGCGCCCGGTTGACCAGCGTGAACCGACTTTCCCGATCCTTGAAATAGATGTGATCCGGCAGATTGTCCATCAACTGATGGAGAAGATGTCTTTCTTCATCTAAGCGAGCCTGGAGTTTCCTGCCGGCAGTCACGTCCCGGAATCCCCAGACTCTCCCAGAGTTCTTGCCGCGTACGTGTTGCGGCTCGGAATGGCGCTCGAAGATGCGTCCGTCTTTTAGCAGAACTGTGTCGTCGGTGTGCGACTCAGGTTCGCCATAGATTTCCCGTACGCGGGAAAGGAATCCTTCGGGGTCGGCGAGCTGCGGCAGGATCGAGTTCAGCAGCCGGTCGTGTTCGCGAGAACTCAGAGCGGCTTTGGGGATGCCCCACATCTCTGCAAACTTGCCGTTCCACGCGAGCACCTTCCCCGCTGAGTCGACCACCAGAATTCCGTCGGCGGTCGAATCGAGCGTGGCGCGGAGCGCCCCGGTTCGAGCGTCCACCTCGTAGCGCAGCACAGACACCCAAAGGCCGCCGAGCAGTATGATTCCTACCAGAACACCCAGTACGATCAGGATTCTGGGGCCTGTCCACCAGGAGGGCCGTTCGAGAACGGCGATGTCGTCCGGCGAGCGCAGCAGAATCCGCACGGCTTTCGGCGTCTTGTCCGGCAGGACTTCCACCGAACAGATTCCGGTTAACTCCAGCGTGCTGCCGTCGGGTAGCAAGGCCGCCACTCGCCCGGAGGCCGATGCCGGAAGCACAGCGGTAAAGCCCCGTCCGTCTGCCGACAGGAGCAGAGTCCGTTCATCCGGCGTCTTCGTCTGGCCAAGAAGCCGTCCGCGGATTCGGACGAGCTCGGCGTCCGGATCCCCCTTGAATGCTTCGGCGGCCGTGATGGCGCGCGGCGTGGGCGCCGCCTGGGCTCCCAGGCGCCGACACTCCGCATCCTCCAGCGTTGCGGTATAGCCGCTCATCCCGGGAAAGCCCACAACGTCGATCAGATCGCCAACCGCGAAGCGGGTGGCCTCGCGGCTTTCCAGGGCCATGCCGTGGCCGTGATCGGTGATCGAGATCCATCGCCCGCCCAGTTGCGCTGTGACCACTCCCCTAACCCGAATGCGGTGGCCAGGTGCGGCATACGGCGCGTACTGCAGCACTGTTGCCGCCTCCCGAATGGGAAGAGAAAACGGATCTGCCGGCCCCCTCGTCACCACGCGCATTTCGGTGAGACTCGGCGTAAACAAATGGACCCCAATTAGCTGCCTATTCTTGTTAAACCGCGGGCCGCAGACGCCGCGCACCACGACATCGCTGTCCACCAGGTTGCGGTGGTCGATGCCGCCGGACTCCACCGTGATCACGTCGAGGCGGCCCGCGCCGGTCGCGATGGTCACCAGAATGTTCCCCTTGCCGGAGGCGCCTTGATCGGCATACGCAGTAAGATGGTCCGATTCCACAATGGACCGAACGATGCCTTGCACTTCCACCCAAACGGTGTCGGCCATGCCGGTGAGCAGGTAGTCGAGGCTGACTCGCGGGGCGGGCGGCAACAGCTTGTGCCCGGTGAGCCGGATCGCCGGCTGTCTGACGATCGGCGCAAAACCGCCGGCGCCGCTGACTCCGGTAATCTCCAGAAGATCGCCCGCGCGTAGGGAGAGCCGCTGCCTGCCGCGCATGTCGACGTAAACGCTACCGCTGGAATCGTTGATAAACAGATTGCCGATGTCCGGGTTGTAGTATAGGACGCATGCCTCGCGCAGGTGCACCGGATACCCGCGCGCGGCTTCGCCGTTGGTCATGCTGTGGACCGCGCGCGACGTGGTGAGCGTTGGGAGAGTGTCAGCCGCGCTTCCCGGCAGGCCAGCCACCAAGAAAGTGAATACCAATACACAGAACAGGCAAGCGCTGGGCACGCATGGTGTCACGTGCGTGGGCGTCAGCTGGCGAGGCATATTTCTCCGCCGGCAATCGTGCCCAGAACGGCACCGAGACGTTTTGTTCGCTTGGACGTTAGGTACTGCGCAACCTGCTCACGCGAGGGATATAGCGTCTTCAGCGGCAACGCATAAGCGTTCATGATGATTCCCGACGTGCAGCATCCGCACTGGAAGGCGCTGATTCTGACGAGGCAGAATAGCGCAGCACAAGTCCTTTACAAGGCTACGCCCGGGACACAGTTCCGAGTCAATGCTGACAACCGGCATGGGACACCATTAACATTTGGCACTAGTGGCCCATGAGGTGGCTGCCGAGGGCTCGATGCGCGTGGGGCAGACGCTTTCACCTGGTGCGTTCACAGGCTTCATGCTCACTCAGTAATGGTGAAGCTCCCGTGAAGTGACGCCTTCGAGTCGGCTCCCACCCATACATCGAGCCGGGCCGGCTCCTCCACCCAGGCCTTCTTCGCCGCGCTCCAGTAACTCAACTCGTCGCTGCCCAGGCGAAAGCGGATGGTTTTTTTCTCATGCGCGGCCAGGGTGATGCGCTCGAATCCCCTTAACTCGCGCACCGGCCGCGACGCGCTGCCGTACTGCTGATGAATGTAGATCTGCGGCACTTCATCGGCCGTGGATGCGCCAGTGTTCTCAACCTCGGCCGTGACTTCCACCGTCTGACCGATCTTGAACTGCGCCTGGCTTACCTGCAGGTCCGAGAAACTAAACGTGGAGTAGCTGAGGCCATAACCGAACGGATAGAGCGGAGTGCTCTCTTCGTCCCAGTAGCGCCTGCCCTGATTTTCGGGCGACTGCGTGGTGTTGTGTGCATAGTAAATCGGCGTCTGGTTTGCGTTACGCGGCCAGGTCACCGGCAGTTTTCCTCCGGGAACGGCTTCGCCGAAGAGCAGATTGGCAATGGCATTCCCGCCCTGCGTACCCGGATACCACGCTTCCAGAATCGCTGGAATGTTCTGGGAGGCCCAACGGATATCCAGCGGACGCCCGTTCAACAGAACCAGCACCATAGGCTTGCCGGTGGCTGCTACAGCTTCGAGCAATTGCTCTTCCTCGCCCGGCAGCGCGAGCGATTCCCGCGAAGCCGCCTCGCCACTCATGTCCTGTGCTTCGCCCAGAACCAGAATGGTCAGGTCGGAAGAGCCGGCCAGGTCCACCGCCTTCTTCAGTTCAGCCTTCGCCTGTTCCGGCGTCCAGGGCGTCCGCGGCTTCGAACCGAAAATCTGGTCGAACGGCGAGGGGAACTTGCGGCTGATCTCGACTCCGGGAACGAACATGACTTGAGCCTGAGAGCCGACCTTGTTGCGCAAACCAGCGAGAACGGTCACCGTCTCCGTGACATCGTCCTGAAAAGCCCAGGAGCCCAGTGTATCCACCTGCGAATCGGCCAGCGGGCCCACTACCGCGATCTTGGAGTAGCCGCTTTTCCTGAGCGGCAAGAGGTTGCCTTCGTTGCGAAGCAGGACCGCGCTCCGCTCAGCCGCAAGCCGCGACGCGGTCCGATGTTCCGGGCTTGCGAGTATTCGCGCAGCGCGCGCCTCGTCTATATAAGGGTGCTCGAACAGGCCGAGGCGAACCTTCATCCCGATTATGGCGCGGTCGGCATCTTCAATCCGCTGCAGCGTGATCTTGCCGGAACTGAGGGCGGCTGCCAGATTCTGAGAGTAAGCTGTAGTGCCGATCGCCATCTCCATGTCCACACCGGCATTGAGCGCACGCACCGCGGCATCGGACAGGTCCCTGGCAAAGCCGTGAGTCGCGAGGCTCTTGACGGCGTTGGCGTCGCTGACAACGAATCCCTGGAAACGCCAGTCGTCGTGCAGCACATCGTGCAGCAGCCAGCGATTGCCGGTGGCCGGAACGTCGTTCAGGTCCATGTACGCACTCATGGCCGAGCCGATGCCGGCCTTGACGGCCGCGTGGAAAGGTCGCAGGTAGACGTTCTGAAGCAGCGCTTCGGGGATATTGGACGCGTCATAGTCACGGCCGCCCTCGGCGGCTCCGTAGCCGGCGTAGTGCTTCATGCACGCCAGGACGTGGTCCGGCGAGCCGATGGATTCGCCCTGGAATCCACGTACCTGGGCAGCGGCCATAGCCGAGCCGAGCCACGGGTCTTCGCCGGCGCCTTCCACAATCCGTCCCCAACGCGGGTCGCGCGCAATGTCGACCATGGGAGCGAACGACCAGTTGATGCCAACCGAACTCGCCTCCTTCGCCGCGATCGCCTGCGCTCCCGACACCATTGACGGATCCCACGAGGCAGCCATCGCAATGGGCACGGGGAAGATGGTGCGGAATCCGTGGATCACATCGAAGCCGAAAATCAGCGGAATGTGCAGACGCGATTTCTCCACCGCAAGCCGCTGCAAGCTATTGATGCGGGCGGGGTCGGTGACGAACAGCAGCGAGCCGAGTTGCCCCTTCGCCACCTGCTCGTCAACCTGCTTGGACGGGGCGAATACGAAGACCTGGCTGAGTTGTCCGATCTTCTCCTCCAGCGTCATCTGGCCGAGCAACGCATTCACGCGCCTCTCGACCGCCTTGTCATCCATAGACATGGTAGACGGGGTCTGCCCAAACGCCGCCATCGCCATCAGAGTGCTCCACGCGCACCCAAATGCCAGGCGCACTCCCTGTCGCCTCAGATTGCAGTCCAAGAAATCGCTCCTTCGCACTCGCCGAGTGCCGTGACACACCAGCCCTCCGGCGATGCTGACCAAGTCTACCTGCGACCCGCGGTCGTTTCTAGGGTTCTACGGTATGCACGGGGCAAAGTATGTAACTGACGCAGGTTCAGCCGCTTACAGGTACAAACCCGCACGTATGCTCGCCGATCATACCGGCGCTTGAGCCCGATGATAATATAGGCTCAGCGTCGCGCCCTGAATCGTCGCGCCCAAGACGGCCCGGATGCTGATCGAAAAAGATAGTGAGCCCACCCCAGTTCCGGCGAACGGCTCGCACCGTTATACTGACTCGGAACAGGCTGCGGTCCGCAAGCAGCTGCAGCTGTTGCTGTCGCACTCGCTTTTCCGCAACAGCAAGCGATATCCTCCGTTGTTCCGTTTCGTGGTAGAGTCCGCACTCCAGGGTCAGCCGGATACGATCAAAGAACGTCAACTCGGGGTGCAGGTCTTTGGGCGCGAACCGGATTACGATACCAATCTCGACCCAATCGTGCGCTATACCGCAGGTGAGGTTCGCAAGCGGATCGCCCAGTATTATCACTTTCCCGAGCACCAGGGCGAACTCCGCATCGATCTCCCCTCTGGTTCCTACGTTCCAGAGTTCCATTTCCCGGCGCCCTCGCCGCTGTCCCCCGCAGCGGCCGCGCCCGTGGCGCAATCGCATCCCCTGCAATCGCGTTGGCTTCTCGCCGGAATCACTGGCGTATTGGCCCTGGCCGCGGTGACGCTCTGGCAGAGGCCGTGGCAAAGCAGAAGCGCGTTGGATCGATTCTGGTCTCCCGTCCTCAGCTCCAACGACCCCATTTCTATCTGCCTCGCTCCCCCGGTTCTGGTCTCCAGCTTCAATTCACCGGATGGCACTGCGCAGCAAGGCTCACAGGAATCCAATGATGCCTCCCCGAGGAGAACCGGCTCAATCGGATACGGTGACGCTATCACGCTCGCGCGCATCACCGGCCTGCTCCAGGCAAAGGGCCGGCAGTACCGGTTCGGCGATCAGAGCTTTTTGGATCTGGCGGATCTCAAGCAGGGACCGGTGGTTCTCATCGGTGGCTTCAACAACGCCTGGACCGTGAGGCTGACCAACCGGCTGCGCTTCGTCCTCGCCCTCGACAAAGCCACGGCAACGACGTGGATCAGGGACAATCAGAACCCCGGCCGAAAGGACTGGTCCGTTCGCTGGGCCGCGGGCGGTCCGAACGGCGCCGAAGACTACGCCGTCATTTCCCGATTCTTCGATCCGAATACAGGCAGACTAGTGGTCGCCATCGCCGGTATCACCGGCATTGGTACCCTCGCGGCTGGTGAATTTGTCACCGACAACCGCCTGGCCGAGACTCTCGCCAGCCGGGCCCCGGCAAATTGGGAACATCGGAACTTCCAAATCGTGCTGGCCACCAGAATAATCCAGGGCAGCGACGCCATGCCCCGGATCGTCGCCACGCACTTCTGGTAGACTGCCCTACCGAAACAGCATGGGAGCGAACTCCTCCAGGTAGTTCCGCCAGTTAATCCAGGTATGGGCGCCCGGGCTTTCCTTGAAAACGGGCGAAAACCCGTGCTGCTTCAAGGCATCCACGGTCGCCTGCGTGGTCGAGATCAGGAAATCCTTTTCCCCTGTACTGAACCACAGCACCTTCAGGCCGGGCTTCAATGCAGCATTGTCCAGCATGGCCGCATGCTGCGAGATCCATTCGGGCGAGGGGCCCGGTGGAGGCGCTGGAGCGCCAGGGTCGGGTCGCCGCATGGTGAACACCCCCGAGCTGAACACGCCCAGATAAGCGAATTTGTCCAGGTGGGACATCCCGATATTCAGGGTCTGCCCGCCGCCCATGGAGAGTCCGGCCATGGCCCGGTGAGTGCGATCCGTCAGCACGCGGTAGTGCGTTTCCACATAAGGCATGATGTCGGTCACAAAATCGTCGGCGAACTCGTCGCGAGGCGCGGGCTCCCCGGCACGCGGCATGGTGAAGGTCGCTGAGGTATGACCGGCAGGCATGACGATCACCATCGGCTTCGCCTTGTGCCCCGCGATCAGGTTGTCCATGATGAACCCGGCCCGGCCCACCGACGTCCAGGAATCGTCGCAATCCATCGCGCCATGCAGCAGGTAGAACACAGGATACTTGTCTCTGCCATTCTCATATCCGGGGGGCGTGTAAATGTGCATCCGCCGGTGCCTGCCGAGCGCAGTGGAGTAGTAGGTGACCGAGGCCACGGCGCCGTGAGGCACCTTTTGGGTTTCCATGAATTCGGCGCCGGGAACATACACCAGGCTCCACGAGTTCGCGTTCGACTCGCTCACCGCCGGGTTGTGCGGGTCCATCGCCGTCGCGCCGTCCACCATAAACGTGTATCGGTAAGCGCCCGGATCGATGGGCCCGATCGTCGCTTCCCAAACGCCGTTGTCGGCTTTGGTGAAAGTCGCGCTCGAGTTTTCCAGCCCGGCCATGTCGCTGGCAGATAATGCGACGTTCTTCGCCTGCGGAGCCAGCATGCGAAAAATGATGCGGCGGTCCGCCGTGACCTCCGGCGACACCACGCTCGGGCCCTGCGGCCCCATGGCGCGCGGAGGCGGAGACGGCGCTGCGGGAGCGGGTGCATTCTGGGCCGATCCGATCGGAGTGAGCAGCGCGCCGGTCAGCAGCACGGTCGCGAAAAACGCGAGGGAGTTCTGTTGTTCACGCATAAACGTTACTCAGTGATTGTGCGCCGTGTTGCCGGCCGGATCTAGGTGGCTACCGTATGGCGGGCGTATGCCACACCGGGCA
>Ga0209415_10011399_pt1 | contig 14978 bp, 14 predicted proteins | sample PeaSoiSIISIP2007_FD_187696 | JGI IMG/M metagenome (GOLD analysis project Ga0209415, IMG submission 187696) | Peat soil microbial communities from Weissenstadt, Germany - SII-SIP-2007 (SPAdes) (version 2) | ecosystem: Environmental > Terrestrial > Soil > Wetlands > Peat | place: Germany...
CGGCTATATATTCGATCGGGCCGTCCCCGGATGAGACTCCCCGGGGCTCACTGAGGTAAGCAAAGGCAGGATAGGCGAACAAGACCGACGCAATGGGAATTGCCAGCGCCAGAAGGGGCCTACCCCGCGTGCTTAGCCCTCTCACTCCCAGGCACCCAAAGAGAGAAAAAGCGACGGCGACGGCAAGCCCAAACGCCCCCAACACCCTCACATCCGGCCCGTTCGTCAGCATTGAATCTTCATGAATGTCTGCTGACGTAAAGAGCAAAATCGTGGAGGCAAACGAGAGCGAAAACGAAACCGCCACCACCTGGGTCGATACAAGCCTATCGCCCAGCAGCCAATTAAGTCCCGAGGTAACAAGCCCGGAGGATTTCTTTACAAGCAATGCCTGCGCTGAGAGGAGACCCTGGCTCCCCTCGCCAATCTCAACCCAGAGGTCCACAAGCCGGTTTTGCCACGCCCCCACCTTATCGGTGTACATGAAAACTGCCATGTAGAAACAGGCTAGACCTGCACTCGCCAAAATCAACCGCAGGATCACCATGGGGATGTCGTGAGCTGCCAGCGTCATCGGGCACCTTTTCAGAGGAATCTTCCAGGAAGGATAAGGCCATCCAGCCCAAAACCGGGGAGATGGACAAGTCTACCCGGTCCATTGCCGTTCGACAAGCACGGCCAAAAAGTGCCCCTTCTCCCTCAGTTCCTTTGCAGATTCTCGGAAAAACTCCCCTCCCCCGACATTTTTCGCAACTAACCCGGCCAGCCGGTGTCTAGGCTAGATGTCCGTCCTCCGCTTGACGGCTGGTTAGGCGGCCGGTTCCGCTGGACGGTTTGTACGGCTTCAGGGGGAACCACCGAGCCCTTGTGAGGGAATATGAAACCCCAAACCTGCTTGCGCCCCGCGCGCTTTGCGTTGCCTTTTGCTCTCTCGGTTGACTCTGCTACGCCTGACTACTCCGCGCCTCAGTCCCGCCGCCGTCTCGCCGCACTGGCCATGGTCGTGCTTCCGGCCCTGTTCGCCGGGCAGACCCTTGCCGCCCAACAGGGCTGGCCGCAGAGCCCTCAGTACACGCAGGCCTACCCGGCACAACCCTACGCGCAGCAGCAGTACGCACCGCAGCAGTACCCCCAGCAGTATGCCCAGCCGCAGGCCTACCCGCAACAGCAGGCATACGATCAGCAGCCCTACGGGAACCCTGGCATGGCTGACCCGCAGCAGGGCTTTGCGCAACCGCAGCAGGGCGGGGAACCCTTTGCCGCTGAGCAGCTTGAGCAGTTGGAAGCGCCCATCGCGCTCTATCCCGACACGCTGGTGGCGCAGATTCTGGCTGCCTCCACTTATCCCGCGCAGGTGATCGCCGCCGACAACTGGATCCACGCGCAGGGATATGCCACGCCGGAGCAGATTGCCGCCGGGGCCGACGCTCAGGCTAGTTGGGACCCCAGCGTGAAGGCGCTCACCGCGTTTCCTCAGGTGCTGGACCTGATGAACCGCGACCTGCACTGGACCACCGACCTGGGCAATGCCTACTACAACCAGCCGCAGGACGTGCTCCAGACCATCCAGGTGATGCGCCAGAGGGCCGAGGACGCCGGGACGCTGCGTAGCACTCCGCAGGAGACGGTGACGTACCAGCAGGGGTACATCCAGTTGGCTCCGCCCACTCCGCAAGTGGTTTACGTGCCTGCCTATAACCCATGGGACGTCTACGGGCAGCCGGTTCAGCCCTACCCCGGGTTCTCGCTGATCGGGGCGCTGGAGTCGATTGCCGGGTCGGCGCCGATGCGCTACGGGCTGGGCACCGCCTTGTCGGCATTCGACCACACGCAGTTTGGCTGGGCGGGCTGGTTGCTCAACTGGCTGACCTCTTCGATCTTCCACAACCAGTCGCCTTATTACTCGCAAAGCACCTCGGTGGCGCATTGGGGTGGCGGTGGGCGCGGCGGCGGCGGGAATGGGTACGGCGGCGGCTACGGCTCGCAGGGGGGCGGAATCAACCGCCAGCCCAACGGCTACAGCCACCAGGAGCAGGGCTTCAACCGGTTCGGCGACAGGGGCGGCAACCAGGCCGGCGCGCCGGGGTTTACACGCCCGCCGGTGCGGACGCAGGAGAATTACGCGTACAACCACATGCCGGAAGGGCCAAACCGGGGTTACGCTGGGAGCTACGTGCGGCCCGCGCTGCGGGACTACAGCTACAACCGGCCACAGGCGCCTGTGGCCCAGCCCGTCCGGCCGCAGACTTACGCGCGGCCCGGTGGGTACGGCTACGGCAACGGCTTCTATTCGAACCAGACCCAGGCTTACGCGGCGCGGCCCACGGTCCCGTACGGGGACCCGCGGCAGGGCTGGCGGGAGCCGGCGTCCAGCTACCAGCGCAACGAATTTGCGCAGCGCTCCTTTGCCGAGCCTCGCGGCTACTCCGGCGGGCGCGGCTATGCCGAGTCTGCTCCCAAACAGTCCGGCGGATTCCACATGTTCGGCGGTGGGCACGGCGGAGAGAGCCCGCATTACTCCTATAAGGCTCCCAAGATGCCGAAAGCGCCCAAGATGGGGGGCGGCGGCCACTTTGGAGGAGGAGGCCACTCCGGGGGCGGCGGGCATCACGGGGGTGGCGGGCTGTTTGGGCACCACGGGCGCTGAACCCAGGTCAAGCCTGTTCCAATGATTCGCGGGCGCAGCGATCTGCTCCCCAAGGCCCCCACGGCTGTTATATTTCCCTCGACGCAAAACCAGATGCAGAGATGACTCCCATGTCTTCCGCCGTGGTCCGCCACGGGGAAAGACATGGGCACCCAGGTTTTGCGACGAGGGAGGACCCGATGGAGTGGAGCGAGAGCACGAGACGGTCGTTTTTGAAGCAGATTGGCGCGGCGGGTGCCCTGGCCCTGACCGCCGCAAACACGGAAGCGATTGCCTCGACGGGCGCGCAGGCGGCCACACGCGCGCAGCGCATGGCCTGGTGGCATCAGGCCAAATTCGGCATGTTCATCCACTGGGGCCTCTACTCGGTGATCGGCCAGCATGAGTGGGCCAAGCAGGTGGAGGGCATCCCGATACCGCAATACGAGCTGCTGGCCAAGCATTTCCATCCCAAGCCCAATGCCGCCCGCGACTGGGCGCGCCTAGCCAAGGCCGCCGGCCAGAAGTACATGGTGATGACGACCAAGCATCATGAGGGCTTCTGCCACTGGGATACGCAGCTGACCGACTACTGCTCTCCAAAGCAGGGGCCAGGCCGCGACCTGGTGCGCGAGTTTGTGGATGCGGCCCGCGCCGAAGGGCTGAGGGTGGGCTTCTACTACTCGCTGATGGACTGGCACCACCCGGACGGGGCAACCTGCAAGACGGATCTGGTCGCGCGCAGGCGGTTCGTCGAGTACACCCACGGGCTGATCCGCGAGCTGATGACCAACTACGGGAAGATCGACATTCTGTGGTATGACGTGGACTGGCCGCTCACCGCAGCCGAGTGGGAGTCGGAGCGGATGAACAAGATGGTCTTCGAGCTGCAGCCGGAGATCATTGTGAACGACCGCAATGGGCTGGCGGGGGACTTCGGCACTCCCGAGCAGGAGGTGCGGGCGGCTGAGTCGGGCCGGGCGTGGGAGAGCTGCATGACGCTCAACGACAGCTGGGGCTTCAACCGGGGAGACGACTCCTGGAAGACGCCCAGGGAGATTGTGGCCAACCTCGCCAACTGCGCGCGCGGGGGCGGCAATTACCTGCTGAATATCGGGCCGAAGCCGGACGGGTCGATTCCCGAGGAGTCGCTGAGCGTGCTGGAGGCTGTGGGCAAGTGGTTGGCAACCAACGGCAAGGCCATCTACGGCGCGGAGCGGGGCGACTTCAGCTGGAACACGAACGCCAACTACACGCGGCGCGGGAATACGCTCTACATCCATCAGCAGTACTGGCCTGGGTACACGCCGGCGGCCGAGGCTCTCAGTTTCTTCCAGCCGGAGGCCGTGATTGCCATTGCCGGGTTGAAGGCGAAGGCGAAATCGGCGCGGCTGCTGAAGACGGGCGAGGCTGTGCAGTTTACGCAGGACGAGTGGTCGCTGCGGCTGACGGGGCTGCCGTTGAAGGCGCCCGACCAGCCGGTGACGGTGATTGAAGTGGAGTGCGATGGCAAGCCCGACATCGACCACGATGCGCTGCGGCCGCTTTGGCCGCGGTACAAGGTGGGAATAAGCAGCTAATCTGGGGCGGCTATTCTCTCAATCGCCAACAAATGAGCGATTCCCAGGGTTCGATATTGGGATCAGGGAATCGCTCATCTCTGCACCGGCTGGCCTTTCCTTCATGCCCAACGACCTCACCACCGCACGCATGATCCTCCGCCGCTGGCGGGAGGAGGACCGAAAGCCCTTTCGGGCCATCAATGCCGACGCGCGGGTGATGGAGTTCTTTCCGGCGCAGCTTACGGCGGAGGAGACGGACCAGACGATTGCGCGTATCGAGGAGCACTTCGATCGTTACGGATTCGGGCTGTACGCGGCGGAGTTGATTGAGACGCGGGAGTTCATCGGATTCGTCGGGCTGAATGTGCCTGGGTTTACAGCGCCGTTTATGCCGGCGGTCGAGATTGGCTGGCGGCTGGCCTGCGAGCATTGGGGCAGTGGGCTGGCCACCGAAGGCGCGCAGGCCGTAGTCCGGTACGCGTTTGAGACGCTTGGGCTGCGGGGATTGGTGTCGTTTACCGTGCCGGCCAATCTCCGCTCCCGGCGCGTGATGGAAAAGATCGGGATGTTGCACGACCGGAGCGGCGACTTCGACCATCCGCGCCTGCCTGAGGGTCACCCCCTGCGGCGGCACGTGCTCTACCGCCTCTATGCGCTCCCAGGCGTGTAGAGAGAGTAAAGCTGGACCGGGAAGCCCGAAGCCGGGGCCGGATGTTTGCCGTTGACGCTATCTCTTGAAACGGGCGGAGTGCACAGGTTCGAGTGGCGCTGCCGCGCTCAGGCCGTTGCGTACCGACTCGGTAAGCCGCGGCCTGTCCATCTCTCGTCTTATATTGGCGATAATCTCCCGTGCAATTTCTACCCGGCTCTTCTTCTTCATATTCTTCATAGCTAGGCTCCTCTTTGAGCAGTGGTTAATGGTGGGCGGTGACGTGTGCCCAGTGAGCGCCTGACCCACAACCTCAAATCGGGTCTCGGCCCCAGAGTTCTGCGCGGTCCCCAGTGGCAGGTATTCGTCGCTGGGGGTCCCTGACCTCTGCTCCGTTTATCCAGTTACTTGCCGCATCCAACCCCGGCTCCGGCCCCAGCCGCAGCGCAACCAGAACCTCCAGCAGCGCAGCCGAGTTCCGAACCGTTCCTGCCAGAATCGTGAGGCCTTCTGCTACGGGCGCGTGTTGTTGCGCCAGCGCATCGAGACTCTCACTTACTTTGTGAAGTTTCCTGGCTTCTTGCAGAATCTCTTTCGCGGGCATGGAGGACGCAGCCTTCCGGGAGCCTTGCTGGAAGCTAGACCGGTCTTAATAACGACTGGGGAGCGGCCCCACTACGCATCATCCTAGGCGCACATCAACCCTACGTATGCTCACATTGGACCACCGCAAACACGACGGCTGTGAGCGGCTGGTTGTATCCGGCAAACTGTCATCTGCTGCCCACCACCGTATCCGCGACCAGCGCCGCCTCAACCGCAGGGCGTACCCAGTGTACCCGCACGACGGACGCGCCGTGCAGGATGGCCGCCACGAGCCCCGCCACGCTGGCTACCTCCCGCTCCTCAACCGGAGCAGGTTTGCCGGCGTACAGCGGCGCCAACGCCTTTCCCAGAAACGATTTGCGGCTCACGCCGGCCATCAGCGGGCGGCCCAGCCGAAGCAACTCCGCCTGGCGCGCCAGCAGCGCAAAATTCTCCTCGCCCCGCTTGCCGAAGCCATACCCTGGGTCCAGGACAATCGTCTCCGGCGCAATGCCCACGATGCGAGCCTTTTCCAGGCTCGCATCCAGTCCTGCCCGCACCGAGACAAGCAGCGCATCCGGCTCGAGTTGCGCCTGGGTTCGCCACTCCTCCGGTCGTCCCCGCGTGTGCATCAGAACCACCCCGCACCCAACCTCGGCGCAGACCTTATCGATGCCAAAACCCCAGAAAAAGCCGCTCACGTCGTTTATGATCTCGGCTCCGGCGGCGAGAGCTGCCCGAGCGGTCTCTGCTTTGTAAGTATCGATAGAAACAATCGCTTCCGGCCGGACCTTGAGGATTCCTTCGAGCACCGGCAAGAGGCGCGCCTGTTCTTCATCCGCGCTGACCGCAGGCGCAGTGTCTGCCCCATCGGCTCCCGTCGAGGGAAAGCCGGAGCGCGACCCGGGCCGCGTGCTCTCCGCACCAAGGTCGAGCAGGTCTGCGCCCTCATCCAAGAGTCGAGTCGCATGGGCCACGGCGGCTTCGGGATCGAGGAAGAGCCCCCCGTCGCTGAACGAATCGGGCGTGACGTTGACCACGCCCATCACGAGGGTGCGCCGGCCCAGTTCCAGCGTGCGGCTGCGCAGTTTCCATTGCGTAATTCTTCGCATAGACGGTTTGTCTTCCTTCACTTCGCTCTCACCCGATGCCGTATGGAACACTCCCCCTAACTCCTCCGGCCCGGTAAGGACCTCATCCCCCTAAATGGTACGCCGCGGGCTTGTTCCGCCCTGCGCAAGCATTTTCAGAATCACAGCTGATCGAAGCCGCAGGCCTCATGTCGGCGTTGCCTTGAGCAACGACGACCTTGCACAACTCCCAAAATGCCACGAACTTTCTGAAAATGCCGTAAACTCCCTCCATGAATGCCCTCCGGCGAATTCCCGCGCTTGTTGTGGCCGCCGCGCTGATGCCCGCCAGCCTCTTTGCCCAGACTCACGCCCGCGCCGCCAAACCAGCCGTCCCGGCCAATACTCAACTGGCTGAGAAAATTCAGCTTATTCTCAACGATCCGGCTCTGAGCCAGGCTGAAATTGGCATTTCGGTCAAGACACTCGACGGGGTGGTCCTTTACGGCTTCAACGACGCCCGGCTCTTCACGCCTGCCTCCAACGCCAAGCTCGCCACCACCGCAGCCGCTTTCGCCCTGCTGCCTGTCCAGGACCTGACCTGGACCACCAACGTGGTGGCCGATGGCGTGATTGACCCCGATGGCGTGCTGCATGGCGACATCATCCTGCTGGGCTGCGGCGACCCCACGCTTAGCGCCCGCAATTACCCTTACCAGCCTCCGCGGGCCGCCACGACTCCCCCGGCCTCGCCTGCGGCATCGTCCGCCGCCGCGGAGCCGGAGAAGCCGCCCAAGGACATGGACATTCTCGATCTTCTCGCCCTGCAGGTGGAGCAATCCGGGGTGCGCAAGGTGGATGGCAGCATGGTGGGGGACGACACCTTTTTTGTCGATGAGCCCTACGGCGAGGGCTGGGCCTGGGACGACCTGCAATGGAGCTACGGGGCGCCCGTCTCGGCTTTGAGTTTTGCCGATAACACCATTGAGCTCAACATTGCCGCCGACCCCGCTTCGCCGAAAACGACGGTGGCGGGATGGGTTCCCGATGTGGAGTACTACACGCTGGAAAGCGACATGACCCCGACGCCCGAGGGCCAGACGGCTCACCCCGGTTTGGACCGGCGGCCCGGTTCGCTGATGGTCCGTGCATGGGGCACGGCGCCCGCCAACGGCCTGCATGCCGCGATGGCCGTGGAGGACCCAGCGGAGTTCACGTCCGCTGCGTTCAAGCAGGCGCTGGCCGGCCGCGGAGTGACCGTGACGGGATCAGCCGTCTCCCGGCACAAGTTCTCTGTTGAGACGGCCGGATTTGCCAACGAGCGTTCGCAACCGGTGAGGCTCAGCCTCTCTTCGCAGTTCGTAATCGTGGCGCCGCTCGAAGGACGCCGGATCCTGGCCACGCGCGTATCCGTACCACTGGCACAGGACATTATCGTGACCAACAAGGTGAGCCAGAACCTGCACGCCGAGCTGATTCTGCGGCTGCTGGGCAAGACCTTCGGCACAGACGGGAGCTTTGCCCAGGGGTCGCGCGTTGTGCGCCAGTTTCTGCTGGACGCGGGCGTGAACGACGCCGACTTCTTCCTCTACGACGGATCCGGGATGAGCCCCGACGACCGCATCGCCCCGCGCGCCTACGCACAACTGCTCAGCTACGCCTCGCGCACTGAGTGGGGCACGGCGTGGCGCGATACGTTCCCCGTCGCCGGGGTGGACGGGACACTGGTCAACCGCTTCAAGAACTCTCCGCTCAAGGGCCACCTGTGGGCCAAGACCGGGACCCTCAGCGAAGCGAACTCCCTGAGCGGGTACCTGACGGCGGCCAGCGGAAAGACGCTGGCCTTTTCCATTCTGGTAAACGGGCACCGTCCTGGGAGCGAGACCGAAGTACAGGCCATCGACCGCATCGCGGAGGCTATCGCCGCGGCGGAGTAAGGCTTGTATCATCAGAGCAAGATGCGCACTCGATTGATTGCAGCTTCCATCGCCCTTGCGGCCTGTATCTTTCCGCTGGCCGGTTGCCGCTCGTTGCCACCCTCGAAGCCGGAGACGCTCTGGACCCCCGAGGAAGGCAGGGGAGCGCAGGTCTATCGCGTGAAGTGCGGCAAGTGCCACCGCCCCAACGACACGCGGCCGCTCAACGGGCCCGGCCTACAGGCGCTGACCAAGGTGAAGGCAATGCCCAGCGGCGCTCCGCCGACGGACGAGCGGCTGACCAATGTGATTGTGCATGGGCGGAACATGATGCCCGGCACGCAACTGACCGACGACCAGATGAGCGATCTGCTGGCCTATCTGCGCGCCCTATGACAGACGAGGGCGGGAGGAACCGGCTTCAGTTGCCGCGGCCCGATCTGCTTCAGCTGCCGGGGCTGGCGGCGATCAGTCTCTATCTCGTGGTGCTGGCCGGGGTCATCATTCTGGGCGTGGTGGTCGGACGGCATTATCCGCCGCTGTTTCTCATCTTTGCGGCAGGCTTTATCACGGCGAGCGCGGGGCTGCTGATGCTGTTCCGCTGGGCCTGGGCACTGGCGCTGGCCGCCGTGTTTCTGCTGGTGGTTTACAACCTTTGGATCTTTTCCAGCCAGCATCAGGGAGCTGCACTGGTGCAGGGATTGCTGAACCTGGTGTTCTTCCTTTACCTGGTTCGGCCCGAGGTGCGGGAGAGACTGCGGTAGCGAGGACTTTGCTTAAAGGCCAAGGGCTTTGCTACCAGAGGGTCTTGCACACGCTCGCTCTGCGGATTTCACCGTCATGGGTAATCAGAGAACAACCGTGGACGATTGCTGTGGCGACGATGATCCGGTCCAGCGGGTCGCCGTGGAACGGGTCGGGAAGCTCAGCTGCGCAAACCACGATTTCGCTCGTCAACGGAACGAATTCAAGCCTGCTCTCCACCGCCGCGATGAACTCCTCGGTTGTTGAAGCAAGTTGTAGCCGCTTACGGCGTGCGGCATAGGCAATCTCATACAGCGAAACCGGTGAATACCCGAGCGTTTCTCCAGCAGCGCGAGCTTGCAGGATTGCGTTGTGCGCCCTGGCGGACAGTCGCTCAGGAGCCGTCAGCAGCCAGACCACCGCGTGCGAGTCGAGAAGGATCATTCTGGCGGAAACAGGGACCAATCTTCCTTCAGATGGTCCCACTCCTCCAGTGGAATGAACGGCTCGTCGGGTTCGATCGCCTGACCCGGCACGGAAAGGAGTCCGCGCAAGCAGCCAAAGATGGCCTCCGGGCTCTCCTTTGGCGCTTGCTCCTCCAAGGGCAAAACCCGTGCCAACGGCTTGCCCCGCTTGGTCACAAGCACGGGCTGGCCGGTGGAATTCACCTCGGCCATCACCGCAAGGCACTTGGCTTTGAATTCGCCTGCCGGCATGGTCCGCATTGGAGAGACCTCCTTTGGGTCGGATCAATCTGACCATGGTCATTTTACCATGGTCATGAGAGCTGCGCCAGTCTCATCATCGTTGCGCACCCGCAAAATGGTACCCTTTTGCCCATGCTTCACTCATCCTCCCGCCTCTTCCTCTGCTTCGCCCTGGTCTTTGCCGCCGTTCTCCCCGCCACTGCTGCCGATACCCCGAAAAAGCGCGACATCACGCTCGACGACCTGGCTCGGTTGCAGCGGGTTAGTGCACCCGTTGTCTCTCCCGAGGGCGACTGGGTGGCCTATACGGTCAGCCAGACCGACACCAAGGAGGACAAGGCCCTGACGCACCTGTGGATGGCGAAGTGGGACGGCTCGGTGCGCCTGCAGCTGACGTTTGACAAGGAGGGCGCCTCCGCGCCCCGCTTCAGCCCCGACGGGCGGTACATCAGCTTCCTCTCCTCGCGTCCCGGGCCGGCCAAGGGCACGCAGGTCTGGGTTCTCGACCGGCGAGGCGGTGAGGCGGAGCAGTTGACCGCAATCACCGACCAGGAGATCGAGAGCTACAGCTGGTCGCCGGACGCGAAGATGCTGCTTCTCACCCTTCACCCGAAGGCCGAGCCCGACGCTGAGGAAGGCAAACCGCCCGTCCCGCCCAAACCCGTTGTGATCGATCGCTACCACTTCAAGCAGGACATCCAGGGCTACCTGCGCGACGATGCGTGGAACTCGCTCTACCTTTACGACCTGGCCACCAAGAAGGCCGAGAAGCTCACGACAGCCAAAAACGTGGAGGAGGAGGACGCTGTCTGGTCGCCGGACGGCGAGTGGATCGCCTTTGCGAGCAACCTGGACCCCGACCCGGACCGGAGTAACAATACCGATGTCTTTGTGGTGGCGGCCAAGGCCAGCTCGGCGGCGCGCAAGCTGACCACATGGACGGGTCCCGATGACGGCCGCCTGGCGTGGTCGCCCGATTCGAAATCCATCGCCTACACCCAGGGCGCAGAATTGAGGCTGCTGGAATACTCGCAGGCTCGCCCGGCAGTAGTTACGCTTGACGGCAAGGTAAGTTATCCCGCCACTAAACTGGACCGGAGCGTTCGCGAGCCTATTTATTCGTCCGATGGGCACCTCAGCTATCTCGTTGGTGACGATCGCAACCATTACCCGGCGGAGGTGGAGTTAGCGGGCAATGGAGCGAAGCGGCTGCTGACGCAACAGGGCGCCGTGATGGCCTGGGATGCAGCAGCGGGCCACACGGCGGTGCTTTATACCAACGACAGTGCGCCGGCGGAAATCTATGCGCTTGAAGCCGGCGCGTTGCGGAAGCTGACTGCGCAGAATGACGCCCTTGTGGCGGAATTGAATCTGGTCGCGACCGAGGACGTCGAGTTCAAGAGCAAGGACGGGACAGAGGTGCATGGGCTGCTGACGCGGCCGGCGGGATTCAAGGCGGGATCGCCGGTGCCCATGATTCTTTTCATCCACGGCGGACCTAACGGCCAGGATGAGCACAGCTTCGACTTTCTGCGCCAATGGGTTGCCACGAAGGGTTATGCGGAGCTGAACGTGAACTATCGCGGCAGCTCGGGGCGCTGTCAGGATTACTCGAAGGCCATCGCTGCCGACTGGGGCGACAAGGAAGTCGAGGACCTGCTGGCCGGTGTGGACAAGGCAGTGGGAATGGGCGTGGCGGACCCCAACCGGCTGGCTGTCAGCGGATGGAGTTATGGCGGCATCCTCACCGATTACACCGTTGCCAGCACCGATCGCTTCAAGGCTGCTATTAGTGGGGCGGGGGCTGCTGCGCCGATGTCGTTCTATGGCGTCGACCAGTACATTCTGCAATATGACAATGAGCTGGGGCCGCCGTGGAAGAACCTGCAACTCTATCTCAAGATGAGTTATCCCTTTCTCGAAATCGACAAGCGCATTCATACGCCGATGCTCTTCATGGGCGGGACTTCGGACATGAATGTGCCGCTGCTGGGCGGGGAGCAGATGTACCAGGCGCTGCGCTCGCTGGGCCGGCCCACGGAGTTAGTTGTCTATCCCGGCCAGTTTCACGGGTTCACGCGGCCGAGTTATATCTGCGACCGCTACGAGCGCTGGCTGGCGTGGTGGGATAAGTACCTGAAACCGGCACCTGCGCCTGCGCCATCTCCGACGCCTGCGGCGGAGACGAAGAAATGAGCAGTGATCAACCCGACTTAGAGCCTGTCGCAAGGGGGAACAGATCGAATGAAAGTGATCTTCATCTATGGCTTGCCGGCTACGGGCAAGCTCACCGTCGCGCAGGAGCTCGTGGCCATTACAGGCTACAAGCTCTTCCATAACCACCAGGTTGTGGATCTGCTTCTTTCCATCTTCGACTTCGGCAGTCCTCAGTTTGTGGAATTGCGGGAGGAGATCTGGCTCTCCGTTTTCGAAAAGGCCTGCCGCAGTCAGTTGCCTGGACTGATCTTTACCTTCGCGCCGGAATCAACGGTGCGGCCGGACTTCATCGCCAACACGCTCAAGACCGTCGCGGACGCGGGGGGTGTGGTTGAGTTCATTGAGCTGACCTGCCCGCTGCTGGAGTTGAAGCGGCGCATGGGCGCCCTGTCGCGACTGAAACATGGAAAGCTGACATCCGTGCCGCTGTTCGAGGAACTGCACGAGGAAGGAAGCTTCGAAGCGAGTTATATGCCGAAGCCAAAGCTTTCCATCGATACAAGTACCGGCTCTGCCGCGCGAGCGGCGCTGCAGATAGCACGCGCGCTTGAGTTGCTTCCAAAACAGTAGCTTCATGCTGGAAGCAGCGAGCGCACGAAGTTACTCGCTCTCTGCGCGTATTACTGGCACAAGGTTTTCAACTTGTCGAACGGCTTGGGCTTGAACGGCGGGTATTTCAGATGCCGCGAGTCCATGAACTGGTCGGGCAGAGTGCCGCCGTATTTGAGCGCGGCGTCCGGGTCCAGTGCGTAGGCCGGGTCCTGTTCGACTTCGGGCAGTGCCGCAAAGCGGAAGCCCTCTCCATGCAACTGGTCGATCAGGTCAGGAAGCATGAGCGTGGTGAAGGCCGTGGCGTGCAGGAGCATCACGTTGGGAATCTCGTGGCCGAAGGCGATGCGCTGCTCCTCGCGGCCCAGCCGAATGTACTCCTCGGCTGTCTCCAGATAACTCTGTTTCAGCCAGGCGATGGCGGCTTCATCCTGCTTTGCCACGCAGCGGCCGTAGGCGTTGTTCCAGGCGTAGTCCTCAAAGTCCAGGCTCACCTGCGCCACGCGATAGCCGTGCTGCTTCAAATACGCCCGCACGGCGCGGCGCTTGTCCAGCGTGTCACCCTCCCGCAGGAAGGGATAGCGGAACCAGTGCCAGTCGCGCGGGTCGGCATACTTAGCCAGCGCCGGCTCGTTGAGGGCAATCTCGTTCTCGAATGCCTCGGCCGGGTTGTCGCTGAGAGACATGTGCGACCAGGTATGGCTGCCCACGTTCATGCCTGCGTTCACCCAGACGCTCAGGGCCAGTTGCGCGTCTGGGTTGTCGACCAGCTTGACGGCGTTTACGAAACCATAAGTGCCCTCAAGGTGGTTGGCCTTCAGCTCACTCGCGAGCGTGGTGAGGATTTCCGTCCGGTTCTCGCCCGGCGGCAGGCTTCCTGCCGCGGGGAGATCGTCAAAGGTGAGCGCAACCACGGGGTGTGCGTCGAGCGCGCCCGCTGGTAGCTGGCCCGTCGGCGGTTGGGTGGCGTCGTGGGACGATTGCCGTGCAACCGCGGTCGTTGGTGCGACGATTCCCGCACCCAAAGCCACGAACAGCCAGATTGCCCAACGCCTCATCGTCATTTTCCCCGGTTCCGCTCCAGCCTCAAGTTTATCTTGCCCATCCGGCTGGGATTCAGCCGTGGCGGGATCGTCGCAATCAGCGCCACCTCCGCCCCAGTTACAATGAAAAGCGTGATGGAACTGGTTCAGATTGCGCCGGCGCAGAAGATTCCCGCTCCGAAGCCCGAGTGGCTGAAGGCGCGTGCGCCTGTCGGCGAAAACTACCACGACCTGAAGCGTCTGGCGCGCTCGCTCAACCTGCATACGGTGTGCGAGAGCGCGCACTGCCCCAACATCGGCGAGTGCTGGCACCACAAGACAGCGACCTTCATGATGCTGGGCAACCTGTGCACGCGGCGCTGCGGGTTTTGCGTCGTGCCCAAGGGGCGTCCGGAGCCGATCGACCTCGACGAGCCACGGCGCGTGGCGGAGGCCGTGGCTACGCTGGGTCTGGAACACGCGGTGATTACCAGCGTCAATCGGGACGACGACCTGGTGGGCGGCGCGCGCATCTTCGCCATGGTCATCGAGGAGATTCGCCGGCAGGCGCCGGGCTGCCGCGTCGAGGTGCTGATTCCCGACTTCCAGGGCAACCCTGAGGCCATCCGGATTGTGGTGGAAGCGCGGCCCGAAGTGCTCAACCACAATACCGAGTCGGTGCCGCGGCTTTATCGTGTGGTGCGCTCAGGGGCGCGCTACGAGCGGACGCTGGAGCTGCTGCGCTATGCGAAAGAGTTGCGGCCTGATGGGATTACGAAGTCGGGTGTGATGGTGGGGTTAGGCGAGGAGACGGCTGAGTTGCTGCAGGTATTCCGTGATCTTGCGGCGGTGCACTGCGACATTCTGACCATCGGCCAGTATCTGCGGCCTTCGCGCGACCACTTGCCGATGGCCAGGCTCTACACGCCGCGGGAGTTTGCGGAGTTGAAGACCGACGCGTTGAGGATGGGTTTCCGGCACGTTGAGTCGGGTCCGCTGGTGCGGTCGAGCTACCACGCGCACGAGCAGGCGGCTTCGACGGGGCTTTCGGTTCTGGTCTAACGGCTCAGGGTCACGTCCTCTGGGGAGATTTCGTCCACAGCTTTGAGCCTTTCTGCCCAGGGAGTTCCGCTAATATATTGTTTTGGAAGGAACGAGGAGAAAGATGGCAGTCTCAGTCATGGCCGGGATTCCGGCGCTCAAAGAACTCTCCAGCGACCTCAAGCGGCGGATGGACCAGGCCGTGACCACATTCCAGGCCAACCTGGCCTCGACGCGCACCGGCCGGGCCAGCGTGCACATGCTCGACCAGGTGAAGGGGGACTACTACG
>Ga0209415_10011400_pt1 | contig 14974 bp, 16 predicted proteins | sample PeaSoiSIISIP2007_FD_187696 | JGI IMG/M metagenome (GOLD analysis project Ga0209415, IMG submission 187696) | Peat soil microbial communities from Weissenstadt, Germany - SII-SIP-2007 (SPAdes) (version 2) | ecosystem: Environmental > Terrestrial > Soil > Wetlands > Peat | place: Germany...
ATCACCCGCGCCATCGCCGACCAGGCCCGCACCATCCGCATCCCCGTGCACATGATCGAGACGATCAACAAGCTGATTCGCACCAGCCGGCAACTGGTGCAGGAACTGGGCCGCGAGCCGACTTCGGAGGAGATCGCGAAGCGGATGGACATCCCCGTCGCGAAAGTGCGCAAGATTCTGAAAATCGCGCAGGAGCCGATCTCGCTCGAGACGCCGATCGGAGAAGAGGAGGATTCGCATCTCGGCGACTTCATCGAAGACAAGGCCGTGGTTTCGCCCTCCGATGCGGTGATCAACCTCAACTTGAAGGAGCAGACCTCTTCGGTTTTGAAGACGCTGACGCCGCGCGAGGAAAAAGTGATCAAGATGCGCTTCGGACTGGACGACGGCTCCGAGCACACGCTCGAGGAAGTGGGCCAGTCGTTTGCCGTGACGCGCGAGCGCATCCGGCAGATCGAAGCGAAAGCGCTGCGGAAACTGCGCCATCCGTCGCGCTCGCGGAAATTGCGGGCGTTCCTCGAAGGCTCTTCGCGCGACTACCTCTGAGAGTGGTACAAACACCGGCGTCCCGGCCGGCGTTCCTACCGCAGTTACTTCGGACCTGAAGGCAAGCTGACGGAAGTGGCGTAACGGTAGACGAGTTCTGCGCCGCGATCGGAGCCGAAGACCGTCAGAAGAACCAGCACGATCAATCCAGCCAGGAACCATTTCCGCTGCGCGCTTGAAAGGCGCGGCCGGAGATACGCGAGGATCGAAAGCCAGCCCGCGGCCGACACGGCGAACAACATCAGTGTCTGGTGAAGTTCCATGAGGTCGTGCGCTGCGCCCGCCGGCGGCACGGATTTCTGCGCGATCCAGCCCGTGGCGGCTGCGGCGAAGCCGAGCAAGGTGCCGAGATAAAGCAGGCGGGCGGCGCTCCGGTGCCATTCCTCGCTGGATCGCAACAGAGCCACAATCTCAAACAAAAGAGCCGCGACCCACAGCGCAATCGGGAAATGCACGAAGAGCGGGTGGAGATTTTGCATTGCGTGTATTCCGGGGAAAGCGCTTTGCATGGCGGGATTCTTCTTCAAGGGGCCGGCGAATGCAATGGCACAGAGTGGCCCGGCGAAGCAACAGAGCGGGCGCGCAGGGCCGCGGCCACCGCCAGGGCGTAAAGCATCCCGAGCAGAAGGAACGCCAGCGTGAGGCTCGAATGCTCCGCGAACCAGCCGAGAAGGAAACTCATCACCACCTGCAGAATCGTAGCGATCACGGAAAAGGCGGATAGCGTGCGGCCCATCAGGCGCCGCGGTACGGAGGTCATGAGCGCGGACTGCGTAAGCACGCCGCCCACCGCGCGACACGCGCCAAAAAGCGCGTTCATGGCCACGGCCACCCAAAGCCAGCGCGCGTAGGGGAATAAGGTGTGCCCGATCGAGAGAATCGCGAGCGCCGCCACCAGCACGCCCAGCGGATGGCGCCGCGAGATGACGAAAGCCGTCAAGCCGCCCAGCACCGCTCCGATCGCCCATCCGGATTCGATGAAGCCGTAGCCGCGCGGGCCGGCGGAGAGGACGTCCTTTGCGAGCGCCACCACCAGCACGTTGGCGCTGAGCACGCCGGCCATCATGCAGGCGTAGGTGAGTCCCAACGCGAAGACCAGCGGCTGCTCGCGCAGGTAACGCAAGCCTTCGGCGAGGTCCGCGGAGAAGTTGAGCCGGAGCGAGATTCCCGCCGGGCCGGGGATGGTCTGCCGGGAGGCGTCTTCCGAGGGGGGCTCGATCTGCCTGGATTGCAGCGAAAGGCCCGCAGCGGGAGACAGGCCCGAGACAATGCTTTGTTGCGGCGGATGCCAGCCGCGACGCACCGCCAGCAGACACAGCCCGGAAACGAAATACGTGGCGCCGTCGATGGCGAGGACTCCGCCGAGGCCGATATGTTCGTAGATGAATCCGACTGCGGCGCCGGCGGCCATCATGCCGCCCTGCACCGCGACGAGCACGGCGGCGTTGGCGGTGACGATCTGCGCTGCGGGAATCAACTCCTGCACGAGGGAGTTTGCCGTGGACCAGTACACCGCGAATCCAGCGCCCAGCAACAAAACCATCAGGTAGATTTCACCGAGCGTGATGCGGTGGGTGAGCGCCAACGCGGCCGTGCCCAGTACGAGAATCGAGCGGGCGAAGTCGAACGCGATGCCGAGGTAGCGCCGGTCCACGCGATCGATCAGCACGCCGCCGAAGGGCGGAACGAAGAGACCCGGAAGCGTCACTAGAATAACGATCCAGCTCACGCTCACCGTGGAATGCGTCGCGCCCAGGATGTACCACGTCACTGCGGCGTAGTTCATGCCGGTGCCGAAGAGCGAAATGAGCATCCCCAGGAAGAACCAGCGAAAGCCGGGCAGGCGAACGAGCTGCTTCCAAACCACACCGTGGGTGGAGTTCGTCGTCATGGACGCGGTATCACATCAGTGTGCCAAAATCGGCGCGCCCTGCTAAGGAAAAAGTTGCGCGGGAGACGCGGCCAGCAACGGCTGGACCTGAGCCCACTCACTGACCAGGCAGGACGACTTCGTAGGCGGAGGCGCACTCGGCTATTTGCTTTCTGGGATTTTCGGGATTGTAGAAGACGGGGACGCTCATGCCCTCGAAGACGGCGCGGGTGGGGTCGCTGCCGCGGCAATTGAAGACCGCGCCTGTGACGTCCTTGAAGGTGTAGGAGATCCCGTTGGTGTTGCGCATGGTCCATTGAGCGGTGACGCGGGCGAGCGCGAACTGTCCGTTCATCATGAGTTTCTTCTGGCTGAGCGTGCTGCCGACGATCACCCACGGGAGAATCAGCGAAAAAGCCACCAAGCCCAGCATGAATACGGTGAAGCCGGGAGTCACCGGATTTCCGTTGTCGCCTTTGCCGGAGGTGAACAGCAGCCCCGCCATGAATATCGCCAGCGCGCCGAACAGGATGAACACGACGGCGAATCCGATCTTGCTGCGCTTCTTCATGCGCACGTCGCGCGGCGTCGGAAGGCCGGCCAGGACGTGCTCCTCTCTCTCCGCGATTTCGGATTCCATCGATGCGGCAGCTTGCTGGGCGGCGGCGGCGGCGATATCCTGCGGCGGCTCCGCGACTCCCGCGCGAATCGCTTCCAGTCGGCGGACATCCGACCCCAGCTTGCGCCACATGAAAGCGTAAAGGGCCAGGAGTATCACCGGCGGCACGACCTTTACCAGGATGTTGTCTTCGCCGTAGCTGAATAGAACGATGATCGCGAACCAGAGCAGGCCCATCCACCGCAGACGGCGATACACCTTGAACGCCGCCGCCTCCGCGACGTCCAGGTTCCAGTGGCAATTCGGGCAGTAGGCTTTGCCGCCGGCCATGGCGGCCGGAGCGTGGCACTGCGGGCAGGCGATCGTGGGCATGCACGGACTATAAACGGTTTCGCATCGCTCGGCGAGCTTCCGGTCTATGATGTGGGCGTGCCGCCTATTCTCGAATTGCGCGCTTTGAACGTGGAATTGCCGACGCCCTCGGGGTGGCTGTGTCCGGTGAACGGCGTGGACTTGGCGCTTGCGCCCGGCGAGGCGCTGGGCATCGTCGGAGAATCGGGCAGCGGAAAGACGATGCTGGCGCTCTCGCTGATGGGCTTGCTGCCCGAAGGCGCGCGCGTAAGGGGCGAGGCGTGGTTCGCGCCGGGAGACGCCGCGAACGCAGCGGATTCACGGCGCAATTTAGTTTCGCTCGGCGAGCGGGAACGCGCGGCGTTGCGCGGACACGGCATGGCCATGATTTTTCAGGAGCCGATGACTTCGTTGAATCCCGTGATGCGCGTGGGATCGCAAGTGGCGGAAGCGATCCGGGCGCATGATCATTCAAGCAGCGGGGGTTCGCTTTCACGGCGCGAGATCGAGAGCCGCGTGGTGGAAGCATTGTCTCGCGCTCGCGTGCCCGAACCGGAATTGCGCGCGAAACAATTTCCTCACCAACTTTCGGGCGGCCTGCGGCAACGCGTGATGATCGCGATGGCGCTGGCCGGCGGGCCGCGCCTGCTGATCGCGGATGAGCCCACCACGGCGCTCGATGTGACCGTGCAGGAGCAGATTCTCGAATTGTTGAGCGATTTGCGGCGCGAGCTGGGTTTGGCGTTGCTGTTCATCACGCACGATCTCGCGGTAGTGTCGAAGGTGGCCGAGCGGATCGCGGTGTTGTACGCGGGCCGCGTGGTCGAATCGGGGCCGGCGCAAGAAGTTCTCTTGCGGCCGCGCCACCCTTATACCGAAGGGTTGTTGCGCGCGTCGCCCACTTTGGCGCGGCGGAAACTGCAACCGATTCCGGGCGCGGTGCCGGCGCTTGGCGCATTGCCGCCGGGCTGCGCGTTCGAGCCGCGCTGCGCGTATCGTCGAGAAGAGTGCTCCGCGGCGGTGCCGCGGATGCGGTTGGGGGGCGCTGGACATGAGGCCCGCTGTATCCTTGTAGATGAGGCGAGAGAATGACGAACGACAGCAAGGAGCATCTGGACCGGATTCAGGAGCGCTTCACGCGCACGGCGGAAGTTTTTTCGTCGTTCGTGATGTCGCGCCGTTCCGCCGAGGGAGAGCGGCTGGCGCGCATGCTGACGTCCGGCTGGGTGGCCGCAGATGAAGCCAGGGTGTTGGACGTCGCCTGCGGGCCGGGGACATTCACGTTGCCGGTTGCGGCGCGCGTGCGGCAGGCCTTGGGACTGGATTTCACGGCGGCGATGCTCGAGCGGGCACGAGCCGGAGCAGCGCGCCAGGGAAGGAACAGCGCGCGATTTCTTCGCGGCAATGTTTACGCGTTGCCATTTCCAAACGGCGCGCTGGACGCGGTCGTATGCGGCTATTGCTTCCATCATTTTCAGGAGCCGGATCGCGCGCTGGCGGAGATGGCCCGCGTGACGCGTCCCGGCGGTCGTGTGGGTCTCGCGGATTTGATCGTGCCGCGCGGTGGCAGCATCGATCGAACCAACGTCATCGAGCGGCTGCGCGATCCCTCGCATGCGAGCACGCTGAACGCGATTCAATTGCGCACGATGTTCGCGGCGGCGGGTCTGCGCGTAGTGGCGGAAGAAGATTGCGAAAATGTCCGTTCCTTCGAGGAGTGGATGAGCGTGGGGGGATTCGCCAAAGACAGCGAGACATACCGCGCAGTGGAAGCCGAGATGGCAAAATCCATCCCGGACGACGCCGCGGGGTTTCATCCGCGGCGAACCGAATCGGGAGCGCTGGAATACACGCAAACGACAATTTTTCTTGTGGCGGAGAAGCCGCGCTAGGCGGCGCATCAAATTGACTGCCGAGATCACGCCCGAAAAATTCCTACTGGAAGCTGCGGGCCTGCGAAAGAGTTTCGTCGCGACTTCCGGAGCGTTCGGAGGCAGCGCGCGGCGGATTCATGCCGTGGACGACGTCAGTCTGAAATTGGCGCCGGGCGAGACGCTCGCAATCGTCGGCGAATCGGGCAGCGGCAAGACGACGCTGGCCCGGCTCCTGCTTCGATTGGAGGAGCCGGACGCGGGCAGCGTGCGGTGTTTCGGCGAGGATCTTCTGGCCGCGCGCGGCGCGCGACTGCGAGCGTTGCGCCGGGAGATGCAGATGGTGTTTCAAGATCCGTACGCGTCGCTCGATCCGCGCATGGACGTGGAAGCGATCGTGAGCGAGCCGCTGGCGATCCATGAGCCGGGAATGTCTCGAAGCGATCGGCGCGAACGCGTGACACGAATTCTGGGCAAGGTGGGATTGGGCGCGGATTCGTTGTCGCGCTATCCGCACGAATTTTCCGGCGGGCAGCGGCAGCGCGTCGGGATCGCGCGGGCGCTGGTGCTGCGGCCGAAATTGATCGTGGCGGACGAGCCGGTGTCGGCGCTCGACGTTTCGGTGGGTGCGCAAATCCTTTCGCTGCTGCAGGAGTTGCAGGCGGAATTTGCGCTGACCTATTTAATCGTTTCGCACAGTTTGCCGGTGGTGGCGCAACTGGCGTCGCGCATCGCCGTCATGAAATCGGGGCGCGTGGTGGAAACGGGTGACGTGCGCCAGGTGCTCGAACGCCCGGCGCATCCGTACACGCAAGAATTGATCGCCGCGATGCCGGCCCTGCCCATCTGAACCGCACAGATCACCTTCCCGTGAGAAGCGCCAAGACGACCCTGAAATTTATTGGCCGTTTCCGCGTATTAGAGACTAGAATCGCGCCCGACTCATCGCTACCAGGAGGAATCCACCTATGTCCAGCAGCCCCAGCACACCCACGACGGAGCCTCCAGCGGAGCAAAACTCGGTCGCGCGGCTCTTCGGCGCGCTCTTCAATCCCAAGCCCACGTTTGAATCCATCGCCCGCCGGCCCACCTGGATTCTTCCAGTGATTCTGGGCTGCGTCGCTTTCATCGGGACGGTTGGGGCGTTTAGTTACCGCGGCGGCTGGGAAAGCTTTATGGAGAAGCAGGACGCAAGCAGTTCGCGCATCCAGAACATGACGCCCGAGGCCCGGGAGAATTTGATCAAGACACAAGTGAAAGTCGCTCCGATTTTCGGCTACGTGGAAGGCGTCATTGTTCCCTTCACCAGTGCGCTGGCCGTTGCGGGCGTGCTCTTGGGCGCGTTCACTGTAACCGGATCGACCAAGACGATTTCAAGACGTCGCTGGGGATTGTCGCTTACGCGGGTTTGCCGTGGCTGGTGCAAGGATTGTTGATCGTCCTAATCATCTTCTTGAAAGATCCGGCCAACGTGGACTTGCAGAATCCGGTGACATCCAATCCCGGGGCATTTCTTTCCAGCGACGCGCCGAAGTGGCTCGTTGCTCTATTGAGTTCCATCGACATTTTCGCGATCTGGAATATGGTTCTGCTCGGAATCGGATTCAGCGCGACGAATCCGAAGAAACTTTCGTTTGGCAAAGCGTTCGGGACGGTGTTTGCGGTTTGGAGCTTCTACGTGATCTTGAAGGTGGCGGTAGTCGCCGCGATCAGCATGATTAGCTAGATGGGCGGGCGCGATTCGATGGCGACGATTCCGAATCCCCCCGCTGAATCGCCGTCCCCTGTTTCGCAGGTCGGCAGAAGTGCGGGCGTCTTCTTCAATCCGGCAGAAACGTTCACCGACATCGCGCGGCGGCCGAGCTGGCTGCTTCCGCTGACGCTGCTGGTTCTCGTCAGCATCGGCCTTGGAATCGCGCTGGCGCAGCGCGTGAATTGGGAAGAGTACTTGAGCGCGAGGATGGACGCGTCTCCCGCCGCGGCGCAGCTTTCTCCCGAACAGCGGCAGCAGCGGATCGAAGCGGGCGCGAAATACGCGCGGCTCTGGTGTTACGCCCTCGCCCCCATCGGGATGCCGGTGACGCTGCTGTTCTTTGCCACGCTCTATCTCGGGGCGTTCAATCTTCTCGCGAATGCGAGATTGAACTTCGAGCAGTCCGCTGGAATCGTGGCGCACGCCATGATGCCTTTGCTGGTGAGCAACATTCTCGCGATTATCGTCCTCGTGGTGAAAGATCCCAGCACGATCGATCCGGAGCACCCGCTGGCGTCCAGCGTTTACGCGTTCTTGCCGAGCGACGCGCCGGAGTGGCTGCAGTCGATCGGAAGCTCGATCGAGATATTCTTCCTCTGGATGCTGGTCCTAGTGTCGATCGGCTTCGCCGCGGCGAACCCGCGCAAAGTGACGCGCGCCCGGGCCTTCTGCATCGTGTTCGGATTGTGGGGCGGGTGGGTGCTCGGCAAAGTCATCTGGGCTTTGACGTAAGAACGGGCGCCGTCAAAAGAATTCTTCCTCTGCTAAACTCACGCACATGGAATTTGGCTTCGAGGTGCTCAAGACCGATCCGAGCGGTGCGCGCCTGGGCCGGTTGACGACGCCGCACGGCGTGATCGATACGCCCGCGTTCATGCCGGTGGGAACGGCGGCCACGGTGAAAGGCCTTACGCAGCACACGCTCGAAGAGCTGGGCGTTCAGATTCTGCTGGGCAATACCTACCATCTTTATTTGCGTCCGGGGCACGAATTGATCGGCCGGCTGGGCGGACTGCACCGCTTCATGTCGTGGCCGAGGGCCATCCTCACGGATTCCGGCGGCTTTCAAGTTTTCAGTTTGGCGAAGATCCGCAAGGTGAGCGACGACGGCGTGTTGTTTCGCTCGCATCTCGATGGCTCCGAGCACCTACTCACACCGGAAAAGTCGATGGAGATTCAGCAAGCGCTTGGCTCCGACATCGCGATGGTGCTCGACGAATGCATCGAGTTTCCGGCCGAGCGCGAGCGCACGCGTGCCGCATCGGTGAGGACTACGGCGTGGGCGCGGCGCTGCCGGGACTACGTCCGGGGAAATGCGGGCGGCACAAACCCGGGCCAGGCGCTTTTTGGAATCGTGCAAGGGGGTGGGTTCGCCGATTTGCGGCGCGAAAGCGCGCGGCAACTGGTCGAACTGGATTTTCCGGGCTATGCGGTAGGAGGCCTCGCGGTGGGCGAGCCGCACCCGCTGACGTGCGAGCTGACGTCCGCGGCCACGGCCGAACTTCCGGCCGAGCGTCCGCGCTATCTCATGGGGGTGGGCCTGCCGGAACAAATTGTGGATTACGTTCGCTGCGGGATCGACATGATGGATTGCGTTCTGCCGACGCGCAACGCTCGCAACGGCTGCCTTTTCACCAGCCAGGGCCGGGTCAACATCAAGAGCGTCCGCTACGCGGAAGACCAGCGGCCGGTGGACGAGCAATGTTCGTGCGCAGTCTGCCAGCGATATACGCGCGCCTACTTGCGTCATTTATTTCTTGCCAACGAAATTCTCGGTGCAGTCTTGAACACCCACCACAATCTCCACTTTTACCTTGACATCATGGGCAAAATTCGCAAGTCTATTGCGTTTGGGGAGCTGGCTGGATACTCCTCAGAGCTTCAGGCGCGTCTCGAAGCGGGTCAATCCTGAAACTCTCGGTATGGATTTAATCAGCCGAGCGGTTTGTCGGCGGCGGATTTCCATCTTGACCCGGTTTGCAGTTGGTGGTGTCCCGTGTGTGGGCGGGACGGCAGTCCCGCTGGCGGTGAACCGCGAGTCTCCGAGCGGAGCGAGGGTAGGTCGAATTCCAATGGCAACGATGTTTCTTCCAGCGCACGACTGGCTGTGGGCGCAAGGCCAGGCGTCGGGCGGCATTCTCACCTTCGCGCCTTTGCTCATCATCATGGTCATCTTCTATGTGCTGCTGATTTTGCCGGCGCAGCGCAGACAGAAGAAGACCCAGGCGATGTTGAACGCGCTGAAGACCGGCGACAAAGTCCTTACCAATGGCGGAATGTACGGGACGATCGTCGGCATCGATAACGATACGGTTCAGCTTCGAATCGCCGACCAGGTGAAGATCAAGGTTGCGCGGTCGGCGGTTGCGGGACTCCAGCCCGAGGAGAGCAAGGAGGAGTAAGACCTTTGGCGCAACCCTGTTTGCGGCGCCGGAATTTATCCAGCCATGACCTCGAATCTCAAATGGAAAGCGGTCTCGATTGTGTTTGTGGTCCTGATCTCTCTATACGGGATCATCGGCGCGCCCACCTCCTGGACCGCCATAAAACAGAATTTTGCCGACCGCATCAAGCTCGGCCTGGACCTGCAAGGCGGCACCCACCTGATTCTTCAGGTACAAACGCAAGAGGCTGTAAGTCTGGAGACCGATCAAGTTCAGGACCACCTGAAGTCGGATCTTAGCGACAAGGGAATTCATCCCGACAGCATCACCAAGCTGAATGACACACAGATTCTGGTTCACAATCTGCCGCCGGATCAGGCGGGCGCCTTTCGCGATGTCGCCAGCGAGAATTTTACGGATTGGGACATCGCGCCCGCGCCGAACGAGGCTTCCGGATACGTTTTGACGATGAGGCCCAGCGCGATTGCGGTCATCGATCAACAGACAATGGATCAGTCCGTGGAGACGATTAACAAGAGGATCGACGCCCTCGGATTGACAGAACCAACCGTCGCGCCGTACGGTCGCGGAGATAACGAAATCATCGTCGAGCTGCCGGGCGAGAGCGATCCGAACCATGCCAAAGACGTCATCCAGGCGGGCGGGCAACTCGAGCTGACGAAAGTGGAAGGGGATACCGCCTATCCTTCTCAGGCGGAAGCCATGGCGGCTTTGGGCGGCGTTCTCCCGCCGGGAAGCGAGCTCGTCCCCGGCGAATCAGGCACCTCGACGCCTGGCCAGCCGAGCGCTGAGTCCTGGTATGTGGTGGACCGAGTGCCGATTGTCACGGGACGCGATCTCCGCCACGCCACCGCCTTGCCCAGCACGGACAACCCCGGCTATTTCGAAGTTGCCTTCACGCTTTCGACGGACGCGGCGCGGCGATTCGGACCGTTCACACAGCAAAACGTCGGGCATCAGATGGCGACCATTCTCGATCACAAGGTCATCATCGCCGCCACCATCGAGAATCGCATTGAAGATTCCGGCCGGATTACGGGCCAGTTCGGCGAGCAGCGGGCGAACGATCTCGCGCTCGAACTCAACGCCGGCGCGCTGCCGGCGTCCATCAAGTATCTCGAAGAGCGGACGGTCGGCCCTTCGCTCGGCGCGGACTCGATTCGCCACGGCGTGCAGGCTTCCGTGGTGAGCTTGATTGTGGTGCTTCTCTTCATGGTGATGTACTACCGGCTGTCCGGTGTGAACGCCGTGGTGGCGCTGCTGCTGAACTTGGTGATCTTGCTGGCGGCGCTCGGGTATTTTGGCGCGGTGCTCACGCTGCCGGGCATCGCGGGCGTGATTTTGACAATCGGCATGGGTGTGGATTCGAACGTTCTGATTTTCGAGCGTATCCGGGAAGAACTTAGGGCCGCCAAAGCTCCGGTTTCCGCGGTCGACCTGGGTTTCAAACGCGCGTTTCTGACCATTATTGATACGCACGTGACCACGATGGTGTCGGGAGCGTTCTTGTTCGTCTTTGGCACGGGCCCCGTGCGTGGCTTCGCCGTGACTCTAGTTGTAGGTTTACTGGCGAACCTGTTCACGTCGGTCTACGTGTCGCGAGTGATTTTTGACTGGCACTTGGCGAAAATGCCACGCCAAGCCGAGCTCAGCATCTAGTTCGTAAAGCAGTGTCCCAACCGGGAACAAGAGTCCCTTGGTTGGTGTCTAAGTCTAAGGCGGCCGAAGGTATGGAATTCTTCAAGCAAGTCGATATCGATTGGATGGGAAAGACGAAGTATTTCGTCGCCCTGTCATTGAGCCTTCTCATCCTCGGCGGCATCGCCTGGGCGCGCAAAGGCCTGTACTACGGCATTGATTTCAAGGGCGGCACCCTGGTTACTGTGCGGTTTGCCGGCCCGCCCCCGATTGACAAAATTCGTCAAGGGCTTACGCAACAAGGACTGGGCGACAGCGAGATTCAGCAGATCAACGACATCGGCAACGCAAATACGAATGAAGTTGTCATCGGCGTGCAAGAAAACGGTCAAGGGGAAGAGGCGCTGGATGCCGGGAAGACGGCGATTTTGAACTCGCTGCATAGCACCCTCGGTGCGGGCGATCCGGGCAAGGAAGATTTCAATTCGGTTTCGGCACAGGCCCTCGCCGATCAGCTTACGCGGAAAGACCCTTTGAGCCTGGGCACCAGCGGGGCTCCGAAGTATCAACAACTGGCAAAGCAGCTCACGGATTATCGCGACCACGAACTGCGAGGTGTTGTTTCGGATCTCGGCCAACTGCAGAGCGCCGGCGCGACGCCGGCCGTAATCTCCGCCCTGCGCGACGCCTACTACGCGAGTGACTTCGCCGTCATTAACGTCGAGATCGTGGGCCCCAAGGTGGGCGCCCAACTCCGAAGGCAGGCAATTGTCGTTACCCTCTATGCTTTAGGGGGGATGCTGATATATATTGCCCTTCGTTTCTCGGGCGGGGGGTTGCTTCATTTGGCCGCCGGCACGGGGACCTTCTTCCTTTGGAAGTGGATCGACTTCGTGATCTTCGGAGCGGCCGCCGTGCTGGCCGTCTTTCACGATGTTTTGATCACATTGGGGCTGTTCTCTTTGTTGCGTTATGAGATTTCGCTCACGGTGATCGCGGCGCTGCTGACGCTGGTGGGGTATTCGATGAACGACACGATCGTGATCTTCGACCGCATCCGCGAGAATTTGCGTCTCATGCGGCGCGAATCGTTCGCCGCCATCGTCAATCGTTCCATCAATCAGACGCTGTCGCGAACCATTCTTACCAGCGGCCTGACGTTCCTGACCGTGCTCGTGCTGTATGTGATGGGCGGTCAGGTGCTGCGCAGTTTCTCTTTTGCGCTGGTCGTGGGGATTCTGGTAGGAACGTACTCAAGTTTTGGAATTGCCGCGCCCTTGGTCGTAGCTTGGAGCCACTTTAGAGGCCAGGGCGCGACACAAACCGGAACCGCAGCCGGCGATAAAGGTCGAAGGAGCTAGGCGCTTCGCGCAGAGCTTCGGCGCCAGGAGGCCGCAACAATGTTTGACGATCTGGTGGAATCAAGCGCAGTCGCGAAGAAGACGAACAAACGCTGGTCGGTGGTGGTTTCGGCTCTCGTGCAGTGCATTATTTTAGGGATCTTGATCCTCATCCCGCTCATCTACACCGAGGCGCTTCCGAAGGGGTCGATGACTACGTTGATTATGGCGCCCGCGCCCCCGCCGCCCCCCGCTCCTCCTCCGCCCCCTGCGCAAAAGATCGAGATCGTGAAGCCGGTGGTGCGCCTGATGCACAACGGGGAACTTGTGGCCCCCCGCGCCATCCCCAAAGAAGTTAAGATGATTAAGGAAGAAGAACTGCCTCCGGATGTCGGCTCGGTTGGCGTCGAAGGGGGCGTGCCGGGCGGCGTGGCGGGCGGTTCGAGCGGCGGTGTGATCGGCGGCATTCTGGGTGGTATGCCCGCCGCGGCGCCGCCTCCTCCACCGAAAGTGACGCCGCAACGCGTCCGGGTCGGCGGAAACGTTCAGGCTCCCAGGGCGATCAGCGCCCCGCCCCCGCCGTATCCGTCGCTGGCGCGGCAGGCGCGAATTCAAGGCGCAGTCGTTTTGCATGCGGTCATCACGAAGGACGGGAGGGTCGAGGAGTTGAAGGTGATCTCCGGCCATCCGCTCCTGATTCAAGCGGCCGAAGACGCGGTGCGGCAGTGGCGCTACCAGCCTACGCTGCTGAACGGCGATCCGGTCGAAATCGAAATGACGATTACGGTTAACTTCGAGATGGGGCAGTAACCGCGGCGCCGTCAGCCGCGCATTTTTTAAAGTTCGGCCGGGAATGGCCTGAGGGCCGTTTGCGGCCTGGAAACTTGCGGACGAACGAAAAGGAGCAATCTCTATGCTTGCGAACGTAGCCGTTTGGGCGTTGAACACGTGGGTCTTCCAGGCCGGGGGCGGTACTAGCTGGGACTTGCGGGCCATGTGGGGCACGATGAGCATCATCGCGAAGGTGGTCGTGGGAATCCTCTTCCTGCTCTCCGCGTGGTCGCTCGGCGTGATGATCGACCGCGTATTGATGTACAGCGCGGCGCGGAAGCAGTCGCGTGTTTTTGTGCAGCAGGTGGCCGGAGCGCTGCGCGAGGGCAAACTCGACGAAGCCATTTCCATCGCCGAGCGCAACAAGAAGAGCCACATCGCCAAGGTCGTGGCGACGGGCCTTTCCGAGTTCCAAACTGCTTCGGCACAAGTGTCCGACGCCGAAGTGATTGAAGCCGCCAAGCGCGGACTCGAGCGCTCCGTCGCCATCGTGCACGCCGAAATGAAGCGCGGACTTTCGGGCCTCGCGACGATCGGCTCGACGGCTCCGTTCGTCGGGCTGTTCGGGACGGTGGTCGGCATCATCAACGCGTTCAAAGGCATCGAGTCGTCGCACGCTTCCGGACTGTCGGCCGTGGCCGGCGGTATTTCCGAAGCGCTGGTCACCACCGCGCTGGGGCTCCTCGTGGCCGTCCCCGCCGTGTGGGCATTCAACTATTTCACGAACAAAGTGGAAGCCTTCGACGTCGAGATGGACAACTCCTCGATGGAGTTGATCAACTACTTCATCACGCGCAGAGGCGGAAAGAAGTAAGCCATGGCCTACAAGCCTGAAGCCGCTCCGGTGATGTCGGCGCCGAACGTCGTGCCCATGGCCGACGTGATGCTCGTGCTGCTCATCATCTTTATGGTGGTCACCCCCATGTTGCAGCACGGGGAATCCGTGAATATGGCGACGGTGAATAACGCCATTGACATGCCGGATGCCGACCGCGACGATGCGGTTCTCGTAGCGGTCTCGGCGGACGGCGTCGTCTACCTGGGGACCTCAAAGATAAGCGTGGATGATCTCACTCCGGCGGTGAAGAACCTCATTGAGAATCGCGGCGACAAGACGGTCTTCGTTCGCAGCGACGCACGCGCTCATTACCTCAACGTGGTGCAGGTGGTGGACGCCGTGCGCGCCGCCGGCTGCGACAAGGTGGGTTTGTTGACGCAACGGACGCCACCGAGCCAGCAGTCAGCGCCACCGCCGCCCATTTGATTAACCCAAACCTGTAGGTGTTAGTGGCCCTGCGTGCAGGGCGGGAGTTGAACGACCATGGGAATGGAAGTTGGAGGGAAAAAGGGCGGGCCGATGGCCTCGATGAACATCGTGCCGCTGATTGACATCCTGCTGGTGCTGCTGATCATTTTTATGGTGATCACGCCGCTGACGCCGCACGGCCTGGACGCCCTCGTGCCGCAGCCGCCTCCGCCGAACCAGCAGCCAGACCTGGCTGTCCAGGACAAAGTGGTCGTCGTACAAGTTCTGGAGAACGGCAAGCTCCTGATCAACAACGAGGATACGACTTGGGAAACCATGGGCGCTCGCCTGAGCGATATCTTCAAGACTCGCGCTGAGAAAATCGCCTTCGTCAAGGGTGACGATAACGTGCGGTTCGCCGACGTGGCCCGCGCCATTGACATCATGCGGGCCTCGGGGATTGACTCGGTTGGTCTCATCACCGCGAAGATGGAGAGCGGCGGC
>Ga0209415_10011401_pt1 | contig 14974 bp, 10 predicted proteins | sample PeaSoiSIISIP2007_FD_187696 | JGI IMG/M metagenome (GOLD analysis project Ga0209415, IMG submission 187696) | Peat soil microbial communities from Weissenstadt, Germany - SII-SIP-2007 (SPAdes) (version 2) | ecosystem: Environmental > Terrestrial > Soil > Wetlands > Peat | place: Germany...
GGTGGGGCGGACGCCCTCGTCCGCGCCGGACCCCCTGGTCCGGCTCTGCCAACGCACTCAAACGGAGGCCGACGAGGCGTCTGCCCGCGGACCAGGGAGTCCGCCCTACCTGCCGAATTCTTCGATGAAATAATGACTCGGGACACTACTGTTTCTTGGCAGTGAAATCTCCGTTGGCGACGCCGACGTCGATAGTGCCTTTCATCGAAGTGTCGGATTCGAGCGTCGCCGCGTAGACCAGCGTATAGTGCTGCCCCTGATAGTCGAGCTCGTAGGTGAAGGTGACCTTCTTATCGTTCACGTCGCCGGTGAGCGGCGTGCCCGCCGCGTCGCCTTTGCAGGTTCCGGTGAGCTTATCTGAATCCTGCTTCAATGTACAGACCGCGACCACCGGATTACCGGCGACATCGCCATTGATGCTCCAATCGCCGGTCACGTCGGCGGCGGCCAGTGACAGGGCCCCAAAGCCTAACAGTCCCGACAGCCCGAGCAGCATCCATGCATTCTTCATTTCGAATCCCTCCTGCGTTACTAATTCCGCCAATTGACGAAAGGCTAGCACATTTCACGGCGCGTAATCGTCAATTTGTCCCCCATCATCCCGATCCCGCAAAGCGGGGAGAGGGATCTGCTCTTGATGCGCTTGTAGCACGCGAACTGGTGCGTTCCGCTACTATGAAATTTCGCAATGAAACTTCACAGTTACACCATCACCCAGGGCCACGACCGCGCGCCAGCCCGAGCCATGCTGAAGGCCATCGGCTTCTCCGATGAGGACCTGAAAAAACCGATCATCGGCATCGCCAATACATGGATCGAGACGATGCCGTGCAATTTCAACCTGCGCGAGCTCGCCACGCACGTGAAGGACGGCGTGCGCGCCGCCGGCGGGACTCCCATGGAATTCAACACCATCGCCATCAGCGACGGCGTCACCATGGGCACCGAAGGAATGAAGGCGTCGCTGGTGAGCCGGGACCTGATCGCGGATTCGATCGAACTGGTGGCTCGCGGCCATATGTTCGACGGCATCGTGGCGCTGGTCGCCTGCGACAAGACCATTCCGGGCGCGGCCATGGCCCTACTGCGGCTGAATATCCCGGGTGTGGTGCTGTACGGCGGGTCGATCATGCCGGGCCATTATCATGGCCGCGATCTCACCATCCAGGATGTGTTCGAAGCCGTGGGCGCGAACGCCGCCGGCAAGATGAGCGACGCGGAGTTCCTTGAGATCGAAAATTCGGCATGCCCTGGCGCAGGCGCCTGCGGTGGCCAGTTCACGGCCAACACCATGGCCACAGTGATGGAAATGATCGGTCTCGCGCCGATGAATTCGGCGGCCGTACCGCAAGTAGACCCGCGCAAGCATCAGGTCGCGTTCCACTGCGGCGAAGTGGTGATGGACGCCGTTCGCGCGGACCGCCGGGCCCGCCAAATCTGCACGCGGGAGGCCTTCGAGAATGCCATCGCATCGGTGGCCGCTTCGGGCGGATCGACCAACGCGGTGCTGCACCTGCTTGCGATGGCTCGCGAAGCAGAAGTAAAGCTTTCGCTCGACGATTTCCAGTCCATCAGCAGCCGTACGCCGCTCCTGGTGGATCTGAAACCCGCCGGGCGGTTCGTGGCCGTGGACGTGGATAAGGCGGGCGGCATGGCTGTCATCGCCAAGCGCCTGGCCGATGGCGGCTACGTGCATAAGAACGCGCTCACCGTCACCGGCCGTACGTTTGCCGAGGAAGCCGCGGATGCCAAGGAGACTCCCGGCCAGGAGGTGATCCGTCCGCTTTCGAATCCGATCAAATCGAGCGGCGGCCTGGTGATCGTGAAGGGCAATCTGGCGCCTGAAGGCGGCGTGATCAAGGTGACCGGAATCGACCGTAAGGAGCAGCGCGGACCGGCTCGCGTGTTCGATTGCGAAGAGGACGCCATGCAGGCCGTGACCCACGGCAAGATCAAAGCCGGCGATATCATCGTGATTCGCTATGAAGGCCCGCGCGGCGGCCCGGGCATGCGGGAGATGCTGGGGGTGACCGGCGCGATTGTGGGCGCGGGGCTATCGGACAGCGTCGCGCTGCTCACCGACGGGCGCTTCAGCGGAGCCACCCGCGGCTTCATGGTGGGCCACGTGGCCCCGGAGGCGGCCAACGGCGGCCCGATCGCCGCGGTTCGCGAGGGCGACTCCATCTACCTCAACATCGAAAAGCAGAAGATCGAGCTGGAGATTCCCGCCGACGAGCTGTCGAAGCGTCTCCGGGAATGGAAGGCTCCGGCGCTGAAGTACACCTCGGGAGTGTTCGAAAAATACGTGAAGCTGGTGGGCTCGGCAGCGCATGGCGCGGTAACGAGCTAGCCCGCAAAGGGTGCGGCGGCGCCCTTATTCAAGCCACGCATCGCTGCCGCCGAGCTCCGTTTTGCGGGCTGTTAGCAAATCAAACGTGGGGCGCGAGGAACTTCACTAGGTCCGGCTTGCCCATGGCGCCGACCCGCTGGTCCACCACTTTGCCGCCCTTGAACAGCAACAGCGTTGGAATTCCGCGAATCTGGTAGCGCGACGCCGTGCCCGGATTGTCGTCCGTGTTCAGCTTGCCGACCTTCACCTTTCCCGCGTATTCGGTTGCCACCGCGTCCACCGTCGGCGTCATCGCCTTGCAAGGCCCGCACCAGGGCGCCCAAAAGTCCACTAGAACCGGGACCTCCGAGTTGATCACGTCCTGGTCGAACGCGGCGTCTGAAAAGTTAAGAGTATTCTCACCGGACATATGAATTTTGGATCTCCTTCTCGGTCTGTTGTTTATGATGATCGAACCGGGGTATAGGATGCAACTGCAGGGCCATCGGCGGGTGAGTCCGTTCGAATCAAAGATCAAGCGCCGGTAATTTGCCGTAAGACCTGATGCGCGGTCTTGTGGCCCGCCGCGATGCTGATCACCTGGACCAGTCGAGTCCTGAAAAGCGGCTTGGTGGGTTTCTCCGTGGTGATGAGAGCCTTGCACCGTGACAGATTCGCTGCCGCCACATGGAGCGCGTCGACGACGGAAATACCATGTTTCATTGCCTCGGGGCCGCCAACGGCAAACATCCTGTCGAGTTCTCCATAGCAGCTAGCATGCTGAAAGTACTCTTCGTAAAATTCTAGCTCCGCCTTCTGCTTGTGGTAGGTCGGCTGGAGTGTCACTTCGAGCTGCAACAAGGGACTGTACCAGAATTCCAAGTTCGGAATGGAGAGAACCGCATAGGCCGCTTCCCTGACCTCTGGCTCGCCTTTGAATGCCGCGATGAGTACCCCGCTATCGAGGAACACGCGAACCATGGCTTATTCAGCCCCTGAACTTCAGAGCCGAACCGCCCCTAGTTTCGCGTATCAAGGTCTGGATTTGGTCTCGCGAGAGAACCTTTACTCCAGCCGCCAGCGCCCGGTCGCTAATCCTGCGAAGCCGCTTCGCGACTTCAGACATCTCCGCTCGTCCGGAGCCGTTTTTGCTTGATGTAATCGGGGCCTTCTTCATTTTCTCAATTGTATTTGACATCTTTGTGTAGGGTCAACCCAAATTGAACGTGACGTGGCGCGGCGCGGAAACCAGCGACCGGTACAGTTCCTGGTAACGGACCGCAACGGCGTCCCATGAGAAATCCTTGGCCATGCCACGGCGCATCCGGGCCCGCCAGGCGGTTGGATCCTCCCAGGCATCGAGCGCGGAGCGGATCGCGCCCAACAGCGCCTCGGGCGAGTATTCGCGAAACTTGAATCCGGTCTGGTCGTCCACCGTATCTTCCAGCCCGCCGGTGGCACGCACAATCGGCACGGTCCCATAACGGAGACTGTGAATCTGCCCCAATCCGCAGGGCTCGTAGCGGCTGGGCATCAGGAACATGTCCGCGCCCGCCTCCACTCTGTGCGCGAGCCCGTTGTCGTAGCCGATGCGGACGGCCATCCTGTCAGGCCAGGTGCGCGCCATGGACCGGAACATCTGTTCGATCGCGGCCTCGCCCGAACCGAGCGCGACCAGCGCCACGTTTTCCGCGGCGAGTTCGCCGGCGATCGAGCCCACTAGATCGAATCCCTTCTGGCCGGCGAATCGAGAGACGATGCCGATCAGGGGACGCACCGCATCTCGCGCCTCCTGGAAGGGAAGTCCCATTTCTTCGAGCAGCGCGAGCTTCTGGAAACGCTTGCCGGAGAAATCGGTCGCCGAATACGGGGCCTGGAGATAAGGATCGGTTGGCGGGTCCCATTCCGCATAGTCCACGCCGTTCAGAATCCCCGTAATCTTCTCCGTACGCGAGCGCAGGAGGCCATCCAGCCCAAAGCCGTACTCCGGCGTTTGAATTTCGCGCGCATACGTGGGACTGACCGTGGTGATCGCGTCGGACCAAACGATCCCCGCCTTGAGAAAGCCCACCCGTCCGTGGAGTTCCAGGCCTTCCGGATGAAACTGGGAACCGTCGATGCCCAGGTCCCCGAGAACACGCCCAGGGAAATTGCCCTGGTAACCCAGGTTGTGAATGGTCAGCACGGACTTCGCGCCAAAGAAAGTCGGGTCGCCGCGAAAATTCGTGCGCAAGTAGGGCGAGAGTAACCCCGCCGGCCAATCGTGCCCGTGAAAAATGTCCGTACGGAAAATATACCGGGCGATTCCGAGGGCAGCCTGACTGAGAAGACCGAATCGAATATGATTATCCGGGTAATCGACGCCGCGCTCGTTATAGATACCGGGACGTTCGTAAAGCGGCGGGCAATCCACAAAGAAGTACCGCACGCCTTTGTGAACGGCCTGGTCGATCCCGACGGTGAACCGGTGCGGTCCCACCCACAGGGGCATGGCGTTCCGGATACGCTCGGCCGAGGCGACCTCGGCGGAGGCGTATTCGGGCAGCACTACGGCAACTTCCTCGCCCAACCGCGCGAGGGCCGCCGGTAATGAGCCCATCACGTCCGCCAGGCCGCCGGTTTTCACAAACGGCGCGGCCTCGGACGCGACCATCAGGATCCGCGGCATAGGAGATGTTTCTGCACTTTGCCCAGCGCGTTGCGGGGCAGCTTCTCGACCAGTTCAAAGCGCTTGGGAACCTTGAACGATGCGAGTTTCTCGCGGCACCGCGCCTCGAGCACCGCGCCCACGTCGCCGACAGCGCCGGCGCCCCCGCTCATTACGAGATAAGCCACGGGAATCTCGCCGCGCACGCGATCCGCCTCGCCGACGACGGCGGCTTCAGCTACCTCCGGCTGCTCCGTCAGAAACTCCTCGACCTCGCGCGGATAGATGTTGAATCCTCCAGAGATGATGAGATCGCTCTTGCGTCCGCTCAGCGTGTAATAGCCGTCCGGGGACCGCATCGCGAGGTCGCCGGTCTTGAACCATCCGTCCAGAAAAGCCGCGCGCGTGGCTTCTTCGCGTCTCCAATATCCGGCGAAAACGTTGGGGCCTTTCAGATACACCTCGCCGGTTTGACCGTCCGCGACCGGTTCGCCACCAGCGTCGAGAATCCGCGCGGAGACGCCGGGAAGAGGGAATCCGACGCTTCCGGGCCGGCGCTCTCCCGTGTAAGGATTCGACAGGTTCATCAGCGTTTCAGTCATCCCGTAGCGCTCGAGAATGGTGTGACCGAAGAGTGCGCGAAACTCCTCGAGAACTTGCGCCGGGAGCGGCGCCGAACCAGACACGAACAGCCGCACGGCAGCGCCGATCCGGCGCGCGTCATCGGAACGCGTATCGAGTAATCGCACGTACATCGTCGGCACGCCGAAAAATAGCGTGGGGCGAAAATCCAGAAACTCTGCCGTGGCGGATTGGTGTTCGAACCGTTCGAGCAGGCGCATCCGGCAGCCGGAAATCAACCAGCAATGGACGCCGTTTCCGAGCGCGTGGACATGGAACAGCGGCAGAGCGAGCAGGAAACGGTCGCGCTCGGCGATCTGCCAGCAGGTGATCAGATTCAGCGCATTCGCGCCGAAATTGTTGTGCGTCAAAATCGCGCCCTTGGAGGTCCCCGTGGTGCCGGATGTATAAACCAGCGCCGCGGGTGTATCGCCGTCGAGCGGCCGCGCGGGAAAGGCGTCCGGCTGGCGTGCGGCTTCCACGCATAGATCCGGGAGCTCTCGCTCCGCGATGTGCAGCCTTGGGTCGGCGTCGGACAGAATATGATGGATCTCGCGCTCGCGGTAGAGAATATTGATCGGCACGAAGATGACGCCGAGCTTGATACAAGCGAGGTACAGATCGATCAGCTCGATGCGATTGGCAAGGTACACGCACAGGCGGTCGCCCTGGGCGAGTCCGCGCCTGGCGAGCACATGGGCCATGCGGTTGCTCCGGAAATCGATGTCCCCGAAGGTGTACTCGGTCCCCGCCCATTCGAGCGCCACGTGCTCGCGGCGGTTCACCAGGGAGAGGTCGAAAAGATCGCGAAGATTCATGCGGACAAGTGGCCTATTCTGGCAGGTTTTGGTCCCGCGTTTCCACTCTCACGGTAGCAGGAGAAGGGCAGAAGCCGAGAAAGCGGCGTCCAGCAGGCCGGCCGCGATGGCTATTCGCCTTGCAGGGGCAAGACGGTGGAACATGCTCTCTTTAGACTCCCCTGTGGAGCCAAAAGTTCCGGGACGATGAATTAGTCCCCCACAGCCACCGGCTGCGGCGGGTGCAGGATCGCGGTGGTCTTCTTCTTGCGGCGGAGCTTCGCGCCCAACGCACTGAAACGCTCCATGTAGACGTAGATCACCGGTGTGATGTAGAGGGTCAGCAATTGCGACACAACCAGGCCGCCGACCACGGCCAGACCGAGCGGGCGTCGGGCTTCACCGCCCGCGCCGAAGCCGAGGGCAATCGGCAACGTCCCAACCAGCGCGGCCATGGTGGTCATCATGATCGGACGGAAGCGCACCAGGCAGGCCTCGTAGATTGCATCGGCGGCGGGCGTCCCCTGGTTCCGCTGAGTCTCGACGGCAAAATCGATCATCATGATGGCGTTCTTCTTGACGATACCTACCAGCATGATGATACCGACAAAGGAATAGATATTCAGTTCATCGTGGAACAGGAGCAGTGTGACCAGAGCGCCCAGCCCGGCCGAGGGCAGGCCCGACAGAATGGTCAGCGGATGGATGAAGCTTTCATACAGGATTCCGAGGACCATGTAGATCACCAGGATCGCCATCAGCAGCAGCACTCCCATTCCCGCCATGGAAGCCTGGAAGGCGGCGGCCGTGCCTTGGAATGTCGTGCGGACGCTGGACGGCAGCGTTTCCTGTGCGGCCTCTTCAATTCGCGAAACCGCATCGCCGAGCGCTACTCCAGGCAACAGATTGAAGGACATCGAGACCGAAGGCAGCTGCCCGAAATGCGTGAGCGTCAAGGCACCCACCGTGTTTCGCGGCTTGGTCACCGCGCTCAACGGGACCAGCTTGCCGGTCAGGGAACGAACATACAGCAGGCCGATGCTCTTGGGATCACTATAGAACTCCGGCAGTAATTCCATGATCACCTGATAGTCGTTGAGGGGGGTGAAGATGCTCGACACCTGCCGGGCGCCGTACGAATTGTACAAGGCGTTTTCGATCGCATCGGCGGCCACGCCCAGGCTGGATGCGCGGTCGCGATCGATATCAAGCGTCACCTGCGGACTGGCCACCTGGAGATCGCTGCTGACATCGGCCAGACCCGGAATCTCGTGCATGCGCTTCTCGAAGATCGCCGAACTCCGGTATAGCTCTGCCAAATTCTGTCCTAACAGCGTGAACACATAGGCGCTGCGGCCGCCAAAACCGCCCACCCGGAGGACCGGCGGATTGCTCAAATACACGCGCCCGCCAGGAATGGCATTCATCTTGGGGCGAAGGTAAGCGATGAGCTGGTCCGCGGAAAGCGCCCGCTCCTTACGCGGCTTGAGCGCGATGTTTAACCGGCCGGCGTTCCCGCCAACGCTCGAGCTGGCAAATCGGACATTCGGGTCGTTGTCGACGATCGCGGCGATCTGGTGCTGCGTGGCGACCATGGCGTCATAGGAGACGTCCTGCGGAAATTCGGTCTGCCCCATAATCATGCCGATATCCTGATTGGGGACGAAACCCGTAGGGACGATGCGGTAGATGTAAACGGTCGCGACCAACGTCGCCATCGCGACCATGAGGGTGATGAAACGATGCTGGACTACGTGCTTCAGAGTCCAACCGTACGCGTCGCGCCAGGCGTCGAACGCGCGCTCAGTGGCCCGGTAGAGAACATTGTGATGCTCACCCGGGGGTTTCAGAAAACGGCTGCACAGCATCGGGGTGAGGCTCAAGGACACCAGGCCGGAAATAGCGATGGCGGCCATGATCACAACCGCGAATTCATGAAAGAGCCGCCCGATAATCCCGCCCATGAACAGGACCGGGATGAATACCGCCGCGAGGGATAGCGTCATCGAAAGGACGGTGAATGCGATCTCGCGGCCGCCGTCGAGCGCCGCTTCGAACCGCGGCTTGCCCATTTCCATGTGCCGCACGATATTCTCGAGCACAACGATGGCATCGTCGACCACGAACCCGACCGCGAGCGTCAACGCCATTAAAGACAGGTTGTCGAGCGAATAACCGAACAGAGACATCACCGCAAAGGTTCCCACCACGGAGAGCGGCAGCGCCAGGCTGGGAATGATGGTCGCCGAAACATTTCTGAGGAATAGGAAGATTACGACGATGACCATGAAGATGGCCAGTTCCAACGTGAATTTGACGTCGTCAACCGACTCGCGGATATTCTGGGAGCGATCGATATACACGTCCAGGTTCACAGCCGGGGGCAACAACGCCCGGAACGCGGGCATCAGGCTCTGCAGACGATCGACGATCTGCACCGTGTTCGTGCCGGGTTGTTTAAACACCTGGAGAACAATCGACGGCCGGTTTTGGAACCAATTTGCCTGCTTGTCGTTCTCGATGCCGTCGAATGCCCTTCCCAGGTCTTCAATGCGGACCGCTGAACCGTTTCGGTAAGTGACGATCTGATCCCGGTACTCTGCCGCTGTGTTGAGCTGACCATTCGCCTGTACGGTAAACGCCTGCTTGGGACCCCACAACGTACCGGTGGGAATGTTCGCGTTGTGCCGCATGATGGCTGCCTGCACGTCTTCAAGCGCCGTCTCATGGTTGGCAAGCTTGGTCGGATCCAGCTGGATGCGGACGGCGTATTTCTTCGATCCCACGACATTCACCTGCGCAACGCCGTTGGTGGTCGAAATTTGAGGGCCGATGACGGTCTCCGCATAGTCATCGACGACGCTCGGGTTGACGGTCTCGGAGTTGATCGACAACTGCAGAATCGGCTGGTCGGCCGGATTCACCTTCTGCATGCTGGGCGGGGCCGGCATGCCGGGCGGAAGTTTCCGGGCAACCGCCGCGATGGCATTTTGTACATCCTGCGCAGCTGAATCGATATTGCGCTCCAGTGTGAAGGTGAGGGTGATGTAGGTACCTCCGCGCTGGCTGGAGGACGTCATCGAATCTATCCCGGCAATGGTAGAGAACATCCGCTCCATGGGGGCCGCGACGGAGGAGGACATGGTCTCCGGGCTCGCTCCAGGGAGGCCCGCGGAAACTTGAATGGTTGGATAGTCGACATTCGGAAGATCGCTCACGGCCAGCGTGCGATAACCCTGGACGCCGAAAATCAGGATCGCCATCATCAGCAGCGTCGTCATCACCGGCTTGCGGATGAAGAGTGCAGTGAGGTTCATGAATACCTTTCAAATCGGAGCTAGTCCCACCCACCCTCTACCGCCTGATCTTACCCAGCCGTAGCCCGAATGGTTCGAACAAACCCCAGGGTTGCCTCCTAGGGATAAATCTCGGAGCCCCCAGAAGACTTCCTCCAATTGCCGACCGATCGCTTTGTCGCGGCCCCCAATGCGAGCAAGCGTAAAAAGCCCTATAGAGCCAGAACGACGCCCCTCGTGGGAGCTACAGGCCGATCAGCCGGTAGAATTATTCTAGCCCACAAAGAAACCTTCCCGCAGTCGCCGTTTGGCAGGGGTCCTTGTAATAAAAAGGCGGCAAAGCGGCTCGTCGCTGGTCTCGGGGGGACTCTACAAGAAGGAGGGTCCAGGGCCGACAGCTAGACCAGTTTCACAGATAACGTGGGTCGCGTCTCTGCCGCTATTATGCGGAAAACACACTACTTGCCACGAGGAATTGGCTCCCGCTGGTTGGAGCGGGCGACACGCTTTGAACCTACGCAGTCGTCTGTAACGCGCGCCCTAGCGTCGGCGTCGGCACAGGGCACCCTGGTTGGCGACCGGCGTTCGTTTTCACGCGACGGCCGTCAAGAAGAGTAGTATGCGCCTGCGGCGCGCAAAGGGTGATGAAAAATAGCTCCGGCGTAGAATCAATGACATACAGGCCTTCTTTCAAGGGAGTCTCGACGCGGCAGATGAGAGTACCTGCGCCACCTCGGCCGGTCGAAAGTTACCGGCCCCTATTTCGGACGTTCTAGATCAGATCCGATAACTAACTAGCCCGCAAAGCGTGCGGCGGCACGCTCATTACAACCCAAATAGCGCTGCCGGGGCGCTCCGTCTTGCGGGCTGTTACTAGGAGAACGGCCTAATCGTTAATATCCACGCTCTCGACGAAGCAACTAAGGAATGCACGGTCCAGAACATCCTCAGTCAGGGCCATGGGCAGGCGTTCGAAATTCAGAATGTCGATGGCGTGCGTGATCACGTCCCGCGGATGGCAGCGGCGGAATCGTTTGTCGCCCTCGATATAGTGTTTTCGCACGAACTGCTCGGACAGGCCTTCGGGACACGCAAGATTCCGGGAAGCGGCAAAGCGCTGGAAAATCAGTAGGAACTCCGGCTGCTTCGGGCTGCGCAGAAACATCTTGTACTGAATGCGACGCAGAAACGCTTCATCGCCGAGCTGGTCCGGCCGCAGGTTGGTGGAAAAGATCAGGAAAGCTTCAAACGGTACAGTCATCTTGCCGCCCGCCTGGAAACTCAGATAATCCACGTGCCGTTCCATGGGGACGATCCAGCGGTTCAGAATTTCGGCCGGGTTCGCCTTCTGGCGGCCAAAGTCGTCGATCAAGTAGATGCCGTTGTTGGCCTTCAACTGGAACGGGGCGTCATACACTTTGGAGTGTTTGTTGTAGCTCAGGTCGAGCATCTCGAGCGTAAGCTCGCCGCCGGTGATGATGAACGGACGCCGGCATTTGAACCAACGGCCGTCATACGGCATCTGCGTCGACAGCGCGGAGAGGAGGGACTTCTCGTCTTCGATCTTCTGATGGTAGACCGGGTCATAAATCTGAACAATATTGCCCTGGCATTCGACCGCGTAGGGCATGAAAATGGGCGCCGTCTCGACACGGAATAGCGATTCTGCCAGCGCGGTTTTGCCATTACCGGGCTGCCCATAGAGCAGGAACGATTTGTGCGAGTTCACGGCCGGCCCAATCTGCGCCAGGACATCGCGCTCCACCACCAGGTGCTCGAAGGCGTTAACAAGCAGTTCAGGACTCAGCCAGTTCTCCTGAAGCCGTTGCCGCCGCACCACTTCCGAGTATTGATAGAGAGGCACTGGGGCCGGTCCGGCATACTGATTGTTTTCAAGACACTCGCGCGCCAGATCGCGCCCGGCTTCGGTGAGCGCAAACACACCGGACATGTTGCCCATGCCGGACGATTTCCTGACTCCGATGAGGTGCTGTCGTTTTAACGTTTCAAGAAGCTCGTCGATGAGGCTGAACTGGAGGCCGAGAAGGCTCGCGATCTCGCGGCCAAGTAGCTCTCCTCGGAAGTAGAGGTACTTCATGACCAGGTGCTCGACCAGCGAAGGCGGAATGCCGATCTCGTCAATGGACTCGGGAATAGGGGGCAGGATCCCCGCATCCGTGCCCACCATCGGATCCAACGCGCCAGTCATCGGATCACTCGCTGCGGTCATTCGTTCCATCGCTGCGCTCATTCGTTCCATCGCCGCGGTCTCCGCTGGGGACATCGGTTCATCCGCTGCGCTCATTCGGTCGGTCGCTGTGCTCAAGGGAGGCTCCTGTAGCGAGAAATGTGATTGCCATTCCGCACTAAATCGATATATCGGAAGGACACTGTCGCGCCTGCATGCCGCTCATAACTTTGGTACTCGACACGCTCCTCGTACTGGCCCCGGTTCAAGCTGGGCAGATCGAATTCGTCACGTCGCAACTGCCTTGGGCAGCGGCCGGCCGGGGCTACGCGCCGCCCCCGCTGGAGGTGCGGATTAGCGGCACTTGCCCTTTGAGCGGCCTCGGATACGCGGTTGTTTCTGGAGACCTGCCGCCGGGGCTGGCACTCTCCCCTCTCGGATATTTTTCGGGGACGGCACGACTCACTGGCTCGTTCGATTTCACGGTGCGGGCTTCAAATGGATGTTCCTGGACGGCGAAGAAGTTCACCCTGGTGGTAGCGTCGCCCCCAGTTCTTCTGGTCCAGCCGGCTAGGCTCGAGTTCCGGCGAGTGAGTGGGGAGAAGGCCCCGGAAGACGGACCGCCAGAGGAACAGATTCTTCGCGTCTCTTCGACTTGGCCGGGGTTATCCTACCGCGTTACAGTGGCCATTCCCGATTCGCTCGATGCCGGATCGACGGAAATGCTTTGGCTGAGTGCGACGCCTGAGCATGGCGTCACGCCGCAGAATCTCATTTCCGCAGCCACGCCGCTGGGCAGCACCCAATCTGGCATGGTACCCGCCATCACAACGCCTCCCGACACCTTATCGCGTGCCGCGACCGGGGCTGACGGACCAGCGGCGCCGGAGGATCGCGTCCGCGTTCGGGTGGATGCGAGACCCTTGAGACCTGGACATTACTCGGCGAGCATTACGATTTCGGCCTGGCAAGCCGTCGCGGCGCCGACGGTGGCCGTGGATCTGGTGGTCGGTGAACCGAAAGACACCGGCAGGTAGGCTGCGCCCGCGAGCGGACCCATGGCGGCGGTGAGGGAACGGCCCGGCGAGACCATTCTTTGATTTAGCATAGACCAGTTTCACACGGAAAGGGACGTGTTTTCAAAGGCTTAACGCATCGAAGACCCTTACGTTATTCCTGAAACTGGTCTACGCAGTAGTCTCTGAAGTCTCTTCCACCACGCGGCCGTCGAACAGGTGAATCGAGCGGTCGGCGTACTTTGCGTAACGGGGATCGTGCGTCACCATGCAGATGGTTGCTCCGCCGCGGTGAAGCTCGCGCAACAGATCCATTACGGCTTCGCCGTTGGCCGAATCGAGGTTTCCGGTAGGCTCATCCGCCAGCAGTATCGAAGGGTCGCCGGCCAGCGCGCGGGCCACGGCGACACGCTGCTGTTGACCTCCGGAGAGCTGCGACGGGAAATGCTTCACGCGGTGGCCCATGCCCACGCGTTCGAGCGCATCGTGCACGCGCTTCTTACGGTCGGCTCCGGGCATACCTCGATAGGTGAGCGGCAATTCGACGTTCTCATAGACCGTCAAGTCGCCGATCAGGTTGAATGCCTGGAAGATGAACCCGATCTCGCGATTGCGGATGCGCGCCCGCTCGCTCAGCTTCAAACCTTCGACCGACCGTCCATTCAGGACGTAGCTGCCGTCCGAAGGAGAATCGAGCAGCCCCAGGATCGCAAGCAGCGTCGACTTGCCACAGCCCGACGGTCCCGAGATCGAAAGATACTCGCCCTTTTGAATGTCCAAGTGGATGCCCGCGAGCGCGTGCGTCTCAACCTCATCGGTGACAAAGACTTTCGTCACGCCGTCCAAGTGAATTAAGGAATCGCCCATGGATCACACTCTCCCCGGAAGTTAAATACCAGCAATCTCCGCTCAGGTTTCCGATTAAATTCACCGGGCGATCGAACTCAGTCAAACCGAATACGCTGGCTCTGATCCTGCGCCGACATATCCGACAAGATCACCCGGTCGCCGACCTTCAATCCCTCCACGACTTCGATGGTGTTCACCGAACTGCGGCCGAATTTTACCACGACCCGGGAAGCGCCCTTTCCGTCTCCATCAATCTTGAACAAACTGACTTGGCTATTGGGCTGCCCAAACACGGGACGTCCCACGTAAACCACGTCGGCCAGGCGCTCGATTTCGATGGTGCCATCCACGCTCAGATCCGGAACCGCTCCCGGAGGCAGGGCGCCGTCCAGTTTGCAGTCGACCGTACGGGTGCCGTTTACGATGGAAGCGTCGATGCGGGTCACATGACCCGCCACTACACCGTTTCGCGTGTCCACTTCGGCCTTCTGTCCCAACGTTACGTCCTTTGCCTGGGTCTCGGCGATCTGCAACCGGGCCATCAGTTTCCAGGGTTGCGCCACCTTCGCGAGAACGTCTCCGGGCTTCACCCGCTGGCCCACCTGCAAAGTCATCTCCTGCATCCGGCCCTTGATTCCCGCGCGGATGGTGAGCTCGCCCACCTGCTTCTTCTTGAGTAAATACGTAGCGCGCAGCTTTTCGATCTGAACTCTTTGGGAATCGAGCTGGGCATCGACGGATTCCTTCATGATGTCGAGCTTCTGCTTCTCCATCTGATATTTGCTGGCGGATTGTTCCCACTTGGCGACCGACAGTTTCACGTTGAGATCGGATTCGAGCTGCATCTTGCCCAACTGCTCTTCCTTCTCCTTGGTGAGCTCCGCCTGCTTCAGATCCCCCAGCGCGGTGGCGACGGTCGACTGTTGATCGAACGTCTGGCTCTGCAGCCTCACTTTGAGATCGGCGAAGTTCGCTTCGGCCTGCTTGGTTTGCCACTCATAGTCCACCGCGTCGGCTTCCATTTGTGGATTCATCAGCACCAGCAAAACGGTCTCCGGGTTCACATTGTCGCCGGATTGGCATTGGATCTTGCTGACCTGGCTATCGAACTCCGCTTGGATCCAGAGAATATCTTCCGGTATCAGCGTGCCCAAGCCGCGCACCTCTCTCACCATAGGCCCACGCTTCACCGTATCCGGCCACAGGGTGGAGAATTCCACGGCAGGGGCGG
>Ga0209415_10011402_pt1 | contig 14973 bp, 12 predicted proteins | sample PeaSoiSIISIP2007_FD_187696 | JGI IMG/M metagenome (GOLD analysis project Ga0209415, IMG submission 187696) | Peat soil microbial communities from Weissenstadt, Germany - SII-SIP-2007 (SPAdes) (version 2) | ecosystem: Environmental > Terrestrial > Soil > Wetlands > Peat | place: Germany...
CCGCCGCCGATCATGCCGACGCCGAGCAGCATCATCGCCCAGGTCGCCGGTTCGGGAACAGACAGGGTGAAGACCACCGGGTTGCTGTAGATGCCGCCCGGGTCGTTGTTGGTCGCCGGGAGCCAGTCGCCAGGGCGTCCGGTGTAATTGCCGTTGAAGACGTTGTAATCCTGGCCGCCAGCGGCAAAGCCGATATCGCCCCAATCGAGATAGGGGGCAGTCGGATAGATCAGGTTATCGTTTCCGGCGAACCCACCAACGCCAGGGGTAATTCCGGGACCAGGGAAGTCCGGCGTGTCTTGGGTGGGGAGCAGTGAAACCGCCTGGCCGTTCAGCGTGCCGGAGAAGGTGGCGATCGCGTCGCCCACCGTGACGCAAGTTCCGCAGGGCCACGGGTTGTTGTAACCCGTCACGCCGGTCGTCAGCGTGCCGCTCCCGGTGTATCCGCTGCCGGAAATGGTCCAGCCGTAGGTCGCCGCGCCTGCCTGGCTGACACCCAACGCGACCATCGCCGCGGCGGCGATCGCCATTGTCCGAGTGAGTCTCATCCCCAGCCTCCGTTCCGTCAGCCCGAACCCGCGCCAGGCGGTAAGCATAACAGTGTTCGATTTCTAGCGGTTCGATCCAAGGGACTCAAACCGACTCGCCTCGGAAGGGAGTGAAATCTCCGTGACGACGCCGAGCGCCCAAACAACGAAACGCCGCCGACCAAGCGGCCGGCGGCGCTCGAAAGAGCCAGAGAGAGGTCGCCAGGTCAGGCCGCGGTAAGCGCCGTGGCGTCCTTGCGACGGCTCACCCGCAGACCGCCGCCGATCATGCCGACGCCGAGCAGCATCATCGCCCAGGTCCCCGGTTCGGGGACGCCCCCGGCGCCGAAATGGATGTCGAAGATTGCCTGCTGGCTGGGACCCCAAGCTTCGCCCTGCAAATTGACCTCGAAGCTGTGGGGGGTCCAGGAGGCGATCGCCCCGCCATCGCCGTTGGCGTTGGAGGCGCCATCCAGCGTCAGCCCCGTAATGGTCGGTCCGCCGCTCTCGTCGACGAACTTCAGGCCGTTGAAGGTGGCCGACAGCCAATCCACGCCGCCCGAGTCCGCCGTGACGATGAGCTGGTTCCCGGTTACCTGGTAGGTTTCGACGTAGATCGCGCCGCCGCCCGGGGCCGTGAACGTTCCGAGGTCGTCATACACACTGCCATCGGTCGGATAGATGTAATAGGCGTGGATGGTATCACCGGCGAGGGTGGCGGCGTTCGCGGTCCCGGCCGCGCTCACGCACCCCAAGGCCATAGCGGTGACGGCGGAAGCGATACCCACGATCTTCATTTCAGCACCCCTCTTGCGGTCTGCGCCCCGGTAACGGCGATCCGGGCCAAAGCTTCTGGTACGCAAAGCTACGTCGAAGGCGGCGACAGCGTCGTGGCTGCCTTCAGTCCCAACTTGGTTAATTTCCGTTAACACATCCGCCGGCGCGGGAGAACGATGTTCGCGCGCCAGGGGAATGGCGCCCGGCCCTGCCTACGCTGGGGGCAGGTTTGGCCGGCGCCAAGTCGCGTGAGCGGCATCCAGAGGGCCGGGCGGGGCAACCACTGTCTAAAAACGGGGTGACGAACCGGGGAAGCCAGCCGACCGCCCAACGACCGATCGCCGCCGACTAGGCGCTCGAGCTTCCGGAAGATCGCTGGGTCAGGCCGCGGTAAGCGCCGTGGCGTCCTTGCGGCGGCTCACCCGCAGACCGCCGCCGATCATGCCGACGCCGAGCAGCATCATCGCCCAGGTCACCGGTTCGGGGACCGCCGTCAGCGTGAACGATATTGGGTTGATTGGATCGGGTGCTTCCAGACCACTCGTGAACGGAGCACCTGGTCCAATTTCACAGTAGCCCGCAAAGCCGCAGGAATAGGTGTCAGCCAGGTTCGCGTCGGAGTCGGAGTAGAAATTGTAGACGGCGCCGGTCGCCACCGTGAAGGCGAGACCTGGGAAGTCGAGGCTCGGCGTGCCGGTGAACACCTCGTTGTCACTGCCCGCATAGACGCTCGGCCCGGTGATGGTCTGCCCCGCCCAAGCGCCGGTGATGTTGGTGACGCTATAGACGCCGCCGCCGTCCGGCGTCGCAACGATGAGGCCGCTGCCGGTATCGTGGTCGCCGTTTTGTCCGGCCGCGGTCCATTTGAATTCCGCCGCGTTGGCGGCCATGCCGCCCGCCAGGGCAAAGCCGAGCGCCACCGCGCCGCCAAGGGCGAATTGCCTGAGGTCCATCGAGCGCTCCCACCAGCCGCTGGCCGCACTCATCCCACCCTGAATGCGCCAACGTTATCGTTAACGCCTCGCTCGCCGGCGCGGAAGCGGATTCGCCTGCCAGGGGAGACCGCGTGACCGGCCGCCCAAAAACCAAGCGCGGCCGACCGGCGGCTTGCGGGCGACAGGCGTCCCGAGGCCTTGACGACGATTCACCGGCGTGCGTGCTGAGGTCGCTGCGCTCGCGCGGCCGCGCCCTGGCGCCGGTCTTTGACATCGTGAGGTTGCTAGAAAATCTGGGCCAGCGCGCCGGCCCGAACAGGCGTCGCCAAATTTCGGGCGCCGTAGTTATCGGTCGTTTGCGGTTTCACGTGAAACATTGCGCCGCGCCACACCTTTAGAAATGCTTTGAGTTTGGAGGCCTGGCCGAGAATCGAACTCGGGTGCGCGGATTTGCAGTCCGCTGCGTCACCACTCCGCCACCAGGCCGCCGGAAGAACGCGGTGAGCTATCAGAAGGCCCCGCGGCCGGCAAGGAATTGGCTCTGCGCATAGGCATGGGGGCGTTGCCTGGGACTTAAGGCGCCCTATAAGCGGCGCAGATTCCTTTAGGCCAGCGGCGCGTCCCTTCATGAGCACCCCCTTCGCGGCCCAGCGGGCGACCATGGTCGAGAGCCAGGTGCGGGTCGCCGACGTGACCGACTATGCGATCCAGGACGCCATGCGCCTGGTCCCGCGCGAGACGCTGCTGGCGCCGGACCGGGCTTACCTTGCCTACGCCGACGTAGAGCTGGAATACGCGCCGGGCCGCTGGCTGCTGAAGCCGCGCGATGTGGCCAAGCTGCTGCAGGCGCTGCGGCCCCAGGCCGGCGAGCGGGCGCTGGCGATCGCCGCGCCCTACGCCGCCGCGGTGATGGCGGCGATGGGGCTGGAGGTCTACCAGCTCGACGCCAAAGCGGGCGAGCTGACGTTCGGCGACGGCGTTCAGGGCGCGGTGGTCCCGAGCGGCGGCTACGACGTGGTGGTCTGCGAGGGCGCGGTCGGCAACGCGCCGCCAGCGACCTGGCTCCAGGTGTTGGCGCTGGGCGGGCGGCTGGGGGTGGTGGTGCGCACGGGGCCGATCGGGCGCGCCGAGCTCTACCTGCGCTCGGAGCACGACATCGGCCGCCGCGACCTGTTCGACTGCGCCCCGCCGATCATGGCCGGCTTCGAGCCGCAGGCGGCGTTCACGTTCTAGGGCCCGGCTGGCCGGCGGGTGGCCCGCGGCGCCGTAAGAAGTCGAACCGCGGAGATCGCGGAGATGCGCGGAGCGAGGCCAGTCCCTCTCATAGGCCGAAGGCCAATCGGCCGGCGCAGCCCAACATTCTTTCGCCGACCACGCAGCGGCCGTCGACCGTCCACGGCGCCCCTCCGCGTATCTCCGCGGTCTCCGCGGTTATCCCTTTACCTGCGCTCCGCGCACGACGTCGTTTCGAGCCGCAGGCGGCGTTCACGTTCTGAGGGGCGCTGGGCAGCGTCCGACGCCGGCGCCGTCAGGCACTTGGAGGACTGCGGCGGCGAACGAGTTGCAGGACCACGACGACGACGATGGCGCCCGCCAGCCCCGCCGTGATCCACTGGTCCGGCTTCCCGGTGAGAGCTAGATAGAGCGCCCCAATCAAGGCGAGCGCGGCAAGAACGCCGCCGCCGAGCAAGCCCCATCTCCACCAAGGCCAATTCGGTTGCATGCCCCAATCATAGCGCGCCGACCGACGGGTGCGCCATGCTTGTCGACGGCGGCGGATGTCACACTGAGACGCTGCCGACGCCGCCACGACATGACCAAAATGACATGACGAAAGCTTAAGTGGGCTCGCCGCGGCGGTGCGTCCTATAGCCTTCATCGCCACACCCCAAAGGCGTGGGCAAACGGGGACGGAAGATGCGCGCGTATCGTCGGGCGGCTGCGGCCGGGTGCATCGCCGTGCTTGCGGGGGCTTCTTTCGGGGGCGCGGCGGCGGCCGAGACCCTGGGCGACGCCATCGCGCTGGCCTACCAGACCAATCCGACGCTGCAGGCCGAACGCGCGACGCTGCGGGCCACCGACGAGGAGTACGTCCAGGCCGAGGCGGGGCTGCGGCCCACGCTGGGGGCCAGCGCGTCCTACACCTACCAGGACGCCAACGTCAGCCAGACCGGCTCGCCGGACATCAAGGTCAGCGGCGGCGGCGAGACCGGGGGGCTGCAGATCAGCCAGCCGCTCTATACCGGCGGGCGCGCCTCGGCGCAGATCGACGCGGCGCACGCCGACATCCTGGCCGAGCGCGAGAACCTGCGGCGCACCGAGGAGAGCGTGCTGCAGAGCGTGATCGGCGCCTATGTCGACGTGCGGCGCGACCAGCAGCAGCTGGCGATCTCGCAGGACAATGTGACCGTGCTGGCGCGCCAGCTGGACGAGACCAGCGCGCGGTTCGACGCCGGCCAGCTGACCCGCACCGACGTGGCGCAAAGCCAGGCGCGGCTGGCGCTGGCCCGCTCGCAGCTGGCGACGGCGCAGTCGACCCTAGCGGTGGCGCGCGCGGCCTACGCGGCGGTGGTGGGGCAGAACCCGGGCGAGCTGGCGCCGGAGCCGCCGATCGCGCCGCTGCTGCCGCCGAGCGTCGACGCCGCCTTCGACGCCGCCGAGCAGGGCAACCCGCAACTGCGCCAGGCCGACGAGGCCGAACAGGCCAGCGCCGCGCGGCTGGCCGAGGCCAAAGCGGCGCTGCGGCCGACCGTCTCCCTGACCGGCCAGTACGGCTACGTCAGCCAGCAGCAGGGGGTCTCGGCCGGCGGCGGCTTCAACAGCTCGGTCGGCCTGGTCGAATCACAGCTGGGCGGCAGCGTGACCGCGACGGTGAATGTGCCGATCTTCAACGGCGGCGGTTACGCCTCGCAGATCCGCCAGGCCGCCGAGCGGGACAACGTCGCGCGGATCGGCGTCGAGGGCGCCCGGCGCGAGGTGCTGCAGGCGGTCTCCCAGGCCTGGAACCAGCTGCTGGGCGCCAGGGCCAGCCTCGCCGCCGATGAGGAGCAGGTGAAGTCCGACACCGTGGCGTTCGAGGGCGTGCGCGAAGAGCAGAAGGTCGGCCTGCGCACCATCCTGGATGTGCTGAACGCCCAGCAGGAGCTGGAAACCTCACAACTTCAACTGGTTGGCGCGCGGCACGACGAGTATGTCGCGGCCGCGGCGGTGCTGGCGGCGACCGGGGCGCTAGAGGCCAGGGCGCTGGTCCCCGACCAGCCGCGCTACGATCCGGACGCCAACTACGCCAAGGTCCGCCATGCCGGCGCCGTGCCGTGGGAGGGGGCGGTGCACGCGCTGGACCACCTCGGCGCGCCGGCGCCGACGCCCGCGCCGCCACCGTCCGCCCCCGGAGAAGTGGTCAAGACTGCGACCCCTTGAAGCTGCGTCAAAACGGCGAAATTGCAGGATCGACTCTTCGCGCGTAGCCTTGCCTCGCAAAGAGATTCTCCGCAGGGTCAAACGATGTCGGAACAAGCCGCCCCGGAACCAACGATGGAGGAGATCCTCGCCTCCATCCGGCGCATCATCTCCGAAGATGACGCCCCCGCCGCCGAGGCCGAAGCCGAGGCCGCGCCGGAGCCGGTCGCGCTTGCGGCCGTGCCGGAGCCTGAGCCCGAGCCGGAACCCGTCGTCGAACCCGAGCCGGTCGTCGAGGACGTGCTCGAGCTGACCCAGCGGGTCGAGCCGGCCGAGACGGTCGGCGACCTCGACGTCTACGCCAAGCCAGAACCGGAGCCGCCGCCCGTGCCAGAGCCGACCCCGCAAGTGGTCGCCGTCGCCGCCGGCGACGACGACGATGAACTGGTGGGCGAATCCACCGCCTTCGCCGCCGCCAGCGCCTTCGGCAACCTCACCGCCTCGATCCCCCTGCCGGCCGTTGGGCGCACGCTCGAGGACCTCACCCGCGAGCTGCTGCGTCCGCTGCTGAAGGCCTGGCTCGACGAGAACCTGCCGCGCATCGTCGAGGCCAAAGTGGCCGAGGAAGTCGAGCGCATCTCGCGCACCCGAGTACGCTGACCTAGCTCCGCGAGTTTCTCGCCGAGCTAGCTGGAGCCGCGGTCGGGCGCGCCTGACCGCGTTCTGTCCCTCGCTTGACAGCGGGGGGCCCCCTATAGTCTGCGGCTCGCCATGCTCGAAAAGACCTTCGATCCCCAGTCCGTTGAATCGCGCCTCTACGCCAAGTGGGAGGCGTCGGGCGTGTTTGCGCCCAAGGACGATCCCGACGCGCAGCCCTATTCGATCGTCATCCCGCCGCCGAACGTCACCGGCTCGCTGCACATCGGCCATGCGCTGAACAACACGCTGCAGGACGTGCTGGTGCGTTACCAGCGGATGCGGGGCCGTGCGGCGCTGTGGCTGCCCGGCACCGACCACGCCGGCATCGCCACCCAGATGGTGGTCGAGCGCCAGCTGGCCGAGAGCGGCGCCAACATCAGTCGGCGCGACATGGGCCGCGAGGCCTTCGTCGAGAAGGTGTGGGAGTGGAAGGCGAAGTCCGGCGGCACGATCGTGCGCCAGCTGCGCCGGCTGGGCGCCTCCTGCGACTGGTCGCGCGAGCGCTTCACCCTCGACGACGGCCTGTCGGCGGCGGTGCGCAAGGTGTTCGTCACCCTGCACAAGCAGGGGCTGATCTACCGCGACAAGCGGCTGGTGAACTGGCACCCGGAACTGCAGACCGCGATCTCCGACCTCGAGGTCGCCAACGTCGAGGTCAGCGGCCAGATGTGGCGCTTCCGCTACCCGATCGAGGGCGAGAGCGGGCGCTTCATCGTCGTCGCCACCACCCGGCCGGAGACCATGCTGGGCGACACCGCCGTCGCCGTGCATCCGGACGACGAGCGCTACCACGACCTGGTCGGCAAGCAGGTGCGCCTGCCGCTGGTCGGCCGGCTGATCCCGATCGTCGCCGATGACTATGCCGACCCCGAGAAGGGCACGGGCGCGGTCAAGATCACCCCGGCGCACGATTTCAACGACTTCCGGGTCGGCCAGCGCCATGGCCTCGAGGCGATCAATGTCTTCACCCCCGACGCCAAGCTGAACGAGAACGCGCCCGAGCCCTACCGCGGCCTCGACCGCTTCGCCGCCCGTGGGCGCATCGTCGCCGACATGGAGGCGCTCGGCCTGCTCGACGGCGTCGACCCGAACCGGATGATGGTCCCCTACGACGAGAAGTCGAAGCTGGTGGTGATCGAGCCCTACCTCACCGACCAGTGGTGGGTCGACGCCAAGACCCTGGCCGTGCCGGCGATCCGCGCGGTGGAAGACGGGCGCACCGTGTTCGAGCCGAAGACCTGGGAGCGCACCTACTTCGAGTGGATGCGCAACATCGAGCCCTGGTGCGTCTCGCGCCAGCTGTGGTGGGGCCACCGCATTCCCGCCTGGTACGGCCCCGATGGCGCGATCTTCGTCGAGGAAACGGATGAGGCGGCGCTCGCGGCCGCGCACGCCCACTATGGCCGCGCCGAGCTGCTGACCCAGGACGAGGACGTGCTCGACACCTGGTTCTCGTCCGGGCTGTGGCCGTTCTCGACGCTGGGCTGGCCGGAGAAGACCAAGGACCTGGCCCGGTTCTATCCGACCGGCGACCTGGTCACGAGCTTCGACATCATCTTCTTCTGGGTCGCCCGAATGATGATGCTGGGCCTGCACTTCATGGGCGAGGTCCCGTTCCGCCGCGTGGTGATCAACGCCCTGATCCGCGACGAGCAGGGGCAGAAGATGTCCAAGACCAAGGGCAATGTGGTCGACCCCTTGGAGCTGATCGACGACTACGGCGCCGACGCGCTGCGCTTCACCGTCGTCGCCTTGTCGGGCCAGGTGCGGGATATCCGCCTCTCGCGACAGCGCATTGAAGGTTATCGCAATTTCGGCACCAAGCTGTGGAACGCCGCCCGGTTCTGCCAGATAAACGGCTGCGAGCGCGTCGACGGGTTCGATCCGGCTGGCGTGCGCCACGTGCAGAACCGCTGGATCCGCGGCGAGGCGCTGAAGACCGCCTGCGCCGTCACCGCGGCGCTGGAGGCGGCGCAGATGGAAGAGGCCGCCGGCCAGCTCTACCGCTTCATCTGGAACGTGTTCTGCGACTGGCATCTGGAGCTCGCCAAGCCGCTGCTGGCGGCCGGCGGCGAGGCGGCGACAGAGACCCGCGCCATGACCGCCTGGACGCTGGATGTGATCCTGAAACTGCTGCACCCGATCATGCCGTTCATGACCGAGGAGCTGTGGGAGAAGACCGCGGAAGCTGGCCCGCCGCGCGAGACGATGCTGATCACCGCGCCCTGGCCGGCGCTGCCGGACAGCTACGCCGACGACGCGGCCGCCGCGGAGATGGCGCTGGTGCTGGCCGTGATCGGCGAGGGCCGCTCGGTGCGATCGGAGCTCAATGTGCCGGTTGCGGCCAAACCGCCGTTGTTGGTCACCGAGGCCGGGCCGCGGGAACGCCGCATCCTCGGCGAGAATGCGGAGGCGATCCGCCAGATGCTGCGCGTCGGCGAGATCCGCTTCGACGACGCTGAGGCCGGCGCGGTGCCGTTCCGGGCCGAGGGCGCCTCGTTCTCGCTGCCAGTCGCCGAGTTCATCGACCTCGCGGCCGAGAAGGCGCGGCTGGCCAAGGAAGTCGCGGTCCTGGCCGGCGACATCGACCGCACCGCCAAGAAGCTCGCCAACCCCGACTTCGTCACCCGCGCGCCGGAAGACGTGGTGGAAGAGAACCGCGAACGCCTCGCCGAGGCCGAAGCCGCCAAGAGTCGCCTGGATACGGCGCTGAGACGGCTCGAAGCCGTCGGCTAGGGCGACGTCGCGCGCGCCTGGCCAGGGTTTGCATCGCGTCGTACCTTATGCTTGTTCACCCACCCAGAACGGGCGCCAGGAACCGCGCCCCATCGAGGAAAAGACGGTCCCCATGAGTGATTCCGCGCAGGCGAGTGAAGCCGCGGCCCCGGCCGGCGTTGGCGAACCTTGGCCGGCGATGTCGATCGCAGAGGCCAACCGCATCATCACCGCGCCCGGCATGCCGTGCGAGATGGAGGAGCTGGTGATCCGCGGCGTGCCGACCCGGGTGTGGAAGAACCTGCCGCCGTCGCTGCGATCGGTCGCTGAGATGGGCCGCGCGCATGGCGATAAGATCTTCCTGGTCCACGAGGACGAGCGGGTCAGCTACGAGGCCTTTTTCCGCGCGGCGGCGGCGTTGGCGCTGGAACTGGCGGACGTGGGCGTCGTCAAGGGCGACCGGGTTGCGATCATCATGCGCAACCTGCCCGAATGGCCGGTCGCCTTCTACGCCGCCGCCGCGCTGGGCGCGATCGTGACGCCGCTGAACGCCTGGTGGACCGGCCCCGAGCTCGAGTACGGCCTGGTCGACAGCGGTTCCAAGGTCGCCGTCGTCGACAACGAGCGGCTGGAACGGATCAACGAGCATCTGGAGCATTGCCCGGACCTGAAGCGGATCTACGTCGCCCGATCGCGCGAGGAGATCGCCAACCCGCTGATCGGCAAGCTGGAAGACGTGCTGGGCGAGCCCGCGGCCTGGAAGGACCTGCCTGACCGCGCCTTGCCGCCGGCGGAGATTCACCCCGAGGACGACGCCACCATCTTCTATACCTCCGGCACCACCGGCAAGCCGAAGGGCGCGCTGGCCACCCAGCGCAACATCAACTCCAACATCATGGCCGCCGCCAGCGCCGGGCAACGCACGTTCCTGCGCCGCGGCGAGACCCCGCCGGCGCCAGACCCCGGCGCGCCGCAGCGCTCGACCTTGCTCTCGGTGCCGTTCTTCCACGCCACCGGCAGTGTCGCGATTCTGAACCCGACCTGCTTCGCCGGCGGCAAGCTGGTGATGATGCGCCGCTGGGACCCGGTGCGGGCGTTCGAGCTGATCGAGCGGGAGAAGATCCAGTCGGCCGGCGGGGTGCCGACCATCGCCTGGCAGTTGATCGAGCACCCGCTGCGCAAGAACTACGACCTGTCGTCGCTGGAGAGCGTCGCCTACGGCGGCGCGCCATCGGCGCCCGAGCTGGTGCGCAAGATCAGGGAGACCTTTCCCAAGTCCGCCGCCGGCAACGGCTGGGGCATGACCGAGACCTCCGCCACGGCCACCAGCAACGGCGCGGAAGACTACGAGCACCGCCCCGACAGCTGCGGTCCCCCGGTGCCGGTCACCGACCTCAAGATCATGACCGTCGAGGGCGACCGCGAGCTGCCGATCGGCGAGGTCGGCGAGCTGTGGTGCAAGGGCCCGCAGGTGGTGAAGGGCTATTGGAACAAGCCCGAGGCCACCGCCGAGACATTCCACGAAGGCTGGGTGAAGACCGGCGACCTGGCGCGGCTGGACGAGGAAGGCTTCTGCTTCATCATCGACCGCGCCAAGGACATGCTGATCCGCGGCGGCGAGAACATCTACTGCATCGAGGTGGAGAACGTCCTCTATGACCATCCGGCGGTGATGGACGCGGCGCTGGTGGGCATCCCGCACAAGACTCTGGGCGAGGAGCCGGGCGCCGTCGTCACCCTGAAACCGGGCGCCGAGGCCACAGAGCGCGAACTGCGCGCATTCGTCGCCGAGCGCCTGGCGGCTTTCAAGGTGCCGGTGAAGATCCTGTTCTGGCATGAGACCCTGCCGCGCAACGCCAACGGCAAGATCCTGAAGAACGAGCTGAAGAAGCTGTTCGCACCCGAGGGGGCGGCATGACCGTTGGCCGGATCGCGCCCTTCGTTGTCGCCGCTCTACTCGCTCCCGTCCTCGCGAGCGCCGCGCCGAAGGCGGACCAGTATTATTCCAAGACCTACAACGATTGCATGAGCACCGCGATGGCGACCATGCAGACGCGCGATTGTATTCACGATGAGTACGACGCCTGGGATAAGTCGCTGAACCAGGCTTACCAGGCGTTGATCGCGAGTCGCGGCGCGCCCGAGAAAGTCCAACTGCGCGATGACGAGCGGGCATGGCTGCGGCGCACCAAGGCCAAGTGCGATCACGCCGGCGACGACGAGGCTGGAGGCAGCCTGCAGTTCGTCGAGATCGACCAGTGCAACCTCGATCAGACCGTCCTGCGCACGGTCTACCTGCGCGGCCTCCACTAGCCCGAAGCCCGGCCACCGCGCCCTTACGGCACGCACCGTTTTGAGCTAGACTGTCGAAACTGAACCAGCCGCGAGGAGGCCGGTGATGGTGCTGGATCGGCGCGTGGCGCGATGGACCCTAGCGGCCTCGACGGCTTTGCTGATCGCGCTCTCGCTCGGACCGGCGGCGTCCGCAGCCAGACGGTGCGGCGGTCCCAACCACTTGGCCTGCGGTCCCGCCGCCTATTGTCATGTGGGTGGCCTGGCCTGCCGCTCCAGAGACGGGGTCGGCGTCTGCCAGGCGCGGCCGCGCATCTGCCCGGACATCTGGATCGGCGTCTGTGGCTGCGATGGACGCACCTACGCCAACACCTGCCAGGCGGAGCGCGCCGGCGCCAGTGTCGCCCACCCCGGCAAATGCGGGGCGCCGAAACCCTAGCGAGGAACGAAGAGGAACACCGCCATGCGGAGTAGGCCTATCTTGATCCGGATCCTCCTCGCCGTCGTCGCGGGGCTGGCCCTGTTCGCCGCTGGCGCAGCCGCCCAGGCGGCGCCGCGCTGCGACGGCCCACGTCATATCCGGTGCGACGCGGGCTTTTACTGCCAGAAAGCCACGGGCGTCTGCCAGCGGCCGGGCGCCTGGGGCGTCTGCGCTCGCAAGCCGCGGTTCTGCGATTTCATCGAGGATCCTGTGTGCGGCTGCAACGGCAAGACCTACACCAACGCCTGCACCGCGTCGGAAAACGGCGTGAACATCGCTCGCACCGGCGCCTGCAACCGGATCGTCAGGCGGCCGCTTGGTGTCCCGATTCACCCGCGCCCCGCCTGACGGGACGAGCAGGCCGCTAGCTGCGTCCGCTGGGACGCCAGACGCCGTCGGGATCCTGGCAGACCTCGAACGCGTGCGCGGCGTCGTCGTAGTACTCGCTGACCCAGTGGCAAGCGCCGCCGTGCGCTTCGATGCGCGGCGGGTAGGGTTGGCACTGCACCGAAGCGGCGCCGCCTGCGTGGCCGATCACGGCCCCGGCGGTCCCGCCGATCACCGCGCCCGCCGCGCGGTTGTGACGCCCGGCGATCGCCGAGCCGAAGATGCCGCCAAACAGCGCCCCCAGGAAGGTTCCGCGATGCGCCGCCCCAGCGCGTTCCTGGTGGCAGACGTCGCCGTTCCAGGCGGCGTCGGGCGGTTGCGCGGCTGCCGGCAGGGACGAGGCGATCAAGTTCACGGCGAGCGCTGCGGCGCAGATGAGGGCGGACTTCATGAGAGGGCTTTCGGACCGAATGACACTTGACCCGCCGCGGCTTCTTCCAGATGCCGCTGGTCATGCGGCCAAGGCGTCAGACCAGAGAGACCGCGGGTCCCAATCCTGAAACGCGCGAACTCGTGATCGGTAGCGTCGGCGCCCAAGGCGAGGGTGTCGCTGGCGGCGGCGTGGCGTCTGGGCCGGTGTTCGTGCCGCGCGCGTTGGCCGGAGAGCGGGTGCTGGCCGCCGTCGCCGCCGATCGCGCCGAACTGATCGAGGTGCTGACGCCCAGCGCCGACCGTGTCACGCCACCTTGTCCCCACTTCGGCGACTGCGGCGGCTGCGCGCTGCAGCACTGGCGCCGCGAGCCTTACCTCGCCTGGAAGGCCGAGCAGATCCGCCTGGCGCTCGGTCGCGAACGGATCGAGACGCTGATCCTGCCGCCGTTTTCCGCCCAGCCAGGCTCGCGCCGACGCCTGGCGCTGCATGCGCGGCAGGTTCCGGGCGGCGCGCTGATCGGCTTCAAGGCGCGCCGCTCCTGGCGGCTGGCCCCGATCGAGGTCTGTACGATCGCCGAGCCTTCGCTGGTCGCCGCCTTCCCCGCCTTCAGGCTGCTCGCCGCGCCGCTGTTCGAGCAGCCGAAGTCCGCGCCGACGCTACACGTCACGGCCACCGACACCGGGATCGACGTCGACATCACCGGCGTCGAGCGCCGAACAGGCGCGCTCTCGGCCAACGCCCGCAGCCGTATCGCCGAGGCGGCCGCCGCCGCCGACTTCGCCCGCGTCACCCTCGCCGGCGAGGTGCTGTACCAGGCGCGCGCGCCGATGGTCCGGGTGGGCCGCGCCAGCGTCGCTCTGCCGGCAGGCGGCTTTCTGCAAGCCGTCACCGCGGCTGAGGGCGCGATGGCCGCGTTCGTCAGCGAAGCGCTGGCGGGCGCCCGGTCCATCGCCGACCTGTACTGCGGCGTCGGCGCGTTCGCCCTGCGCCTGGCCGAGCACGCTGCGGTCTCCGCCTACGACGTCTCGGCGCCTGCCGTCGCCGCCCTGAACGCCGCGCGTGGCTCGACCCCGGGGCTGAAGGCGATCGCCGCCGAGGCCCGCGATCTGGCCCGCCGCCCGGTGCGGGCCGCCGAGTTCAAGCGCCTTGAAGCCGCCGTCATCGACCCACCGCGCGCCGGCGCAGCCGAGCAGCACCGCGAGCTTGCCCGGTCCGGCCTGGCCCGCATCGCCTCGGTGTCGTGCAATCCCGCCACCTTCGCCAGGGACGCCCGAATTCTGACCGACGCCGGTTTCACCTTGGCGCGCGTGCTGCCGGTGGATCAGTTCCTCTGGTCGCCCCATGTAGAGCTGGTTGGCGTGTTCGAGAGGAGCGGCGGTTGAGCGAGACGAAGCCTGAGCCTGCGTCGGCGGCTGAACCAAAGGCAGAGCCCGGCCGTCGCGCCTTCGCCTCCGACACCCGCGCCCATGCCGCCCGCGCCGCCGCCAAGGCGCTCTGGTGGGGCGCCGCCGGGGTCGCTGCCAGGGCCCTGGCGCGGCCCAGCGACGCCAAGCCGGCCCAGTTCGCGTCCACCGCCGAGGCGCCGCCCGCCGGTTTCGTCCGCCGCGCCTGGCTGTCCGCGTTCGAGAAGGACGCGGCCGACGTCGCCGCCGGGCTCTACCCGGCGATGGACGACCGTCCCGCCGATCCGCTCGCTGCGATCCGCCGCACCGCCGACTTCATCGCCGACGCCATGGCGGTCGAGGCGCGCCGCCGCCGCGGCGACCGCGCTGAGGTGCGGGCTGAGGCGCCGCCGACCTATCCGGCCTACTATCGCCAGAACTTCCACTTCCAGAGCGGCGGCTGGTTCACCGCCGAGAGCGCGGGTCGCTACGAGGCTCAGGTGGAGGCCTTGTTCGCCGGCACCGCCGGGGCGATGCGCCGCCGGGCGCTCTCGCTGCTGGCCCGGGCCTGGAAGACCCGCGACCACCGCGGCCTCGCCGTGCTGGACCTCGCCTGCGGCGCCGGCGGCTTCCTCGGCGACCTCGGCTCGGCGTTCCCGCGCGCCCGGCTGCTCGGCCTCGACCTCTCGCCGGCCTACCTCGCCCAGGCCAGAGCCGTCGCACCCGGCGCCGCCTTCGTCCAGGGCAAGGCCGAGCAGCTGCCGCTCGCCGACGCCAGCCTGGATGCGCTGACCTGCGTCTACCTGTTCCACGAACTGCCGCCCAAGGTGCGCCCGGTGGTGGCCGCCGAGATCGCCCGGGTGCTGAAGCCCGGCGGTTACTTCGCGCTGGCCGACTCAATCCAGCCGGTCGACGAGCCGCGCCTCGGCCGTTTGCTGGAGGCGTTCCCGGCTTACTTCCACGAGCCGTACTTCGCCGGTTACGCGCAGACCGACCTCACCGAACT
>Ga0209415_10011403_pt1 | contig 14973 bp, 12 predicted proteins | sample PeaSoiSIISIP2007_FD_187696 | JGI IMG/M metagenome (GOLD analysis project Ga0209415, IMG submission 187696) | Peat soil microbial communities from Weissenstadt, Germany - SII-SIP-2007 (SPAdes) (version 2) | ecosystem: Environmental > Terrestrial > Soil > Wetlands > Peat | place: Germany...
CAGCCGACAGTACCAAGAGGAATCCGACAGCAAGCATCCGCCGCAACATGCCACGACCCTCCCCGGTCCGCCCGCTATTCAGACGAAGACGCGCTGACATAGATCAGCGAGCGCCCAAGCTGAAATGAAGTTTTTTTAATGTAGCCCCGGTAGGACGCCACTCATCCGACGACCGTCAGAAGACGCCGCTGACGAGGCGGCCGAACCAGCCTTGGCTCGCGGTCTCCGGGATGCTGCCGCCGGTGACCAGCGCATAGGCGTCGCCGTACCAGTGGCTGCCCGGATAATTGTAGCCGAGCACCGCCGCGTTCTCCTTGGCTTCCTTGTTGAGGCCGAGGGCGAGATCGCATTCGACGAGGCGCTCGAGCGCCTCCGGCACATGCGTCGTCGTCTGGTAATTGTCGACGACCCGCTTGAAGCGGTTCATCGCCGCCAGATACTCCTGGCGCCCCAGGTAATACCGGCCGATTTCCATTTCCTTGCCGGCCAGATGATCGCGGGTGAAGTCGAGCTTCAGCTTGGCGTCGCGCGCATATTTGCTGTCGGGAAAGCGGCGAACGATGTCGTCGAGCGCTTTGAGCGCCAGCTCGGTCAGCTTCTGGTCCCGGCCGACATCGACGATCTGCATGTAATAGCAAATCGCCTTCAGATAATAGGCATAGGCGACGTCTTTGTGGCCCGGATGCAGCTGGATGAAGCGATCGGCGGCGATGATCGCATCGTCGTATTTGCCGCCCTCGTAGAGCGAATAGACCTGCATCAGCTGGCTTTTCGTGGCCCACACCGAATAGGGATGCTGGCTTTCCACCTGATCGAAGGTCTTGGCCGCTTGGGCGTAGTTTTCGTCGACCAGGGCGTCCATCGCCTTGTTGTAGAGATCATCGACCGGCTTTTCGATGTACACGTCGTCCTTCGAGCCGCCGCAGGAGGCCAGCGCGATCGTCAACGCGATGGCGGCGACACGCCGCAGCGACGGCAACAGCAACGCACGCATCGGTGCTCTCAACCCCACCATAAACCCCGGGGAGCTTATAGCACGGATCGCTCCGACGGCGACAAACCGGCGACGCGGGGACAAAGCCCCCTTCGATCAGGCGCGTGCGACCCGCGGGGCGTCCCGCCAGGCGACGGGGCCGATGTCCGTGGCATCGACGATCGTCGTCTCGCACCAGGCCGCGTTGTCGGCAAACAGCGCCGTGACCAGCCGGCGAGTCAGCGCGTGACCCGACCGCAACCCGCGGAAATGCCCGATGATCGGTCCGCCGGCGAGATAAAGGTCGCCCAGGGCATCGACCAGCTTGTGGCGGACAAACTCGTCGGTAAAGCGCAGCCCTCCGTCGTTTAGCACCCGGTTGCCGCTGACCACGATGGCGTTGTCGAGCGAACCGCCGCGCGCCAATCCGGCCGCCTTGAGGCGCGGCCAATCGTCAAGCAGTCCGAAGGTGCGGGCCGGGGCAAGCTCGGCCTTGAAGGTCCCGGGCTCGAAATTGAGGGTTATGTCCTGGCGGCGGATCAACGGATTGTCGAAATCGATCTCAAAGCTCATCGAGAAGCCGTGCTCGGGCAGCAGGGCCGCCGTGGCGCCATTGGCGCTGACCCAAACCGGCTTCAGGACCTTGAAGGCGCGCCGGGCGGCGTCCTGCGGGACGGCCCCGGCGCGGTCGATCATCAACGCGAAAGGCGCCGCGCTGCCATCCATGATCGGCACCTCGGACCCGTCCACCTCGACCACCGCGTTGTCGATCTGGCTCCCGGCGAGCGCCGCCATCAGATGCTCGATCGTGCCGATCTGAATGCCCTCGCCATTGGACAGAACCGTCGACAACGCCGATTCAGCGGTGTTGGTCCAACTCGCGCGGATTTCGGCGCCGGCATCGGTCCGGCGAAAGAGGATCCCGGTGTCTGGCGGTGCCGGACGAAGCACCATCGCGACCGGCCGGCCGCTATGCAAACCAATGCCGCGGCAATGGCTGACGCCCCCCAACGTCTGCTGCAGTGCGATGCCCATTTCCCCCAACTACGACAGCGATCGAGATGCCGCGCTTCCCATGGGGACGCTAGCCCCCCGACGAAATCGCCTCAAATCAAACATTGTTACCGATTATTGCATGTCGACAGCCCCGCCGGCACAAGATGTGGCATGGCGAGGCTCGCAAACGGCAAACTTCAGCTTGTCGCGCGGTCGTGTCGGGTGGGCTTTGGCCGACCGGCCGCTGCTCAGTTCGCCTGTCGGCGCAAAAAGGCAGGGATGTCGAGCAGATCGTCTTCCTTGCTGATGCCCGCCCGCTCCTCCGGCTCGAGCGGTGCGAGCCGCGGCTGTGCCGCGCGCGATGGTGCGGCGGGCGGCCGCGGTGCGGGCGGCGGCACCGGGGGCCGCGCGCGGCCGACCCCCGTGACCCGCTCGATAAGGCTCGGCACCCGGCCCTTGGGTCGCGGCTGGGCATCGCCGCGTGGCATCGACCCGGCTGCCGCGGCGGCGGTTGGGACCTCCGTCGGTTGAACGACGGTGGACTGGACAATCGGTACCGGGCGGGCGAGGCCGGCATCGACCGGCCGGGGCGCGATAAAGGCGCCGCCCTTCACCGCCGCGCTTTCCGCCGCTTCGGCTGCGGGGGGGACGGGCTCGGCCGGGCTTTGCCCGCGTGCGTCGCCGCGCGGCGGCTCGGGCGGCCCCTCGTCCTCGGATTCGCCGTGAGCCGCCGGCCCGCTCGCCGCGTTCTGGGTCAGCATCGGTTGCGTGTAGCCGAAGCCCGATTCGCGCGAGCCGGGCTCGCCATCGGGGACGCGAGCCACCAGTCCCAGGCGTCCCTGCTGGTCCTGCGCGAGATCGGCCTCGATGCCCGTGGCGACGACCGAGATGCGCATCCTGCCGGCGAGTTTCTCGTCAAAGGTCGAGCCGAAGATGATGTTGGCGTCGGGGGCAACTTCCTCGCGGATCCGATTGGCCGCCTCATCGACCTCGAACAGCGTCATATCGGCGCCGCCGGTGATGTTGATGAGGACGCCGCGGGCGCCTTTCATCGAGACGTCTTCGAGGAGCGGGTTGTTGATCGCCGCTTCGGCGGCGTCGATCGCACGGCGGTCGCCATCGGCTTCTCCGGTCCCCATCATCGCCTTGCCCATCTCGCTCATGACCGTGCGGATATCGGCAAAGTCGAGGTTGATGAGGCCGGGCATCACCATCAGGTCGGTCACCCCGCGCACCCCGGAATGCAGCACATCGTCGGCCATCTTGAAGGCGTCGGCGAAAGTCGTGCGCTCGTTCGCGATGCGGAACAGATTCTGGTTCGGGATGATGATCAGCGTGTCGACGTATTTCTGCAGCTCCTCGATCCCGGATTCGGCGACGCGCATGCGGTGAACGCCCTCGAACTGAAACGGCTTGGTGACGACCCCGATCGTCAGAATGCCCGACTCGCGCGCGATGCGGGCGATGACCGGGGCCGCGCCGGTCCCGGTACCGCCGCCCATGCCCGCAGTAATGAACACCATGTTCGAGCCTTGCATCGATTCGAGCAGGTCGTCGGCAGCCTCTTCGGCGGCCGCCGCGCCAACATCGGGCCGCGCGCCGGCACCCAGGCCATGGGTCACCCCGACCCCGAGCTGGATCTTGCGCGGCGCCGTCGAAAGCTGCAGCGCCTGCGCGTCGGTGTTGCAGGCGATGAATTCGCACCCGACCAGGTTCGCGCGGATCATGTTGTTGACGGCATTCCCCCCGGCGCCGCCAACCCCGACGACGGTGATGCGGGGCTTCAGCTCCTGCTCGTCCTTCGGGATGCTGAGATTGATCATGCTTATCGTCCTCCACGCCTGGCGCGACTGGCTCGGTCCTTAAAAGGTCGGCTCCCCCAGGGGCCTTTAATGTCCCGATCGCCGCCCACCGGCGCGAGAGCAGCCCGGGTTCGGATTGCGTCCCCCTGATGTCGCAACCTGATAGTAACCGTTTTGCCGCAAACCAGGTACCCGCGGCCAAGGAAAAATCCAAGAAAACTCAAAAATTCTCGCGCAGCCATTGCCCGACCCGACCGAACATCCCGTGCGGCGCACTACGCGGCGGATGCGGCGATTCGGCGCGTTCGGACATGGCGAAAAGGAGGAGCCCCGAAGCGGTCGAAAATGCCGGGCCGTGGGTGGCTTCAGCGAGGCCCTTGATGCGCGTCGGCCGGCCGATTCTGACCTGCTTGTCGAGAATAAGCCCGGCGAGCTCGCGCACCCCGTGCAGCTGGCAGGCGCCGCCGGTCAGGACGACGCGCCGTCCGGCGATCTTGTCGCAGCCGCTCGCCTCCAGTCGTTGGTGCACCAGCTCGAAGGTCTCCTCGACGCGCGGGGCGATGATGCTGACGAGCAGCGATTTGGGCACATGGTTGACGTGGCCGTCCTCGTCTTCGCCGATCTGCGGAACCGCGATCATTTCCCGCTCGTCGAGGGTCGAGGAAATGGCGCTGCCGAACAGCGCCTTCATCCGCTCGGCGTGGGCAAGCGGGGTGGCGAGCCCGCGGGCTATGTCGTTGGTGACGTGGAGGCCGCCGACCGGCACCGCGTCGGCGAACACAAGATTGCCGCCGAAAAAAACGCCGATCGTCGTTGTGCCGCCGCCCATGTCGATGACCGTGACGCCGAGATCCATCTCGTCGTCGACGAGGCAGGCGAGGCCGGCGGCGTAGGGGCTGACGACCAGCGCCTCGACTTCGAGATGCGAGCGCCCGATCGCGGCGGTGTGGTTGCGCACGCTCGCGGCGGCGGCGGTCACGACATGCATGTTGACGCCGAGCCGCTCGCCGACCATGCCGCGCGGGTCGAGGATGCCGCGGCTGTCGTCGATCGAGAAGCCGACCGGGATCGAGTGGATCACCTGCCGATCGGGGGCTTCCCGCGTGACGTAGCCGCGTTCGAGGACCTGACGCATGTCGCGGTCGGTGATCTCGTGCCGCCCGACGCCGATCTCCGCCTTGACGATGCGCGAGGCGGTATAACCGCCCGACAGGTTGACGACGGCGCGTCCGATCGTCTCGCCGGCCATTTCCTCGGCCGCGTGCACGGCGTTGCGGATCGAATCCGCCGCGGCATCGAGATCGATGATCGTGGCGCTCTTCATCCCGCGCGCGATCTGATGGCCGATCCCGAGGATGCGCGGCTGCTCTTCGACCCGCGCGATGAAGCAGCAGGTTTTTGTCGTACCGATGTCAATCGCCGCAATCATGCTGCCGCGCGGCCGCCCCGCCCCGTTGCGCTGACTTGGCCGCGGGGACGCCGCGCTGCCGTTGCTGCCGGGGTTGGCTTGCGGCGCGGCGCTCTTCTTCGGGGTGCTCTTCTTCATGTGTTCTTTCCCGACGGGCGCGGCTTCTTTACCGGCGCTGCCTCGCCCGGCGGCGGGCTGGCGGGGCGCAGCACCAGCCGATCGGGCAACCGCATGTCGACGCTCTGGATGTCGCGCTGCAGCAGGCTGTTCGCCCGTTCCTGCGCGGCCAGCCGCGCCCACGCCTCGGCGGGGTTCGTCTCGGGCAGGAGCACGTCGATCGCATTGTCGATCCGCAGATTCCAGCGCCGGTCGTCGACCCTCACTGCGGCGGTCACCCGGGCGGCAAGCTCGGGCTCGCGTGCCAGCATGTCCATCAGCGCGGCGGCGCGGCTCGCGGCATCGTCGCCGACCACCGTCGGCAGCCGGGCAAACCGGGTCAGATCCTTGACCGGGATCACCGCGCCCTCACGGTCGATCAACTCGTCCTTGCCGGCATGCTGCCAAACTGCGAGCGGGTGGCGTTCCACGAGCCGGACCATCAGCGTGCCGGGCAGGCGACGCTCGATCGCGGCCGAGCGCACCCAGGGAAGGCTCTCCAGCTTCTCTTTCGCCCGGCTAGGGCTAACCGAGAGGATCGGCGTGCCGCGATCGGCCGCGAGAGCGGCCATGATCGTCGCGGTGTCGGTGGTCTCGCGCCCCTCGACCTCGATGTCGCGGACAACGAGGCCGAGCGCCGCGCTCGCCGCGAGCGCCCGATCGCCGGCGCCAGCAAGCATCTCCTGGCCGACCGGCAGCCGACTGAGGACCACGCCGCCATAGACGCCGACTGCGAGCACGACCGCGATCGCCCAGGGCAGCGCGCGGCGCACCGCCGGGGAGATTCGGCGCCGGCGGCGCGGCGGCGCCGCCGGGGCTCGTGCGGCGCGCGCCCTCATCCCGTCCTCGCCAGCGCGCTCTCCGGCAGTGTCCGCCCGAGCCGGCGGATCTCCCATTCAAGCACGATACCGAACCGGTCCTGCACCCGGCGCCGCACCTCTTCGCCAAGGGCTTCGATGTCGGCGGCGGTCGCATTGCCGGCGTTGATCAGGAAATTGGCGTGTTTCTCGGAGACCATCGCGGCGCCGCGCGCGAGCCCGCGGCAGCCCGCGGCGTCGATCAGCTGCCAAGCCTGGTGGCCGAGCGGATTCGCGAAGGTCGAGCCGCCGGTCCGCGCCCGGATCGGCTGCGAGGCCTCGCGCGCCTCCTGGATCTCCGCTAGGCGCCGGGCGATCGTGGCGCGATCGCCTGGCAACCCGCGAAACATCGCACCGGTGAAGATCCAATCGGTCGGCGCAGCGGAATGACGGTAGGAGAACCCGAGATCCGCGGCGCTCGCCCGATGGATCCTGCCGCCGCGGTCGACCGCATCGGCGGCAATCAGCACATCCTTGAATTCGCTGCCGTAGGCGCCCGCATTGGTCTGAAACCCGCCGCCGACGGTGCCGGGGATCCCGGACAGGAACTCAAGCCCGGCGATCCCCGCCTCGGCGGCGGCGAGCGCGACGTTGAGGTCGAGCGCTCCGGCGCCGGCCGTCACCTCGTCGTCACCGGTTTCGATCCCGACAAAGCCGCGGCCGAGGCGAATGGTGACCCCGGGGATGCCGCCATCGCGCACCAGGAGGTTCGAGCCGACGCCGATTACCGTGACCGGGATGCCGCCGGGCAGCGCGGCGAGAAAACCCGCGAGATCATCTTCGTCGGCCGGGCGAAACAGCAATTCGGCCGGGCCGCCGACATGGAACCAGGTCAAATGCCCGATCGGGGCATTTGGGGTCAGCCGGCCGCGCACCGGCGGCAGATGCCGCAGCCAATCGTCGTCGCCTGTGTCCGGCCGCGCCGTCACGCCACTCGGCTCCGCGCATCGAGCTCAGCGAGGTCGCCGGGCAGGCTGTTCGCCCAGTTGGTGATCGAGCCGGCGCCGAGGCACACGACGATGTCGTCCGGCCGCACCAGTGACCGCAACAGCGGCGGGAGGGCTTCCGGCCCGGGCAGCGGCTGGCTGTTGCGGTGGCCATGCGCCCTCAGACCGGCAACCAGCGCGTCGCGCGACGCGCCATCGATCGGCGCCTCGCCCGCGGGATAGACATCGGCGACCAGCACCAGATCGGCATCGTTGAAGCAGGTGCAGAAATCATCGAACAGGTTCGCGAGGCGCGTGTAGCGGTGCGGCTGCACGATGGCGATGACCCGGCCGCCGACGATCGTCCGCGCCGCTTTGAGCACAGCCGCGATTTCGACCGGATGATGCCCGTAATCATCGATAATCGTGACGCCATTCCATTCACCGGTCTTGGTGAAGCGCCGGCGCACGCCCTTGAAGCCGCGCAGGCTGGCGCGCACCACCTCGTCGCCGAGCCCCATCTCCTCGGCGACGGCCAGGACGGTCAGCGAGTTCTGCACGTTATGCTCGCCGAACATCGGGAGGAAGAGGCCGGCGATGACCCGCTCCTGCCCGGTCAGCCGGTCGGCGATCACCGCGTCGTAATGGCTGCCGTCGCGGCCGAGCCGGAGGTTGGTCGCGCGAATGTCGGCCTGCGGGCTGAGGCCGTAGGTCAGGATGCGCCGCTCCGACAGGCGGGCGATCATGCCCTGGACCACCGGATGGTCGATGCACAGCACCGCAAACCCGTAGAACGGGATATTGCCGACAAAGGTCTCGAAGGCCTGCTGCAACGCCGCAAAGTCGCCGTAGAAATCGAGGTGTTCGGGATCGATGTTGGTGACGATCGCGATCGTCGCCGGCAGCCGGGTAAAGGTGCCGTCGCTTTCATCGGCTTCGACCGCCATCCAGTCGCCGGCGCCGAGCCTCGTATTGGTGCCATAGGCGTTGATGATGCCGCCGTTGATCACGGTCGGGTCGAGCCCGGCGGTTTCCAGGAGCGCGCCGATCATCGAGGTCGTCGTCGTCTTGCCGTGGGTTCCGGCGATCGCGATCGACCATTTGAGCCGCATCAGCTCGGCCAGCATCTCGGCGCGCCGCACCACCGGCAGCCGGCGCGCCCGCGCCGCCGCTACTTCCGGGTTGTCGGGCTTGACAGCGGAGGAAACGACGATGACCTCGGCGCTGTCGAGGTTTTCGGCCGCATGACCGATGCGCACCGCGATGCCGAGCCCGGCGAGCCGGCGCGTATTGGCGCTCTCGGCGAGATCGCTGCCTTGCACGCGGTAGCCGAGATTGTGCAGCACCTCGGCGATCCCGCTCATCCCGATGCCGCCGATCCCGACGAAATGAATGGGGCCGATCGATTCGGGCAGCGATCTCATGCCGCGCACTCCGCGGGCTTACTTTCCGGCGCGCCATCCATGCCGGCCAGGCCGAGAACGAGGGCGGTGAGCCGGTCGGCCGCGTCATCGCAGGCAAATCGGCGCGCCTGCGCAGCGGCGTGAGCGAGCGTTGTCGGGTCGGCGAGCCGCTCGGCGAGAATGGCGGTCAGCGTCGCCGCGCTCAGCCCGGCCTGCGGGATCACCCAGCCGGCGCCGGAATCGGCGAACGCGCGGGCATTGGCCGTCTGGTGGTCGTCGGTCGCGTGCGGATAGGGCACCAGCAGCGCCGGGCGGCCGGTTGCGGCGAGCTCCGCCACCGTCGATGCCCCGGCGCGGCAGATCACCAGCTGGGCCCGCGCGAGGCGCTCCGGCACGTCGGTGAAGAAGCTGTCGACCTCGGCGACGATGCCCGTGGCTTCGAGCTCGGCCGCGACGCGGACGCAATCCTCGGGCCGAGCCTGCTGGCTGACGCGCAGCCTCGTACGCAGCGCCGGCGGTAATCCCGCCAGCGCCGGCGGCACGACGTCGGCGAAGATCCGGGCGCCTTGGCTGCCGCCGAGGATCAAGAGCTCGACGGGCGCGCCGGCGCGGGGCGGCCGGTATCCGGCGGCGACGGCACCGATCGCCGGCCGCACCGGGTTCCCGGTATAGGCCGCGCGCGCCCGGTCGGCGGGCCGCAGACCGGGCGTGTCGGTGAAACCGATGGCGATCCGCCGAACGCGCGGCGCCAATAGGCGGTTGGCGCGCCCGAGCACCGCATTCTGCTCGTGGATTACAGTCGGCAGGCCGAGCTGGATTGCCGCCAACATCGTCGGCACCGAAGGATAGCCCCCAAAGCCGGCCACCGCCGCGGGATCGAGGCGGCGCAAGAGCCGCCGCGCCTGGACGAGGCCGACCGCCATCGCGGCGACGCCGCAAGCGCTTTGCAGCGGGCCGCCGCCGAGGCGCCCTGCGCGGATCTGGCGGGTTTCAATACCCGGCACCTGCATGGCATACCCGTCGACGCGCCGGTCGGTGATAAGCAGCACGGCGGCGCCGCGCCGGACCAGCCGCTCCGCGAGCGCCTGCGCCGGAAAGAGATGCCCGCCGGTTCCGCCCGCTGCGAGGACGAAAGGCCCCGCACTCACAATTCGCTCCCGCCTAGGCGCCGCCGGGTCAGCGCCAGCATCATCCCCATGCCCAATCCCAGGGCCAGCATCGACGACCCGCCATACGACAGAAACGGCAGTGTCATGCCCTTGGTCGGGATCAGATGCAGGGTCGAGGCCATGTTGATGATCGCCTGCAGCCCGAACTGGATCAAAAGCCCCGTCGCCGAGAGCAGTACAAAGAGGTTGCTCTCCTGCAGCAGCCGCGAGAAGCCGCGCAGCACGATGAAGGCAAACACGCCGACAATCATGATGCAAACGATGAGCCCGAACTCCTCGCCCGCCACCGCGAACACAAAATCGGCGTGCGCGTCCGGCAGGACGTCCTTGACCGTGCCCTCGCCGGGTCCGCGGCCCCACAGCCCGCCATTGACGAAAGCCTCGATCGAGCGGTTGACCTGGTAGGAATCGCCCGCAGCCGGATCGAGAAAGCGGTTGATCCGGCTGGTCACGTGCGGCAGCCACAGATAGGCGCCGACAAACCCGGCGAGCCCGGTGATCGTGCCGGCCGCAGCCCAATAGAGCCGCAGCCCGGCCATGAAGAATTGCGCGAACCAGACGATTGCAATGACCACCGCCATGCCGAGATCGGGCTGCTTGACCAGCATCGCGATCAGCCCGACGAACAGCGCGATCGAGATCGCATTCCCGGGGAACCCCGGACGTTCCTTTTGCTCGGCGAACAGCCAGGCCGCCACGACGGTAAAGGTCGGCTTGACGAATTCCGACGGCTGCAGCGAGAGGCCCGGCAGATTGATCCAGCGTCGCGCGCCCTTGATCTCGACACCGAAGACAAAGGTCAGGGCGAGCAGCGCGGCGGCGATCGCAAACCCGATGAACGCCACCCGCCGAACCGAGCGCGGCGAGAACAACGATACCGCGAACATGATCGCAAAGGCGATCGGCGCGATCACCAGATGACGCTCGGTGAAGTGCAGGCGCGCATAGCCGAGCCGTTCGGCAACCGCCGGGCTTGCCGCCATGCTCAACACGGAGCCGAAGGCGATCAAGAGGACGAGCGCACCGAGGCTCCAGCGGTCGATCGTCCACCACCACCGGGCGACGGGGCTCTGGTCGATGCGGGCGAACATCATGGGCTGTCCGCGGCGGCGGCGCGGCACTCGGCGACTAAGGCGCGAAAGGCATCGCCACGCACCTCGAAATTGGCGAACTGGTCGTAGGAGGCGCAGGCCGGCGACAACAGCACAACCGCCCCCGGCACGCCGTCGCGGCGCGCCTCTTCGGTCGCTGCCGCCGTCGCGGTCGCGAGATCCCCGCAGCGCGTAAAGGGAACCGAACTACCCAGCGTTGCCGCAAACTCCTCCGTTGCCGCGCCGATCAGATAGGCGTGCCGCAGCCGTCTGAAATAAGGCGCGAGCGGCGTTATCCCCCCGGCCTTCGGCAGCCCCCCGGCGATCCAATAGATCGCCTCATAGCACGCGAGCGCCTTTTCGGCCGCATCGGCGTTTGTCGCCTTCGAATCGTTGATAAAGCGGACGCCGTCGATCGTGTCGACCAGCTCCTGCCGATGCGCGAGACCGGGGAACGAGCGAATCGCATCGGCGGCCCGCTCGGGCGCGACCCCGAACGAGCGCGCGGCGGCATAGGCGGCCGCAGCGTTCTGCCAATTGTGCGAACCGGGCAGCCGCTCTGCCAGGGCAAGGTCGAGCACCGCAACGGGGCGCTGGCCGCTCGCGTCGATCAGCTGACCGCGCTCGACGTAGACGCCGCCCGGCGCGCGCTCAGTCACCGAGACCGGCACGACCCGTCCAGGGCCGGCGCGCCGCAATTCTGCAGCGATCCCGCGGCAGATCCGATCGTCGATGCCGACGATCGCCGTGGATGCCGCGTTCTGATGCGTGAAAATGCGGCGCTTTGCGGCGATATAGCCGTCCATCCCGGCATGCCGATCGAGATGGTCGGGGGTGATGTTGAGCAGCACCGATACATCGAAAGCGAGGCTCGTGATCAGCTCCAGCTGAAACGAGCTGAGCTCCAGCACATAGGCATAGGTGCCATCGCGGCCGAGCGGCGCCAGCGCCAGGGCAGCGGTACCGAGATTGCCGCCGATTTCGACGCGCTGCCCGGCAGCCGCGAGGATGTGGCCGATCAGCGCCGTCGTCGTCGATTTACCGTTGGTGCCGGTGATCCCGACATAGCGAGCATCGGGCTGGGCGCGGCCGAGTAGCTCGATGTCGCCGATGATTTCGCTGCCGGCCTCGCGGGCGCACAGCACAGCCGGATGCGGCTCGGGATGGCTGTGCGGGATCCCCGGCGACAGCACCAGCGCCCCGATCTGCCTCCAGTCGGCTTCCGCGAGGTCGCAGAGCGGGATCTCGCCGGCGAGCGAGTCTCGCACCGCGGGATTGTCGTCCCAGGCGAGGATTTGCGCGCCGCCGGCGGCGAGCGCGCGGGCGGCGGCGAGACCCGAGCGCGCGAGACCCAGGATGGCGACGCGCCGGCCGGCAAAGCTATCGACAACGATATGCGGAGTGACGGGCATCGGGCGCTATCGCAACTTCAGGGTCGCAAGCCCGGCGATCGCCAGGATCAACGCGATGATCCAGAAGCGGATCACGATTTTGGACTCCTCCCAGCCCTTCTGCTCGAAATGATGGTGCAATGGCGCCATGCGGAACACGCGGCGCCCGGTCATCTTGAAGCTGACAACCTGCACAATCACCGACACCGCCTCGATCACGAACAACCCGCCGATGATCGCGAGTACCAGCTCATGCTTGGTGACGACGCTCATCGTGCCGAGCGCGGCGCCGATCGACAGCGACCCGGTGTCGCCCATGAAAACGCTGGCCGGCGGTGCGTTGAACCACAGAAAGCCAAGGCTTGCGCCGACCATCGCACCGCAAAACACCATCAGTTCGTCGGCGCGCGGCACGTGATGCAGCTGCAGGTAATTGGCGTATACGGCGTTGCCAACAAGGTAGCTGATGATGGCGAAGGATGCGGCGGCGATCATCGCCGGTCCGATCGCCAGCCCGTCGAGCCCGTCGGTCAGGTTGACTGAGTTCGACGCGCCGGTGATGACCAGGACACCGAACGGCACAAAGAAACAGCCGAGGTTGAACAGCGCGTTTTTGAAGAACGGCACCGCGAGTGCGTTGGTCAGCGGCTGTGGCATCACGAATGCCAGCGCGACGCACGCCGCCGCCGCGAGACCGACCTCGAGCAGCAGCTTCAACCTGCCGGGCAGCCCGTGATGGGAGCGCCTTGTGAGTTTGCGGTAATCGTCGAAGAAGCCGATCAGGCCGAAGCTGACGGTAATCGCCAGCAATATCCAGACGTAGGGGTTGGCAAGATCGGCCCACAGCAGCGTCGACACGGTTAACGCGAGGAGAATGAGGAATCCCCCCATCGTCGGCGTGCCCTTTTTGCGGATGAGGTGGCCTTCCGGGCCATCGGTGCGAATCGGCTGGCCGTCGCCCTGCCTTGATTTGAGCCAGGCGATGATGCGCGGGCCCGTCAAAAAGCTGATCAACAGCGCCGTGACGACCGCCCCGCCGGAGCGAAAGGTGATGTAACGCAGGACGTTGAGGGCGTGGAACTGCTCCGACAACGGATAAAGAAAATAGAGCATGCGATCAGGGTTCGCAGAGCATCGCGGGCGGGCGCAGCCGCTCGACGATGCGACCGGCGGCGCTAGGCATAGCCGCATCCCCGAAGGGGGACAACCCAGTCGGGTGCATCAGCCGGGTCCCGGGCCTTCGAGCGCCTCGCGCGCCACGGCGGCATCGTCGAACGGCAGGATCTCGCTGCCGACGATCTGTCCGGTTTCGTGGCCCTTGCCGGCGATCACCAGGACATCGCCGCGGCGCAATTCGGCGATGGCGGCCGCGATCGCGGCGCGCCGGTCGCCGACCTCGATGGCCTGCGGGGCCGCGTCCAGGATCGCGCGGCGGATCTCCGCCGGATTCTCGCTGCGCGGATTGTCGTCGGTGACGTAAACGAGGTCGGCAAGCTCCGCGGCGATCCGGCCCATCAGCGGGCGCTTGCCGCGATCGCGGTCGCCGCCGGCCCCAAAGACGATCAGGAGGCGGCGTTCGGCATGCGGGCGCAGCGCGGCGAGCACGCTTCTCAGAGCGTCCGGCGTATGCGCGTAATCGACAAAGACCGGGGCGCCGGCCACGGTCTCGCCGACTCGCTGCATCCGCCCCGGGACACCGGAAAGCCGCGACAGCACCGGCACTGCGTCATCCAGCGCAACCCCCGTCGCCACGATGAGGCCCAGCGCCGCCAGGACGTTCATCGCCTGGAACTCGCCGGCCAGCGGCAGATCGACACTCTGCCGCCGGCCGAAGACATCCGTCGTGACACGCTGCCCAAGGGGGTGCGGCATCCGGTCGAGGATGCGCAGTTCGGCGCCGGGAGCGCACCCATAGGCGATCACCGGATGCCCGCGCTCGCGGCACAATTTCGCGAGCCGCGCGAATTCGGGGCTGTCCGCGTTGAGGATGGCCGGCCCCTCCGGCGTCAGGAGGTCGGCGAACAGCCGCTCCTTCGCGGCGCGGTAGGCATCCATCGTGCCGTGGTAGTCGAGGTGATCGCGGGTCAGATTGGTGAACGCCGCGGCGGCAAGAGTGATGCCATCGAGGCGAAATTGCGCGAGGCCGTGGCTCGATGCCTCGATCGCGACATGATCGATGCCGCCTTCTGCCAGTTCGCCGAGGTCGCGGTGCAGAGCGACCGGATCGGGCGTCGTCAACGCCCCGGCTCGCCGCCCTTGCGGCGATACGAGGCCGAGCGTGCCGAGGCTTGCCGCAGGATAGCCGAGCTGGGTCCAGATCTCGCGCGTGAAATGTACGACCGAGGTCTTGCCGTTGGTGCCGGTGACCGCGGCAATCGTACGCGGCTGGCGCGGATAGAAGCGGGCGGCGAAGAGGGCGAGCCGGCGCTGCGGATTGGCGTCCGCGATGATAACGACATGGCGGCTTCTGTCGGCATCGAGAGTGAGGGCGGCGGGGTCGTCGGTCAGGATCGCCACGGCACCGTGGGCGACGGCATCGCCGGCAAAGGCGCGTCCGTCGTGCGCTACCCCGCGCAGCGCGGCAAACAGAAAACCCGGCCTTACCTGGCGCGAATCGGGGGTCAGGCCGACGATTTCGGGATCGGCGAGCGGTGGAGCCCCGGGGGAGGCCGGGCTCGTCAGCTCAGTAAGTTTCAATCCGTTTGCCCTGCAAGCTCTCGATCGCTAACGCCCGCACGATGTCGGGAGATGCTTCGTCGACTGGCGGCACGCCCAAAATCGGCGCGATGCGCTGAATGATG
>Ga0209415_10011404_pt1 | contig 14973 bp, 12 predicted proteins | sample PeaSoiSIISIP2007_FD_187696 | JGI IMG/M metagenome (GOLD analysis project Ga0209415, IMG submission 187696) | Peat soil microbial communities from Weissenstadt, Germany - SII-SIP-2007 (SPAdes) (version 2) | ecosystem: Environmental > Terrestrial > Soil > Wetlands > Peat | place: Germany...
CCGGCCATGAGGATCTGCAGGGGCGTCACCGACAGCCCGTAGCCGTAGCACATGGTCTGCTGGGTGGTGCCGCTCCAGCGGTCCGGGCTCAGCAGCCGCCCGGCGCTCTCGCCGGGGAAGTTGAGCCCGGTGAGCTCGCCGAAGCCGAACTTGCGCAGGTACTGGTAGTGCACCGCCGGGTCCAGGCGGGTGCCGATCTTGGCGGCGCCGATGTTGGAGCTGTGCCAGAGCACCTCCTCCATGCTCATGACGCCGAAATGGTGGTCGTCGGTGATCCGGGCGCCGTTGTGGTACCAGTGCCCGCCTTCGCAGTTGATCTGCTCGCCGAGGTGGACCTTGCGCTCTTCCAGGGCCGAGGCCACGGTGAAGATCTTCATGGTGGACCCGGGCTCGTAGCTGTCCTCCACCGGGTGGACCCTGCGGGCGGCCTTCTGGCGCTCCATCTCCTGCTGGTACTCCACCTTGTCCTCGGGGCTCCATTCCGATTCGGGGCGGTCCAGGAACTTGGCGGGCAGGATCTGGTTGGGGTCGTAGCTGGGCGTGCCGGCCATGGCCAGGATCTCCCCGGTGAAGGGGTTGACCACCACCGCGTAGGCCGAGGCCGGGTGGACCTTGGCGACGCCTTCGGCCAGGGCGGCCTCCACCAGGTGCTGGATGGAGGCGTCCAGGGTGAGCTGGAGGGTGCTGCCGTTGACCGGGATCCTGGTGTAGTTCTCCTCCAGCATGAGCAGGTGCCCCTTGGCGTCCCGGGGGGCCACCAGTTCGCCCTGCTGGCCCGCGAGCTGCTCGTTGTAGGCCCGCTCGATGCCCAGCTGGCCCACCCCGTCGATGTTGACGAAGCCCACCACCTGGCAGGCCAGGCTGCCGCGGGGATAGTAGCGCTTGCTCTCGGGCAGGAAGTCCACCCCGTCGAGCTTGAGGGCCTTGACCGCCTCGGCCCGGTCCATCGGCAGTTCCCGGTCGATCCACACGAACGGCTTGTGGCGCAGGAGCTTGTCCAGCACCGAGGACCGGGACAGGTCCAGGATCCGCGCCAGTTCGTCCGCCACCTTCCCGGCGCTCTCCCGGTCGGGCTCGCCCCAGAACCGCTCGCTCTCGCCTTTACCGGCGCGGTAGTCGGGGTAGAAGGAGGGCGGGGTGGCGAACAGGCTCTCGGCCTTGAGGGAGATGGCCAGGGATTCGCCGTGCCGGTCGCGCAGCTCGCCCCGGATGGGGGCGATGGGCACCACGGTGGTGTGCTGGCGCTCGGCCCGCTCCCGGTAGTACCGGTGCTCCACCACCTGCAGCCAGACCAGGCGCAGGAGGATCATGAGCACCCAGCCCAGCATCCCGCCCAGCACCCACGGCAGCCGCGCCTCCAGCAGGTTCCGGGGATCGTACCGGCCAAGCAGCCGCAGGGGCAGGGAAAAAGAGCTGAACAGGCTGCCGTTTGCCAAGGAGGATCACTCGCCGGAGGATGGTGCCCCCCTAGGATAAGTCCTGATCGGCCCGGCTCAATCCGGTCCGGCGAGCGGTTGCGGTTCTCAACCGTCGACCCACCTCGTGAAGGCCTTGCCGAACGACTCCTCCAGCTGGCTGCGCCACTGGGCCCGGTCCCTGCCCATGATGATCTCGGCGGCCATGGGGAACTTGCCTTCGAGCCGGAGCTTGAGCTGGTCCGCGGCTTCCCGGGCGAACCCGCGCATGGCCGTCTCGTTCCAGGTGAACCCCGCCGCCTGGACCTTCCTCTTGAAGATCGCATCGCAATCGGCCTGGGCTCTCTCCAGGAGCTGGGCCAGGTCGGCATCCTTCACGAACCTCGCCTGCACCGGGTTCCGGCTCAGGGTCGCGCGGATCTGGTCGCCCAGGCCGAGGACCACCTCTTCGGTGGCCCCCTTGAGGACTTCCAGCCGGGCGACGGTGAGCGAGTCCGCGGGGGCGAGCGCCTGGGACACGGCCAGGTGGTCAAGGTCGACGACCCGGTGGAGCCGGGTGACGGGGCCCGCCTTGGCGTCCGTGATGGGCAGCGCCGGGGCTGTCGGGTGCGCCGACAGGGACGCCAGGGACAGGGCGATGGCCGTGGCCAGGTCCGCCTTGGATTCGAGCATCGGCGCGGTCGCACGGGACAGGGCGATGGCCGCATCCAGGTCCGCCTGGGAATCGCGCACCGGCGCGGTCGCCAGGGACTGGGCGAGGGCTGCAGCCAAGTCCCCCTCAGGCTCGCGCATCGGCGCGGACGCCAGGGACATGGCCATGGCGGCGGCCAGGTCCCCCTCGGGCTCGCGCACCGGCGCGGACGCCAGGGACAGGGCGAGGGCGTCGGCCAGGTCCCGGTCGGCCGGATCGGCGGAAACCACGGCGGACCTGGGCGCGGACCTCCCGGTCGCCATGTTCTCCACCGGGGCGACCTGCCTGGGCTGGGCCGGGGGATTCGGGGCTGTGGGGGGATTGGCAGCGGCTGCGGTTTGCGCCTTGTCTTCCCGGGCCTTGTTCTCCGTCGGGGCGGCCGCCCCGGAGCCGGCGATCAGGTCCAGGACGGTCGTGCGCAGGTCCGGGTAGAGGGCCATGGATTCCAGGGTCGCGGCCAGCTCATCCAGGCCCAGGCGCCATTCGGGCTTGCGGATCATCTCCGCCAGCGGCCGGTTGGCCTCGCCCAGGCCGTCCCGGCAGGCCGCCAGCACCGCGTAGACCCCGGACGGCTCATGGCCGGTCACGGTCACCAGGCAGCCTCCTTCGGCGTCCAGTTCGATCTTCAGGGTCGGGCCCAGAAGCCCTATCTCGTATTCCTGGCCGTGCACCTTGACGTCCAGGGTGAAGTGGCTGCCCGCCAGGTCGTGGGCGGCCAGGGTGGGCGCCGCCGCGCACAGGATGGCGGCGGCTCGGGGAAGCAGGTGGAAGCGCATGGGGTGCTCCTAGGGACAGGGGCGCCGTGCCCCCGGGGATCCCGCCGGAGAGGGGCGGGATCCCGCGGGGGGGAGCTGCCCCGGAGGTGGGGTCAGCTTATATATGCTTTATTCTGGATTCAGGTTCCTTCGCCCGATTCCCCGGTTCAGGGCTTGGCCCCCTGGGCCTTGCGCGCCGCCTCCACCTTGTCCTCCGCCGCCCGCTGCTCCGCCGGGGTGGGGGTGCCCCAGATCACGCGGCTGGGCTTTTCCTTGAGCAATTCAAGCAATTCTTCGGTGGTGCGCAGGGTGCGGTCCAGGGACTTGAGGCTCTCGTCCGCGTCGGGGCCCGCCTGCTGCAGCACGCCCCGGATCTCCCGGGTGAGGCCCTCCACTTCCTTCAGGGTCCCGGCCAGGTGCTCCACGATGCTGTCCAGGTCGCTGCGGCGGTCGGTCAGGAGGGTCTGGACCTGGGCCAGGGACTGCTGGAGGGTGTCCAGGGTGCGGTCCAGGGCCTTGACGGTGCCGCCGCCCTGCTGCACCAGCCTGCGGCTGTCGTCGGCCAGCCCCCGGGCCGACTGCAGGGAGGCGTCCAGGCTGGCCATGACCTTGGCCACTGCGGGATGGTCCAGGATCACGCCCGCGCCCTTCTGCTTGAATTCGCCCCGGACCTCCACCACCCCCTGGTTGAGGTTGGCCACCAGGGCGGTGAGGTCGTCCACCAGGGAGGTCATGGACGGGCTGGCGGAGGCGGGCAGGATGGTGCCGGGGCGCAGCACTTCCAGGCGCGCGGCCGGGTCCGGGAGCTGCAGGTCCAGGAAGGCCCCGCCCAGGGGCTTGGACACCACCAGCACCTTGGTGCCTTCCCACAGCAGGATGTCCGTGCGCAGGCCCAGGGTGGCCAGGAAGTGGTACTGGACCCCGTCCCGCTCCAGGCCCACGGTGTCCACCTGGCCCACCCGCAGGCCCTGGAGCTGGACTTCGGTGCCCACGGTGACGTCCGCGGCGTTCTCCAGGCGCACCCGCACCAGGGTCACCTTGCGGAAGATGGTGGAGACGCTCCGCTGGAAGATGAAGCCCACGAACAGGGCCAGGGTCAGGAAGACCATCAGCCCGATCTTGGCGTCGTCCTTCTCCAGCCTCATGACTCCCTCCCGGCGGACACCCGCCCGTTCCCCACCTGCAGCTCCTCCCCGAACCGGGACATCCAGTCCCCGCCCACCAGGAGCAGGGTCGCTTCCGGGTCCTGCGCCGCCCGGTCCAGGAGGTCCCCGGCGGCGCGGATGGAGGCCGCGTCCAGTCCCCCCGCGGGCCGGTCCACCAGCCAGAGCCGGGAGCCCTTGGCGGCGGCCCGGACCAGGGAGACCAGCCAGGATACCCGGTCCCCGGGCACCGCCGGGCGCTGGCGCGCCTGGGGGCCCAGCCCCGCCTGCTCCAGCAGCTCCAGGGCAGTCCGTTCCGCCGCCGCCCGGCCCTGGCCCAGGACGAAGCGCAGGGGCAGGGCCACGTTGTCCAGGAGGGTGAGGTTCACCGTCAGCCCGCCGTCGGACGGCACCCAGCCCAGGGCGCCCCGCGCCAGGAAGGGGTGGTGGAGGTCGGGCGACAGGGGGACGCCGTCCAGCACCACCCGGCCCCGGTCGGGCTCGGCGATCCCGGCGCACAGGCGCAGCAGGGCGGTGCAGCCGCCGCCGGAGCCGGCCCGCACGTGGAACCGGCCGCCCCGGTCCAGGCGCCAGTCCAGGTCGTGGAACACGGGCCGCCCTTCCGGGGCGGTCAGGGTCACGGCCTCCAGGGCCAGGAGCGGCTCAGGCATAGATCAGCACCGAGAGCAGGGCGCCGGAAAGGAGCAGGACCAGCAGGGACATCACCGAGGCCTTGGTGACCGCCTGGGGGATCTCGGTGGTGCTGCGCTTGACCCGCAGCCCGCAGGAGGTGCAGATCAGCGGGATGGCGGTGCCGAACACCAGGCACTTGGTGAAGGTGGCGATGAGGTCCCGGCGGCCGATGGCCTCCCCCAGGGCGTCCAGGTAGAAGGTGAGGGACAGGGGCATGCGCAGCCAGGCCACCAGGAACCCCCCCAGCAGGGCCACGGTGTCGAACAGGATCACCAGGGAGAACACCGAGATCACGCCGCCCAGGAGCCGGGGCAGCAGCAGGTAGCGGATCGGGTCCACCCCGCACACGTAGAGGGCGTCCAGCTCCCCGCTGAGCTTGCGGCTGGCCATCTCGGCGGCGATGGCGGTGCCGCTGCGGGTGAGCACCAGGATCCCGACCATGAGCGGGCCCAGCTCCCGGATCACCAGCTGGGCCATGATCTGGCTCAGGTCCCGCTCCATCCCGAAGGCCGAGAGCTGGCCGAACACCTGCAGCAGGGTGACCCCGCCCAGCAGGATGGCGGTGAGCAGGCAGAGGGGGAGGGCGTCCAGGGCGGTGAAGCGGATCTGCATCCGGGTGACCTCCCGCACCACCCGCACCTGCTCGGGCCGCAGCCGCAGCAGGCCCTTGGCGCCCTGGGCCAGCAGCCAGGACAGCGAGCCCAGCTGGGCGAAGGCCAGGCGCACCTTGGCCCCCAGGCTGCAAGCCCAGCGAACCGGCAGCGAAGGGGACCGGGATCCGGTGACCATGGATTCCATGGAACCACCCTACCAGCGCCGTGAGCGCGGAGGACGCGGTAATCTTGCTCCATGACGACCCAAGTGTGGAAATTCAACGTGGATCCCTCCGAGGAGAGCCTGCGCCTGGACCAGCTGGTCTCCGCCCGCACCGGGCTGAGCCGGCGCAAGGCCCGGGCGGTGCTGCAGCTGGGCGGGGTCCAGGTGGAGCGCAAACGGGTCCGGGTCGCCGGCCGGACCCTGGCCGCCGGGACCGAAGTGCGGGTGGCCCACGACGACGCCCTGGGGGCGCCCACGGACGGGCCGGTGCCGGTGCTGTACGAGGACGACTGGCTGCTGGTGGTGGACAAGCCCACCGGGATGGCCTCCCAGGGCACCCAGGCCTCGGACCGGCACGACCTGACGGCCCTGCTCCAGCGGTCCCGCCCCGGCCAGTATCTGGCCCTGCAGCACCGCCTGGACCAGGGCACCTCCGGGGTCATCGTGTTCGCCAAGCGGGACGACGCCCACCTGGGCGCCCAGTTCCAGGCCCATGCCGTCGCCAAGACCTACCTGGCCCGGGTCTCCCGGCCCCTGGAGGCGGCGGCGGTGGACCTGCCCATCGGCCGGGTGCGCGGGTCCCACCCCACCCGGTACGGGTGCGCCGGGGACTTGGCGGACCCGCGCCCGGCCCGCACCGACTTCCGTCCCGCCGGCCCGGAGGAGGCCGCCGGGCTGGTGCCGGGATCCTGGGTGGTGGCCGAGCCGCGCACCGGGCGCACCCACCAGATCCGGGTGCATCTGGCCCACCTGGGCAACCCGGTGCTGGGCGACACCCTGTACGGCGGGGAGCCATCGGACCAGTTCTGGCTGCACGCCTGGAAGCTGACCCTGGAGCACCCGGTCACCGGCCAGGCCCTGGCCCTCACCGCCCCGCCGGCCCGATTCCAGACCGCACCCGCCGAGCCCGGGGCGGAACGATGACCGGCCCGGGCCCCATCCCCCTGGTGTTCAACCCCCACGCCGGCCCCACGGTGCCGGACCTGGACCGGCTCCTGGCGCGGCTTCCGGACGGGCTGCGGGAGCGGCTGCGGCCGGTGCGGCTGGACCCTCCTTTCGACTACGGCCCCAGCATCGACCTGGCTCGCGCGGCCGGGGCGCCCCTGCTGGTGTGGGGCGGGGACGGCACCTTCCACCACGCCGCGCGGGCCCTGGCCGGCCTGGGCTGCCCGGTGCCCCTGGGCGCGGTCCCGGGGGGATCCGGCAACGGCCTGGTGCGGGGCCTGCGCACCCCCCTGGACCCGGCCGGGGCCATCATGCGGCTGCTGGAGGGCCGGGAGCTGGCCGTGGACCTGCCCCGCCTGGACGGGACGCCGTTCCTCAACCTGTGCGGCACCGGCTTCGAGGCGGTGGTCGCGGTGGCGTTCGCCTCCGCCCGGGGGCGCGGCTTCGGCGCCTACGCGGCCGCCTCGGTGCGCCTGTGGTGCCGGCACCCGGACGTGGCCCTGGACTGGGACGCGGTGCTGGCGCCGGAGCCGCGTCCGGCCGGGCGCATGGACCGCCTGCGGGCGGCCTGGAGAGGGCCGCGCCCGGGCCTGCCCGACCGGGCCTGGAGCCTGTGCTTCGCCAACCTGCCCCAGTACGGCTCCGGGCTGTGGATCGCCCCCGAGGCCGACCCGGCCGACGGCGCGCTGGAGTGGGTGCGCCTGAGCCGCCCCGGCCTCTGGGAGCTGGTGTCCCAGGTGCCCAGGCTGTTCCGGGAGGGCGGGCGCACCACCCTGCGCCAGGAAGGCCGGATCCTGCGGGCCGTGGTGCGCCTGGAGCGGGAGCTGCCCTGGCACATGGACGGCGAACCCCAGCCGCCCCGGGACCGGGGGGAGCTGACCGTGGAGCCGAAGGCGTTCCGCCTGCTGGTGACGCCGGAGTGCCCGTACCTCTGAGGAACCCGGGGCTGGACCGCAGCACTTTGCATTCTAGGCGGGCGCCCCCGCCGGTCCGTGGATGGAGACCCGATGGACGGAGAAGCCGCCAGGCCCCCGGGGCCGGACCCCTCCCAGCTGCTCAAGGTGCTGATGGCCTTCCGGAACGGGGACTTCTCGGTGCGCATGCCCTCCGACCAGACCGGCATCGACGGCAAGATCGCCGACACCCTCAACGAGATCCTCGACCTCAAGAGCGCCCTCCTGGCCGAGATCGGCCGGGTGGCCCACGCGGTGGGCAAGGAGGGCCAGGTGGACCAGCGGATCCACCTGGCGCGGGGCGCCGGGGGCTGGGCGGTGGCCATCGAGACGGTGAACGGCCTGGTCCAGGACCTGGTGGCGCCCTTGCGGGACATGGCCCGGGTGATCGAGGCGGTGGCCCGGGGCGACCTCAACTGGAAAGTCTGGACCGACGGGGGCGGCAATGCGCCCAAGGGGGAGTTCCTGCGGACCGGGCGCCTGGTCAACGACATGGTCACCCAGCTGAAGTGCTTCGCCACGGAGGTGTCGCGGGTGACCCGGGAAGTGGGCACCGAGGGCAAGCTGGGCGGCCAGGCCGATCCGAGGGGCGTGGCCGGCACCTGGAAGGACCTGGTGGACGACGTGAACTCCATGGCCGGCAACCTGACCTCCCAGGTGCGCAACATCTCCGAGGTGGCCACCGCCATCGCCATGGGGGACCTGTCCCGGAAGATCACGGTGGAGGCCCGGAACGAGTTCCTGGAGCTGAAGAACACCATCAACACCATGGTGGACCAGCTCAACGCGTTCGCCTCGGAGGTGACCCGGGTGGCCCGGGAGGTGGGCACCGAGGGGAACCTGGGCGGCCAGGCCTTCGTCCGGGGGGTGGCCGGCACCTGGAAGGACCTCACCGAGAACGTGAACCACCTGGCCGGGAACCTCACGGCCCAGGTCCGGGCCATCGCCGAGGTGGCCCGGGCGGTCGCGGCCGGCGACCTGTCCCGGTCCATCTCGGTGCAGGCGGCGGGCGAAGTGGCCCTGCTCAAGGACGACCTCAACGCCATGATCCGGAACCTGCGCGAGGCCACCCTCCGGACCCAGGAGCAGGACTGGCTCAAGACCAACCTGGCCCGGCTCACCCGCCTGCTCCAGGGCCAGCGGGACCTCCAGGCGGTGGTGGACCAGGTGCTCCCGGAGCTGGCGCCCCTGGTCGGGGCCCACCACGGGGTGTTCTACCTGGCGGAAGGGGAGGGGGAGGAGCGCGTCCTGCGCCTCCTGGGCAGCTACGCCTTCCAGGCCCGCAAGAGCGTCTGCAACCAGTTCCGCCTGGGCGAGGGCCTGGTGGGGCAGGCGGCGCTGGAGAAGAAGCGGATCCTCATCACCGAGGTGCCGGCCGACTACGTCCAGGTGGAATCGGGCCTGGGCCGGTCCGCCCCGTTGGACCTGGTGGTCCTGCCGGTGCTGTTCGAGGGGCAGGTGCTGGCGGTGGTGGAGCTGGCCTCCCTGAACCGGTTCTCCCCGGCGCACCTGGCCTTCCTGGAGCAGCTCTCCGAGAGCATCGGGATCGGCCTGAACACCATCTCGGCCACCATGCGCAAGGAGGAGCTGCTGATGGAGTCCCAGGCCCTGGCGGAGGAGCTGCAGGACCAGCAGAAGGACCTCCAGCGGATCAACCAGGAGCTGGAGGAGCGGACCAACCTGGTCTCGGCCCAGAAGGCGGAAGTGGAAGCGGCCCGGGCCGCCATCCAGGACAAGGCCGAGCAGCTGACCCTGGCCTCCCGCTACAAGTCGGAATTCCTGGCCAACATGTCCCACGACCTGCGGACCCCGCTCAACAGCATGCTGATCCTGGCCCGGGCCCTGGAGGAGAACGTCGAAACCAACCTCACCCCCAGGCAGGTGGAGTACGCCGCCACCATCCACGCGGCGGGGCTGGACCTGCTGGAGCTGCTCAACGACGTCCTGGACCTCTCCAAGATCGAGAGCGGCACCTCCGAGCTGGAGCGGACCCAGGTCCCGCTCCGGGACCTGGCTCAGTTCGCTGAGCGCACCTTCCGCCCGGTGGCCGAGCGCAAGCGGCTGCGGTTCGAGACCTGCCTGGACCCGTGCCTGCCGCCGTCGGTGTGCACCGATTCCCGCAGGCTCCGCCAGGTGATCCGCAACCTGCTGGCCAACGCCTTCAAGTTCACCGAGCGGGGCCTGGTGACCTTCACCGTCGCCCCGGTCTGCTGCGGCTGGAGCCGGGCCCACCCGGCCCTGGACCGGGCCTCCCGGGTGGTGGCCTTCACCGTCAAGGACACGGGCATCGGCATCCCCGCGCACCAGCGGGAGGTGATCTTCGAGGCCTTCCACCAGGCCGACGGCAACACCAGCCGCAAGTTCGGCGGCACCGGGCTCGGCCTTTCCATCAGCCGGGGCATCGCCAACCTCCTGGGCGGGGAGATCCAGCTCCAGAGCGAGGTGGGCAAGGGCAGCGCCTTCACCCTGTACCTTCCGGCGGACGAGGCCGTGGGCCCGGACGAGGCCGCGGCCGGGGACCTGGTCCGCGAGCCTGCGCGGGAGGAAGGGCCGGTGTTCTTCATGGAAGAGCAGGAGGGTGCCTCCCGCACCCGGCAGCCCCTCACCCGGGCGGAGGTCGGGGCCATCCTCGACCGCATCCAGACGCTCACCCACCGTTATCCGAGACGGCTGCTGCTGGTGGAGGACGACCGGGCCGAAGTCCTCGCCCTCAAGGAACTGCTGGAGGGTCCTGGGGTGGAGACGGTGGTGGCCCGGAACGGCCGGGAAGCCCTGGAGGCCATCCGCAGCCGGTCCTTCGACTGCATGGTGCTGGACCTCAACCTGCCGGACATGACCGGCCTGGAACTGCTCGAGCGCCTCCGGGCCGACGACGCGGCCCAGGCGCCGCAGGTCTTCCCGGTGATCGTGCACACGGCCCGGGAGCTCACCCGCCGCGAGGAGCTGGAGCTGCGCCGCCGGGCCGAGACCATCGTGGTCAAGGACCCCGGGTCGCCCGAGCGGGTCTTCGACGAGACCGCCCTGTTCCTGGACCGGGCGGAAGCCCCCGTGCCCCGCGGCAAGCGCAGGCGGCGGGGGGGCCGGGGCCGGCCCCTGGCGGGGAGGCGGATCCTCCTGGTGGACGACGACGCCAGGAACGTCTTCGCCCTCCGGGAGATGCTCGAGCGGCAGGGGGTGTCGGTCCAGGCCGCCGGCACCGGGCGGGAAGCCCTCCGGCTGCTGGAGGCCCACCCGGAGGTGGACCTCGTCCTCATGGACATCATGCTGCCCGGAATGGACGGCCTCGCGGCCATCCGGGCCGTCCGGCGCCTGGAGGGATGCCGGGAGGTCCCCATCATCGCCCTGACCGCCAAGGCCATGAAGGGGGACCGGGAGCAGTGCCTGGAGGCCGGGGCCTCGGACTACCTCACCAAGCCGGTGGACACCGGCCGGCTCCTGGCGGCGATCCGGGTCCAGCTGGAGGGCGCGGCGGGGCGGCAGTGAAGGTCACCACTCCATGGTCTGGCGGAACGCCTCGTACAGCCCCACCGCCGCTGCCTGGGCCAGGTTCAGGCTGCGGTGGAAGCTCCCGGGCATGGGGATCCCCACCAGCCGGCCGGGGTTGGCCTGGAGGATCGCCTCGGGTAGCCCGCAGGTCTCCTGCCCGAACACCAGCCCGTCCCCGTCGCGCCAGTCCACCTCGGTATGCCGCCGGGTCCCCTTGGTGGTGAAGAACCACAGCCGCTCCGCGGGGTTGCGCGCCAGGAAGTCCTCCCAGTCCCGGTAGTGGTCGGGGGCCAGCCGCTCCCAGTAGTCCAGCCCCGCCCGGCGCAGGTAGTAGTCCGAGGTGTCGAACCCCAGGGGGTGGACCAGGTGCAGCCGGGTGTCGGTGGATACGCACAGCCTCCCGATGCTGCCGGTGTTCTGGGGGATCTCGGGCTGGTGCAGGATGATGTGGAAGGGCATGGGGGCTCCGGGGGCATTCTACCGTGGGCGTCCGGGTCCCGACCCGACTGTGTCCGCCGACGGCTCCTGGGTCGTCATGCGTCCCTGGTGGTTGCCCGCCGACCCACACCGGGTTCCGGGATGGGCGCCGACCCACGCTTACCGGTTTTGCTTGTTCGTGCTCGCAGGCTGCGCGCGAACAAGCAAAACCGGTTTGCCGACCAGGGACACCCCAGAAAACATGGGGACGTTGTTCTTCAAGGCGATACCGCGGATGAGACCGTACCGAGGAGAGGCATCCCCTGAAGAAAACGGAAACTCTGGTACGAGTGGGTCGGCGCATCCCACCGGAGATGTGGTGGGTCGGCGCGGTTGTACCGGGGAGAATCGACGCGACCGGGGCCGTCGGCAGACAAAGCCGGGTCGGGACACGGACGCTCGAGGATGGTTAGGCTATGGGGAACGGAAGGAGTCCCCCCATGTTCCTGGTCCAAGCCGACGACGCCCAGGCCCGGGACCGGGACCGGGCGACCTATGCGGCCTGGGGGGGGCCGCTGCCGGTGGAGCGGTACCAGGAGATGGAAGCCCGGATCCGGGACCACCCTTGGTCCCGCGCGGTGTCCGCCCTGTGGCTGCTGCGCTCGGACCAGGGGGAGGTGCTGTCCAGCTGCGAGACCTACCGGATGCCCAGCCTGCTCCGGGACGGGAGCCCGGCTCCGGGGCACGCCTACGCCGTCGCCAGCGTGTTCACCGACCCGGACCGGCGGGGGCGGGGCTATGCCGGGGAGCTGCTGGACCGGCTGGGGCGGGCCCTGGCGGAGGCGGACCCGGGGGCCCAGGCCATGGTCCTGTTCTCGGACGTGGCCCCGGCCATCTACGCGAAGTGCGGGTTCGCCGCGCGCCCGGCCCTGGAGCTGGTGCTCGACTCGGTCCCCGGCGATCCGCGGGAAGGGGTGGACGGGCTGCTCACGGAGGCGGCGGCGGCCCGGGCCCCGGAGGGGATGCCCCCGGGCCCCGGGCGGTTCGTGGTCGCCCCGGCCGGGGACCAGGTGGACTGGCACCTGGAACGGGAACGGATCTACGCGGAGGTCCTGGGCCGGCCCCGGCCGCCGGCCTGGGGCGCCCGGGCCGGGGCCGGGACCGCCCTGTGGACCGCCGACTACCGGAACGGCCAGCTGGCCCTGCTGGCCTTGCACGCCCCGGATCCGGCCCAGGCCGGGGCCCTGGTCGCCAGCGCCCGGCGCACGGCGTTCGCGGCCGGGCTGCCCCGGACCGTGCTGTGGCGGACGCCGGAGACGCCCCCCTGGATCCAGGCCCGGGTGCAGGACCGGGCCCCGCGCCTGGACTCGGTGCCCATGATCCGCCCCCTGGACGGCCGGGTCAGGCCCGAGGACTGGGCGTGGATCCCAAGGATCCTTTGGGTTTGAGTATCATGGGGCCAGCGAGGTGCCCCCGATGCAAGATCCCGACTGCCTGTTCTGCAAGATCGCAGCCCGCCAGATCCCCGCCGCCTTCGTCCACGAAGACGACCAGTTGGTGGCCTTCAAGGACATCGCGCCCCAGGTGCCCACCCACATCGTGCTGGTGCCCCGGGCGCACTTCTCCGGCCTCAACGACCTGACCCCCGAGCTGGCCCCGGTGGTGGGGCGGATCGCCCTGCTGGCCAGGGACTTGGCGGCCAAGCAGGGGATCGCCGCCAGCGGCTGGCGGCTGGTGGCCAACTGCGGGCCGGACGCCGGCCAGACCATCCACCACCTGCACTTCCACCTGCTGGGCGGCGCCCCCATGGGCGGGCGGATGGCCTGATACAATCAGGCACCATGCACAATCCCCCCCATCCCCTCACCTACCTGGACGCCATCCGCTCCTTCCTCAAGGAGGACTGGGGCACCCAGGACTGGACCAGCGCCTCGGTGCCGGACCGGGCCATGACCGCCTCGGTGGTGGCCAAGGCCGATCTGGTGCTGGCCGGGCTGCCGGTGGCGGCGGAGATCTTCCACGCGGTGGACGCCAGCCTGGAGCTGCATTTCCTGGCCCAGGACGGGGACCGGGTGGCCCACGGCAACCCCGTGCTCGGCATCAAAGGCTCCAGCCGCTCGGTGCTGACCGCCGAGCGGGTGGTGCTGAACATCCTCCAGCGCCTGTCCGGGACCGCCACCCTCACCCGGGCCTTCGTCGACGCGGTGGAGGGCACCGGCGCCCGGATCCTGGACACCCGCAAGACCACCCCGGGCCTGAAGCTGCTGGAGAAGTACGCGGTGCGCTGCGGCGGCGGGAGCAACCACCGGCTGACCCTGGGGGACGGGATCCTGCTCAAGGAGAACCACATCGCCGCCGCCGGCGGCATCCAGCCGGCGGTCGAGAACGCCCGGCGGGTGGCCCCCAGCCTGGTCCGGATCGAGGTGGAGGTGGAGAACCTGGAGCAGCTCGCCGAGACCTTCGGGATCCCGGACATCGATGGGGTGCTGCTGGACAACATGAGCGTGGAGCTGATGCGCGAGGCCGTGGCCATGCGCCTGGCGGCGGGCAGCCGGATCTTCCTGGAAGCCAGCGGCAACCTCGGGCTGGAACGGGCCCGGGCGGTGGCGGAGACCGGCGTCGACTACCTCAGCGTCGGCGCCCTCACCCACAGCGCCCCGGCCTCGGATCTAAGCCTCCGGCTGGTCTAGCCACCCGTTCAATGGCCTTTGAATGATTAACACTCGACGTGTGTCCCCAGTCATCGTTCAATAGTTCAACCTAACGCGCTGAAAAGAAGATAATGTAGTCTTCTTTTGAACCCTCTGTCCGGTGGATCAAGTCACTTTGGTCTGGTCTGGCGGACCATGGATATCCATGGCCACCCGGATCTGGCCGAGCAGCTCCGGTTACTCCATGGGAAGTTTATGGGCACTCGAGGAAAGCTGACCTGGACCGCCGCGGACCTCCGCAGCCGGGCCAAGGCGCGGCTGGATGCCGAGGCCGACGGCAGCCGCGCCGGCGCGGATGCCCTGGGGATGGCCCAGGCGTTCCGGATCCAGCGGATCGTCCGCCGCGGTGGGCAGGTGTGGGGCCGGGGCGAAGTGGACCGGGGCGCCCGTTTCAGCTTCACCCTGCCGGAGTGGCCGTGAAGCGGCCCGGGTGGTTCCGCGACCGGTCGAGCCTGGCCGCGGCCCTGGGGATCGTCCTGGCGTTCGCCCTGTTCTCCGTCCTCTGGATCTCCCTCACCGACCGGATCCTCGGCTGGATGGTCCAGGACCATGACCTCATGGTCCGGCTTTCCACCTACAAGGGCTTCATGTACATCCTGCTGGCGTCCGGGATGCTGTTCTGGCTGGTGCTCACCGCCCTGGAACTCAGGGGCGCGGCCGCCGTCCCCAGGCTCCGGAGCCACCCCGGGCGACCGCGGGCCTGGATTCCGATGCTCCTGATCGGGCTTTCCGCCCTGCTGGTGGAAGGGGCCGGCTATGGCGCCTACCGGATCCAGGGCCTTGGCCTGGAGCGGGAGGCGCACGAGCAGATGGCCTACCTGGCCGGTGAGAAGACGGAGCGGATCGAGGCCTGGTTGCGGGAAAGGTACGGGGACGCGCTGCTCGCGACCAGGGGGTCCGTGCTGGTGGAGCGGCTCCGGGCGCAGTGCAGCGGCGGCCGGCTCAGCCC
>Ga0209415_10011405_pt1 | contig 14973 bp, 14 predicted proteins | sample PeaSoiSIISIP2007_FD_187696 | JGI IMG/M metagenome (GOLD analysis project Ga0209415, IMG submission 187696) | Peat soil microbial communities from Weissenstadt, Germany - SII-SIP-2007 (SPAdes) (version 2) | ecosystem: Environmental > Terrestrial > Soil > Wetlands > Peat | place: Germany...
CCCCCCGCCTGCTTCGAGCCGACCATCGACTACGTGGTGACCAAGATTCCGCGCTTCGCTTTCGAGAAGTTTCGCGGCGCGGCCGACGAACTCGGTCCGCAGATGAAGTCGGTGGGCGAGGCGATGGCGATCGGCCGCACTTTCAAGGAATCGTTGCAGAAAGCGCTGCGCTCGCTCGAAATCGGCTCGTGGGGGCTGGAGAGCCGCGCGGCCGGGATGCGTGAGACGGCCGCACTCGCCACCGTCCGCGCTCATCTCTCGCTGCCCAATAGCCATCGCCTCTATTACCTCGCCGACGCGGTGCGCCTGGGCATCGCTCGCGAGGAAATCCATCAGCTCACCGGCATCGACCCGTGGTTTATCGATGCGGTCGCCGAGATCGTCGAGGCCGAGGCGCGAATCAAGCGCGGTCCGCTCGACGCTGCGCTGCTGCGCGAGGCCAAGGAGAGCGGCTTCTCGGATCGCCGAATCGCCGAGCTTAGCGGCCTCGACGAGGCGGCGGTGGCACTCAAGCGGCACGAAACCGCGGTGACGCCAGTGTTCAAGGCCGTCGACACCTGCGGCGCGGAATTCCAGGCCTTCACGCCGTACCTCTATTCGACTTACGAGGGCGAAGACGAAGCGCCGCCTGACGATCGTCCCAAGATTATGATCCTCGGCGGCGGGCCGAACCGCATCGGCCAGGGAATCGAATTCGACTACTGCTGCGTGCATGCAAGCCTCGCGCTCAAAGAGGCCGGCTTCGAGACCATCATGGTCAACTGCAACCCGGAGACCGTCTCGACTGACTACGACATCTCCGACCGCCTGTACTTCGAACCGCTGACGTTCGAGGACGTGATGGCGATTGCCGAGCGCGAGCGCCCGGTCGGCGTGATCGTGCAGTTCGGCGGGCAGACGCCGCTTAAGCTCGCGGTGCCGCTGGAGCGCGCCGGCGTGCCGATCCTTGGTACTTCGCCCGACGCGATCGATCGCGCGGAGGACCGCGAGCGTTTCAACGTCCTGGTCGATAAGCTCGGGCTCCGGCAGCCGCGCGGCGTGCTGACCCGCGGCCTTGCCCAGGCGGTCCGTGGCGCCGCGGAAGTCGGTTACCCCGTGTTGATCCGGCCTTCCTATGTGCTCGGCGGACGCGCGATGGAAGTCGTCGCGGACGAAGCGGGACTGCGCCGCTACGTCGAGCAGGCGCTGCTCGCTTCCGAAGAGCGCCCGCTGCTGGTCGACCGCTATCTCCAGGGCGCGATCGAAGTCGACGTCGACGCAATCTCCGACGGCGAGGCCGTGGTTATTGGCGGCGTGATGGAACACGTCGAGCACGCCGGGATCCATTCGGGCGACAGCGCCTGCGCGTTGCCGCCGCGCACGCTCACCGGCGCGATGCAGGAAGAACTGATGCGACAGACGCGGATGTTGGCGCGCGAGCTCGGCGTCGTCGGCCTCATCAACGTGCAATTCGCGATCTTCGAGGGCGAGGTCTACATCCTGGAGGTCAACCCGCGGGCCTCGCGCACCATCCCATTCGTCAGCAAGGCGATCGGGGTGCCGCTGGCTAAGCTGGCCGCGCTGGTGATGGCCGGCAAAAAGCTCCCCGATCTCGGCTTCACCGCCGAGCGCGTCCCGCGGCACGTTTCGGTCAAGGAGTCGGTGTTTCCCTTCGTGCGCTTTCCCGGCGTCGACACCATTCTCGGTCCCGAGATGAAATCGACTGGCGAAGTAATGGGAATCGATCGGACGTTCGCGATGGCCTTCGCCAAGGCCGAGCTGGCAGCCTCTACCGATCTTCCCGCCCGAGGATCCGTGTTCATCAGCGTGCGCGACGAGGACAAGGCGCTGCTCGAGCCGATCGCGCGCGGACTCTCCACCATGGGCTTCGATCTGGTCGCCACCGGCGGCACCGCGCGTCACATCCAGGGCCTGGGAATTACGTGCTCCGTCGTCAACAAGGTCGCACAGGGTTCGCCGCACGTGGTCGACCTGATGCGCGAGAGCAAGATCGCGATGGTTATAAATACGCCGGACGCATCGGGAACCGCCGACTCGTTCTCGATTCGGCGCACGGCGCTGGAGATGCGGCTACCGTTTTGCACCACGATGGCGGGGGCGCAGGCCGCGGTCGAAGGAATCGCCGCGCTCAGGAACGGACGCTTCGAGGTTCGCGCGCTCCAGGACTATTTCGCAGATAGTCACGCCGATAATCGCGCTGCTGAGCTAGCGCCGGAAAGCCGCCGCGGATAGTCTGCCGCCGCGCAAAGGCGCATCCACCCGCTCGACCGTCGCGCGCGATGCCGCTTGAGATGCAAACTCCGCTGAGCGCGCTGAGCGGCGTCGGCCCCAAGCGCGCCGAGGCCCTCGCCGATCGCGGTATTGCGACCGTTGCCGACCTGCTGCTCAACCTGCCGCTGCACTACCAGGACTGGCGCGCACGCACACCGCTTACGGAACTGAAGCCCGCGACTTCCGCGGTCGTCGAAGGCCGTCTCGTTGGATTCAAGGAACGGCCGATGCGCGGGATGCGCTGGCGGCGGATGGCGACCGGCTGGCTCGAAGGCGCGGGCGGCGCGCGCCTGCGCGTGGTCTGGTTCAATCTGCCGGCCTACATGAAGGGACGCATGCCCGACGGCGAGCGCGTCGTGATGCACGGCCGCGTAGGCGAGGCGCCTGACGGCGGTCTGGAAATCATTCATCCCGAAGTTTATCCGCTGGATTCCGGCGCGCCGCCGGCCGTGCGTCCCGTGTACGGTCTGCCCCCCGAGATTGGTCAGCGCGTCTATGGTGGGCTCGTCGCGCAGGCGCTGACGGCGCTCGGCGGGCGAATCGAGGGCGCGATGCCGCCCGCGCTGCGCGCTGAGGCCGGCGTGATGGCGCTTGGCGAGGCGCTGCGGATGCTCCATCAGCCACCTGCCGACGCCGAGTCAGCGAAGCTCGAGGCCGGAGACAGTGCCGCGCATTTCGCGCTCGCCTTCGACGAGATGTTCGCGTTTCAACTCGCGATGGGAATCGATCGGATGCGTGCGGCGCGGCGCGCCGGCGCGCGGATGGACGCTCCGGCGAATCTGACCGCGCGCCTGCTCGAGACGCTGCCGTTCACGCCGACCCGCGCGCAACTCCGTGCGATCGACGAAATCGGCGCCGACCTTGCGCGAGCGCATCCGATGAACCGGCTGCTGATGGGCGACGTCGGTAGCGGCAAGACGCTGGTCGCGCTATGGGCGGCGCTGCGCGCGGCCGAGTCGGGATGGCAGGTCGCGGTGATGGCGCCGACGGAGTTGCTCGCGGAACAGCACTATCGCAGCTTCACGGCGCTCTGCGGCGCGCTCGGCGTGCCCGCCGCGTTGCTGCTCGGCAAAACTCCCCCATCCGAGCGCGCACGGACGCTCAGACTGCTCGCCTCGGGCGTGATTCCCGTGGTCTTCGGCACCCATGCGCTCATCCAGGAGGGCGTCGCGCTCAAACGCCTGGGCCTCGCGGTTATCGACGAGCAGCATCGCTTCGGCGTTTTCGATCGCGCGCGCTTAAAGGCGCTGGGGCCCAGCGCTCACGTGCTGCTGATGACGGCGACGCCGATTCCGCGAAGTCTTGCGCTCACGCTGCTCGCCAACCTGGACATCTCGGCGCTCGACGAGATGCCGCCGGGACGAACGCCGATTTTGACCGATATTTTCACCGAAGAGCGGCTCGCCGAGGTCGACTCAATCGTGCGTGCGGAACTCCAAGCCGGGCGGCGCGCATATTATGTCGTTCCGCTGATCGAAGGCGAGGAGGAGGGCGACGAGCGGCTGTCCGTGGCCGCGACCGCCAAGCGGCTCGGCGCGGGTCCGCTCGCCGGCTTCAAAATTGGCACGCTGCACGGCAGGATGCGGCCGGCGGACAAGGAACGCGCGATGCGGGCGTTTCGCGACGGCGCGATCGACGTGCTGGTCTCGACCACGGTGGTCGAGGTCGGAATCGACGTGCCCGAAGCGAGCGTGATCGTGGTGATCGCCGCGGAGCGCTACGGGCTCGCCCAGCTTCATCAGTTGCGCGGCAGGGTGGGGCGAGGCGCCGCGGCGTCGCGATGCTGCCTGGTGGTCTCGCGCGAGAACGACGCGCGCATACGGCTCGACGTAATGGTCCGCACCACCAGCGGCGCCGAGGTCGCCCGCGCCGACCTCGAGCTACGCGGTCCGGGCGACTTGCTCGGCGCGAGGCAAAGCGGCGCGCTGCCGCTGCGCTTTGCCGACTTCATCCGCGACGGCCGGCTTATCGAGCAGTCGCGGGCGATGGCTGAGCGCTGGCTTAAGCGCGACCCCGCGCTCGAACTGCCTGACTCCGCCGGGGCTCGCACTGCGCTTTTACGCATGCTGGATTTCGGCTTCAGCCTCGGAGATATAGGCTAGTCCGGATGGCGCGGGAGAGATCCAAATCGAAACGGCGGGGCTCGGAACCAAAGATAAAGAGGCGGCGGGAGGTCTCCGCCGGCGGGCTAATCTGGCGGCGCTCAGGCGACGGGTCGGTAACCGTGGTGCTGGTGAGGCCGGCCGGACGCAGCACCTGGGTGCTGCCCAAGGGGCACCTCGAGAAAGGCGAAACCGTCGCGCAGGCGGCGACGCGAGAGGCGCGCGAGGAGAGCGGCCTTACGGTGGGAGCGATCGAGCCGCTCGGTGAAATCTCCTATGTCTACTCGTCGCGCGAGCGCAACGGCGCGACGCTCACGCGGATTTTCAAACGCGTGCATTTCTTCCTGATGACACATGCGGGCGGCGATCCCTCCGCGCACGACTCGGAGACCGACGAGGTCGCCTGGTTGACCTTCGATGAAGCGCTGGCGCGCGCGACTCATCCCAGCGAGCAGGCACTAATCGCCAAGGCGCGCGCGATGCTTGGCGTTTAGTGGTGCGGCGGCGCCAATCACGCTCGCGCGCCACACGGCCGGCGCGAGTTCGTCTGATTGCGCGGCGCCCGGGCCGATAATCGCGAGCACCGCGGCGCCGCGGCGCTCCACATGATGCGGCACCGGGGCGCCGTCGGCCGCGATTCGCTCCGGTATCCCTTCGTAGGCGCTGGCAAAGGCGGCGGCGCTCGTGTCGTCGTCCAACGCCACGATCCAGATAACAGTGAGCGCACCATCCTTCTGCAACACCGCCATCCGATCTCCGCGCCACCCGCGCGCCAGCCCGGCTGTCGCCTGGCCGCCCGGACCGCGCGTCAGGATGACACGCAGGAGCAACTCTCCGTAAGTGTTTTCCGCGATCTCATGCCATCCCTGGAGCGCCGGCGCCCATCCCGCGACGGTTATGGTCAGGGGCGGCGAGGGATGGACGAAATAGAGCGCCGGATCGAGAACCTGCCGCGTCGAAAGCGGCGGGTTGCGATAGAGCGCATTGACCGCGTTCCATCCGCCGCGCCGGAAGGCCTCGCCGACGAAGCGGGTGCCGTCGGTGTACTGAAAGATTAGCGCATCGCGCAGCGCCGCCGGCGTATCCGGCGACTGGAGATCGAACAGCTTCGGCATATCGTCGAGATTGGTGGTCAGCGTGCCGATGGTCTCGGCGTCAACGCGTCCCGAGACATAGCCATAGCCGACCAGCATCGCGTCACCCTCGGCCACCGACTTCAACGCCAGCCGGCGATCGTCATTGCCGACAATTCGATCGAGCGCGGCCTGGACGCCGAAATACTGGTCCTGCAGCGCATGGGTCAACTCGTGCGCGATCAGCATGTCGCTCGTCGAATCCTTGTGGGTGAAAAATCCCGCTATCTGGGACGACAGGACACGCTGGGACTTGCTGTTGATCAGGATCATTTCCCGATCCTGTGGATCGTAAAAGCCCACAACCTGGCTGCTCAGCACGCGCATCGTCTGGACCTTCAGATTGGTTCCCGGAGCGTAGAGCCCCGTCAGCACGCCGACCTCGGCGGAGCGCTGCAAGTCGGCCGCGTCGTGATGGCGCGTCAGTTCGCGTTCCAGCACGAGGTCGGCCTGGCCCTGGTCCATCGGCACCAGCGGCACGTCGGCGTTGAAGTTGAGCTGACGCAGCTCCTGCACATCGGTATAGATGCGCTCGGCGCGCTGAACGTTGACCCGGCCGCCGCTCACCACCCCGTAGGTGCATCCAGCGACCGTGAACAGAACCAGCGCGGCGCTTCGAACGAGCCGCCGTGAAGGCCGCGAGCGCATCAGCGCGCGGCGGCAAGCCGGCGAAGCGGTGCGGAGGGGAGGGGAGACGCGCCAGCATGAAGCGACGGACCGCCCGGAGTTATCGCCGGCGGCGGAGCCGTGATGACGCTGGCCTTCCACACCGCCGGCCCCAGCGTATCGAAATGCGCGGCCGTTTCGCCGATCACCACGAGCACCGCGTTGCCCTTGAGTTCGACGCGATGCGCGGCGGGATGGCCATGCAGGTGATCGAGCACCTTACGATAGACGGCCGCGAAGCGCGCCGCCGTCTCGGCCTCGCGAAACGTCAGCAGCCAAATGACGCTCACCGCCTCGTCCTTGCGCAGCATCACGATCCGGTCGCCCGCCCATCCGTCGGCGAGCGCCAGGTCTGGCGAAGCCATGCCGCGCGTGTTTTCAAGGATGATGCGCAGGCCAAGCTCGCCCAGCGTGTCTTCGTCGGACTTATGCCAGCCATTCATGTGCGATTGGTAGCCGGCGACCGTGACCGTGTCGGGCAGGGCAGGGTGGTCGAAGTAGAGCGACGGATCCATGATCTGCTGGGTGGACTGCGGCGGATCGTTGTAGAGTCTGTCGACCGCTTTCCAGCCTCCGCGCCGGTAGGCCTCGGCCACGAACTTGACGCCCTCCGTGTACTGGAAAATCAGCGGCTCGGCTACGCCGCGCGGCACACCGGAGGCCGCACCCGTGAAGGTCTGCGAAAAGCTCTTGAGATTGCCGATCAGCGTGGCCAGGATGGCCGAGTCCATGCGGCCCAGCATGCAGGCGTAGCCCGCGATGGTCGCGTCGCCCTCGGCCACCGAGTGCAGCGCAAGCGCGCGGTCGCCGTTGCTCTTGAGCGCTTCGTCCTTGGCGCCGAAATCGAAATTCTGGTCCTGCAGCGCGTGCGTGAACTCGTGCGCCAGGATCATATTGTCCAGCTTGGTCTGGAGTTCGGGCGGCTGGCCGGGAAACTCGCGTTCGAGCGCGCCGCTCACGATCACCATGGTCTTCTTCTTGAAATCGTAGAACGCGATCACCTGGCTTTCGAGCAGGTCCATGTTGGCGGCCTTGAGATTGATCCCCGGCGGGTACAGGCCAATCAGCGCGCCCGCGCGGCCGTCGGTGTCAATCGACTCGGGCGTGTATTCGCCCTCGAGTTCCGCCTCCAGCAGCTTGCCTGCCTCTTCGGTGGAACGGACCACGACCGGGACCTTGTTCTTGAGCTTGAGCAGACGCACTTCCTGGATGGTCTGCTCGACCGCGGCCGCCTCCTGTTCGTTAACCTTGCCGTCTTCCGCCTGCGCGCGCGCGCACGTCGCCGCCCCGGCCGCAGCCAGCAGCATAGCGGCGAGCACTGAAAACAGTACACGGCGGGAGAAGAAGCGGGTGGGGTATCTCATTCGCTGATGATTATGACCGGCAATCCGAAGCGCGCGGTCTGGACCGCACGCGCCTGGGCTTGCTCGCGGGTCGCGAACCCACCCATCCGCACACGGTAATAGCGCCTGCCCGCGGTATCAAGCTCGCTCAGCCTGACGTCGGGATAATAGGCGGCGAGACGGATGCGGATATTCTCGGCATTGCTCTGGTCGGCGTACGATCCGGCCTGGACGAAATATTGCGGCTCGCCCGCCGGATCGATCGCCGGCGTCGACACCAGGTCCATCCGCACCAGCGCGGTACCGGGGCCCACCATCCCGAGCGCACGCGCCGCACCATAAGAGAGATCGATCTTGCGCCCCTTGCGAAACGGACCGCGATCGTTGATTCGCACCTCGACCGCGCGTCCGCTTCCGAGATCGGTTACGACTACGCGCGAGTCCAGCGGAAAGATGCTCGAGGCGGCGGTCATCTGGTCCTGGCTATAGATTTCGCCGGTCGCGGTTGGACGGCCGTTGAAGCCCGGTCCGTACCACGACGCCTTGCCAACGACCGAGCGGATGGGAGCTGACCCGGACGGGAAGGGCGCAGGCGTCACGCTCGGCGCCGGTTGCTGCGAGGAACATCCCGCCGCCATCGCACACACCACCATCGTAAGCCCAAGCCACCGCCACATCATCCGCACCTCCGCGCACCTCCGCGCACCTCCGCGCACTTCAGCCGGGCACTCAGCCGGCTTCGGTGCCCGCGCCGCAGGACCCGCCCCACCTTCTCAACGCAGGATTATAGGCGGCCGCACGAGGCTTAAGAAGCCGTCCGGCGGTCTCGCAAACGATCCTCGAAGTGGCTCTCCAGACGGCTCTCGAACCGCTTCTGTTGACAGCCGATAAGCCTGGCGTGTCGGCGGACCGTGTTGCGCGTGGTAGCATCGAATCATCGCCGTCTGCTCCGGTTGCGCGCCACGATGCTACGAAACAGGGAAGATCTCGAGGAACTGGAGGCGCGCACGCTTGCGCCGTACGCGATGCTGTCGCGGATGAGCCGCGGACGGCGTTACCCCGAGCCGCCTCATCCGATGCGCACGGCGTTCCAGCGCGACCGCGACCGTATCGTGCATTCCGCCGCCTTTCGCCGCCTCGAGTACAAGACCCAGGTCTTCGTCAACCACGAGGGCGACTACTACCGTACGCGTCTGACGCATACGGTGGAGGCCGCGCAAATCACACGCACGGCGGCGCGGGCGCTCGGGCTCAACTCGGAACTGGCCGAGGCGGTCGCGCTGGCGCACGATCTCGGACACACGCCGTTCGGCCATGCGGGCGAGCGGGCGCTGCGCGCGCTGATGGAGCCCCACGGCGGTTTCGATCACAACGCGCAGAGCTTGCGTACGGTCGACTGGATCGAAGTGCGTTACCCGAATTTCCGCGGGCTCAACCTGACCTTCGAGGTCCGCGAGGGAATCATCAAGCACTCCGAGTTCAGGCTGCGCCCGGCGGCGGCGGAGTTCGACCCTTCGCTGTTTCCGTGCCTGGAGGCGCAGATCGTCGATCTGGCCGACGAAATCGCCTACCTCGCGCACGACGTCGACGACGGGCTGAAGGCCGATATGCTCACGGTGGACGATCTCAATTGTACGCGCCTGTTCCGCCAGGCGGCCGCCGCCGCGCACGACGCGAGTCCGCGGGCCGAGCCGGGAGTCGTGCGCTACCAGACGGTGATTCGCATGATCGATGCGATGGTGACCGACCTGGTCACCAACATCAGCGCGGAGCTCGAGCGGGGCTCGATTCGCGGCGTCGATGACGTGCGGCGCGCGGGGGGCGCGCTCGCGAGCTTTGGCCCGGCGATGGCGCCGATGGTGGAAGAGCTCAAGCAGTTGATGCGCGAGCGGCTGTATCGCCATTACCGGGTCAGCCGGATGACCGGCAAGGCGGGCAGGGTGCTCGAGCGCCTGTTCGAGACTTACATGGGCGAGCCGCGGCAGATGCCCGGCCACGTGCTGCGCCGGATCGAGGTCGACGGCGAGGCGCTCGCGCGCGTGGTCGCCGACTATATCGCCGGGATGACCGATCGCTTTGCGCTGGACGAATACCGCAAACTGTTCGATCCGGATGAACGTGTCTGACGCGCCATCAAACGGATCCGACAGAAAAGGGCGGCTCGCGGTGCGCGCGCGTGGCGCCACGGTGCGTATCGTCATCCGGCGCGAAGATCATATCGGCGACGCACTCGGCTTTATTTTTCTCGAAGCCAGCGGCGGCGACCACGACACGATAGTCGAGCGGCTGCGCGAATACCTCGGCCCGCGGATCAGAATCCTCAAGGCTGAAATCGGCGCCGAGCGGATCGAAATCGAGGCCGGCGGGCGGCGCTTTCCCGTAGAGGCGGCGCGGCTGGCCGAAGCCGCCCAAGGGCTGCGGCGCAAGGGGGCCTCGCGAAACGCCATCGCGCACTTCAAGGAGGCGCTCGCGCTTGACCCGCTCAACGTGATGGCGCTCCGCGGGATGGGCGCGCTGCTGGCGGCGTGCGAGGACTACTCGGCGGCGTTCAGGGTGCTGTGCAAAGCGCGCGAGGCCGGCGGCGACAGCGCCGAGGTGCTGCACGACCTCGGACGCGCGGCGGCCGGGACGGGGCGGGTCGCGACGGCGATCATGTACCTCGAACGGGCGTGCGAACTGGCGCCGGACGACCTTGCGATTCGGCGAGCGCTGGCCGACCTGGGGCGCAAACCGCGCGCGACGGTGAAGCTCAAGGAACGCGCGGCGCTCAGCCACCGCGGCCGCCAAAACAACGAATAGGACTGGCGGTTAGCCAGACGGTCACAAGCCAGCCGGGGGGTAGCGACGGAGGGAGTCAGGGCCGGCGTCCGCGGCCATAGCGGGATGCCCTCTTGGCTTTTTCAGCCACGCCCCGAACGCTACAATCGTGCACTGTGAAGTCCATCGATCTGCGGCACGCGGCCGCGCTCGGCCTGCTCGCCACCTGGTATCTGCTGACTCCGCCATTCGCTCCCGGCGATCCGCCCGGCGCGCTTAAGCTTAACGCGCCGCTCAGCCAATGGAGCCAGATGGATTCATCCGACACCGCTTCGGACTGCGACGAGCAACGCAACAACATGGTGCGGATGTACCGCAGCGGCGACATGACGTCGGTGACGATCCAGTTCAAGCTCTGGCTCTACCACAATGCCGTTTGCGTCTCTTCGGCCGACCCGCGTCTTAAACAGCTCAGCAAACAGATCGCGCATCCGCTGAAGTAGTAGCAGCCTGGGAGCTAACGTTCTCCAGAGCCGGGCGTGGTCCTACTGGCCCGTGATCGTTCCCAGCTTCAACCCTAACGACGCCAAAACGACACGAGCGTCAACTCCGGGGGAGATCGCGTACCCAGAGACTGCGGTCACCGTCTGCGTGGACGAGGGCCCGGGTCCGCTGGAATCGCCGCGGCAGCCAGGCGCGCCCGCCGCCAACAGGATCATCACTCCCGCGAGCAGCCATATACGCCGGCGCGTGCAACCGGGTAGTGCGTCCATCGCCAGGCCGAGTATCGCGAACGCTATCCATAGTGGCACGCCGGCGGCGCGCGCCGCGGTGAACTCCGTCACTCCCGCATAGGCGACGCCGCTCGTGTCGTTGCGGCTCAATGGAGAGAGCTTGACCGTCAATCCGAAAAACGGCTCGCCTCCCGGCCCAATCGCAAACGGTGGGTTGAATGTGAACGTCGTGCTTGAGGTTGGAGGACTCACCGTCACCGGGCCGGGCTGGGGGACGCCGTCAATGAAATGAAAGTTGGGAGGAGGCACAGTTGAAGGTGGCGATCCAGCGGCGGGCGGGTTCAGGGTGGCCGACGAGAACAGCGACGGTTTGCTGAAAGAGATCGTGACGCTGTTCACGAATTCCAGCACGGTCGAGTTATTGACGATGCTGAAGACGCCAGCCTCGATGGTCTGGCCGGGCGCAGCGCCCCCATCCGCAGGTGAGACAATGGATACGGAAATGGACGGGGTCTCCGGAAAGATGAGAGGTCCTTGTGCGCGCGCCGCTGGTCGCGCAACTGCGAGACCGGCAACCAAGGCTATCGTCGAGGCGATGGCGATGCGCGCGAGCATCCTGCTGCCAGACATGGGCTGAGACGTTACAAGACCATTCACCAGGGCGCCAGCAGGATCGGGAGCGATTCGTCGAATCGGGGGCTCAGCGCAGAGTGGATTGCGGAACGTTGCGAGCGTTGGCTGCCCTTTCAGGTTTCCCTCCGATCCGCTTCCAATAGATCTTGGTCCCGGTCAATCCTCCGTGCGGCTTCAGAGCATAGTCCGGGATTGTTCCAGCCAGGACGAACCCCAGCTTCTCATACAGCCCCGACGCACCGCCCTCGACCGCGGTGTCGAGCACCAGGAGTGTGCGCGCCCGCTCCACGGCGCTGCTCTCGGCCGCCCGCATCAAGGCTGCCGCGATGCCTCGGCCCCGATGGCTCGGGCGGGTCATCAGCTTGGCGATTTCGGCCCGGTGCGGCTGATTGGGCGGACAATCAAGCAACAGGGTGACAGTGCCGGCCAGGACCTCGCCGTCCCAGGCACCCAGAATAATCCGTTCGTCCCGGGCGGCCGCCGCCAGCGCGCCATCCCAAAACGCTCGCGCCGTTTCCGGCGCCAGCGGATGCATGAAGCTGACCGATCCGCCGTTCGCGACCACCTCGATCAGGATCCCGCTCAGCATCTCACGGATCTTCGGCGAGGCGCTCAAGGCTTTGATTTCGATCTCGGACATAGCGGGGGCTCCGCAGGGACACCGCGCGCACGATGGGTCGCCTCGCGCGCGGGATTCGACAGAGGGTCCTCAGGCGCGGCGGCGTCCCACGCGGCGGCGGCGTTCGGCTCTTAGTTCCTCGCGCTCTCGGCGGGCGCGAACCTCGAGAGCACTGTATCGAAAAGCCCTAAGCGCCGCACGAGTTTCAACATTACTTGGCGGCCTTCAGGTGAACGCAATGTTCCACGTGTTCGCTATAAATCGGGCATGGGAATAGCGTTGAATGGCGTCGTAGCGACGCAAAGGAAGTAGAAGAGTATGGCATCGGGTAAAGCGATTGGAGAATTTTCGTTCAAAGCCATCACGGCCACTCACAGTCCTGGGCCAGCGGGCAGCGTTCTCAACCAGGTGAATTGGGAAGGGACGGCGACGGGATTTGGAGCAGTCTTCACCACTGTAACCTTCGTTGGCGGCCCCAAGAGCGGGACTTTCAGTGAGTGCGGGACGGCCTACCTGGACAATGGCGACGCTCTCAACGGCATCGGTCAGGGGACCTACGAGAGTGCCGGGAAACACGCGTGGCGCGCGCAGAGCATTATGCAGCTCGCCGATGGTCGCAGGATCCGCGGCGAAGGCGAGATGAATCTGGCCTCGCGCTCGTGGAAAGGGACGTTGTTCGAAATGAGCTGATCCGGGGCGTCAATTTTCCAGAGTCTGTGAGCGCGGCGGGCCGGAATCGGCCGCCGCGCTTTACGCTGGCGTCGTGTGGCGACCGACCCGAGCCAGTCGCGCAAACTCCAGCCAGAGTGAAGTCAGTGAGGCGACCGGAATCGTGCCCGGCACCCTTCGAGATCTGGGTTTATAGGAGCAGATCGTAATGCGAATCGCGGCGATTATATTGATGTTGATGGCGGTTTCTTCGACCGTCTCCGCTGATTGCCACAAGAACGCGCGTGGTCGCACCGTGTGTAGCAATGGGCAGGAGGCCGGAGGATACAACGCGAAAACTGGCAACGCCTGGAAGTCGGAGAAGAACCAGAATGGAGTAGCTACGACGCAGACCAGCCAGGGGGGACAGGCCAAAACCAAGAATGGCAAAGGTGTGTATCAGAGTCCCAACGGCAAGAATTGCTACAAGACGGCAAATAACTACGGCTGTAACTAAACGCCCATCGAGAACATAATATTTCGTGGGCCAATCAGTAGAATCCTCGCGCTTCCACATCTGGAAGTTCGCCCTTGTAGCCGAATAGTCGGAGAATCACGCACGATAGGTACCAAAGCGTCAGGTCCCGAGCCTGTCGTCGCACGGAAGCAGAAGCACTGTAAAACGTTTCTCGGCGTTTTGGATGGATAATAGTATTTCGCAATTCGGTCACCGCACGAGCGCCATCCTCCCACGCGGGCTGCCGATGCGCCGCGTAATCTTTCAACTCGCTCAGGCCCATCGGGAAATCGACTGGAACTGATTGAAATTTGAACATCAGCTTCAGGCGATCCGAGGCTGGTAATTTATCAAAGCTGGCGTGCGCCCCAAGTTCCCACCATTCATAAGTAGAGACCGTGGTTGATTTCGCCCTCCTGGGGCGGTTGTGTTTCCTGTCCTTTAAGCACCGCGAACTCGTTTGGGGTCAAGGCTCCGAGACTGCCATGCGGCCGCAGGTAGTTGTAGTCGTGGCGCCATGCTTCGATGGTTTCTCGCGCTCCGGCGAGACTTAGGAACACGTGCTCGTTGAGGCACTCATCGCGCAGCTTGCTGTTGAATGATTCGACGAAAGCATTCTGCACCGGCTTGCCGGGCTCGATGTAGTGCCAAGCGAGTCGCCCGGTGGCCCAGCGCAGCACCGCACCACTGGTCAGTTCGGTTCCATTATCGCTAACTACCTCCTGGGGCACCGCGCGTTCGGTCGCCAGCCGCTCCAGTTCGCGAACCACTCGTACTCCGCCCAGCGAAGTATCGACCACGGTCGCCAGGCACTCGCGGCTGAAGTCGTCCACCACGCATAGGATGCGAAAGCGCCGGCCATCACTCAGCGTGTCGGAGACGAAGTCGAGCGACCAGCGTTGGTTGATCGCCTGTGGCACCAGCATTGGAGTCCGGGTTCCCAGCGCGCGTTTGCGCCGGCCACGTCTGCGCACCATGAGCTTCTCTTCGCGGTATAGCCGATACAGGCGCTTGTGGTTCAAGACATGACCTTCGCGGGCCAGCATCCAGCCTAGTCGCCGATACCCGAATCGTCGGCGTTCCGCGGCCAGCTCGCGCAGTCGTTGTCGAAGCGCCCGGTCATCTGGCCGCTTGCCCTGGTAGCGTAGGGTCGAACGATCGATGCCTACCAATCGGCAGGCGTGTCGCTGACTCAGCCCGTGGCGCTCCATCACCCTGCTCACCGCCAGTCTTTGCGCCGCAGGCTTCAGACGTTTTTTCCCAGGATGTCCTTGAGCGCCGCGTTGTCCAGCATCGACTCGGCCAGCAGCCTCTTCAAGCGCCGGTTCTCGTCCTCGAGCGCCTTGAGGCGGCGTGCCTCCGATACCTCAAGCCCGCCGTACTTCGATTTCCACTTGTAAAGTGTCGCGCTTGAGATCCCGTGGCGCCGGCATACCTCTTCGGTCTTTGCCCCCGCCTCGTGCTCCCGCAACACTCCGATGATTTGCTCCTCGCTGAAGCGGCTTCCTTTCATCGCCCGTCTCCTTTCAGTCGACGGACTCTACCTCAAA
>Ga0209415_10011406_pt1 | contig 14973 bp, 20 predicted proteins | sample PeaSoiSIISIP2007_FD_187696 | JGI IMG/M metagenome (GOLD analysis project Ga0209415, IMG submission 187696) | Peat soil microbial communities from Weissenstadt, Germany - SII-SIP-2007 (SPAdes) (version 2) | ecosystem: Environmental > Terrestrial > Soil > Wetlands > Peat | place: Germany...
CACCAACCATTACTGTTGCGGCCGCTGTGCCGGTTCCTGTCACAGCTAAGATTCCAGTCTCGGCTGTCTCCGAAGCACCTGTTTAGGATCGTGCGATCCCTCCAAGCCATTCGTTTGCGACGACACCGAAGCCTCCTTGTCCCGTCGGAACACTGCCTGCCGCTATAATGAACGTTTGGCGCGCCACTCCCAATTCCTATGATTCAGACCCTGTTCGGCAGCCTGGACGAAGAGCAGAAACCGGGTCTCTTCGACCGGATGAAAGAGGCGGTGACGCGGACCCGCGAAAACCTCAGCCAGCGTATCGAGGAAGTCGTTTCCTTTGGCAAAGAGATTGACCGCGCGACCCTGGACGATCTGGAAGCCACGCTCATTGGCGCCGACCTGGGCAACACGACCACTCGCGAAGTCCTCGACAAGCTTCGTGAGAAAGCTGATCGAAAGCAGATTAAGAACGCTGACGAACTCAAACGTCTGTTGAAACTGGAATTGCTGGCCATCCTGAATGCCGCCAACACGCGTCCAGTGCAGAGAGTCGATGGCACTCCGGAAGTCATCCTCGTGGTCGGCGTCAATGGCACTGGAAAAACCACAACCATTGGGAAGCTGTCGCAGGTCTTTCGCTCGCAGGGCAAAACCGTGCTGCTCTGTGCCGCCGACACTTTTCGCGCCGCCGCCATCGAGCAATTGGAAATCTGGGGACAGCGCACCGGAACCGAAGTCATCCGAACCAAAGCCGGTGGCGATCCCGCGGCCGTGCTCTACGACGCTCTGCAAGCCGCGTCCTCGCGCCACAGCGACTACGTCATCGTGGATACTGCCGGGCGTCTCCACAACAAAGCCAACCTAATGGCGGAACTGGACAAGATGCGGCGCACGGCACAGCGAATTATTCCTGGCGCTCCTCACGAAACCCTGCTGGTGATGGACGCCACCACCGGCCAGAACGGGTTGCAGCAAGCGCGTCAGTTCACGGAGGCGGCCGGCGTAACCGGAATCGTACTCACCAAACTCGATGGCACCGCAAAGGGTGGGGTCGTAGTCGCGATTTCTCGAGAGTTGGGTCTGCCGGTGCGCTACGTCGGCGTCGGCGAAAAAGCCGGTGACCTTCTGCCCTTCAATTCCGAAGATTTTGTGGATTCGTTGTTTGCCTAGGTTTTTCATCACAGAGACAGAGAGGCACAGAAAATAACGCAATCTGAGTAGCCTAATTTGAACGCGCTCGAGAAATAGCACTGATAGCCAAGTCCTGCCTTACTCTGTGTCTCTGTGACTCTGTGGTGAAAAGACGAACGATGACTATTCACGACACCGACGAACGCTTTCTCCACCAAGCCCTCGACCTGGCCCGGCAAGGCATCGGCTTGACATCGCCCAATCCATGCGTGGGCGTAATTATTGTGGACGCGAAAGGTGCAATCGTCGGCGCGGGCAGCCACACTTACGACGGCGTGAAGCATGCAGAAATACTCGCCCTCGAACAAGCCGGAGAAAAAGCGCGCGGCGGAACTCTATATATCAATCTGGAACCGTGTTCGCACCAGGGCCGTACCGCGCCCTGCGCTGATGCGCTCATCGCCGCTGGAATCTCCCGCGTGGTTGCTTGCATGGAGGATCCGAATCCGCTGGTCAGCGGCCAGGGATTTGCCAAGCTTCGCAGCGCCGGCATCAGCGTCTCTTCCGGCATTTTGGAAGAGCAAGCCAAAACTCTGAACGAATCTTTTGCCAGATATATTCGCCACCATATTCCGCTGGTCACACTGAAAGCTGCGATGACGCTTGACGGGAAGATCGCGCCGCCTCCAGGCTCATCTCCTCATCCCGCAACCGCAAACTGGATCACAGGTGAATCGGCACGCACCCACGTACAGGAGCTCCGTCATCAGAACGACGCGATTCTGATCGGTGTCGGTACCGTGATTGCCGACGATCCGCTGCTCACTGATCGCAGTGGCCGTCCGCGCCGCCGACCTCTCTTACGCGTGATCCTCGATTCGCGTTTGCGTTTGCCCATCGAGTCCCGAGTCGTCAAGACTGCCCAGGATGATGTTCTGGTGCTCTGCTCTTCCCCCGAAGAGACGAAGAAAAAGCAACTGCTGAAGTTAGGAATTCGCGTGCACCAGTTACCTGCAAGCGATGTGGATGGCCGCCCTGACATCGCCGCGGTCGTCCGCTTGCTCGGCGAAACGAAAATCACCAGCATGATGATTGAAGGGGGCGCCACGGTGAATGCGTCCGCACTTTCCGCGAACATCGTCGACAAAGTTTTCCTCTACTACGCGCCAAGAATTCTTGCGGGCACAGCTTCCGTGCCGTTCGCCGGAGGCGCAGGATTCAAAAGCATCAGCGACGCAGCCTGCGTAAAATCGATTCGCCTTCATCGTTTTGGCGAGGATTTCGCGGTTGAGGGATACTTGAAGGATCCGTACGCGGATTGAGGCTTCAGGCTCTAGGCTTCGGGCTTCGGAATTAACTTGAGATTTGTAGTCGAACCTGAAAGCCTGACGCCTGAAGCCTGCTCACGGAGGTTCCATGTTCACCGGCATCATCGAAGAAGTCGGACGCGTTACCAGTATCGCCAACGAAAACGGCAACCGCCGTCTTACCGTCTCCGCTTCGCGTCTCGTCAACGAATTGAAAAGGGGCGACAGCATCGCGGTCAGCGGCGTCTGTCTCACGGCGGTCGAAATCACGCCCAAATCATTCGGCGCCGATCTAGCTGAAGAAACGTGGAATCGCACGTCTTTCTCACGCATCAAGCCGGGCGCACAGGTGAATCTCGAACTCCCCATGCGCGCCGACGGGCGCTTCGGCGGACACATTGTCCAGGGCCACGTCGATGGCACGGGCAAGTTCGTCGCGCTCGACGAAATCCCAGGTACCGACAATTATTGGCTGCGCATCGAGATCCCGCCCGAACTGGCGCGCTATGTCGTCTCTAAGGGCTCCCTCTCGATCGAAGGCATTAGCCTCACGGTCGCGAAAGTCGAAGGAACGCAAGTAACCGTCGCCATTATCCCTCACACCACCGAAATGACGAACCTGATGTCCCTCAAACCGGGCGATCCCGCGAATCTGGAAGTGGACTTGATCGCCAAGTACGTGGAGAAAATGATGCGAGGCGATTCGACGAACAGTTCGATCACGCTTGAACGGTTGGTGAGTCAAGGATTCTAGAAGCACTGAAAACGCCTGAAGCCCTGAACCTGCTGCCTTCTACGCCTTCAATCCCGGCTTATCCAGTTCCAGGAACTCCTGCACAATCGGCTCTTCACATTTTTCCATCTCGGGATATGTGCCGAAAAAAAGCACTCTGGCCTCGTGCAAAAATACGATGCGGTTCGCCAATTTTTCGGCCAGGCGCATGTCGTGGGTCACAACTACGCTGGTCAGGTGCAACTGGGTTTTGAGCCGCTTGATCAAGTCGCCGAGCAACTGCGCCATCAGCGGATCGACCATGGTCGTGGGTTCGTCGTAGAGAACGCACTCCGGCTGCGCTGCCAAGGCTCGCGCAATCGCCACCGATCGCTTCATGCCAGTCGATAATTCCGAGGGAAACTGGTCGCGCATTTCTTTCACTCCCACCATCTCCAGCAGTCCATCGACGATCTGGAAAATCTGATCTTCCTTGAGATCGCGACGCTCACGCAGCGGAAACGCCACATTCTCTCCCACGGTCAGCGAGTCAAAGAGCGCTCCGTTCTGAAACACCATTGTGACTTTCTTACGGATGCGCTCGAGGTCTGGCTCGCCATAATCGGTAATATCTTCCCCTGCGACGATCACCCGGCCTGCATCTGGCTTGAGAAATCCCATAATGTTTTGCAGCGTGACTGATTTGCCTACGCCGCTTCGTCCCAGGATGCACACCGTTTCTCCCGGCATTACGTCGAAGCTGACATGGTCGAGCACGCGGTTCTCGCCAAAGGCCTTGCACACACCCTTGAATTCGATATACGGCCCCGCTTGTGGATTGCTGCTCATTTGCGGTTTTCAATCCTCCGGGCGTTCTTTCCGATGATAGCTGATCGGGCTAAACGACCCTGAATGCAAGTTCTTGGCTTTCTCCCAGTCATCCGGCGTATTCAAATTCCGAAAAATTTCAACCGAGAAACCTGCCCGGAGCAACTCGTCCTCCTCAATCACTCGAGTTGCAACCTTCGCGAACAGCGCATCAATCTTGTTTTTCCCTTCGCCCAGTGATTCTTCCGCAACCTGCGCAAAACCGCGCCGATAAACCGCGCAAAGCGGCTGCAGCTTTGCACCCGCGCGCGGAACCGTGACCATCGCATCGGATCCCCGCGCCTGCAAGAGGACATATTCCAGGAACTCGGACCCGATGAAAGGCAGATCGACTGCGAGTATCAGGTTCAAGTCCGTTGCCGAAGTTGAAAGCGCTCCGTGAATTCCACCGAGCGGTCCCCGGTCGCGATACACATCCTCAAGCACCTGGCCAACAGCGGCAAACTTCTTTGCATCGCCTACGATCCATACATCACTCGCAACAGTGCGCGCTACGTTCAACGCGATGGACAGAAGGGTCTCGTCTCCCAGCGGAAGAAAAGCTTTATCGCTTCCCATCCGCGAGCTTTTGCCCCCCGCCAAAACAAACGCCGTGACGCCGAGTCCATCCCTATCGTTCACGCGCTGATCATACACGCCATTCGTGGTCTGAATAACCCGGACACCAACGACCGTGCAGATCAAACGAACGAATCAAAGCAACACCAATGTGATTCCCTTGTTGCCGCGACCCACATCGCTGTCCACTACCAACTCTGGAACTTTCGCAAACAACACTTTGCTGCGCTCGTCGAAGCTGGACCAACTCTCTCCATTGACGAATGCAACAATGTCGCCTTTTTCTTTTCGCTGGCGCAAGAAGCCGCGAATCGCGAACCGCAACACGCCGCCGGGGCCTGTCGAGCCGTAGCCATGAATCACTTTCAGCACTGCGACGCCGTCTTTTCGCGCACGCGCCAGCGCCGCCTCGAGCTTTTGGTAAGCCTGATCGCGATTAGGAAATCCCTCTTCAAGATTGACCACTCGCACTCGTCCAGACATAAAGCCTTTCGCTGCTAAAGATGCGCAGATGATCTTCGTACACTTTACCGCCGACGTGGAACCGGCGAAATAATCCCACGGGTGACTTAACGCCCTGTCGAATCAGCGTAACGTCAATGACACGAAAGTAACCTACACAAAATCGCGCCGCCGTTAGATGATGTCCCTTCCGGCGATCCCGTCACGGAAAGACGAACATGCCACAGAAGTTAATGGACGTTCTTATGTTAGGCCGCTGCTCCCACGAGTTTTCCTGGCCACGGCGGGCTGCCGATGGCAAGTTCTACCAGGTTTGTCTCCTCTGCGCCGTCGAATACAGCTATGACTGGACGACCATGCGGCGAACCCAGCGCGTCGAGCGCATTCCCTCTGAGAGCGACACCGAGGGCACCACGACCCGTCGCGGCCGTACTCGTACGCGGAAGCCTACCTGGGTTCCTCGTGCCCGCCGGTTGAAGCTCGACACGCCCGTGCGCTACCGGGTGAAGAACCTTGGCAGTTGGTACGAAGGCACGATTGCCAACCTCAGCCAGTCTGGCGTGCTTTTGCAGGGTCCGCAGCGTTTTCCCGACAACACCTTGGTAGAGATGGTTTTCGAAATGCCGGAGGAGATTTCCGGCCAGAAAAACAGCACCGTGCTCTGCCAGGGACGCATTACTCGAACCAAAGACCTGAAAGAAAAGACGGAGAACTCGGGACTCGCGGCCAGCATCCTGGATTACAAATTCCTGCACCAGAGTTAATTGGCTTTGCGGAAGATCTCGGGCATACCCGCTCCTGTTTTCCGCAGGATAAAATTCTTTCCTCCTGCGGCTTTGCCAGCTCTGATGACGGAGGAGCTTCCAGTAACATTTTTCGGCAAGAATCAGCCTGTTTGTGCATCTAAACTATGCATATCCGATTTACATCACCAGGAGTGATCTATGAAGGCGAGGTTTTCTCACTACCTCAGCGCGGTCGTTCTTCTCACCGTGTTGGTTGCGGCTGTCGGTTGCTCCAAGGCTCCGACCGATGCGCAGATTGCCAGTGACATCCAGAACAAACTGAACACCGATTCCGGACTACAAGGCAAGCAACTCGTGGTGCAGGCCGACAAGGGAAGTGTGACGCTTTCCGGCCAGGTGGACAATGATGCTCAACGCGACGCGGCCGCTCGCTATGCGTCCAGCGAACCGGGCGTGAAGCAGATCGTAAACAACTTGCAAGTCGCGCCACCGCCGGTAGCGACCCAGGCGCCGCCACCGCCCCCACCCACCCCAGCGCCAGCCGCGAAACATCGGCGAAAGAAACCGAAAGAAGAGCCTGATTCCACGACTGCTCCAGCCCAAGTAGCTCAAGCGGCACCGCCGCCTCCGCCAGCGCCAGTCGCTCCACCCCCACCTCCGCCTCCGCCACCGCCGCCGCCGCCACAGAAAGTCACGATCCCTTCGGGCACAACTTTCGCCGTACGGTTGGTGGACGCGATTGATTCAGAAACCGCGACTCAGGGCCAGACTTTCCATGCCACGTTGAATTCACCGTTCGCCGTGGACGGAGCCACCGCCATTCCCACCGGCTACAGTGTGGAAGGCCATGTCGTGACCGTCCAGAGCGCCGGCAAATTCGCCGGACAATCTTTGCTCGTGCTTCAACTGGATCGAATTTCAGCCTCTGGAAGCACCTACAACATCCAGACAGACCAATATAAGAAACAGGGTAGCTCGCGGGGCAAGAACACCGCCGAGAAGGTTGGCGGCGGCGCTGGCATCGGAGCCATCATCGGCGCCCTTGCCGGTGGCGGCAAAGGCGCGGCCATTGGAGCGGTTGCAGGCGGCGGTTTGGGCGCAGGCGCGCAAGCCGTTACCCATGGTCAGCAAATCAAGCTGGCTTCGGAAACCGTTCTGAATTTCACACTGCAAGCACCGTTAACCGTGATTCCGGCCACGCAAGGGCCTGATGCGGGACGTCCGACGTTGAACACGCCATCTCCGCAACAATAGCTCATGCGTGCGAACAAGATCAGGAGCGCGGAGATTCTTCGCGCTCCTGATGTTTCCTTGTTACTCTTAGACGTTGCACGAATTGCGCGACCGCGTCCCATCCTGCTAAATTGATGCCCTAACGGATGCGTTAGTTTTTCGGACGGTCGAGGTTCGCGCTCTCCATTCCGTCTTGGTGTTGTCTTCTGTTATCTCATGCTCCCGATCGACATTTCGAGGTCTAGCGCTGGGAAATGGCGACATTGGACGCTCCGCTACGCGGCTGCGCTCGTCGTAACCGGCATCGCGCTGTGCATCTGGTTTATGTGGCCGGTTATGCGCCAGGATCCATTCGTGATCTTTATCACAGCGGTCATTGTGAGCGCGCGTTTTCTCGGCTTCGGACCGGCGTTACTTTGCACTACCGCATCCGGGCTCGCGATCGACTATTTCGCTCTTGAGCCACGCTTCAGCTTTTCGCTCTCTGCCAACGACTACGGACGGCTGCTGGTTTTTGTTGCGGTCTCGATTCTCACCGCCGGCCTTGCCCGGCAGCGCTCGCGGGCTGAGACCCGGGCCGCGCAATCGCAGCGACGCATGGCGGCCATGGTCGAATCCTCTGCCGACGCCATCATCACCGGCGATTTAAATGGAATCATCACCAGTTGGAATGGAGGCGCGGAACGGCTTTACGGATATTCGGCCGCGGAGGCCATCGGCATGTCAGTCGATTTGCTTGGACCGCCGGAGCGTCCGGACGAAGTCCCCGGAATCACAAGAAAGGTGATGAGCGGCGAACCCATCCAGCACCACACCACCGAACGCATTCGCAAGGACGGCGCGCGGATCGCGGTGGACATCTCGCTGTCGCCGATTCGCGATCAACGCGGAGAAGTAATCGGCGCATCCAGCATCGCGCACGACATTACTGCGCAGCGGCGTTCCGAAGAAGCCCTGCGCCGCAACGAAAAGCTGGCCACTGCCGGACGCCTCGCCGCCGCCGTCGCGCACGAAATCAATAACCCTTTGGAAGCCGTCACCAACCTGATCTATCTCGCCCGCCATCGTCCGCAGAACCAGGATCAATATCTGAAGATGGCGGAGAGAGAAGTACTGCGCACCGCTGCCATCGCCCAACAGATGCTGGGGTTTGTGCGCGAGAGTTCCTCGCCTTCGCCGCTGAATGTTGCGTCTACACTCGACGATGTTCTGCAACTCTACCTGCGTCCGCTAAACGAAAAGCACATCCGGGTCGCCAAGAGCTATGACCCCGCCGCCGAAATCCGCGGCTTCGCCGGCGAACTTCGCCAACTCTTCTCCAACCTCATCATCAACGCCCTCGATGCCCTCAACGATGGCGGCCGACTGACTCTCCACGTGGCTCGCTGTCGCGAGTGGTCCAATGACAATGACCGCGGAACTGAAGCGCGCCGGACCGGAGTACGCGTGACCATCGCCGACAGCGGCAGCGGCATTCAACAGAGCGACCTGACGCGCATCTTCGAGCCCTTCTATTCCACCAAGGGCGATTCGGGCACAGGCTTGGGCCTCTGGCTCTCGCACGGCATCGTGCAAAAGCACGAAGGATCAATCCGCGTCCGCAGTCGCACCACGGAAGGCTCCAGCGGCACGGTTTTTTCTGTGTTCCTCCCCGACATGGCGGGAAGGCGTCTGCAGCCTTCCGAAGCAAATGTCTTGCCGAAAAACATACAGCAGGAGCCCGACGGTATCGCTTCCTGATTCTCGGGACCTGCGGTGACTTACCAAGTCAACGCTTCCCCGGAGTTTTTCCCGGTGGATTCCGGCACGGGAGATGAGTGGCCCACCCTAAACTCTCGGCTGAATCAAAATCCCCCCGTCTTAGCTCACAACGCGGCTCACAATATGGCTCACAACTTGGCACACCGGCCATGGCTCGGACCCGTCGCAATATTCCCGGTTGCATCAAGTCTCCGCCGGGCGCCATGAGATGCCAGGCCTCGCGATAGGCTTCGAAGCGACCGCCGCCTTGCCTGCATCCTGAAGGGTAGAAACACAGCGAGGTTGAGCCTGTAACGTATCTCACGGGGATTACGTACCAAATGTCCAGTAGGGCGAGATAAACCACGACGAAGTCGATTTCCCTGCTCTTGTAGGATTTCATATTGACTCCGTGGCCATGGCTGACTGAGGTCTGGTAGAGGCGACCGTGGACTTGCCAAATGGTCTTCACCTGCACGCGCCACAAGCGCTCGCCCGAGTCGACGATGAAGTCATAGCGCTCGTTGTCTCCGTGGGGTTTAGCGACGCCGAAGCCGAGGGTCGCTGCCTTGTGTAGGAAGGCGAGTTCTCCCAATTCACCTCTTGCTTTAGAGTTCAGCGGCCCGCGGACCGGGGGTGCGACTTGCCTCGGCTGTTTGCGTGGTGTCGTTGCTGCTTTTTTCAATTTGGACTCCAATAAAAAAGACGCGAGCCGGATTTCCGGTCGCGCCCGTTTGTTTCGAGAATTAATCTCTATTTCAAGAATAGCAAATTCGAGGGGGCAACTATGACATGGTTTCGATATTTATATTTCCAGCCGAATCAGCGGTTTAGGGGAAAATTGACAGCTTTGGGGGCTTGACAAGATTTGGGCTGAAAGGCGTTTTTCGGGTTTGTTGTGAGGTTGATGGGTACTTGGGGCAGGATTCAGAATCTAAAGGATCAAGGCACCTCGGTGACGTGGCACCGACCAGTCTTGCCGAGTAAGCTACACTATATGAGCAACAAGGACATTGCTGTCAAGAAAGGTTCTGGAGTGGCAACGTCGGCTGAGAAACCGAAATCTGCGATGGCGGCTCTGACGGAGAGCCTCGAGAGCCTAGTTGAATCCCAGCGCAAGAAGCTCGGCAAAGAAGAGTTCCAGAAGGCCGAACAAAATTTCGAACGGATTGTCAGTAAAGCCCGCGCTTCTCGCGCACGGCGGCGCGAAACCGCATAACCCACTCTTGCAGTTCCTCCTTTGTGATATCCGGCTTGTACCCCTTCACCGCAGATACAAAGTCATCCTCGCCGAGATTCTCGACGATAAGTTCTAGTTTGTCAGCGAACTCCCTCCGGCGCCTTTCTGCCTCGCGCTGCTCGTCGGTTTTGGGAGGTTTTGGGGGCTTTGTCATCGGCTTCTGTTTTCGGGCCATGCCAAGGGGCCAACCCACCGCATGCCTCAGGCGTGTGGTTTTCGGATCTCGGCGACGGCCTCCTTGACCAACCTAACGATGTGGATAAAGACAATGAGTGCTACAACGACCAAGCCGCCGAACTTGATCACCTGCCACTGAAAAACGTCCAAATCCCAACGCATCATCGTCACCCACCTGTCGCGGCCCACTCTTCTATTTCGTCGCCGTCTCGCCGCATCACGAGCGTCGCTCCCTTTTCATTTCAAACCAAGGTCAATCGCTTCTCAGGTATTTTTCAGGCAGCGTTAGCTCGAACATTTTTTCCTTCGCGTTCCAAGTTGCCAGTAGCGTCTCGCGACGTGGCGCTCTCCATCCGATGTGAGCCATGAATGCCTTCGCTCGGAGGCTGCCAGAGTGCTTGCCTGGGGACACAGAGACCGAGTACGCGTTCTTATCTCCCTTGTGGGTCGCTTTCACCGCCATTCCGCGATTGGATTTATCCCAGAGCAGCAGTACTGATTTCACTCCGGCGTCAATCAAGAGTCTGGTCGCTGCCGCGTTGATGACCATCCTGCCGTCCGCAGTAATCGACAAGGCAGGCACTTCAACCCTTACCCCGGTCCTCTTAAAGACCTCGTATGCCATGTTGTCTGTTACTATAGCGCGAACGAGACCACTTGCGAAACACCGAAGTGGGCTTAAAGGTGAGCACTAGGCCTACACTCTATGAAGGCGGGATGGGCGATATGGCCTTTCGCGTTCTTGGTGAAGGCCGGGGTTGCGGAAACTATCATCGTCGCTCAGGACGGACTGTATTTCTCTCCTCCCACCCTTCGCACAAGACACGAAAAGAGTGGGGCCATCAGCCGCGCCGGACAGCCCGTAGTTCTGAACTGGACCGCCACGGGCGCTTCCTATTTCATCGTTTCCCCGCAAGTGGGCGCCATCCGCGGCAATACCGTGACTGTCTATCCCGAGGTCACCACTACCTACACGTTGTACGCGACGAATGAGTACCACCGCTCGACCAGGAAGGTGACGGTCACCATCCAATAGTTGACAAGTGTTACGCTACAGGCTACGCTGGCCATGAGTGAGAATACAGAACTTCGCTCACAAGGGGCTGAAGAGGCTCTACGCGGAAGACATCGCCAAAGGCGTTCCTCTCGACACTGCAGATAAGCTGCGCAAGATGCTCGCTTTTCTCGACGATATGCGGGATCCTGAAGAATTGCGTTCACTTCCCGCATGGAAGGTGCATACGCTAACCGGCGACCGCAAGGGCACCTGGAGTCTCAGCGTCACCCGCACCCGCCGTTTGACATTTGCGATCGACACTGCGGAGGGCGAAATCTGCGACGTGGATTTGGAAGACTACCACTAAACTGTTTTGCAAAATGACAAGGAGAACGCGCCATGCCGTTAAAGAACCCTCCCCATCCCGGAAATTTTATTCGGACGGAGATCATCCAACCTGCGGGCCTGTCGGTAACCGCAGCGGCGGCGGCGCTTCGGGTTTCGCGGCCTGCGCTATCCAGCTTGCTGAATGGCAAGGCGGACCTCTCGGGCGATATGGCGCTCCGCATCGAGAAAGCTTTTGGAGTGAAAATGGACACGCTTATGCGGATGCAGGCCTCTTACGACATCGCCCAGACCCGCAAGCGTGAGAAGCAGATCCACGTGCGCAGGATTCCGCAGCTAGCCGACATCCGCGTTTGAAGAGCCCTTCGTGAGTCACGTCGTCCACTCGACATTCGAATTTCCACTTACGCTATGCGAGGACGTTCAGGCTGCCGCTGCTTCCGTAGACGCTTGCTAACAGGGAATTTGTGGAGTCCGAGGCGCTGGAAGCGCTGCTTGAATTCAGCGTGCTGAGTACTGCTTGAACCAGCTGGAGTGATTGGGACGCGGCGTTGGTTTCATTGGTCTGCGCTGGCGAGGCAGAAGTCTTCAGGTCGCTTTGCAGGGTCGCAAAGGCAGATTGAGCAGTGGATAGATCGCCGGCCGTGAGGGCGGTCCCGAGCGCGGTCAGGTCGGTGGAGAGCTGAGAACTGCTCGCCAAAGTGCTTCCGCCAGCAGTCGCGGAGTTCTGGTAGAGCGTCTGCAGGGTCTGAAATGCAGACTGGGCGCCGTTCAGATCGCCCGACCCCAGGCTGTTTTGCAGAGTCTGCAATGCTTGTTTCAGCTGAGTAGAATTGCTGGCCTGAAGAACATACTGGCTGAGTCCTGCTGCCGAAATCGAAGAAACTGACATAGTTCCACCTCCGGGCGGCACCTGCCGCTTCCGCCTGTTTCTTTTATCGGCATCTTCGCGCCAAACTTTAGGACGTACGTGCCTGCCAGCCATTGTCCAACCGTGCACGACCTTTAGTACCCGCGTCCTACCCCCCGAGCCGCCGTATAATCGAGGCGAAACCAGCATAAATCTGGCAAGGGGTGGTCAAAGCACACGTTGGACCCGGCATTCGCATTGGCGATTTTCGCGTTGGGGCTGGCATTCGGCAGCTTCCTGAACGTGTGTATCTATCGCCTGCCAAGGGATTTGTCGGTGATTCATCCTGGCTCCACTTGCCCCAAGTGTGAGAAGCCCATTCGCCTCTATGACAATGTCCCCATCCTGAGCTGGCTGATTCTGGGGGGGCGCTGCCGCGACTGCAAAACTCCGATCTCGCCGCGGTACCTCGTCGTTGAACTAATCACGGCCGTGTTGTTTCTTGCCTGCTATGCATATTTCGGCTTTACCCTGGCCGCGCTGAAATACTGCACCTTCGGATTCCTGCTTGTGGGTTTGATCTTCACCGACGCCGAGACTCAGCTCTTGCCCGACAAGCTGACGCTCCCGGGAATTGTTCTGGGATTCCTGTTCAGCCTCGTAGTTCCGGTCAACGATCTCCTGTCGAAAATGCTATTCGGCCTGGTCTATCAGCCTGCGGCGGGCGCTTCCAGCCCCTGGCTTTCGCTGCTGCAAGCGCTGATGGGAGCCGCGGTCGGAGCGTCGTTCATTTACGGCGCAGGAGCGATTTATCTGCGCGCGCGCGGCGTCGAAGGCATGGGCTTTGGCGACGTTAAGTTGATGGCGATGGTGGGCGCGTTCCTCGGAATCCGACTCACGATTTTCACCCTGTTCAGCGCGTCGGTTTTGGGATCTCTGGCTGGGCTGTGGACGGTACTCGTCGTGTGGATCAAGCGCACGCGGAGACGCATGGTCCGGCATCATGAACCGGCGCGCCTGGCCCGGCGTCATGGCTGGGAATCAGCCAGCATTGCACTGCGGCGTTTTCCCATGCCCTTCGGTGTGTTTCTCGGCAGTATGGCCATGGTTGCTTCATTCTTTGGCGACCAGTTTTTTCGCTGGTACTGGAGGTTGCTGTGAAACTGCTCAGCAACCCTGCCGTGGTTCGCATGGCAATTGTGCTGTTTGCCACGGGCTTTGCTTTTTGGTTGGCGACTTTTCTCTTGCGGCGCATGCGGCGGATACTCACCGAGGAGTCGTTCATGGTTGACTCCGCCCCCGAGCCTGAACAGTTTCCCATGCACACCTACAACGCCGTGATTCAGCAGCTAAAGCAGCAGAAGCATGAATTGCTGAGCCTGCAACTGGTGGAGCGGCGCAGGGCGAAGACCTCGGAAAACATCAGTGCGGCGGTGCTGTCGAACCTCTCGAGCGGAGTGCTATTCCTGACCACGAACGGTTTGGTCCGCACTGCCAACGCCGCGGCCAAGAACATTCTTGGATTCGCTTCGCCGGTCGGAATGAGTGTCAGCGAGATATTTCGCGATGCGCGGCTGAGTTCGTCTTCGTCCGCGGGTCCGCAGGAAATGCTGGCATCGGCAGTGCAATCCTGTTTGCATACGCCCGGTTCTCGGAGAGACGGCGCGCCGCGAAGCGTGGAAGCCGATTACCTCACTCCCGCGGGCGAGCAGCGCATTCTGGAAATCACGGTGTCTGCGGTGAACACACCCACGGGTGAAACCCTGGGCGCGGCTTGCCTGATCACGGATAAAACAGAATTCGCATTGATTCAGCGGCTGCAGGAGTTGCGCGGAGAAATGTCGGGCGAGATGGCCCTGGCGCTGCGGAACTCGGTGGCCACCATTTCCAGTTACGCGCAGCAACTGGCGGTGAGCCGCGACCCGGTGCAGGTGCGGCAGTTGGCAGTCGATATCGTCGCAGAAGCAGCCGACCTCGATCACACCATCGGCGGTTTCCTTACCGGCGCAAGAGCCGCGAAGGCCGCCGGAGCTGGAGTTTAATCAACGCTGTAGCCTGTGACAATGCGCAGGCCGCGGCACGGAGGATGAGCAACTATGAAACGCATCACACATGTTTGGATTGCAGGAATCATTCTAGCGGGGATGCTGGCGTCGTTTGCCGGCGCTCAGGATGCAACTCCCCCGCAGCAGCCCCTGGGCGACTATGCCCGCGCGCAGCGCAAGGACAAGAAACCCACAACGGTAAAGCAGTTCGACAATGACAACCTGCCAGTGAACGACAAGCTTAGCGTCGTCGGCGAGGCTACGCCGAGCGACAGCGCGGCGAGCGGCGACAAGTCGCAAACCGCTGCGAACGGCACAGCGGACGCGACCGCGTCGGACAAGAAAGCTGACGACAAGCCCGGCGGGACCAAGCCCGGCGAATCTGCCGCAGACCGGCAGAAGACCTACGACGCGTGGAAAGATCGGCTGGCCCAGCAGAAAGATAAAGCCGACTTGCTCAATCGTGAATTGGACGTGGAGCAACGCGAATATCAGCTGCGCGCGGCCGCGATGTATGCCGACGCCGGCAACCGCCTGCGCAATTCAGGCGACTGGGA
>Ga0209415_10011407_pt1 | contig 14968 bp, 17 predicted proteins | sample PeaSoiSIISIP2007_FD_187696 | JGI IMG/M metagenome (GOLD analysis project Ga0209415, IMG submission 187696) | Peat soil microbial communities from Weissenstadt, Germany - SII-SIP-2007 (SPAdes) (version 2) | ecosystem: Environmental > Terrestrial > Soil > Wetlands > Peat | place: Germany...
CGGCCCACTCGTCGAGGTCGATCCCCGGGGGGAGCACGTGGATCCGGTCCTTGGGGGCGAAGGTGGCGAGGAGCCGTGCCTCGAGGTCGGTCTCGACGACGAGCGCCCGGGCGACCCGGTAGGCGGTCCATCCGAAGAGCTGGTCCTGGAGCCTAAGCAGGCCGCGCTTCGTCAGGGGCTCCCGGCGGTCGGCCGGATGGTAGTGGGTGGAGACGACGAGGGGGATCCCCCGGCTCCTGGCGACGAGGGCCGCCTCGAGGACGTGGCCGTAGCGGTGCGAGTGTGCGTGGATGACGTCCGGGCGGTCCCGGTCGAGGGCCCCGACGAGCCCGACCATTAGGGGCATCGTCAGCCCCGGAATCAGCCGCTTGTAGACGGGGAAGCGCTCCACCGGGACGCCGTCGACGACCGGGGCGAAGTCGCGGCGGCGCTCCCACCGACCCTCATCGTAGAGGTCGGAGGCGTAGACCCGGACGGCCTCCCCCGAACGCGCGAGCCGTCCGGAGAGCTCCCGGACCGTCGTCTCGACGCCGCCGGGGGCATCGAACCGCAGGGAGACCTGGGCGACCTTCATCGGGCGAGCACGTCCGTGTAGACCTCCGAGAGCCGGTCGACGACCCGCTCCCACGAGTAGCGAGGCACGACCTGGGTCCGCCCGTACTCGCCCATCCGGGAACGCGCCGTCGGGTCGTTCCAGAGCTCGGCGATCGCCTCCTCGAGCGCGGGGACGTTGAGCGGCGGGACGAGCCGGCCGGCCTTCCCGTCCTCGATGAACTCCGGGATGCCGCCGACGCGCGACGCGACGACGGGGGTGCCTTGCGCGAGCGCTTCGAGCAGGACGAGCCCGAACGCCTCGTACTCGCTCGGCAGGGCCACCACGCGCGCCTCCCGGAACGCGGCGGCCAGGAGGGCCTCGTCCGACACGAACCCGGGGATCCGGACCCGGCCCCCGAGGCCGAGCTCCGGGACCCGGGCCTCGATCGTCGACCTCTGGCCCCCGTCGGGTCCGACGAGGACGAGGGAGGCGCTCGGGTCCGCCTTCGCCAGGCCCTGGAACGCCTCCACGAGCGGGATGAGGCCCTTGTTCGAGGCGAGCCGGCCGACGAACAGCACGAACGGCCCATCGACGCCCACCGAGCGGGCGAAGGGGCGCTCGCCGGGAGCCGGCGCCGGGAGCGGGGTGTACCCCGGCGGGATCACGGCGACGCGGGGAAGCGGGAAGCCGTTCTCGCGGATCAGCCGCTCCTCCTCGTGGCTCTCGACGACGAGGCAGCGGGCCTCCGACACGACCGGCGCGGCCAGGACGCGGTCGTAGAAGCCCCGGATCCGGTGCCTCAGCCAGCCTCCTTCGATCGACCAGCTCGGGTGGAAGTGCGCGCTCAGTACGATCGGCACGCCGGTCCGACGGGAGTAGCGAGTGGCGACGGCCGCGTGGTTCGTCCCGTACGTGTGCACGTGCAAGAGCTCGGGGGACTCGGCCCGCAGGGCGCGGCCGAGGCCCCGGAAGAACGGGTAGTGGAGCTCGCCGGGGAGCGACCAGGCGGGCAACCGCAGGATCCGGACCCCGTCCGAGGTCTCCCGGCGTGCGACGGATGCGTCCAGCCGCTGCATCGGGAACTCCCGGTAGAGGTCGGTCGTGAACGCGGTCACGCGGTGGCCTCGGGCGACCAGTCGCCGGGAGATCTCGTGGACGTGGCGCTCGACGCCTCCGGGTCCCGGAGGGTAGCGTGTGGAGAGCTGGGCGATCCGCACGGGCCGGCCTACCCGGCCCTCGACTGGCTGAGCCGCTGGGCGTACTTCTTGTAGACTTCCGAGGCGCGGGCCACGGCCTCGACCTTGACGTACTCGTTGGCCTGGTGGGAGAGCTCCTCCTCGCCGGCCCCGAAGATCACGACCCTCGGGTTGACCTGGCTGTACTGGACGGCCTCCGAGGCGTGGACGAGGACCGTCGCCTCGGCACCGGCGACCTCCCGGAGGGTCCGGACGTGTTCCGCGTTCGGGTCGATCTGCACCGCGGGCATCGACAGGATGCGCCGCAGGGTGAACGGGGTCTTGATCCGCCGAAGGTGGTCCTCGATCTCCCGGTAGAGCTGGTCCGGCGTGTACGGCGGGGGGAAGCGGATGTCGACCTCGCTCGTGCACTTGTTCGGGACGACGTTGAGCCGCGTGCCCCCGGTCAGCGTCCCGATGTTCATCGTCACCGAGCCGAGCTCCGGGTGCGCGATGCGGCCCTTGAAGCTCTCGAGCCCCCGGAGGATCCGCATCATCTTGGAGATGGCGTTCTCGCCGAGGTGGGGCATGGCGCCGTGGGCCGCCTTCCCGCGGGTCTCGATCGCGAGGTCGAGCACGCCCTTCTCTGCGTAGGCCACGCGCAGCCCCGTCGGCTCCCCGACGATGATCGCCTTCGCCCGACGGATCGGCAGCGTCTTGGCGAGCGCGCCCGCGCCGAGCATCGTCGTCTCCTCGTCGGTGGACAGGGCGAGGACGACCGGGATCTTCCGTGCGACCAGGTCCTGGGCCGCCTGGAGCATCGCGATCACGGTCCCCTTCATGTCGGCGGCGCCGCGGCCGTACATCCGACCGGCGGCCAGCTGGCTCTGCGAGAAGCTCCAGTAGTCGCCGATGGGGGGCGTGTCGAGGTGCCCGGAAAGCACGACGCCGCCCTGGCCGTACTCGGAGAGCAGGGCGGGCGACGCCGCGTCCCCGAAGAGGGTGTTGCGCATCCGGCACTGGTCGGTGAACGACTGGACGTAGTCGAGCACCTCCTGCTTGTCGGAGAACGGGTCGCTCGGGATCTTGATGAGGTCGGCGAGCATGTCGACCATCTGGCGCTTCATCGGGGCGCTCGAATCCCCCCGGCCGGGCCACGCGTGTAGACCACCACTCTCGTTGCCCCCATGCCACCGGTGGACATAGGCCCTCCGGTTTGCGTGCGAGCCCCTCTCTGACACGCCGGGCCCCCTCGGGAATGCCCCGGAGCGCGACCACCCCCGAGGGCCCTAGGTCTATACGCCATCCCGGGGTCGGGGGCTCCGAGGTCAGCCGATGGCGGCCAATCGGAGGGGTCGACCCGCCCGGGCACTCCGCGCACGGGGCCGGTCCGGACGGCGGACCGCAATCGTCCCGGCGCTCTCGGCCCGGACGGCCCTCGGGGTGCCAGGGTTCCCCCCCAGCCGGGGAGACGCGGTGCCGGGGCAGGACCCCCGAGAGGCCGGCGAGCAGGACCACTACCCGATCCCTCTCTCGGACCCGGAGGACCCGGACGACTCGAAGTGGGCGACGTTCGCCCCGCTCCCCGAGCCCGAACGCCGTCGGCGTTGGCGGGGGGTCCTGCTGGTGGGGCTCGCGGTCCTCGTCGTGGGCGCGGCCACGGCCGCCCTCGTCGGTCCGTGGGGGCCGCTCGACCCTTGGACGGTCCACGCAACCGGGGTCGAGTGGTTCGGCGCGGGCTGGGGCGGGGCGATCAACTGGTCGGTCAACTCGACCGGCTTCTCGGTCCGGGGTGGCGCCCAGGTCGTGGTCTCGGTCACCATCGTGGAGAGCGCCCGGTTCGCCTGCCAAGGCTGCCGAATCGAGTTCGGGTCGCTCACGAGTGCCCTCGGGAACTTCAACGTCGTGCAGAGCGACCTTCCCGCCTACTTCTCCGGGGGGTCCCCCGCGACCAACTCCACCGCGTCGGTGCCCGCGGAGATCCACGTCCGCGCGACGGTCGCCACGCCGTGGGCCAACTTCGACGGTCCCCTGTGGCTGGACCTGAACCTTGCGGACGCCGGCACGGGACCGACCCTGCCGGGCCCGGGATCGGGGCTGGCGGCTCCGGGATTTGGGCCCGGCTAGTACTCGCCCTTGAGCCGCAGGCTCGCCGTGGGGTTGACGAGCGGCCCGCTCAGCAACGTCGAGTTCGACAGGAAGACCAGGGTCCCGTCGTCCGTCTTCAGGACGGTGTCGACGAGGCCCACGTTCATCACGGTGCCCTTGATCCCGCTGATCGTGACCACGTCCCCGACGTGCAGGAAGCTGTTCCGAAGGAGGATGAAACCGGCGACGAGGTTCTGCAGCGTGGTCTGGAGGGCGAGGGTGACGGCGATGCTCGCGACGGCGGAGACCGTGAGCGTCGACAGGATGCTGACGGGGCCAATGGCCGTCGAGATCCCGAAGCTGACGATGGCGATCCAAACGATCGTGATCCCGATGCGGGTCAGGCGCACCGTGCCCGGGCTCGAACCGTGGCGCTTCGCCGCGTCGCCGACCCACTTCGAGGCGAGCGTCCCCGCGACGGCCGGGACGATGATGAGGAAGACGATCTCGAGCAGGGTCCGTTCGGTCAGGAACATGGTCGTCGCGGCCCGCCCTCCCGAGGAGAGACCGCTCACGCTATTTCAGGGCCGTGGAGCGAACGCGCGCGCTCCCGGCTCGTTCGCGCCTCCGCACGGGGGATGCGACCGAGCCCCGTCCGGACCGAGGGTTCAAGGCGGGCCCCGAACTGGACCGGGTCCATGACGGCGGCCCCGGCGAAGAGCGTGGAGGCGTACCTGGAGGCGTTGCCCGAGGACCGGCGAGCGGTGATCGCTCGGATGCGCGAGATCGCCCTCCGGACCCTTCCGGGCTTCTCGGAAGGCATGGAATACGGGATACCGTACTACCGACGCGGCCCGCACGACGCGATCGGCTTCTCCAGCCGGGCCCAGTACGTCGCGATCTACGCCGGGGAGAACGTCCTCTCGGCGCACCGTCGGCCGCTCGAGGGCCACGACGCGGGAAATGGGTGCGTCCGGTTCGCCCGGATCGACGCCATCGATTGGGCGCTCGTCGAATCGCTGTTCCGCACGGCCTCCGCCTGACGGACCCCGGGAACGGTGTCGGCCGCCGGCTGGGCGGATGCGACCGCCTCGATAGCCCCTCGATGGGTCCGGGCCCGTCACGGTCCCGAGGTCGGGGCCGCCAAACCGAGCGAGGGAATGGTTAAGCCCGAGACCCCCCATCTCCCCCCAGCGAGCGTGCCGGTGCCCGACAGCGAGATTCGGATCGTCGACACCCGGGACGAGCCCCTGCATGGGGCGATGATGGTCATCGGTTTCCCGACCCACGGTCTCGTGGGTTCCGTCGCGGCGTCGTACCTGGTGCACGCCCTCGAGATGTCGCCGGTCGCCTACATGACGAGCGAATCGTTCCCCCCGACGGTCATCATGGAGGAGGGCGTCGTCAGCGCCCCGGTGCGGTTCTACGCGAGCAAGCTCGTCTGCGGCGTCGACCGGTCGTGCGAGCAGCTGGTCGTCGCGATCTCCGACATCCAGCCGCCCGTCGAGGTCCTCTCCGCCCTCTCCCGCCAGCTCCTCGACTGGGCCGAGGCGAAGGGGATCCAGCTCCTCGTGGTCGTCGAGGGCCAGCCGGTCGACGAGGCCGTGCACGGCGACGCCCGGGTGGTCGCGATGGCGAACCGGGCGGCGGCGCCGCTCCTGGCCAAGTACGGCTTCTCGGCGGCGAACGGCGTCGTGACGGGGTTCGCGGGCGGGCTCCTGCTCGCCGCGATCGGTCGGCCGATCCCGGTGCTCTGCCTCGTGGCGCAGGCGCACAAGGACTACCCGGACGCCCGCGCCGCGGCGAAGGTCATCGAGACCGTCAACCCCCTCGTCCCGCTGCTCGTCCTCAACACGAAGCCGCTGCGGGAGAAGGCGGAGCAGATCGAGGCGGAGGTCCGGCACAGCCTCCAGCTCCAGGAGAAGGCGCTCTCGGGGCTGAAGAAGTCCGAACCCGAAGGGCCGGGTGATATGTATCGCTGATTCCGCCCAGGGCTCGAGCGGCTCGCCGTTCCCCCTCGGCCCGCCCGAGCCCGCGATCCGCCAGTTCGACGGCCGGGACATCGCGACGGTCAGCCGGATCGTCGGCGAGGCGCTGCGGGAGCACTACGACTCCTCGCTCTACTTCTCGCTGAGCCAGGCGTGGCCGGAAGGATTCCTCGTCGCCGTCGACGTCGCGGACGTGCCGGTCGCCCTCCTCCTGGGCGTCGCCCAGATCCCCGGCGAGGCGCGCATCCTCATGTTCGCCGTCGACCGACCCTACCGGCGGCACGGCGTCGGAAGCCGCCTGATGGACGAGTTCCTGGCCCGCTCCCGCCAGCGGGGAATGCACAAGGCGACGCTGGAGGTCCGGGTCGGCAACACGAACGCGATCCGGTTCTACACCCGCTACCGGTTCTCCGTAATGGACCTGCTGCGCGGGTACTACTCGGACGGCGAGAACGGCTACCAGATGGCCCGGGACCTCTTGTCGACCCCCTTCCCGTGGCCCGGAAGGGCTAAACCCTAGCCTCGCTCCGCTCCCGCTCGGACATGCCCGATACCTGGCCGACCGCGCGGGAGTTGATGACGCCGAACCCGCCGACGCTCTCCACCGAGGCCCCGCTCTCCCGGGCGCTCGGCCTGATGCGATCCGAGGGGGTCCACGAGGTCCCGATCCTCCGCAACGGGCGTCTCGTCGGCCTCATGTCGTTCGACGCGATCGCGCGACGCACCAACCTCGCGCTCTCCACCAAGGTCGAGCACGTGATGACCCTGCCCCCCGTCGTCACGCCGGACACGGCGTACCCCGAGCTCGCGGAGCAGTTGCTGACCTCGGGCCTTCGAGGCCTGCCGGTCGTCGGCAAGAAGGGCGAGCTGATCGGGACCGTCTCGCGCAGCGACCTCATCCGGGTCCTCCCGGACCTCCCGATGATCCCGAACCATCGGGTCGAGGAGGTGGCGAGCCCCGTCGGCCTCGTCCTCAAGGAGCACGACGCCTGCGGGATCCTCTTCCCCGAGGTCCGGCTCCTCGAGCAGCACCCGGTCCCGGTGACCGACAAGAAGGGCCGGGTCGTCGGGGCGGTCGGCCTCGCCGACCTGGGCCACGTCCTGTGGCGCCCCCGGCCCCCCGGGAAGGGCGACGCCAAGGCCGCTGGCCGGTTCACCGACATCGCCGTCGGCACCATCATGCACAACCCCGCCCTCACCGTCGAGCGCGGCACCTTCATCGCCGACGCCGCCCGGGCGATGACCCGGGCGAAGGTCTCCAGCGTCTTCCTCGTGGAGAACGACCGGCCGACGGGGGTCCTCTCCCAGGCGGACCTCCTCGGGCTGGCCGTCGGCCGCGGGGAGGCCTCGCGGCTCAAGCCGGCGGACGTCTACGTCCAGGTCCACGGCCTGCGGGCCTCCGGCGACCCGGAGATCCTGACGGAGATCGACCGGCTCGTGGGAAAGAGCCTCGGGCACATCTCCCGGTACGCGGCGCCGACGCTCCTGTCGATCAACGTGACGCCCCATTCGGCCCGCACGGGCGACGCCACGGTCCACATCCGGCTCCAGACGGACCGGGGGATCTTCTACGCGAGCGCGACCGGCTGGAACTTCTTCGCCTCGATCACGAGCTCGCTCGACGAGATCCAGGCCCAGGTCCGCCGGTCGCACGACGCGGCCCGCGGCAAGGTCCGGGGCCGCCGACGCTCCGAGAAGGACCTCCTCATCGAGCCCGGCGCTCCGGTCGACCCGGAGATCGAAGAGAAGATCCGGGCGGCCACCGGCGCCGACGACAGCGAGGTTTAGACTCCCGGTCGCCTACCCCCCGGTCGAAAGGGAGGTCCATGATCCCAGGGGGGCCGCGCAACGAGCGGCAGATGCAGATGATGATGCGACGGCTCGGCATGAGCACCGAGGCGATCGATGGCGTCGAGGAGGTCATCATCCGCACGAGGGAGACCGAGCACGTCTTCAAGGCCCCCGAGGTCACGATCATGACGGTCCAGGGGACGCGGACCTACCAGGTGGTCGGCTCGCCGGTGGTCCGCCCGCGCTCCGCCTCGCCCCCCTCCGCGGCCGCCGCGAACGCGGCGCCCGCGGTCCCGGCCGGTCCCCCCGAGGAGGACATCGAGCTCGTGATGGGCCAGGCGAACGTCCAGCGGGAGGAGGCGGTCCGAGCCCTCCGGGAGACCGACGGCGCCCCCGCCGAGGCGATCATGAAGATCCTGAGCCGACGGGGGAGCGGTGGCCGCTGAGAGCACCGACACCGAGCAGGAGTGCGTCGAGGGCTACATCTACTCGGGGAACCCGCCCCGGATCCTCCTGCTGCGTCGTCCGCCCAACCGCGGCCGCATCTGGGCGCCCGTCAGCGGAAAGGTCGAGATCGAGGACTCGGACTTCCCGGCGGCCCTGCGACGGGAGATCGCCGAGGAGACCCAGATCTCCGACCCGGTCCGGGTCTTCGAGCTCGGATGGGACTTTCCGTTCACCGGCCCGGACGGCCGGCCCTGGCGATTGCACGGCTACGGCGTCGAGCTCGAGCGCGAGGTGGAGCCGCTCCTCTCCGAGGAGCACGACGCCTTCGAGTGGCTCGATGCCTCGGACGCGCTCGCGCGCTTGCACTACGACGACAACCGGCAGGCCCTCGGCCTCCTCCTCCAGCTCCTGGAGGGGGAACGCCGCTCCGGGGCGCCCGCGGTCCCGTAGGATGCGGCCTCGGGTGGGGGGCCATCGAGCTCGGCCATGACCGCGCTGCGCCCCGACGAGACCCCCGGCACGGATCTCCTCGATCCTCCGAGTCCTCCGGTCGTCCACGTGCCGTCGTCCTGGGTCTTCCCGACGCTCGGGCCGGAGCTGTTCGAGGCGCTGCGCTCCCGAGGCCACCGGCGGATCGCGCTGCAGGTGCCCGCCGGCCTGGTGCGCAACGCCCACGAGCTCGCCCAGAGGATGCGGGAAGAGACCGGGGCCTCCGTGAGCCTGGTCGCGCGGGCGTGCTTCGGCGCGTGCGACTTCCCCTCCGAGGGCGAGGTCCCCGGCGCCGACGCCCTCGTCGTGCTCGGCCACTCGCCGATCCCCAACGTCCGGCTGACGATGCCCACGTACTTCGTGGAGATGCGCCAGGAGGGCGGAGAGCCGGAGGCCCTGGCCAAGACGCTCGTAGCGGCCGGCGTGCCCGCCCGTCTGGGCCTCGTCGCCTCGGTCCAACACCTCGACCTCCTCCCCCGTCTCACCCTCGCCCTGCAGGCCCACGGCATCACGCTCCAGACCGGCACCGGTGACCACCGGTTGTCCTACCCATCGCAGGCCCTCGGCTGCAACTACACGAGCGCCCAATCGATCTCCGCGACGGTCGACGCCTACCTGTTCGTCGGGACCGGCCGGTTCCATCCGGTCGGGCTCGCCTACGCGGTCGGCAAGCCGGTCTGGTCGCTCGACCCCCTGCAGAACCGGCTCGAGCCCCCGATCGACCGGGCGAGCCTCGTACGGGACCGGCAGCTCCTGGTCGCCCGAGCCATGGACGCACGGACGTTCGGGATCATCGTCTCCAGTTTCTCCGGGCAGAACCGCTCGGCCATGGCGGCGGCGCTGGTCGACCGGGCCCGTCGGGCAGGACGGTCGGCCGAGATCCTCGTCGCCGACCGCGTCGATCCCCGCGACCTCGAAGGACGCAACCTGGACGCCTACGTCTGCACCGCCTGCCCTCGGATCGCGCTCGACGACTACCGGCTCTACCCGAAGCCGATGCTGACCCCGCCGGAGTTCCTCATGGCCCTCGGGGAGTTGCCCATGGAACCCTACCGGTTCGACACCTACCACTGAAGCAGGGCGTCCTCCCCGAAGGGGTCGAAGGGCGAACCCTCGGCCGGCCCCGGGATGGTCGAACCCTATCGACCTAGCCGGGCGGCCCGGACCGCCCGGTGAACGGGGGCGAAGGACAGCCGGTCCCGCTCAGACGTAGAGCTGGTCGGTGTAGCAGTAGTACCGCCCGTACTGGACGATGTAGGTGGTGGGCCGCCCGCACTTCGCACAGAGCGGGGAGGACGGCGGAGCGCTCGGTGCGGCGGCCGCCGCGGCCGTCGAGGGGGGCGTCCCCCAGGACGGCGAGGACGACTGGGCCGCCGGTGGGGTGTCCTGGACCGGGGGGGACGATGCGGGGAGGGAGGATGCGGCGGGAGACGCTACTGGGGCGACCTGGGCCGGGGGCGTCGACACGGGCGGCACGTACGCTGGCTGGGCCTGGGGGGTCGGCATGGGCGGAGCGGTGTACGGTGGAGTGGCCGCCGTGGACTGGGCCTGGGCTGGGGTTTCCATCCATGGCGAGGTGGGGCTCGGAGAGGGCGTCGTCGGGGGCATCGCAGACCCCGATGGGGGCGTCGACGGGGGAGCGCTAACGGGGTAGCCGCCGGGTGACCATTGGCGGAGGCGGGCCAGCTTGCCGTGGGCCATCACGAAGAGAATCCCCGGGACGATGAAGCAGAGGAATCCGAGTATCGTCCACCCGAGCATCTTCGACCTGGCGAGCTCGTTCTGGCCCTGACCGATCGCGGTCTCGAGCGGGTTCGAGAGCAGCCAGGCGATGAGGCCGATGGTCCCCAAGACGAGGAGGATGACCCCGAAGATGAACCAGCCCCCGTAGGTCGTGCAGTCCGTGCTGCCGTGGCCGCTGGTGAAGCAGTGGACCGTGTTGTACATCACCCCGGAGATGATCGCGAGCATGAGGCCCGCGAGGAGCGCGAAGGCCCCGAAGATGAGTTCGAGGATCCGCGCGCCCCGGACGAACGAGTACGCCGACCGGGCCTCCGGCGGGGCCTGCGGGCCGGGCGGCGGGGAGGACCACGGCGAGCTCGCGATGAGGGCCCCGGACGGAGCGCTCGGCGAGGGCGGGGGCCACGCGGCGGCGGGGGCCGTCGAGGAGTCCGATGGGGTCGTCGCGGCCGCGGTCACTGGCGGGGGGACCGTGCTACCGCACGCCGGGCAGAAGGCAACACCCGACGCCAACGCGGTCCCGCACTTCGAACAGAAGGCTACCGACATACTGGTGGGGGATGAACAACCCGTAGATAGAACCGAGGTTCGCCCCCGGTCGAGCCACAGAAGGGATTCCGGAGCGGGGTGACCGTTGCCCGGGGACCCGGAACCCGTCTTCGGGTTCTTGACGGAGCTCGCCAGAGCACCCGATCGGGGCCGCGATGCGAGGGGGGGTTCGGCAGGCGGACCAGAGCCGTCGCACGGAGGGTCAAGCCGTCGCTGCGCCGGGGAAGGAGAGTCTGGACGGCCGAGCGCCCCGCGGTCGACGGAGTGCCGGTCGGGGCATCCGAGGGGGAATCCCGGGATTGCCGTCGCAACGAAACGAAGATAGGATGGCCGCGCCGTACCCGGCCCATGGCGCGATGGGGCTCGGTGCTGGCCCTCGCATCGCTCCTCGTCGGGCTCGGGCTCATCGGCTACGCGATCCAGAGCGGCTCCGCGTCGCTCGCGCTCTTCGTGATCTTCCCGGTCATCTCGGGATCGTCGCTCCCCTTCGTCCTCGGGGTAGTACTCACGGTCGTCGGCATCGTCGGTCTCATGCTCTCGCTCTCGGTGGACGCGGAGTTCGTGCTCGACGAGCCGTCGGAGGAGCCGGATCCGAACGCCCCGAAGACGCCCGCCCGCTCCTCCGCGGCCGGGGGGGTCGTGCTCCTCGGCCCGATCCCGATCTTCTTCGGGGCCGCGAAACCCGCGGGTCGGAAGTACTACCTGTTGGCCCTTTTCGTGGCGGTCGTCCTGTTCGCGCTGGTCTTCGCGCTCGCCTGGCGGGTCTGAGGCCGGCCGGCGGCCTCCGACAGGAAGCTCCTGTGGAGCCGTGGGTCTCCGGAGAGCTCCGGGTGGAACGTCAGCCCCCAGACTCGGCCGGAGCGCACCCCGACCGCCTCGGAACCCATCCGGGCGATCGTCCGGGCTCCCGGCCCGACGGCGAGGATCCGGGGGGCCCGGATGAAGACCCCCGGGAACGGCCGCCCGGGGAGGCCATCGACCGCCACCGGGGCCTCGAACGACACCTTCTGGCGGCCGAAGTCGTTGCGCCGGACGGTCACGTCGAGGACGCCGATCGGGCTCGGCTCCCGACCGGAGCCGGTGCCTTCGAGGCTCCGGCTGAGCATGATGAGGCCGGCGCACGTGGCGAGGACGGGGAGCCCCGCCTCGATCCGGACGGCGAGGGGGCGGCGCAGCTCGGTGTCGTCGATGAGCCGGGAGAGCGTCGTGCTCTCGCCGCCGGGCAGGACGAGCGCGTCGACCGCATCGAGGTCCTTCGCGGTGTGCACGAGGAGCACGGAGCGGGCGCCGACGAGCGGCTCGAGGGCGCGGCGGTGCTCCGGGACGTCGCCCTGCAGTGCGAGGATCCCGACCTTCATGCCGGGGCGGACCGCCGCATCTCCTCCACGATCTCTCGGGCCCGGTCGATGCGGATCGCGTGCTCCGCGATGAGACGCTCGACGACCCGGTCGACCTCGTCCGGTCGGGCGCCCGCCATCGCCGCAATGTTCCGGGCGTGGAGCTCCATGTGGCCCCTCTGGATCCCCTCCGTCGCGAGGGCCCGAAGGGCGGCGAAGTTCTGGGCGAGCCCGACGGCCGCGATGACCTGCGCGAGCTCCTGGGCGCCGCCCGTCAGCCGCAGCAACTTCACGTTGGCCTTCGCGGTCGGATGCACCGCCGTGGCGCCACCGATGAGTCCGACCGCCGTCGGCAGCTCGATCGTCCCGACGAGGTCCCCCGACGCGTTCTTCTCGTAGGTCGTCAACGGCCGGACGACGCCGCCGTCCTCCGCCCGGTAGGCGGCGTAGGTGTGCGCGCCGCTCTCGATCGCCCGGAAATCGTTCCCGGTCGCCAGCACGACCGCCGAGACGCCGTTCATGATCCCCTTGTTGTGCGTGGCGGCGCGGAACGGGTCGGCGACGGCGAGCGCGTAGGCGTCGAGGATCGCCTCGACGACCTCCGGGCCGGTCGCCGAATCGGTCTTGAGGAGCTCGGCCGGGAACGTGGCCGTGGCCCTCGCCAGGCGCTCGACGGCGAGGTTCGAGATGATCCGGAGGACGGCGCGGCCCCCCGCGAGCCGGGCGACCTCGGGAGCAAGCGCCTCGCACATGGTGTTGACCGCGTTCATCCCTCCGGCGTCGCGGGCGTCGACCAAGAGGTGGGCGACGAGCATCGTCCCCCGGGGAGTCGAGAGGATCCGGACGGACAGGTCGCGGGCGCCTCCGCCGAAGCGCACCAGCATCGGGTCCTTCGCGTTCGCCGCCGCGAGGAGGGCGGCCTTGGCCCCGAGGATCCGGAACCGGGCCCCCGCCGGGTCGGCGACGTCGAGGATCTGGATCTGGCCGATCATGACCGGGTCCGTCGCCTGGGCCTGGAACCCGCCCCGGGCCCGGGCGAGCTTCGCGGCGTTCGAGGCCGCGGCGACGACGCTCGGCTCCTCGATGGCCATCGGGATGAGGTACTCCTTCCCGTTGACCTGGAAGTTCGTGGCGATGCCGAGCGGGAGCGCGAAGGCGCCGATCACGTTCTCGATCATGCGGCTGAGGATCCCGGGGTCGATCCCGGGAGGGAACTCGTAGACCCTCGCCTCCTCCTCGGTGAGTCCGGCCCACTCCCGGACCACCTTGCGCCGTTCCTCGACGGATAGCTTGTAGAAGCCCGGGATCTCCGACGTTCTCAGCGTCATCCTTTCTCCTCCGGCCCGGCATGCCGCGGCTCGACCCCACCGCCCACGCTCCCGGAAGCCGCCGGCGGGACCGCCGGCGCCGCGGGCGGGGGGGTCCGGGCGACCACGACCTTCGCGGCGCGCAACAGCCCGCCCGGGAACCGATAGCCCTGCTGGACGATCTCGACGATCGTCCCATCGGGCGCCTTCGGGGTCGCCGGCGCCTCGACCATCGCCTCGTGCTCGGCGGCGTCGAACGGGCGGCCGACGGCCGCCACGGCCACGACGCCGTTGCGCTCGAGGAACGCGTCGAACTCCTTGGCCACCAGTTCGAGCCCCTTTCGCACCGGGTCGCCCTTGGGCGCTTTGGCGACGGAGTGGCGGGCCCGGTCGAGCGCCTCGTGGATCGGGAGGAGGCCGCGGAGCATCTCGGCCCGTTCCCGCTGTCGGATGGCCTCGCGCTCCCGGTCGCTGCGACGACGGTAGTTCTCGAAGTCGGCGAGCAGGTACTTGAACCGGTTCTCCCAGTCGGGCTCGGCCGGTGGACCGGGCTCGGGAGGCGCCGTAAGCCCCGCGGGGGCGGATGGGGGAGCGGAAGGGGACGTCGGGGCTGGGGTGCCCTCAGCGGTGGGCGCCCCATCCGACGGGACCGGCGCCGGCGGTTCCGGCGCCTCGGCCTCCTTCGGGGGGTGCTCGGAGTTCGTCATCGAAAGGTCCGACCGGTACACCGGAGCGTGCTCGCACGGTACCGCTCCAGATTAATGAAGCCGTAGGAGGCGTTCCGTCCGAAGAACGGGCCGGAGGTGCCGGCGTGGACCGGGTCCGCGGTCCGGTGCAGGAGACCGGCCGCACGGCGGTGCCGACGGCCCTGCGGACCGGCTTGTTGCGACCGCGGCCGGGGGTTCGCGGACTGGTTTCCGAGGTCTCGCACCCCCCGAGAACATCGCCGTGACCAGGGTGGTTCCGGGGTCGGTTCTTCCGACCTCAAGCAATCCTTATAGTGGGCCCGTCGGTCGTGAAATCGACCCTATTCCGGGCCTGGTTCTCCGATGGTACCGCAGCCGGCGCAGTCGAGCTCGTACGACGCGAGTTCGATCCAGATCCTCGAGGGGCTTTCCGCGGTCCGGCGACGCCCGGGAATGTACATCGGGTCGACCGATGCCCGCGGGCTCCACCACCTGATCTGGGAGGTGGTCGACAACTCGATCGACGAGGTCCTGGCCGGCTGCTGCGACAAGATCGACGTGACGCTGCACTCCGACGGGACGTGCACGGTCGTCGACAACGGCCGGGGCATCCCGGTCGAGGAGCACCCCAAGTACCACCGGCCCGCGCTGGAGATCGTCATGACGATCCTGCACGCCGGTTCGAAGTTCGACCGCAACACGTACAAGGTCTCGGGCGGACTGCACGGCGTCGGCCTGCACGTCGTCAACGCCCTCTCCGAATGGTTCGAGGTCCGGGTCCGTCGGGGCGGCCAGGAGTACTTCCAGCGGTACGAGCGGGGCACGCCCATCGCGCC
>Ga0209415_10011408_pt1 | contig 14968 bp, 11 predicted proteins | sample PeaSoiSIISIP2007_FD_187696 | JGI IMG/M metagenome (GOLD analysis project Ga0209415, IMG submission 187696) | Peat soil microbial communities from Weissenstadt, Germany - SII-SIP-2007 (SPAdes) (version 2) | ecosystem: Environmental > Terrestrial > Soil > Wetlands > Peat | place: Germany...
CCGCGGACGTTACCGCCTCTTCGCCGCGTCCGACCAATCCTATTCCGCTCGCGCCATCGATCTCGTCCAGCGCTCCACGGTTATCGATATGCTCGCCCCACTCTGGATCAGCCCCACCCGCATGATGAAGATGCTCGGCAATCCCGAGAATTTCACGGCCGACGACTACACCCCTTTTAAGCAATCAGGCATCAACGTTTTTCACATTGCCATCGGCACCGGCGGGCCGGACGCTTATCTCGAAACGCTGCAGTTTCTCTCCGGCTACAACACGTTTCTCGCGCGGCACGACAACTGGTTCGAGCGCGTGGAAACGCCCGCTCGACTGGATGGCATCAAAGCTTCGGGGAAAGTGGGAGTGATGCTCGGCGTACAAAACTCCGAGCATTTTCGGAAAGTTGACGACGTGGATTATTTTTACGGCCTCGGCCAGCGCGTCTCGCAACTGACGTACAACGCGCGCACGCTCATTGGGAATGGGAGCACGGAACGGCGCGATGAAGGGCTGTCCGATTTTGGATTAGCGATTGTCGAGCGCATGAACAAACTCGGGATGGCGGTTGACGTTTCCCACTGCGGCGACCACACTACGCTCGACGCCTTCGACGTTTCCAAGAAGCCCGTTCTCATCACCCACTCCAATTGTCGCGCACTCAATCCTTCGCACCCTCGCTGCAAAACCGATGAAGCCATCAAAGCCATGGCCGCGAAGGGCGGCGTTATGGGCATCACCGAAGTCCGCATGTTCATCACCACAAAAGAGCCCACGACCATCGAGTCGATGCTCGATCATTTCGACTATGTAACCAAGTTAGTGGGAGTCGAACATCTAGGCGTCGGCAGCGATATCGACCTCATCGGCTACGACGGAATGCCACCGGAAGAATTGAAACAGCTCAAGGCCAGCTACAAAGGCAGCTACGGCTTCCGCGAGAAGGTCGATATCGACGGCTACAACTTCGCCAAGCGTCCCTTCGACCTCGCCGAAGGACTCATCCGCCGCAAATATTCCGACGCCGACATCGAAGCTATCCTCGGCGGCAATTTCCGCCGAGTGCTAAAGCAAATCTGGGCTGTCTAGCTCAGTGTCAGCTTTTTCTATGTGAAAGTCTTACTGGCGGCGAAAAAGCAGAGCTCTATGTCTTGCGATCGCCTGGCGAACGGACAGTCAACTGCCTTACGCAATGCTTCGGAGCGCGAGCACATTCCATCAGAAGTTTTTTGCCAGGTAGTCTCGCCAGCGTTGAATCCGGAAGCTCGCGTCGCCCGCTTCGATCTCCATAAGCAGCCGCGCCGCCGTCAGTTGGTTGCTGAAATCGAGAGCCGCGGAAGTGTCGGGATTCGCCACTAGCCCGAGGTTCTGCTCGATCGATTTGCTTTCTTCCTGCACGGATTTCAGGCGGACTTCCTGGGCGGACAAGCTGTCAGTCAGTTGCTGCCGCAGCACTTCCGCGATCCGCACCACGCCGCTTTCCTCCGTCTTCTTCCACTCATCATGGGCGGCCGCGGCACGATCCAGATGCTTGTTGATCGCCCGGCTGGCAAAATTGTAGTTCACGCTGACCTCGCCGTACGGTTGAGCTCCTTGCGCCACGGGATTCACCTGCTGATGCACACCGACGGACAAAGCCACGTCCCAATTGTTCTGCCGGCTCAATTTATCCAGCGCTCGCTGTTCCCCGGCCTCGCTGCTCTCTTTTTCGGTAATCAGCTCTTTCAACGGCTGGCTGCTTAGGGCCGGGACATAGATCGAACTGAGCTTCGCTTGCGTGTCGGCGCGGTCGGAGTCCAGTTTGATCTTCGTAGTCTGCAGCGAGAAAAGCATTTGCCGCGTGGCGTTCTTCGCTTCCAACATCTTTGAGGTTTTTTCGATCAATCCGGCCAGAGACTCGTGCGCATGCTCGATCAGGGCGAGCCGGTTGCGCAATGCTTCTCTCTCCAGGCTGGGAATGGCATATTGCTCGGCCTGCTGTGCCTCCGTGGTTGCCTTGTACAGCTCGCATTCTTTTTGCGCGGCATCCATGGTCAAGCCGGCCTTTCGCACGTTGGAAAGGCCCAGCGTGGCGCCGCCCACAACCTGCAAAGGCAAGCCGGTTTCCGGCTGCGTCATCCCGGCGATGGCCGTAGGTGTACGCAGCAAATCCCGTTGTGCCTGCGCTTGTTCCAACACGTAGGAACAGTAGGCATGTTCATCGCCGCGTTCCTGCGCAAACGCTTGCGCGGGGAATAGCAAAGTTGCCGCGAGGAAAAACTTCCAGGGTATCTGGGGCATTCGATCATCCTCAAAAGAGCATCGGCTTGCGTCCGAGGAACACGGTTCGCGATTTTGCGGATTCGCCGCTGCTCAAATTCATCTGAATCAGAAACCCGCGAATCTGGGTCTTGAATATCGGATGGACCGCCTGCTGTTCGCCGGAGAAGATCTGCTTCACCTCGCCAACTTTTCGGCAAGCAATCATATTCAGGTAGCAGTCATAGATCGCGCTGCCCGCCACGGCACTGGTGCCGTTGTCGTAGGGCACAAACGCGAAATAGAGCGTTTGTCCTCCCTGCGAATTCAGGTAATAGGGACTCTGCTTGGCAGTGGTGATCGCCTGCCTGAGCCGGTCGATCTGGCGATTGTCTTCCAGGAGCTCTTTCTGGGCCACGTTGATGGCCACGTCGAGCTGGGCGGCTTCGGAGCGCAACTCGGCCTGCTTTTCGAGCACGTCGAGTGAGTCGGTGCCGGTTGTGGTTTTCTGCAGAACGTTGTCAGTCAGCAAGACCTCGGCAATTTTACTGTCCGTGTAGGTGCTCTGCGCCTGGTTCAACGCAGAGAGTTGCGTGGCCGCATCGCCTTTGGTGATCAAACCGGCCGCCAGGTCCTTGGCGATGTTGGACTCGACTTCTTTCAGCTGGGCGAGGACGGATTGCGTCTTCGAGTTGTCGGCCTGTTTCTGTGTGTCGAGGCCGGCGAGCTGCGTGCCGGTGGCCCGATTGTGTGCGCGCTCGCGGGCAATGGCCTGCTCAAGTTGCGGCTCCAGGGCCAGGAGCGCGGAGCGATGCTTCGTCATCTCCGCGATTCCGCTCTCCATTTTTTGTGCGTCAACTTTTACATCCTCGATGGTTTGCTGGCTCGTCACCAACTGTTCTCGGAAGGCCAGGCTCTTCTCATCCACCGCCGAGAGAATCACAGGCGCAGCCCATGAGCTGTTGACCGCGTAAAAACCCATCACGAAGGCGTAGATAAGAATGCCCGCCAGAACGAGGTACAGCATGGCGATGGCAAACACGCGATACAAAGTGAGGACCAGTTTATAGTGCAGCCCTTGCCGCACCGGCGGTTTCTTTGTTTCCGCGGGAATCGTGTTAGCCGACAGTGTTGCCAACGGTCACCTCGTTCGCTTCTTTCGTCCGCGTGCCCCAATCGGCTGAGTCCATGGTGAAGAGCGCAAGCGGAGTCAAGAGCAAGCTGCTCACCATCGACCACGCCACATAGGCGCCAAAAGCCACTGGATGCGCCACCGCTTCGCGCGCGCTGTATTTCTTAATCACCCAGGTCAGCACGGCTCCGATTCCCAGTGCGGCGATCAAGGGCACCGGCCCGGCCCAGGCCAGCGGGTCCGAACTCAGCGCCGTGACCGCCACAAGAAAGCCGACCAGTGCACCGAGCGGCGTCAAGATCAGCGTCCACACGGCGTTGGGGTGCAATTTCCAGACGTGCTGCGGCAGTGTCTTCAACGTATAGAAAAAGTCCCGCACGATGCTGCGCCGCCAGCGAAGTTGCTGTTTGAACAGCACGGATAGAGTGTTCGGCACCGTTGTCCAGCACAGCGCGTCATTGTTAATGTACGTTCCGTATCCTCGCAACAATGTCTGGTGCGTCAAAAACCGATCTTCCCCTTGATTCACAGGTATGCCGAACCAGTGCCGCGAACGAATCGCCGGCTCGATTTCCAGCAGCAGCTCACGCCGGATCGCAAAGAGGCATCCGCTGATACAGCAAACGCTGCGCGTCCAATTCTCGGGAATTTTGTAAAGCTGGAAAGCCGAGTAGTAAATCACCGCTTGAATCGCGGTGATTACGTTGTCATTTGGGTTCCGCACTCCCACTCGTCCGCCTACCGAGCCGATGTGCGCTTCGCTGAAGCACGCGGTAAGCTCCGAAATTGCGTCTGGGTGAAAGATGCAATCCGAGTCGATCGAAATAATAACCTCCGCCGAGGACTGCTCCATCGCGTTGCATACCGTTCGGGCTTTTCCGCTGTTCACGGCATTGCGCCCTGTCCGTATGCGAATGTTGGTGAAGTCGCGCTGCGCCTTGAGCATCCACTCGTAGCTGTCGTCCACGGAGCAGTCGTCTTGCGCGATCACTTCGAATTTTTCCGCGGGATAGTTGCTCTTGCTGATGCTTTCGATCGTCTCGTAGACCGTCTTTCCTTCGTTGAAACACGGCATCAGCACGCTGGCCGTGGGCTGGTAGCTATAATCCTTCTGCACTTTTGCGCTTGGAAACGACAGCTTTAGGATGATCCCCATGACGTACTTCACCACGGAGACCAACAAACATAAGATCATGATCAGCCACAGCAGTACCGGAGCCATTCCCGCCACACTCCCACGCCCGCGCCCACTCTTATATAGGACTACGCTCGCCCCTCCATGCATGTCTACTTGAGATTCTTGACTGCGTACCACTCCATCAACGCTAACTCTGAAACGCGGGCGAATTACTTCGCGTTTCGTTTCATCCGAAGAGCCACTCAAAAAATGTCTTCCTGCGTTTGGGCTCTCCAACCCCCTTCCGTGGAGGAAGTTTCTTTGTGGGGGACGAGACATTGGGGGAGAGCGATCGGACACTCCTGCCTTCGGGCGGCTGCCAGTACCCGTAAACGCATCTTTTGCCGCGGCGCGAGCAGTCGTGCGTATCGTGAATCACGCCATCGATCACCGCCGTCAAATGTTTTGACACGCTGACGACCAATCTTCCCGGCGGCAACTCATCCTCCCGCAAATGCACCGTGCATCCCGAACCGATCTGCATCGTCGGCGTCCACACCCAACCCAAGGACTTCATCACTCGCCGGATCGACGTCCTGTATGCGCCCGTTCTCGCGTTGCTCACTCCACGTTTCCGTTTTCCCGTGCGTTCGTGGACCGCCGCCCTGTTCACCAGGTCGTAAATTTGCTGGTAGGGCCGTGCCGTCGCAATCGCTATCGCGCGAACCACGCAATCCCCCGCTTTGCCGCCGTATCCGGCCGCCGCGCGTCCCCCGTCATCAAACTGAAAATGCCGCCCCACGGATTCCTGGTTCTCCCGCTTTCATAGTCACTCGTATGTTTTTGGATTCTAGCTGAAGAGCCGCGCCGTGAATTTCAATATATGCCCCTGGTTTCTTCTCTGCCATCACTCACGCCGTCATCACTTACGCTTGACACCAACACCGCGCAGGCCTATGTTTTTGGCCCAGGCAAGTGGAAGTCGCAAGCTCCCCCCTGCTCCCCTAAATTTCCGCACAGGAGGTACCTATGCCATTAAGCCTCGCAACACTTTCCCTGGTCGAATCACCCGTCTCGATGCAAGAAGGCTTGAAGATTCTGGAACGCGACGATTACCGGTGTAAGTACTGCGGCCTCGACGGTCGTGAAAGCTTTGAAAATGCCCTCGTCATGCGCGTTGATTTCATCCATCCGCGCGCCCGCAAGGGTAAGAAGGATCCCGGCAACCTGGTTGCCTGCTGCACTCCTTGCAACACCATCAAAGGCACGAAAGTCTACGGCAGCTTCGACGAAGCCAAGGCTTTCGTGCTTAAGCAACGCGAAGAGTTGCGCAAAGCCTGGCAATCCAAGACCGCCCACCAAACTGCCAAAATAGCGGGCGCGTAGAAAGACTGTGATTTCTTCTTTTGAGAGGAACGGTGGGTGGCCCGGCTGAGAAAGGCCACCCTATCGTTCGGGAAAACACAGGACACTTCTTAGGATAGAGAGCGGGCTGGATGCTGCTCGGGGAGTGTTACGCGCCGGCCGCAGCGCCTGCGGTGACTTTGTTCGCCGCGGATAGCAGACCCTGCCGCAGCGAATTCAATTGGGCCGTTTGCACGTTGATGGACTCCAAAGCGGCTAGAACGAAGCCAACTTCCGCCGGCGTGGTCCAACCGGGGCGGTGAATGACCTGCAGCAATTCATCGAGTTCGCTCGTGTCAGCGAGCGCCGCATGGGCTGTCCTTATCGTGTTGATGTGAGATTCCATCTGGGATAGTTCGTGTTTTTGCATAGTCTTTGCCTCTCACGAGGCGCAGACCTCCGCCGGCGCCAGAAGCAGTTAGCTCCATTCTCTCCCGAAGAACAAGGCAACTGCCCGAGGACAGCCGTGGCAAATCCGCGCCTCGCCTTTCCCCCAGTAGTGCTCCTGTCCACGCATTCGTTTCACCGTCCGTACTGCACTTCGCACTCCTTATGACCACCTTGCCCTCATGCGCCGCTTCCTCGCCCGGCCATCTGATGTGCTAGCATGCTCCGGCCTCCAGGCAGATAAATGTCGCAGAAAACGCAAAAGACCTCGCTCTGGTTCTCTGTCATCGTCCTCTTCGCCATCAACATCCTCAATTTCTACGACCGTCACGTCCCCGGGGCCCTTGTTGAGCCCATGCGCAAGGAGTTTCACCTCAACGACACGCAAATTGGCCTTCTCGGGAGCGCGTTCATCTGGCTCTACGCCATCATTGGCGTTCCGCTCGGTCTCATCGCGGACCGCTGGAGCCGCAAAAAACTTCTCGCCTGGGGAATCGCCATATGGTGCGCTCTGACGGCATCCGCTGGACTCGCCACGACTTATACCCTTCTGCTTTTCTCGCGGGTCGGCGTCGGTCTTGGTGAAGCGGCCTGCGCGCCAACGGCGACCAGTTGGCTTGGAGATCTCTTCCCTCCCACCAAACGCTCCCGCGTTCTCGCTCTTTTCATGATGGGCGTCCCGATCGGCGGTGGACTCGGCTATCTGATCGGCGGCCCGGTCGCCCAGGCCTACGGCTGGCGCACGGCGATGGTTACTGCCGCCCTTCCGGCACTGTTGCTGTTGCCTGCCCTCCTCCTGCTGCGCGAACCGCAACGTGGCGCCAGCGAACCGCAAGGTGCGGCGTCGGTCACCACATCCATCTGGAACGTGCTGCGTATCCCCACGCTCTGGTGGATTATCGTGAGCGGCGCACTGCTCAATTTCTGCGCCTATGCCTATGCCACTTTCCTCACCGCGTTCCTTAGTCGCATCCATGGCCTCTCTGTTGCCAATTCCGGCAAAGTGACCGGTGTGCTTTACCTTCTTGGAGGAGTCAGCGGCGGACTGCTTTCCGGGTATCTCGGGGACCGTATAAGTCATCGCCGGAAGGATGGCCGCCTGCTTTGCGCCGCGTTCATGGCGCTCGTCACGGTGCCGCTTGCGTGCATTGGAATTCTGCAACCGGCACACTCGCTTATCTTGGCTACTGTGTTTCTCGGACTGATGTACGGTTCGCTATCGAGTTACTACGGCTTCGTTTACCCCGCCATTCAGGACATCGTCGCGCCCAACCAGCGTGCCTCCACGATGGCCATCTATTTCATGGCCATGTACATGTGTGGAGCTTCTTTCGGACCGCTCCTCACCGGCAAGTTGAGCGACATCCTAGCCCACCGCGCCGCCGCGATGGCAGGATCTCCAGCGGTTACCGAAGCTTTCCGCGCCACCGGCCTACAACAAGCCATGCTGATCATCCCTGTGTTCAGCAGTGTGCTCGCTCTCGTGCTCTACTTGGGTTCGCGCACCATCATCGCGGACATCGCCAAGCGCGAATCCGGCGCTCACGTCGCCACCGCCCCCGCGTCTTAGCTCTAGAAAGTGGCCATGAACAGGTACAATGGATGCGTGGGTGAATAATGAAAGCCGCCAAGCCGCAAACCAAGAAACCAGAAGAAAATCTCTCCCGCGCCAAACGCATTCAGCGCGAAATCATCGCCTGGATGTGGGTCATCCTCATCTTCCTGCTCATCAACGGAACGCTCGGTCAAGCCCGCGTCATTCCCTCCGGCTCCATGGAAAACACGCTCCTCGTCGGAGACCACCTCATCATGAGCCGCATTGGCTACGACGCCGGCGTGCCTTTCACCAACTGGCATGTGCCGCTCTGGCGCAATCCGAAACGCCAGCAAATGGTGATTTTCACGCCGATCGTTCCGCAAGAGACCTCCGACATCATCAAGCGCGTCATCGGGCTTCCCGGAGAAACGATCGACATTCGCGACGGCGCCGTCTGGATCAACGGCCAGAAACTAGCCGAAACTTACACAACTGGGCCCAGCGAAACCTATGGCATGCATACGCCATACAAAATCCCCGAAAACTGTTACTTCGTCATGGGAGACAACCGCGGGAACTCCTACGACAGCCGCTTCACTGGCTGCATCCCCCGAAACCACATCATCGGCACGCCAGTGCTCATTTACATGTCGCTGCAAGCCTCGCCAGACGCCTGGGAAACCGGACAACTTCGCGAACGCTTCCTGGCCTACGCCAACGCCGTGATTCATCCCGGCTCGGTCCGCTGGAAGAGACTGTTCACCACATTTTGAAACGAAGACACGGCCGTTTCATCTTCAATACGAATTTGGAGTAGATTCTTAACAAAGGGGACTGGGGACATGAGCGAAACGGCGCAGCAATACTCGCAGCGAATTTTGAGCCACGCGGAAGGAATGGACCCGCTCAAATCTCAATCAGCGGCCGCGAAGAAATTGGACCGTCTAGTGAAGGGCGTGCCGGCTTCCAAGCTTCGCAAACGCCCCGCGCCGGATAAATGGTCTGTCAGCGAAATCCTCGCGCACCTGGCGGACGCCGAGATTGTCATCGCCTGGCGCATCCGCTCGATTCTCGGTGCGCCTGGAACGCCTATCCAAGCCTACGATCAAGATGCGTGGGCGGCCGCTGGACACTACGCAAAGCGCGACCCGCGCAAGAGTATCGAGCAATTTCGCGCCACGCGCGACGCCAATCTCGCCTTCTATAAGTCGCTTTCTCCGGAACAGTGGAAATACTCGGGTATGCACTCAGAGCGCGGCGAGGAAAGCATCGAACGGGTCGCGCGCATGATTGCGGGGCACGACATCAATCACATTTTGCAGATAGAGCGCATTCTTGCGCCGAAGAAATAAACTTTCCCATCGCTCTTGCAGCGGCAACGCCGCTTTTCATTCGTCTCCGCGGACTTTCCACCAATCGAGCTGCTCAAATTCTGCCATTTTTTCCGCGCCGTGCGCCAGATACCAATTCCGCCAAGCTTGCGCATCCGCCGAAACATTCGCATCCGTAATTTCTCGCAACGCCATGTAAGACCAAACTTTCATTTGCGCGCTGGTATTCGCATCGGCCAGCAAGTCCACAAATTTCGGCACCATCTTCATTCGCTGCGCTCGCGTGAAATTTCCGCAATCCGAAAGGTTGCACCCTGCTCGCTCACGCACATTGCTCGAGGAATCCTGCGTGAACGATTCGAACAGTTCGTCTAGCGCCTCGTCCTTGCCCAGATAACGCATTCCCTCCACGGCCCATTGCCGCACCGCCGGGTCCGGATCGTGCTTCGCATAATCCCGCAGCACGGGATGAATCCGATCGTAAGCAATCCCGCGTCCGGCGAGCATCCCGAGAAAGTAGACCGCCGCAGCGCGGTAATGCAGATCGGTGCTTGCGCGTTCGATCAGCATCTCCGCGGCCTGCTCATTCTTCTGCCAGCCATCCAAAGTCAGATTAATGTCCGCATTGGCATTGCGTACGCGCAAATCGCGTGAGAATTCCGAGCGCCTCTCCAACTGCCTCATATGGTCGGTCAAGTTTATGTGACCCACCCAGCTTTCGACTTGCCGTTCGAACAGCTCAAGCGCTCGCGGGTCGTGTCCAATCGCGCGTTCGAGCAATTCCTCAGCTTGCTCTTGGGCGGGCAAAGCCAGCACTCGCTCCGCTTCCGCATCGGTCATCATCTTCGCGGCAGCAGCGCCGCGCGGCGCGACCACGTTGGCTGTCGCCGCCACACGCGGCGTTCCCTTCGCGTGCGCCTTGTTCGCCCTCGACGCGTTGGCCGCTGCCCTCAAGTTCGAGAATCGCCAGGCCTGCCTGGCGAACATACTCCCCGCAAGCAAAACAAATACAACCATCGAAATGAGCGTCGAAGCTCGCGATGGCCGACGCGGCTGCTGCCACTGCGCCCGCATTCCGCCCGGCCCCATAGCGCCAGATTGCGACGTATTGAAAAGTGGCTGCCCGGGCTGCGGCGGCGGGCCATACATCGACTCCACTTCCACGTGCGTATCGACTTTCAGTCCCGCGAGTGCTTCGATCTGCGAAACCACCCAGCGCGCTTCCTGGCGGCTGGTGATTTCATCCGCAAGCGTGACGCGCCGGCCATTTTTCGTGCGCAAACGAATGGCGTACATCGACTGGCCATTGTTCCCGCCCTGTTGACCGCTCGTCACCGCAACGATCGCATCAATCTCCGAAATGGAAAATCGCTTCGTGGAACCAATCCCTAACACGCGCGTTATCGAAATCAGTTCCCCATTTCCGACCCGAATGCGGGAAGTCCCGAACACCACGTGAAACATCGCAAAGATGAGGATCACATCGAAGAAGCCGAACACTAGGGGAAAAAACCACGGAGCGCTGGAGCGCAACAGAAAATAAACCGCACCCGTCCAAATTGCCGTGAAGATTAGAAGAAACAGCGCGCGGGAAGGCGTTCGAAACGCGGGAAAGTAAAATTCCGTCCCTCCTGCTTGCGACGATATGATGACTTTCGGGTTTGCCGGCGCGGCTACAGGGGCCGTTTCGCTTTCGCTGAAGGATCCCGTCGCCGAACCGAAGGTTTCAGAGGAAGAAGCGAAAGCGGATGCCTGCTCCGCGCTGGCGGAAGTCTTAAACACAGGGAGTTCGAAATCGTCAGTGTAATCGATCCCCGGAATATCCGCCTGCGCGTGTAGCAGCCAGAGCACCTGATCGGAAGGATTGTCGTGATCCGTGACGTACGCATCGGCGGGGATCGCGAAATCCACTGGAATGGCCCTGCCGGACGGATCCACCCCAATAGCCCCATAGGGAACGTTTTGTTCCGCCTGCCAGAGAACCGCATCCGATGTTGAGCGGCTTTTTCCAGAGCCTGTAATCATCCTGCGTACGCACGAGATACGCAGGTCGACGCCATGCGACGCATTCGAATCCAGTTTCAAATGTATCCGTCCCGCCAGCCGCCCTCCTGGCGAAAACGGGAGCGAGTAGAACTCAAAATAGGTATTGCCAAACCGTTGCCGCCGCAGCGTCGCCCGGACCGCATACACGAACAAAATCGCGGGAATCAGACCGAACCCCAATATCAGAAACACACGCGGATCGTTGCTCCGGGCAAGCTGCGGGATGGCGGAGATCGCCACCGGAATCATCACCAGGTTGCAGAAAATGCAAGCCACCCAGGCCGCGACTTCCTTGTTCTTGCGCAAGCTCTCTGCTTTCCGGATGGCCCAATCCGCCCGCCACAGCCATGGCGAGGAAGGATTGGCCTCTTCGATTGCGGCCTGTTTCTTCATCCGGCTATAGCCGCCCACCGCCACGAACAACAGCCCTGCTCCAATGGCCGAAATAAAAAGTGCGATGGCCGCTGCGGCGAGCGTGCTGTTGGTGCTGTGATTCCCGCTATTCGCAAGGAACGTAAACAGCGACAACAGCCCAGGCACAAGAAACATGAGCCCGAAAAAGACAAAGAAGACGGCAGCGCCTTTGGAGGGTTTGGTCACCCCTCAAGTTTAGAAAGTTGTCGCGTCCAGCCAAATAGCCTCGAAGTACTAGCATGTTCTTCTAGTTACAACTGGCATTCCGTGCAGGAGACCCCGCGCGTTGGAGCTGGCTTCAGTTCCGGGGGCTGTACAGCCAGAATCCTCGCGAACCTCATGAAATCCGGGGCCGCGGTAAGAGTCGGCTAAACACGCGAAAAGGCACTGGAACAAATCAACATGGCAGGAGCGAATATGGCAACGCCTTCATGAACGGCAAACTGATCGAAGCCATGTCGACTTAGTTCCTACTCCGTCGCTCATTGTTGGAAACGGCCGCAGCATTCGTTAAACTGTAGTTCCCCTTCCGATTTTGTCCCCTCTCATTAATTCCTCTCCGTTGGGACAAGTGTGGCTCAAGACCTCATGAACACAGCCAGTACAACATCGGTCCTGCTAGTCGAAGACAGTGCGCTCGAAGCAAGGTTGGTCGAACGTCTCCTTGATCACGCCGGACCCGGCCTATTCTGCGTTACTCACGTCACCACGCTCACAAAGGCCTTCCTCGTTCTTCGCCAGCCCGATATCGACGTCGTCCTTCTGGATTTGAACTTGCCCGACTCGACAGGCCTGCCGACTCTTCGCAGCATTCTAGCGAGAAACATTCGGCCTCCCATCGTCGTGCTTACTGGGGCGGACGAGGCTGTCGGCACTCTTGCGATGCGTGAGGGAGCGCAAGACTATATTCCGAAAGACCAACTCCGGGGGCCGCTCTTGGCGCGGTCGTTGCGCTATGCCATGGAGCGCCAACGCTCCTCTCTGGCCCTCAGCGAAAGCAACGAATCGCTCTCGCGGGTCATCTCCTCCGCGGCGACAGGCGTGGTGCGGCCGAGCCCGGCGAGCGCCGCCAGTGCGGCGCAGGTGCCGGAGACGCGTACTTCCGGCAGGCGCCCGCCCCAGATGAGCTGCTGGGTCTGGGCGAAGAACTCGATCTCCCGGATGCCGCCGCGGCCGAGCTTGATGTTGTGGCCGTGGACCGCGATGCGTCCGCCGCCCTTGTGGGCGTGGATCTGGCGCTTGATCGAGTGAATATCCTGGATCGCCGCGAAGTCGAGATGTCTGCGCCAGAGAAACGGCCGGAGCTCCGCGAGAAAGCGATCGCCTGCGGCGCGGTCGCCGGCGACCGCGCGCGCCTTGATGAGCGCGGCGCGCTCCCAATTCTGTCCGGCGCTCTCGTAGTAGGTGAGTGCTGCCAGCACCGAGAGCGCCGGCGGCGTCGAGGCGGGGTCGGGCCGGAGCCGCAGATCCGTGCGGAAGACGTAACCGTCCTCCGTCCGCTCGTCGAGGAGCCGGACGAGATCGCGAGCGAGGCGCGCGAAGAGCTGATGCGGACTCTGGCGGCCCCGATAGCGGACCACCTCGGTATCGAACAGTACGATAAGGTCGACATCGCTCGAATAGTTGAGCTCGCGGGCGCCGAGCTTGCCCATGCCGAGCACGATGAGGCCGCTCTCGCGCTCGGGATCGTCCGGGTGCGGAAGCTCGAGATCTCCGCTATCATGGGAGGCGCGGAGGAGGAAGCGCACGGCCGCGCCGAGGGACGCATCGGCGACCTCGGTGAGCGCCGCCGTAACGCGCTCGAGGGGCCACCACCCCGCGATGTCCGCGAGCGCCACCAGCAGTGCCGCCTGCCGCTTGGCGACTCTGAGGCGGCGCATCAGGGCGCCGCGGTCCGGGTCAACGCTCAAATCGCGATTGAGCCCGCCCGCGACTTCGGCGAAAGTAGCGTCCGGGCCGAGGCGGGCGAGCCGCAGCAGGAAGCCCGGCTCCCGGAGACAACACAGTGTAAGGAACGGGCTGTTGCCGAACAGCGAGGCCAGCAACCGAGTGCCATCCGCATCGTCGGCGAGCGCGACCATTTGGGCCGCCAGCGCAGCGTCGTCGATCTCCGCAGCTCGCTCGCGCCAGCGCGTCATGCCGAGCGCGGCGAGGCCGGGATCGGCGGGCTCCGGCAGACCTTGAACGTCGAGCAACGATAGCGTCCGCATGGAGCCTCAAACACAGCACGACGACGTCCGCGAGACTGCGCGCGGCGAACCGGCGGGTCAAGCCGCCGCGCCCCGGCGTCGGCGGTTCCATCTTACGCGGCACGGTGTCGCGCTGCTCCTGCGCTTAAGCGGATCGCTCGTCGCGGGCCTGGCGATCGCCGCGGCGCTCCTGGTCTGGCGGGTAACGAGCGGACCGCTTTCCCTCGATTTCCTGACCCCTTGGCTTCAGCAGGCGCTGTCGGATTCCGAGCACGGCATCACCATCGCGATCGAGCATACCGAGCTCAGCCACACGCCCGGCGGCAGCACATTCGAGCTCGTCGCCGAGGGCTTCCACCTGCGTCGCACCGACGGCAGCGCCGAGGTGACGCTGCCGCGGGTTGCGCTGGATCTCAGCATGCGTGCGGCGCTCTCGGGCCAGTTGGCGCCGACCCGCATCGTGCTCACGGCACCGCAGCTCCGGGTCACGCGCGCGCCCGATGGCACGATCCATGTCGGGCTCGGCGAGGGAGCCGGCGACGAGGATATCGCCGGCGGGGTGCTCGCCGATCTCGAGGTCAAGCCCAATCAGCGGGGGCCCCTGGGGTATCTGCGAGAGATCGCCATCCGCAACGCGCAACTCACCCTCGACGACCGCGCTCTCGGCGTCACGTGGCAGGCGCGGCGCGCCGACGCGACCCTCTATCGCGGCGAGGATGGGCTTGCGGGCGACGCCGAGGTCGCGGTGGTCGCCGGTGGCCAGGAGGCGAATCTGCACGCCGATTTCCGCTACTTCGATGCGGAACATCGATTGAGCGGCTCCCTCAGCATCGCCGATCTCGAGCCCGCCCGCTTCGCGGCGGCCGCGCCGGTCTTGGCGCTCCTGGAGGCGGTGAAGGTACCGATCACCGGCCGCATCGGATTCAGCGTCAACGCGGAGAACATGCACATCGAGGGCGCCCGCGGCGACTTCACCGTCGGCCCAGGCCGGATCGATGAGGCGCATTTGATGAACGGTAGCCTCCCGGTCGCCGGCGGCACCGCGAAGCTCGCCTACGATCCCGCGGCCGGTCGCGTCTCGATCGAGGAGGTGACGCTCGATATCGGCGGTCCCGAGATCTCCCTCGCCGGTCGCATTGACGGCGTGGACGCCGGTTTCCTGCGCGGCGGCGCTCTCAAGC